>Ga0182735_1000982_pt1 | contig 20233 bp, 23 predicted proteins | sample eDN5th30CKraftMG_FD_128524 | JGI IMG/M metagenome (GOLD analysis project Ga0182735, IMG submission 128524) | Enriched Miracle-Growth compost microbial communities from Emeryville, California, USA - eDNA 5th pass 30_C Kraft MG (version 2) (version 2) ...
AAAACTCCCGTCCATTTTTGCAACAAGCTCGCAATAATTCTTCTAGGATAAGGCGGGAAGGATCGCAATTCTTCATAATGCCCTTTCCTGATTTCGGACCGAACGCGTCCCCCACGCTGCCTCAACTTTCTATATCCTCATCGATCCGCTCTCGATCAAGCAGTCGATCGGGTCGAGCGCATGGGTTCGACGCAAAGGGGCTACATTCGACGCATCGAGCTTGAGCAGGGGCTCGTCGAGATCGGGCTGCGCGTGTTCCAGTAGGCGTAGGAAACAGGTCCGGTTGATCTCGAAATATCGGGACGCGCCATAAACCTCGAACCGCCCCGCAAGTGCGACGAGGTCGGCAGTCCTTATCGGCCGGAAACGGTCGCTCGCTTCGTGCCGTGCCACTGGAGGCATGGTGAAAACCACGCCCGCGCTTCTCTCTTTTATTCGAAAATGGCGCGCCCCGCTAGGCGAAGATGACAACTACGTTTACTCCATAGCCCTATAAAGCAGGGATGAAACCGCGTTGTATTTGGCTTGAATGCGCGCCGCCGCAACAGCAGTGAGGGGCTATTCGAGGATCGTTCCGCCGCCCCGCTCCCACACCATTGCCCAAAACTGCTGGCTCCAATCGGTCTGGTGCCCGTCGAGGTAGCGCGATTTGCCGAGCGCCATGCCCAGCCGTGCCATCAGAGCGGCGAACTCTTTATCGGTGGGATTGGCTGCCTGCCAAATCCGGCCGAGCACATAGGAAAGCAAGGCATGGAACAGAGTGATGCGCGTTGCCTTCTGCGGATCATAGGCCCGCGGGCTTATCTCGATGATCGCATGGGAGTCCGTGTTCGGCTTGCTAGCCTCGTTGAAGCGATGGAGGCGAAGCTGCCATTGCGCGAGGCCACGACCATAGTGAGCATACGGCTGAACTGCCCCAGCGAATTCCCGCATGAATGTGGACCAAGGTTCGCTCCAGAGCCCTGAACCGTAACCAGGCCAAACGTTCGCTTGCAGCCATGCTCGCAGCTTACCAGCCGTCAGTTCATCCGCGTCCCACTTGAGCAACGCCGCTTCAGCGGCGGGATGCCCGCATACACCAAGTTCGATAACACTGATCGCCTCGACGCATTGGCGCGTCAACGCGAGCGCATTAGCATGCATTCCCTCGCGGTTCGCCCTGTTCGCCAGCAAGAGCGTGTCGAGCACGAACCAATGGGCTAGCATGGGTGCTGACTTTACTTGTGGGGTCATCGCGTTTGCCGATACGGCGTCAGCGATGCGGCGCATGATCTGCGAAGTGGCTTCCTCGTTGAGGTTGAACCATTCAGGCACAGGTCGGGTCGTCATTGCAGCACAGCGGTAGCTTCTAGCCGTTTCATTGTTGTTCCCGACGAATCAGGTTTCGCGCTATGTAACGACATGAACTATATCAGCATCCCCATTTCACTCGTATCGCTAGCAATCTCGCTCGGCACATTTTGGCTGGCTTTCATGGATCGCGGGCGACTAAAGATGACGAAGCCGACGATTGTATTCTTTGGCTTCGATACGGTGCCAAAGCCCACGCCGAAGGTATTCTTGCGGACGCTGCTATACAGCACAGCCACCCGTGGGCACGTTGTTGAAGGCATGTATGCCAGAGTTCGTCACGGCGAGGACGAGCGCATTTTCAGCTTCTGGGGCTACGGCGAAACGGAAAAGCTATCACCCGGCAGCGGACTACACGTTAGCCGAACCGGCCTCGCTGCCAACCACCATTTTGTTCTGTCAGTTCATGAAACCGCCTACCGCTTCGAGCCCGGTTCATACGAGATCGACGTGATTGCCAACGTGGTCGGTCGCAGGGAACCGATCAAGCTCGCAACAATCGAACTGTCTCTGTCGGAAGAACATTCGGCAGCATTGCAACAGCATGAGGGCGTGCTGTTCGAGCGAAAGATCGGCGGTGAGTATGAAGGACACGCAAGGGAACGATAATTGCAACTACCCCACCGCAGACGAGCGGCCCGCCTACGCCAGACTCTTGGCGGTCGCTCCGGCGGGCCGCTCGTCCGCTCCACCGTCGCGTTTGTGGCAGCGAAAGGATGCTCATAGCACCCGGATGTTTGCACGGCGGCCGCATATTGACGGCGCGATCATTGTCAAAACCCATACGCTTCTCCGGTGCTTTTCCGCGCATCGGGCGGCGTGGAATGTACGTCAGATCGGCGCGAATCCGGCAGCCGCTTTGCAGATTGGCAGTCAGAGTTATGCGCCTTTGGCGGCGGATTTCTTGGCAATGTTCACGCAGCAAATCGGCGCGTTCGGCGCAAAATCGAAAATCGGCCTTTTGGGCGAAAAGGGGCGGGTTTTCGGAGGGCAAGATTAAAGAAGACGGCACCATGTCGGGCCGCTTCTGGAAATTGTTGTTGTCTGCACACTGGTTAGGTGGCTGATTCCGGCACCATGGTTTTAAGGGGCGGCGTGCCGCGATTTCGTGCAAGGCTTTGGCCTTGCAGGGTTTTGAGCGGCACCACCGTCGCCAAATGCCCGATTTTCGCTGGTTTTGAGCGAATGCAGGATCAAGCGTTGGGCGTCCGAGACGAGTAGGGAGATCAGCTCACCTTGCCTTTCTCCGCGAGGAAGTCGAGCAGTGCCCTAACGCGTGATGGCAGCGGTCCGCCTTGGCCGACGTAGACTGCATGGAACGCTTCCGTCTCGCCGGCATCGAGATTACCGAGAACCGGCACGAGCCGGCCGGCGGCAATGTCCTCGCGCACGGTGAAGGCCGCGAGACGAGCAAGGCCCGCGCCAGCGAGCGCTAGATGCCGAAGGCCCTCGCCATCACTTGCCTGCACGCGGCCCGTCGCAGGCACAACAATGGTTTCACCGTTCTCCCGAAGTGGCCAACCATCGACGGCGCGGGCATAGCCAAAGCCGAGGCGATTGTGCCCTTCCAGATCGGCTATGCTTCTCGGTTCACCGCAGCGTGCCAGATAGGACGGTGCGGCTACGATTGTCAGCGCAGTCTCGCCGAGCTTGCGCGCCACAAGGCTGGAGCTTTTCAGCGGCCCGGCGCGGACTGCAACATCGGTGCGCTCGGCCAGAAGATCGACCACCGCGTCGGTTTGCACAATGTCGAGGGTGACGCCGGGATGCAGCGCGAGAAACGCCGGTAATGCCGGGGCGAGGACATGGTTGAAATAGGAGGCGCTGGTGTTGACGCGCACGCGACCCACCGCTTGTTCGCCGACGCTTGCCACCCGCTCGGCATCCTCCAGATCGGCGAGGATGCGTGTCGCCCGTTCATAGAAGGCGCAGCCTTCGGGGGTGAGCTGCAACTGCCGGGTTGAACGGTTCAGCAGCCTTGCGCCGAGACGCGCTTCCAGCCGGGCGATCAGCTTGCTGACCGCCGAAGGCGTCATGCGAGCAACCCTCGCAGCGGGCGAGAACCCACCCAGCTCGACCACGCGAACGAACACTTCCATCTCGCCGGATCGGTTGACCTCAAGTCGCGCCATAGTGACTTCATCTCACAAGTGATATTCCTTCGCGCATTCTATTTCATCCAGTCTCCAACGTCTATCCTTACGCCAACTGTTCAGAATGAAGATCGAGACTGGATCATGCCGCTGGCGCTCTATGCCCTGACGGCCGGGGCCTTCGGCATCGGCGTCACCGAATTTGTCATCATGGGCCTCTTGCTGGAGGTCAGCCGGGAACTCGGCGTCACCATCGCCGTCGCCGGACTGTTGATTTCCGGCTATGCGCTCGGTGTCACCATCGGCGCACCGCTCCTGACCGCGCTGACTGCGCGCTGGCCGCGCAAGCATGTGCTGGTCTGGCTGATGGTCATCTTCGTCATCGGCAATGCCGCCTGCGCGCTCGCGCCGACATACGGTTGGCTCATGGCGGCGCGTGTCCTGACTGCGCTAACGCATGGCACCTTCTTCGGCGTCGGGGCCGTGGTGGCGACCGGCCTCGTTTCCGAGGATAAGCGCGCCTCGGCCATCGCCATCATGTTCACTGGCCTCACGGTCGCAACCGTGCTCGGCGTGCCCTTCGGCACATGGCTCGGCCAGCACTATGGCTGGCGCGCGACCTTTTGGGCGGTGACGCTGGTAGGTCTGGTCGCGCTTGTCATCCTCGCTGCGCTGGTGCCGCAGGACCGGACGCAGCCGGAAACGTCCGACTGGCGGGCCGACCTGCGCGCCATTGGCCGCCGCCCGGTGTTGCTTGGCCTGCTGACCACCGTGCTCGGCTATGCCGGTGTCTTTGCCGTCTTCACCTATATCGCGCCCCTGCTGACAGAGATCAGCGGCTTTGATGACAGCGCCGTCTCGCCGATCCTGCTGGTTTTCGGCGGCGGTCTTGTCGCGGGCAATCTGTTGGGCGGCAGGCTGGCCGACCGCAACCTGATACGCGCCATCGTCGGCACTCTGGCGGTGCTCGCCGTCACCCTCGGACTGATGACCTTCGCCCTCGACAGCCGGATTGCGGCAATCATCTTCACCGGCCTGCTCGGTGCGGCTGGCTTCGCCACCGTCGCGCCCTTGCAGATGTGGGTTCTGTCCAAGGCCGAAGGGGCGGGCCAGAGCCTCGCGTCCAGTTTCAACATCGGGGCCTTCAACCTCGGCAACGCCATCGGCGCTTGGGTGGGCGGTATCGTCATCGACCATGGGCCGGGCCTTGCCGTGGTGCCGATCACGGCCGCGCTGTTTCCGCTTCTCGCCATCGCCACCGCGTTGATCGCCGTCCGGGCGAGCAAGGGCGCGGCCCTCAGCCCTTCCTGCAATCCCGTTCACTAAGGAGCGTTCCCATGGACTATCGACCACTCGGCAAATCCGGCCTCAAGGTGCCGGTCCTCAGCTTCGGTGCCGGCACCTTCGGCGGTTCCGGCCCGCTGTTCAGCAATTGGGGTAACTCGGACGCCACGGAAGCCCGCCGCCTCGTGGACATATGCCTCGATGCCGGCGTCAACCTGTTCGACACGGCAGACGTATATTCGGACGGCGCTTCGGAGGAAGTGCTTGGCGAGGCGATCAAGGGGCGGCGCGACACGGTGCTGATCTCGACTAAAACCAGCCTGCCGATGGGCGACGGGCCGAACGATGCCGGCTCCTCGCGCTTCCGGCTGATCCGCGCCGTCGAGGATGCGCTACGCCGCCTCCAAACCGACTATATCGACCTCTTGCAGCTCCATGCCTTCGACGCCGGCACGCCGGTCGAGGAAGTGCTTTCGACGCTCGATACCCTCGTTCGCGCCGGAAAGGTCCGCTATGTCGGCGTTTCCAACTTCTCCGGCTGGCAGATTATGAAATCGCTGGCCGTCGCCGACCGTTATGGCTGGCCGCGCTATGTCGCCAATCAGGTCTATTACTCGCTGGTCGGGCGCGACTACGAATGGGATTTGATGCCGCTGGGCGAAGATCAGGGCCTTGGGGCGATGGTCTGGAGTCCGCTCGGATGGGGCCGGCTGACCGGGAAAATCCGGCGCGGCACACCGCTGCCCGAAGGCAGTCGCCTCCACGAAACCGCGAGCTTCGGCCCGCCCGTGGACGACGAACACCTCTATCGCGTTGTCGATGCGCTCGACGCCATCGCCAAGGAAACCGGCAAGACCGTTCCGCAGATCGCGCTCAACTGGCTGCTGCAACGTCCGACCGTTTCCTCGGTCATCGTCGGCGCGCGTAACGAGGAACAGCTTCGCCAAAACCTTGGTGCGGTCGGCTGGAACCTGTCACCCGAACAGGTCGCAAAGCTGGACGAGGCCAGCACCGTTACCGCGCCTTACCCCCATTCGCCCTACCGGCGGCAGGAAGGCTTCGCGCGGCTCAATCCGCCAATGGCGGGATAAGGGGCGACGATGCGGCGGCGATCAGCACCGATGAGTGATCGCCCATGGGGAGTGCCGACCGCCCTCGGATCGCGCATCCCCCTCGCATCGCTGATCCAGACGCTCGCCGTCGCCGAATATCTCAACTTCCGCCACGCCGCCAATGCGCTAGGCGTCGCGCAATCCAGCGTCAGCGCCCGCGTGAAGGCGCTGGAAGAAGACCTTGGCATCCTCCTGTTCGAGCGCCATGTGCGAGGCGTTCGCTTGACAGAAGCCGGACGCCACTTCGTCGAGCGGATCGCGGCGGGCGTCGATCAACTCGACCATGCGGTGAAGACTGCAAGCATGGCGGCGGTGGGCGAGTGCGGTCGGCTTCGTATCGGCATCCACGCACTGATCCCGCACAGTTTCCTCGCCGAACTGATCGGACATTATCGGGAGAACCACCCCGGCATCGAGGTCGACATCGCCGAGGGCACGGCCCGCGATACCGTCATGCAGCTTCGCGCCGACATGCTCGACATAGTTTTCGTGGCCGGCACACCCGAGCTACCCGACTGCAATTCCCGCCGCATCTGGACGGAGCCGCTGGTCGCCGTTCTGTCGGAGCAGCACCGTCTCGCCGGGCAAGCAACCGTCACATGGGCCGATCTGGTCGGCGAGACATTCCTTGTCCGGTATGGTGGCACCGGCCCGCAAGCGCATGACCATATCGTTCTGCGCCTCGCCGGAAGCTGGCCCGCGCCGTCGATCCTGCGTTTCGACGTGGGGCGCGGCAGCCTGTTATCCATGGTCGGACAGGGCTTCGGCACCACCATCGTCGGCGCGGCCACGGCGCTGCTGCCAACGTCCGGCGTCGTCTTTCTGCCGTTCGCCGACGAGCCGGAGCCCATCACGTTCTCGGCGATCTGGTCGCCGTCCAACCGCAGCGCCGCGCTTCGTAACCTGCTTACCCTCGCCAGCGAAATGGGTCGCCTCCACCGTTCATCCCAACCAGTCCCGCAGCGATGACGATGCAGAGACGCAACTCGACAATCAGCCAACGGTGTTCTTGGACAGCCCCCGGGGGGTGCTGTCAGCACACAAGCGCAAAGACGGCACGCTACAGGATGCCGATCCCCCTCCATGGTTCGCTTATTTCCGGGGCCTTCATCACCCCGGAACCCGCCAGAGCCAAGGAGGATTCCATGTGCGCAGAGCGCCGCCGCGCCCGGAGAGGGCGACCGCGACAGTCGATCCCCGAACCGCTTCCCGACGATCTTTTCGACTACGCCGACGACCCCACGCCGGACGCTCGGACGCGAGTCGGCAACACGCCACTTCTCGGCCCGGACGGCCAGAGGATGCGCGTTACCGACGATTGGCCGGACGACATTCCCGTTACCGAGGCCGAGATTGACGTGTTCGAGCGTTGGTTCGGCGATGTGTTCGACGAACTCTTGAACCCGAGAAAGCCGAATGATGGCTTGCTATTCCTATCACAATCTGATAGGAAAAAGACGTGAGCGCGGATCGTGATCCGGGCCTTGACACGCTTCTGGACCTCGACGGACAGATGCTCTTTGTCGATCCCGAAGGCGTCCATTGGGTGAAGTTCGTCGTCACCCGCGTTCCGGCATCGTCGGAAAAGCCGCATGGCCTCGATTATTCGCTCACGCTTCACGGGCCTTCGGGCGAACGGCTGGTCGGCTTCGATAACGCCCATCCGGTCGGTCGAGGCAGACACGGCGAGCCGCTGGACCATCGGCATCGCCTCCAGACCGTGAAGCCCTACGCCTACGAGGACGCGGCCACGCTGCTGGCCGACTTCTGGCAGGCGGTGGACGCGGTGTTGAAGGAGCGAGGTGCCCTATGACCACATTGAAAGTCGGGATTGCCGACTATGAAGAAATGAAGGCCCGCACCATGCGGATCGCGCGCGGCGAGGAAAAACCTGCGCCCAGCGATCCGAAGGTGTGGTTCACCTCGACCGAATCCTTCGCCAAGGTGCTGTCGGCCGGCAACCGCGAGCTACTGCGCATCATCGCCGAGAAAGCCCCGGCCTCACTGGAGCAACTGGCGGAAATTACCGGCCGGGCCGGCTCCAATCTGTCACGCACCCTGAAAACCATGGAGAGCTACGGCCTTGTGCGGCTTGAACCGGGGCATGGGCGCAAGCTTGTGCCCAAGGTGGTGCATGACCGGGTGGAGCTGGCGTTGCCCCTGATCGACCGCCCCAAGGCGAAGAAAGCTATGGGAGGTCAACCATGAACATGCACAGCCCAACCACTACCGCCCGCGCCGCCCTCTACCTGCGCGTCTCGACCGCCCGGCAGGCCGAGCATGATATTTCTATTCCCGACCAGAAGCGGCAGGGCGAAGCCTATTGCGAGGCGCGCGGCCTGCAACTGGTGGAGACGTTCATCGAAGCAGGCGCAACCGCCACCAACGACAAGCGCCCCGAGTTTCAACGCATGATCGAAGCGGGCACAACCAAGCCCGCGCCCTTCGATATTGTCGTGGTCCACTCGTTCAGCCGGTTCTTCCGCGATCATTTCGAGATGGAATTCTACGTTAGGAAGCTCGCCAAGAATGGCGTCAAGCTCGTGTCCATCACGCAGGAGATGGGCGACGATCCCATGCACCAGATGATGCGGCAGATCATGGCGCTGTTCGACGAGTACCAGTCGAAGGAGAACGCCAAGCACGTCCTGCGCGCCATGAACGAGAATGCCCGGCAAGGTTTCTGGAACGGCGCACGGCCGCCCATCGGCTATCGCATCGTTGCGGCCGAGCAGCGCGGATCGAAGATCAAGAAGAAGCTGGAGATCGACCCGCTGCACGCCGACACCGTGCGGATGATCTATCGCCTGTTCCTTGAAGGTGACGGCACGTCCGGCGCGATGGGCGTCAAGGCCATCGCCACCTATCTCAACGAGCGCCGCTTCTTCACCCGTGACGGCGGGCGCTGGGGGCTGGCACAAATCCACGCCATCCTGACCCGCACCACCTATATCGGCGAGCACCGCTTCAACACGCGCTCGCACAAGGACCGGGAGAAAAAGCCGGAGAGCGAGGTCGCCATCATGGCGGTGCCGCCCTTGATCGACCGCGAGATATTCGACGCGGTGCAAGCCCGCCTGAAATCGCGCAACCCCATGGTGACGCCTGCGCGTGTCTCCAGCGGCCCGACACTGCTGACCGGCATCTGCTTCTGCGCCAAGTGCGGGGGTGCGATGACGCTCCGCACCGGCCGGGGCAGCGCAGGGCAGACATACCGCTATTACACCTGCTCGACCAAAGCGCGGCAGGGCAAGACCGGCTGCAAAGGCCGCACGATCCCGATGGGCAAGCTGGACCATCTAGTCGCCGATTATATCGGGGAACGCCTGCTCCAGCCCAAACGGCTGGAAACCGTACTCGCCAGCGTCATCGACCGGCGGCAGGAGCGCACCGAGCGCCGCCGCGAGCATCTTGCCGAGCTTCAAAGGCGAATCGCGGAAGCCGACCAGAGGCTCGGCCGTCTCTTTGACGCCATCGAAGCCGGCATGGTGGACAAGGACGACGCCATGGCGAAAGAGCGCATGGCGAGCCTCAAGGCGATGCGGGATCAAGCCGCCGCCGACGCGGAGCGCACGCAGCTTGCGCTCGACAGTTCAGGCAATCAGGGCATCAGCCCCGATATGCTCAAGACCTTCGCCAGCACGGCCTGCCAGCGCATCCGGCTGGAAAATGGCGGCTACCGCCGCGACCATCTGCGCGCACTGGCGCAGCGCGTCGAGGTCGCCGACGACGAGGTTCGCATCATGGGATCGAAGTCGGAATTGCTGCGAACGCTGGTCGCCGCTTCGAGCGGGAAACCGGCGGCGTTCGGCGTTAAGAGTTCTGTACTGAAATGGCGCACCCGACAGGGAAGCAAGAACTCCCTGAAATCAAAGGGCAGTGGTGGCAAACCGGGGGAAGGGGAGGCACAGGAAACTGCGGCGTTCCGTTAGCGTTGGCTAACCCTGCTGGGCGTTGAAATGGCATCCCGTACCGCCTCTTTCAACACGCAGGATATTGCGGATAAAATTGGCCCGATAGCGCGTGAGCTGTTCGGTACTCCTAACCCGCGTCTTTCGAGCGATAGCGAATTGCGCTTTGGCAGCAACGGCAGTCTGTGCGTCCATGTCGGTGGCGATCATGCTGGAACATGGCGTGACCATGAAGCTGGGATTGGCGGCGGGGTGCTGGACCTTATTGCCCACAAACAGGGCGGGGATCGCAAATCGGCGGCGGAATGGTTCCGCGCTTATTCTGGTGAAGATACCCCGGCATCCAAGATCAAGGCCGTCTATTCTTATACGGATTGGGCTGGGCATCCGGTCTTTGAGGTTGTGCGCTATGAGCCGAAGAATTTTCGGCAACGCAGGCCAGATGGTAAGGGTGGCTATTTCTGGAATATCAAAGGTGTTGCCCCGACGCTCTATAACCTCCCGAACGTCATGGACGCAGCGCGGGCGGGGAAGCTGGTTTTTGTGGTCGAGGGCGAAAAGGATGCCGACCGCCTCAACAGCATGGGTTTTGTCGCGACATGCAATGCCGGAGGTGCCGGGAAGTGGAAGGAGGAGCATAGTCGCCAATTGAGCGGCGCTCGTGTCGCCATCCTTCCCGACAATGACGATGCCGGGCGAGATCATGCCGAACAGGTTGCGCAATCGCTCAAAGGGCATTGCAGCGACGTGCGATTGGTAAACCTCGCATTAGCGGATCGGAAAGAGGATGTAAGCGACTGGATCGAACAGGGCGGCAAGCCCGACGAACTGCTGCAACTGGTCGCTGTCGCGCCGACATGGCGGCCAATATTTAAACCCCGGTTCCCTTTGATCTGGTTCGGGCAGGAAGATGCCGCAGGGCCTTTGCGCTGGCTTGTACGCGGGCTGCTGGTTGAGGGCGGGTTGTCGGTATTCTATGGTGCGCCGAAATCCACCAAGACATTTGTCGCCCTCGATCTGGCGTTGAACCTTGCCCATGGGCGTGACTGGTTCGGCCTGCGTGTTAGCCCTTGCGGTATCGCCTATATCTGCGGCGAGGGGACGGCGGGTGTATTACAGCGCATGAAGGCATGGCGGCAGAAGCGCGATGGGGATGTAACCGCTCCCTTTGCTCTCATCCCTCAATCCATCAACCTTTTCGACGATGATGACGAACTGGACCGGCTTATCGCGGACCTGAAGGGGCTTGCGGAGCCAATGGGCCAGCGCGTCGGCTTGGTAGTGCTAGATACCCTGTCCCGCATGATCGGAGGGGGGGACGAGGATAAAGCGCGGGACGTGAATGTCGTCGTACGGAGCGCCGAGCGCATACAGAAACAGACCGGGGCGCATGTGCTGATCGTGCATCACTCCGGCAAGGATCGTGACCGTGGAATGCGAGGGTCCAATGCGCTGTTGGGCGCGGTGGATGCAGCAATCGAGGTGACGAAGGATGCCGACACCGGCCTTTGCGAGGCGAAGGTGACGGCAATTAAAGACGGTGGCGAGGTTGGGCCTTTCACATACACGCTTCGGCAAACGGCTGTCGGGACGGACGAGGACGGGGAGGAAATCCTGTCTTGCGTCATCGATCCCGCCGGTGCGCGCCAGAGCGCGAAGGGAACCAGTCTTACCGATGCCGAGAAGATGGCCCTTGGGGTGCTTTGGGAAATCTGCCGGGACACCGGGGACATGGCGGGACATTTGCCAAATGTCCCCGCTGGGACATGGCGGGACGCGGTGCGGGACAAGGGCGAAGGATCGCCCGAAGCTCGCAAGAAACAGGCGCAGCGCCTCACTAACAAGCTGATTGAAAAGGGATTTGTTGGGGAGGCGAAGGGGCTGGTCTGGATTGTGGAGGATGAGCCATGGTGATCCGGGACATGCGGGACATGACGGGGACAAATCAAAATGTCCCCGAAGCGGTTGGAAGGGACACTACGGGACACCCCTTTAGGGGGGTGTCCCTGTGTCCCGACCAAAACCGCTTCGCCCTCCGGGACAGGGCAAGGGAACTGGCTGGGCGTATCGGCAGGCTGTCCCCCGACTGGCGCAACCCTGAACAATATTTCGAGCAGCGTGACGAATTGAGGCGGGCACTGGTGCGCCTCGCCAACGAGATCGAGAGGTAAGGCATGGCGGACTGGCCATACAACACGAGCCGATGGCAGCGACTGCGGCGGGCACATCTGGACCTGTATCCCGAATGCGAGGGGTGCCGGGAAATGGGCAGGCTATCCCCCGCCAATACTGTCGATCATCGCATCCCCATCAACGCAGGAGGCCATCCCTTCCCCGCTCATGATGGCCTCGCCAGCTATTGCCCTGCCTGCCATGGCGCCAAGACGGCGCGCGGCGTGGAGGCCGGTGCAGTGCGGACGACGAAGCCCCGCCGGGGGTGCAACCCGGATGGCTCGCCTATCGACCCATCGCATCAATGGAATGAAAAATCGCTCAGGGCTGGCGAGGTAAGACCGACGTCCGAGGCAAATAGAGAGTTAGTTGGGGTTCGGTTCGATGGGTAAGCGGGGGCCGGGAGCCGGGCGGATGCTGAAGGTCGCGCAACAGGGCGCGGCTCCGGTCGCGGATCTGTTCAACCTCAATCCGGCGGCGGAGGCACCGCATCCGTGGTCGCGGCCCGGCATGACGCGGGCGGAGCGCGTCATCGCCTTTGTCGAGTCGCTGCCTATCACGAAGGGCTTTGGGGCGGGCGAGCGTGTGCAACTGCTGCCGTTTCAGCGGGATTGGCTGGAAGCGATCTATGCGACCGATGGGGACGGCAATCGCCGGGTTCGCACCGGCCTGTTGAGCGTGGCGCGCGGGCAGGGAAAGACGGTGCTGGCGGCGATGCTCTGCCTTTGCCATCTTGTCGGCCCGGAATGCGAACCGCGCGGCGAATGTTATTCCGCTGCCGCGACCCGCGACCAGTCGGCGCTGATCTTCGCGGAAATGGAGGCGATCATCGGGGAAACCCCATGGATCGCCGCCCGCGTCAATGTGCAGCGGTTCCACAAGGTGATCGAGGACAGCATCACCAGGTCGAAATATCGCGCGCTCGCCAGCGATGGCGCGGCGGTCCATGGCCTCGCATCGTCGTTCGTCATCTGCGATGAGCTGGCGCAATGGAAGGGGCGCGAGCTGTTCGACGTGCTGCGCACCTCCATGGGAAAGCGCCGGGAGCCGCTGATGCTCACCATCGGCACGCAGTCGCCCTATGCCGAAAACATCATGTCCGAGCTGGTGGACTATGCCGGGCGCATCGAGGCGGGCGAGATCGAGGACGCCAGCTTTCACGGCGCGATCTATGCGGCGGACGAGGAGGCCGAACTGGATGATCCCGACGCATGGGCGGCGGCCAATCCCGCGCTGGGCATATTCGTCAATGCCGAGACGATCCGCGAGGAGGCGCTGAAGGCGAAGCGGATGCCGACATTCGAACCGGCGTTCCGCAATCTCCACCTTAACCAGCGCGTCGATGCCGAGCCGAAGGCGATCAACCCGGCGGAATGGAATGCCTGCGGCGATGCCGTGGACCCGGATGCCCTGCGCGGTCGGCCCTGTTATGGGGGCCTCGACCTTTCCAGCGTGCGCGACCTGTCGGCGCTGGCGCTGTATTTCCCGGAGGATGACGGCGCGGTGCTGGCCTATTTCTGGTGCCCCAAGGCCGGGCTGGCGCTGAAGGAAGAACAGGACCGCGTGCCCTATCGCACATGGGCAGGGCAGGGGTTTATCGACCCGACGCCCGGCGCGGCGATCGACAAGCATTATATCGTCCAGCGCCTCGCGATGGTGTGCCAGGATTATGATGTGCGCGGCATCGCCTATGACCGCTGGGGAATGGCCGAACTGCGCGCGATCCTCGATCGCGAGGGCATCCCCGAATTGCCGCTGAAGGATTGGGGGCAGGGCTTCGCCAGCATGGGTCCGGCGGTCAATGCGTTTGAAACCGCGCTGATCGAGCGGCGGTTACGCCATGGAATGCATCCGGTGCTGCGGTGGAACGCATCGAACCTGATATTCGACATGGACCCTGCTGGCGGGCGCAAGCCGAGCAAGGCCCGCTCCATCGATCGCATCGACGGAATGGCCGCCCTCATCATGGCGTGCGGGTTGGCAGCGAAGGACGAGGGGCCGGAAATGTATCGTGGGAGCGGGATTGAGTGGATTTAGTCCAGTTCTTTCAAGCGGGGGTCCAGTGGTTTTATCCCACGCGATATTGCGGTTCGTCCCCAAGCGGTTTCAAGAAGCTGCCTGATTGCCTCGGCTCGGCTAAATCGTCCACCATCTTCATCAATCCACTGATCCAACCGCTGCAATTGATCCGGTTGAAGGCGAACCGTGATAGGTGTTCCCTTACCTGTTGCGGGCCGTCCCCGCGAATTTTTGACGTCACGAATTGACATGATGATTTTATGATGTCACATATTGCGAGCCGACGCAAGGATTAGGCCCCTTGCGCCAGCTCTAACCCTAACCGTTCTGGAGGAACGATCATGGCTGTTGCTTCTTTAGGGGCGGACTCTGTCCGCGCCAACCCCTCCCGCCGTCATATCCTTGCTGCGCTTGCCGCTGCGCCTGTCGCGTTCCCCGCCGCCGCTGCGTGCGCCGTTCCTGCCCTCACATCTTGGGATAAGAAGCTGGCAGCTTATGAAGCTGCGAAGCGGGAACATGAAAACTGGCATGAACGGGTCTATTACCCTGTCATGGAAAAGGTGGAGCGTTTCGCGCCCCGGCCCGATCTGTGGTTTGAGGTGACGGCGCGAAGCGGCCAAACCGCTCGCTATGATATGTGGCCGACGCGCATGGACGAATATGATAATCATATAAGTCACGTCTTTCGGGAGAAAGCAGCGGCGGTGCGTGAGGCGTGGGAAACCCATGTCGCGGGCCGGGAACGCTTTGGCTTGTCCGCCCTCAATAAGGAAAGCGATCGTCTGGTGGATTATGTCTATGATCTGCACAACGAGCTTATTTATATGCCTGCCCCGCACCTTCGGGCGCTTGCATGGAAGGTCGATCAATTATTTGGGCCGGGGATAGCGCGCGAGGCTGACGAGGACGGCCCAACATGGTGCGCGGATTATATCAATGCGCTGGTGAGCGATGTGAGGCGGCTTTGCCACTGACCTATTGACTTATCCAAGAGCTTTGCTACCTTTGGAAAAATTCAAGAGGTGAAATATGGCAATCCAACCCAAATTGACTACCCAGGCGGCCTGCCGCGTAGCTCGGCTGCACCGGGATCGTTTCAACGAACATGTGGCTGCGGGCCATTTCGGTTGCGCACCCGCAACCGTTCCGGGCCGTGCACGGCTGTTTGATCCCGACGACATGATCGCGTTGTGGCTTTTCCGCGAACTGATGGATGATGGCTTCGATGCCCGCCATGCTGGCACTATCGCTTGCGCTGTTGCCGAATGCGCTCGCTTCTACCCGGAAGCAGCGGCTATCAGCTATGTGCAGAGCTACTTTAGCGGTGGTACGGCCCATCCGGCGAGTGCGGTTCCGGCCTCCGATGAATGGGATGAAGTCCTTTTTTCCGGCACTGATATTCGCAAGGTCACGACATTTCGTATCGGAAAACTGCGTGAGATGATCGCGCATTATACCGAAGAAGAACGGTCGATCATCGGTCCTGACGATTGAAGTTTGCCACTCCCTCACCTTTCTGCGGTCGACGCGGCGCGGCCAAAAACGAAAGCTCGATGCCTGTGAAGGGGGTGGTCCGCATGAAGAATGTAACGGTTCAATCGAGCATCGTCGCACCAGTTTACTCACGTTGTGAAACGTTGGCCCTCACCGTGCCGGGGGCTTTGGTCCCCGGCCAGATTGAAAAGGTAGTACTATGAAAACGAGTGACTTGATCGAACAGCGGGCGGGGATCGTCGCTCGCATGAACACCGCCCATGAAGCCGACGACAACGCCGCGTTTGAGGCTGCGGAAACCGAGTTGCGCAATCTCGATGCCAAGCTGGATCGCCAGCGCAAGATCGACGCCGCTGACCGTGCCGAGCTGGGCACGCCCATCAACGGCGATAGCAAGCTGGATCGCGAAATCCGCTCCCGCTTCCACATCGGCCGTGCGATCGCAGGCGCTGCTGGCCTCACCGTCGATTGGGGTTTCGAGCGCGAGGTGCAGGGCGAACTGGCGAAGCGCGCCGGTCGCAATGCCGAGGGCGTTTTCATCCCGACCGAATGTTTCGAAACCCGCGTGCTGACGACTGCGACCGGCGGCGAGCTGGTGCCGACCGAGCATCGCCCCGACCAGTATATCAATGCGCTGGTGGCGTCGGCAAAGGTGCGTTCGCTGGGGGCAACCGTGCTTTCCGGCCTCACCGGCAATCTGTCGATCCCGCGCGAGACGGACAGCCCGGCAATTGGCTGGGTGGCCGAGAATGCGGCGCTTACCCTTGATGATGCCAATTTCGACAATATCACGCTGTCGCCCAAGCACGCGGGTGCGCTGTCGGAATGGTCCCGCAATATGCTGTTGCAGGCTTCCCCCGACGTGGAGGCGCTGCTGCGCCGGATGCTGGCCCGCAATCTGGCGCTGGCGATCGATAAGGCAGCGATCAACGGCAGCGGCACCGGCGCGGAGCCGAAGGGCATTCTCAACTTCGCTGGTATCGGCAATGTTGCCGTGGGCACCAATGGCGGCGCTCTGACCGGCGATCTGGCCCGCGATCTTATCGCTGCCGTTGATATTCTCGATGCCCCCGGCAACAGCCGCGCGTTCCTCTCGACCCCGGCGGTCAAGGCTGGCGCTACCAAGATCAAGGACGGCCAGGGCAATTATATGGGCCTGCCGACCGTGTTTGCGGGTGAGCGTGCGGAGTTTTCCAACAGCGTGCCGGGCGATCTGACGAAGGGTTCCGGGACGGGCCTTTCCGCTGTCATCTATGGCGACTGGTCCGAACTGCTCATCGGCATCTGGTCCGAAATCGACATATTGGTGAACCCGTTCGAATCGACCGCCTACAGCAAGGGCAATATCTCGATCCGTGCGATGGCGACCGTGGACACCGCTGTTCGTCATGTCGCGAGCTTCGCGGCGATCAAGGACGCGAAATGAGCGGCGGGGGCGATATGGAGCGGCGGGCCTTTATCGAGGTTCGCACCGCCGGGCGGCGTATCGAGGGATATGCCGCCACGTTCGGCAGCGAGGCGGCCATCGGCGGCTTTCGCGAGCGTATCGCCCCCGGTGCCTTTCGGGGCGCGCTGGCGGGTGATGTGCTGGCGCTTCTCGATCATGATCCCGGCAAGGTGCTGGGCCGCACCCGTTCGGGCACGCTGCGCCTCACCGAGGACGCGAGAGGCTTGGCGTTCAGCCTCGACCTTCCCGACACGCAGGCCGGACATGATGTGCTGGAACTGGCTGCGCGGGGCGATCTGGGCGGCATGTCCTTCGGCTTCACCGTGCCCAAGGGCGGGGAAAGCTGGAATGGTTCGACCCGCACCCTGCACGCCGTTGGCCTGAAAGAAATCAGCGTTGTGTCGAGCTGGCCCGCTTATCCCGATACCGAGCTGGCCCTTCGATCGATGACGCGGGGCCATGATGTCGCGCGCCGTCGCCGTTCCCTCATTCTGGCGGAGGTGGCCCGTGCGATTGGCTGATCGTCTCCTGTCCCGCTTCGGCTATGAGCGCCGCGCCGTTGATGATCCGAGTTGGGCGGCTCTCGCCCCCGGCATCGGCTATTATGCGGGCATATCGGCGCGCTATGCCGAGAATATGAGTGCGGTGCTGGCCTGCGTGAACGTGATCGCGGACAGCCTCGCCAGCATTCCCGCGCTGGTTTACCGGCGCGAGGGCGAAAACCGCATCGAGGCGATAGGGCATCCGCTGCGCCGCCTGACGATCGCGGGCGTCAATCAGGGCATGACCTGGCCGGAATTTGTCGGACACCTGATGGCCTCGACCCTGCTCACCGGCAACGGCCTTGCCGAGATCATCCGGGCAGGCAATGGCCAGCTTGCGGGCCTCGCCTATATCCCCTGGGGCATGGTGACGGTGGCGGAACTGTCCAGCGGCCGCCTTGCCTATGACGTGTCCGATGGGCGCGGCAATACCCGTCGCCTGCTGGCCGGGGAAGTGATCCACCTTCGCGACCGCACCGATGATGGCAAGATTGGCGTCTCGCGCCTGTCGCGGGCTTCCAGCGCGGTGGAGGCGGTCGATCTTGCCAACCGCCATGCGCGTACTTTTCTCGCCAACGGGGCGTCTCCCAGCGGCGTTTTGGAGGTTGCCGGCGTTCTGAAGCCGGAACAGCGCGTAGCGTTACGCGAAGCCTTCCAGAACGACCATGGCGGCGCTCGCAAGGCTGGGTCAACGCTGGTGCTGGATGGCGGTATGACATGGAAAGGGGTTTCCTTGTCGCCGGAGGATAGCGAGCTGCTGGAAACACGGAAATTCGGCACGGAGGAGATTTGCCGTCTTTTCCAAGTGCCGCCCCCGCTGGTGCAGGATTATTCGCACAACACCTTCACGAACAGCGAAACGGCGGGCCGTTGGTTCGCCATGTTCACGCTGTCGCCATGGGCGCGCAAGATCGAGGCGGAATTTTCCCGTTCTGTGTTCCCATCCGCCGGCCCCTTTGAACTTGAGCTGGATCTGTCGGGCTTCCTGCGCGGTGATCCGCAAACGCGCTGGGCATCCCATGAGATCGCCCTACGCAACAATGTTCTCGACGCCAATGAAGTGCGCCACATCGAGGGCTGGAACCCCCGGACCGAAGAGCCGCAGCCCGACCCTGTCGCGCCCAAGGTCGAGGAGGTGCCAACCGATGACTGACCTTGTGACCTTGGAAGAGGCCAAAGCCTATATTCGTGTTCGCGAGGATCACGAAGATGAGAAAATCGCCTTGATGATTGCGGCGGCATCCGAGGCGGTGCTGGATATTGTGACTGGCTGGGATCGCACCGGAGAAGTCCCGGCAAGGATCAAGCTCGCCGTCTTGCAACGGGTTTGCGTAATGTTTGACTCCCACACATCGTCTGCGCCGGGCGATGGCGAGGATCGCCTGTTGCTTCCCCTGCGGAAACTGGGGGTGTAACGTGACCGCACGCCGTACCTCAATCCGAGAAGCCGAGCTGCGTCGATGGGCGCGGGTTTCGCGCGAGGAAGGCGTGGCTATAACAGGAACCGTCGCTCCTGATGGCACCATGCAGGTTGTCGTTGAGCCGGGCCGAGTGCCTGGCACTAACAATAGTTTCGATCAATTGATGGGGGGTGGACGTGGCTAAGCGTTGGCTTCCGCAATGGGTATCGGAATTTAAAGACCGGCACGGTAAGCCGCGCTATCGGTTCCGCCGGAAGGGATATGCTCAATATCTGTTCAAGCACGCGCCGGGGACGGAAGGTTTCCGCCAAGAATATGAGGCGTGCAAGCAGGGTATCGCGGCAGCGGTAATCGAGCCGGGCGCGGAGAGGGCAATTCCGGGAAGCTTTGATGACCTGATTGCCCGTTACTATCGCTCGCCTGATTTTCTCGATCCCGGCGAACGGACACGCGTTGTTTACCGTGGTGTCATTGAGCGTTGGCGCACGAAATACGGCAAAGCGATGGTTCGCGATTTACAGGCGCGACACGTTGAAACCATGATGGCGGAAATGCTGCCGCATCGGACAGCGGCCAACATGCTACGCAAGCGGCTCAGCGCGCTGATGAAATTCGCAATCCGGCAGGGCTGGGTTACGGCAAATCCTGTCACGGCAACAAAGCCCTATAAGGTCGCTGGCGAGGGTTTTCACACATGGACCGAGGATGAAATCGCGGAATATGAAACGCGCCATCCTGTCGGCACGAAGGCGCGGCTCGCGCTCGACCTGATGCTTTGGACCGGCCAGCGCGGCGGAGACGCTCGCGTCATGGGACGGGGTAATATCCGAGGCAAGAGGCTGGTTGTGACGCAGGAGAAAACAAAGGTGACGGTATCTCTGCCGATACTGGCGCCGTTGGCACAATCCATCCTTGCGACCCCTTCGGGTGCATTGGTTTTCCTTCTCAACGAACATGGAAAGCCGTTCAGCCGCAAAGGGTTCGGCAATAAAATACGCCAGTGGTGTGATGAAGCGGGCTTGCCGCGATGCTCCGCCCACGGCTTGCGAAAGGCCGCTGCGCGTCGTTTCGCAGAAGCAGGATGCACCAATCAACAGATCAAGTCTTGGACCGGGCATACGACCGATAGCGAGGTTTCTCGCTACACGGCGGCGGCGGATCAACAGGCGCTGTCGGACGCTGCGGCAGAGATGTTAATGGCTAACCTTACCCAAAGGTTAGCCAATGAACGGCGTAACCCCTTGGAAAAGGAGGCTTAAATGGAAAAAATGGCGCACCCGACAGGATTCGAACCTGTGGCCATCCGCTTAGAAGGCGGATGCTCTATCCAGCTGAGCTACGGGTGCCCATTCATCCTGATATCTTCAAGAAGATCAGGTCAGCTATGC
>Ga0182735_1000983_pt1 | contig 20231 bp, 19 predicted proteins | sample eDN5th30CKraftMG_FD_128524 | JGI IMG/M metagenome (GOLD analysis project Ga0182735, IMG submission 128524) | Enriched Miracle-Growth compost microbial communities from Emeryville, California, USA - eDNA 5th pass 30_C Kraft MG (version 2) (version 2) ...
AGCACGTCGCCATAGGCACGTTCGACGCCCGTCTTGACCATGCGGGTGGCAAACAGCATCAGCGCGACCGCGCCGGCGAGGTGGACGAGGACGACCGAACCGCTCATGGCGCCGCTCCGACCGACGTTTCGCCCCTCCACGCGGCACGGCAGGACGCCGGCGAAAACGCCGCGTCGCGTGAAGCATGGAGATGGATGGCGGGCACGGTGGTTCCTCGAATCGGCTACATTTTAGCCGGATAATGTTTTTTGCGCTGAAAAATCCAGTGTAATCGTTGCAGATAGCGGTTTTCGCGGGGCGCCGCAAGTGCGCCCGTTCGAGCATAAACCAAGGTAATGATTACATAAATTTCCGCCCTTGCAATTTTTCCCGGCTTGGTGGCCAGGCGCTTGCGCGAAACAGGGCGGGCGATATCCGTTTGGTGAAAAACGGCCCTTTTGCGCGGGTGCCGGCGATGGCCGGCTAATCTCCGACGCGTCCGTTCCAATATCGGAAATTAGTAAGGTAACATCTATAAGCATATGATGTTATTACGAAAACGTAATGTTGGCGTTCAGTTTCGGTTCATCCGTCGGCCTGTACTTCTCGGGACATCGACAACCAAGGAGTATCCGTCATGAAACGTCTTGTTCTCAGCGCCGTCGCGTTTTCCTTCCTTGCTGCTCCCGTGATGCAGGCACAGGCGGCGCCGATGGTTGCGCCGGCCGTGCCGAGCGCCAACGTCGTCCAGATCGACTGGAAGAAGCCTGTCCGCCATGACGATCGCCGGCATGTCGAGCGCAAGGTGGTGAAGAAGAAGGTCGTGCAGAAGCGCCACTGGAAGCGCGGCGAGCGCTATTCGAACTGGCGCCGCCACCAGGCGGTGCGCGACTACCACCGTCACGGCCTGAAGCGCCCGGGCCCCGGCCAGGAGTGGATCCGCGTCGGCAACGACTATCTGCTGGTCGGTATCGCTTCCGGCATCATCGGCGCGATGATCGCCGCCCGCTAAGCCGGTCGGCTTTCGGACGGAGGGGTGGCCGTGCTCGGCCGCCCCTTCGTTGTTTTTCGGCCTGTGGATACCGTGCATGGAGGGGATGGGGAGTCGTCTTCGGCGCGAGCGGCGTCTATATGATACATCATGCGCTTTGCTCCCGCCTTTCTTGACGAGATTCGCGACCGGGTGCCGATCTCTTCCCTGATCGGTACGCGTGTTTCCTGGGACCGCAAGAAGACGAACGCCTCGCGCGGCGATTACTGGGCCTGCTGCCCGTTCCATGGCGAGAAGTCGCCGTCCTTCCACTGCGAGGACAAGAAGGGCCGCTACCACTGCTTCGGCTGTGGGGTTTCGGGCGATCACTTCAGGTTCCTGACCGAACTGGACGGCCTCAACTTTCCGGAGGCGGTCGAGCGCGTAGCCGAGATGGCCGGCGTGGCGATGCCGGCGCGCGACGAGCAGGCGGAAGAGCGCGAGAAGCAGCGTGCCGGCCTGACCGACGTGATGGAGATGGCCACGAGCTTCTTCGAGGAGCGGCTGCATTCGGCCGACGGGGCACGGGCGCGCGCTTACCTGCGCGAGAGGGGGCTTTCGCCGACGACGCAGGCCGCGTTCCGGCTCGGCTATTCGCCCGATAGCCGCAACGCCCTCAAGGAGCATCTTGCCGCCAAGGGTGTCGGCAAGGCCGAGATCGAGGCCTGCGGGCTAGTGGTGTTCGGCGAGGATGTTCCCGTTTCCTATGATCGCTTCCGCGACCGCGTCATGTTTCCGATCCCGGATTCGCGGGGCCGCATCATCGCCTTCGGCGGACGGGCGCTGTCGTCCGACGCACCGGCGAAGTACCTCAACTCGCCGGAGACGGAACTCTTCCACAAGGGCAACGTGCTCTATAATTTCGTGCGGGCGCGCAAGGCGCTGGCCAAGGCCGGCTCCAATGGCGGCGGGGCGGTGATCGCTGTCGAAGGCTATATGGACGTGATCGCGCTGGCGCAGGCCGGCTTCGATAACGTCGTGGCGCCGCTCGGCACGGCGCTCACCGAAAACCAGATGGAACTTCTGTGGCGCATGTCGGGCGAACCGGTGCTGTGCTTCGACGGCGACCAGGCCGGGCTGAAGGCGGCATGGCGCGCCGCCGACCTGATGCTGCCGGCGATCCAGCCCGGGCGGAGCGCCCGGTTTGCGCTCCTGCCCGACGGCAAGGACCCGGACGATCTGGTGAAGGGCGACGGGCCGGATGGATTCCGCGCCGTGCTAGACGAGGCGCGGCCGCTGGCGGATCTGTTGTGGATGCGCGAGACGGCGGGCGGGGTGTTCGACACGCCGGAGCGGCGGGCGGAACTGGAAAAGCGGCTGCGCGAGCTTGCCGGCCGCATCCAGGACGAGAGCGTGCGCTTCCACTACAACCAGGACATGCGCGAGCGCGTCCACGCCTTCTTCGGCGCGACGCGCGGGGGCGGGCGCGACCGCGGCGGCCGTGGCGGCAAGGATGCCGGCCAGCGCGGGCGGTTTTCGCGCGCCGGCCAAGTGGGCGGGCGCACGCCGATCACCGAAAGCCTTGGCCGCTCGGCGCTGGTCAAGCGGTCGGGCGAGGTGATGTCCGTGCGCGAGGCGACCATCATCGTGGCGCTGGTCAACCACCCCGCGCTGATCGACGAGAATTTCGCCCATGTGGAATTTCTCGACCTTGCCAACGCGGATCTGCGCAAGCTGCATGCGGTGCTGCTCGACGCGATGGCGCACGACATGGCCAACGACCGCGGCGCGGTCATCGCCACGGTCGAGCGGGCCGGTTGCAGCGACATCTGGGAGCGCGCCGTCGGGCTCATCCGCAAGACCCGCCAGTGGCCGGCGCTGGAGCAGGCCAGCCTCGACGACGCCCGCGAGGCGTTCGGCCAGGCGCTTCACTTGCACCGCAGCGCGCGCACCTTACATAAGGAGCTGAAACAGGCCGAGAGCGCGCTGGCCACCGACCCGACCGACGAAAATTACCGGCATCTCATCGAGATACAGGCGCAGTTTCGCGACGTTCAGGCAACCGAGGCTCTGGTCGAAGGTTTTGGCGTCACCTCGGGGCAAGCCGGGCGCGCTTGATGCCGTCGGGAAAAGGCGGCAATTGATTCGCTTTTTTAAGGCGAATCATGCGACAGCCGCTTGACCTTCCGATGGAATGACGGAATCAGAACGATTCGAAACGTTAACCCGACCCGGCATCGACGAGAAAACGCAGATGCGAGGGTACGGAGCGCTGGACGGATAGCGAACCGGCGATAGATAGCAGGGTTAATCTGGACTTAACGAGAGATGCGGCAACTGGGAGAATAGACGCGTTTTTGCGGGCATCAGGCTCGCGGCACCCGGTTCGACGATAGCTTTGCCGGCTTTCCAGGAAAGCCGCTTGGAGAAAAAGAAGAATGGCGACAAAGGAAAAGGAAGAGGTCGAAACCGAGCGCGAGGGAACGACCGACGGTCCCTTGCTCGACCTTTCCGACGATGCTGTCAAGAAGATGATCAAGCTCGCGAAGAAGCGCGGCTATGTGACCATGGACGAGCTCAACGCGGTGCTCCCCTCGGAGGAGGTGACCTCCGAGCAGATCGAGGACACGATGGCGATGCTCTCCGACATGGGCATCAACGTCGTCGAGGATGACGAGCAGAACGATGAAGGCGAGGCGTCGGAGGGCGATTCCGACGAGGATGCCAACGAGCTTGCCGAGCGTACCGGCACGGCCGTGGTCGCCACGACGACCAAGAAGGAGCCCACCGACCGTACCGACGACCCCGTCCGCATGTATCTGCGCGAGATGGGCTCGGTGGAACTTCTGTCGCGCGAGGGTGAAATCGCCATCGCCAAGCGCATCGAGGCCGGCCGTGAGACGATGATCGCCGGCCTGTGCGAGAGCCCGTTGACCTTCCAGGCTATCATCATCTGGCGCGACGAACTCAACGAATCGAAGATCCTGCTGCGCGAGATCATCGACCTCGAAGCCACCTATGCCGGGCCGGAAGCCAAACAGGCGCCGGCGGTCGAGCGCGTCGAAGAGGACACCAAGGCCAAGCCCGAGGAAAAGGCGCGCCGTTCGCGCGACGACGACGACATCACCAATGTCGGCGGCGACACTCGCGGCATCGGGGAAGACGAGGACGAAGACGAGGACGAGGCGAGCCTGTCGCTGGCGGCGATGGAAGCCGAGTTGCGGCCGCAGGTGATGGAGACGCTCGATGTCATCGCCGACACCTACAAGAAGCTGCGCAAGCTGCAGGACCAGCAGGTCGAGAACCGCCTGGCTGCCGCCGGCACGCTGTCGCCGAGCCAGGACCGCCGCCTGAAGGAGTTGAAGGACCAGCTCATCACGGCCGTGAAGTCGCTATCGCTCAACAACGCCCGCATCGAGGCGCTGGTCGAGCAGCTTTACGACATCAACAAGCGGCTGGTGCAGAACGAGGGCAAGCTGCTCCGGCTCGCCGAGAGCTATGGCGTGCGCCGCGAGGAGTTCCTGAAGGAGTACCAGGGCTCGGAGCTCGATCCGAACTGGACCAAGAGCATTGCCAACCTGACCTCGCGCGGCTGGAAGGAATTCACCAAGAACGAGAAGGATACGATCCGCGACCTGCGCGCCGAGATCCAGAACCTCGCCACCGAGACGGCGATCTCGATCCTGGAATTCCGCAAGATCGTCAACCAGGTGCAGAAGGGCGAGCGCGAGGCGGCAATCGCCAAGAAGGAAATGGTGGAGGCGAACCTGCGCCTCGTCATCTCCATCGCCAAGAAGTACACGAACCGCGGCCTGCAGTTCCTTGACCTGATCCAGGAAGGCAATATCGGCCTGATGAAGGCGGTGGACAAGTTCGAGTATCGGCGCGGCTACAAGTTCTCCACCTATGCGACGTGGTGGATCCGGCAGGCGATCACCCGTTCGATCGCCGACCAGGCGCGCACCATCCGCATCCCGGTGCACATGATCGAGACGATCAACAAGATCGTACGCACCTCGCGCCAGATGCTGCACGAGATCGGCCGCGAGCCGACGCCGGAGGAACTGGCCGAAAAGCTCGCCATGCCGCTGGAAAAGGTGCGCAAGGTGCTGAAGATCGCCAAGGAGCCGATCTCGCTCGAAACGCCGGTCGGCGACGAGGAAGATTCGCATCTCGGCGACTTCATCGAGGACAAGATGGCGATCCTGCCGATCGACGCGGCGATCCAGGCCAATCTGCGCGAGACGACGACGCGCGTTCTGGCCTCGCTCACCCCGCGCGAGGAGCGCGTGCTGCGCATGCGCTTCGGCATCGGCATGAACACCGACCACACGCTGGAGGAAGTGGGCCAGCAGTTCTCGGTTACGCGCGAGCGCATCCGCCAGATCGAGGCCAAGGCGCTGCGCAAGCTCAAGCACCCGAGCAGGAGCCGCAAGCTCAGAAGTTTCCTCGACAGTTGATCGGCGCTGATGAAACGACTGAAAAGCCCGGCTTGTTGCCGGGCTTTTTTGCTTCCACCAAAGGGATGCTACGCCAACTGCCGCGGGTTCTGGCGCTCGGACCCACCAAGGTTCATAATAAAAACGGGGGGTGAGATATAACCCCGGGGCCGGACGTGCGCTGCCCGCACGGTGTCGCGGCGCCGGACGGAGGTGAAGCGTGACCACTTACATCCTGCTTCTCAACTGGACTGACCAAGGCATCAAGACGGTGCGTGACTCGCCCAAGCGGCTTGATGCGGCCAGAAAGGCTCTCGCCGCCATGGGCGGCTCCTTCAAGGAATTCTACATGACCATGGGCGAGTACGACATGGTGGCGGTGTGCGAGGCGCCTGACGACGCCGTGGCGGCACGCTTCGTGCTGCAGATCGGTTCCACCGGGAATATACGCTCGCGGACGCTGAAGGCCTTCCCCGAAAATGCCTATCGCGAGGTCGTCAGTTCGCTCGGCTAAGGCAACGGGCGGCGCAACGGAGGGTCGCTGCGCCACCCTTCTTGCCAAATAATTGCGCCAGGAGAGGGCACTCGACCAATCGTGCAGAAACATTTAGGGTCCTCGCCAGCGAGCGGAGATTCCTTATGTCTTTCTTGAAACGTCTGTTTGGCGGCGGTCGGTCGGATGAGGCGGCGGCTTCGTCGCCTGCCGCGCCGGCCAAGCAGGTCGAGCACAAGGGGTTCAAGGTCAGCGCTACGCCGTTCAAGGCCGATGGCCAGTACCAGACCTCGGGAATCGTCTCTAAGGAGATCGACGGCGAACTGAAGGAGCATCGCTTCATCCGCGCCGACCGCTTTGCCGGGCTTGACGATGCCGTCGACGTCTCGATCCGCAAGGGAATCCAGTTGATCGACGAGCAGGGCGAGCACCTGTTCGGCTGATTCAGCCGCCCCGGTCGATAAAAAGCCCCTCGATCACGACCGCCAGGGCGGCCTGGATTTCCTGCCGGGCCGCGCCTGCCTCGATGGCCAGCGCCGCCCGGTCGAAGGCCGCCGATAGCAGGGCGGCCAGCGCATCGGGCGGGGCCTTCTTCATCGTCCCTTCCTCCATGGCCATGGAAAGGCCTTCCCTGAGCGTGCGGGCACTGTGCTCGCCGTCGATCCTGTCCATGGCGGCGCGGCCGAGCACGGCCGGCCCGTCGAGCAGGAGCAGGCGGGTGCGGCCCGACGCGGCCATGGTGTCAAGGAAAGCTTCTCCGCCTTTCAGCAAGGCGTCCTTCGCGGTCAGCGTGGCGGGCGTTGCCCGTTCGATCTCCCCGGCGACATGGGCTGCCTCCTGCTCGACCACGGCACGGAACAGCGCCTGCTTGTCCTCAAAGTGATGGTAGAGCGCGCCGCGGGTGACGCCGGCAGCCGTCGCGATGTCGGGCGTCGCGGTGTCGGCGTAGGATTTCTCGACGAACAGCCGGCGAGCGGCTTCGATCAGCGCCTTGCGGGTGGCCTGCGCGCGCTCTGGGTTCGAGCGGCGTGCTGCTCTCTCTTGCATACATACAGCCTGTATGTTAATTCACATAAACATGCAGACTGTATGTTAATTGTCAGGAAGAGGAAAGCCATGAAAACCACGAGCTATTACCCGGTGATCATGACGCATGACGTGGCCGCCACGGTGGCGTTCTACAGAAACCATTTGCGCTTTGCCCCGCTGTTCGAGAGCGACTGGTACGTCCACCTGCAATCGTCGGAAGACGAAGCCGTCAATCTCGGCATTGTGCAGGCCGATCACGAGACGATCCCGGAAGCCGCGCGCGGCAAGGCTTCGCAAGGGTTGCTGATCAATTTCGAGGTCGAGGATCCGGATGCCGTCTACGAGCGCATCGTCGGCGCCGGCCTGCCGATCCTGCGCAGCCTGAGGGACGAGGCCTTCGGCCAACGGCATTTCATCTTCGCCGATCCCAACGGCGTGCTGGTCGACGTCATCAAGCCGATCCAGCCGAGCGCGGAATTTCTGGCGCATTATGCGCCCGAGGCCGCCGGCCGCTGATTTCTGCGTCTGCCGTGGCGGCATCTTGCGTCGGTGCCGGCCGGCGGGCAACAATCGCGCAATACCAAGGAGGCCGCTATGTCGCTCAAGGGAAAGACGCTGTTCATCTCCGGCGGGTCGCGTGGCATCGGGCTGGCGATCGCGCTTCGGGCCGCGCGCGACGGCGCCAATGTGACGATCGCGGCCAAGACGACCGAGCCGAACCCCAGGCTGCCCGGCACCATCTATTCGGCGGCGAAGGAAATCGAGGAAGCCGGCGGCAAGGCGCTGCCGGTCGTGTGCGACATTCGCGACGAGGGGCAGGTGGCCGAGGCGGTCGCCAGCACCGTGCAGGCCTTTGGCGGCATCGATATCTGCGTCAACAACGCCAGCGCCATCCAGCTTGCTGGAACGCTGGAAACCGAAATGAAGCGCTTCGACCTGATGCACCAGATCAATACGCGCGGCACGTTCCTGGTTTCCAAAATGTGCATTCCGCACCTGAAGTTGGCGCAAAACCCTCACATTTTGAATCTGGCGCCGCCGCTCGATATGGAGGCGAAGTGGTTCGGGCCCCATGTCGCCTATACGATGGCCAAGTTCGGCATGTCGATGTGCACGCTGGGCATGAGCGCGGAGTTCGCCGGCGACGGCATTGCCGTCAACTCGCTGTGGCCGCTCACCGCCATCGACACGGCGGCGGTGCGCAATCTGCTGGGCGGCGCGTCGGTGGCGGCGCAAAGCCGTTCTCCCGCCATCGTCGCCGATGCCGCCTACGCCATCTTCAACCGGCCCTCACGCGAGGCGACCGGCAATTTCTATATCGATGAGGAAGTGTTGCGCGCCGACGGCGTAACCGATTTCTCGAAATACGCATCCGGCTCCGACGGGCCGCTGGTGGCCGACTTCTTCGTCCCCGACGCCGTATTCGCGCGTTCGGCCACAAGGGTGAAAAGCATGCTCTGAACCGCAAAGGCGAAACCCCGCCGGTGAGGGGGCCGGCGGGGTTTCTGTCCCGCTGGAGACGGGACGGGGCAGGGAAGCCCATCTATGAATCTGGGGCGGGGGGCTTGCAGTTCAAGCCCCCCGCCAATGGTGGTTACTTGGCGCTCGCGACAGGGGCGACGAGCGGCGTGATGCGGCGTACCGCTACGCGCCTGTTCTCGCGGCTGGCGCCCTCTGTGTTCACCTTCAGGTAGCGTTCGCCATAGCCCTGGGTGGTGAGGTTTTCCGCAGGGATGTCGAAGACGCTGGTCAGCGCCTCCGCCACCGACTGCGCGCGCTCGTCGGAGAGAACCAGGTTCGACTCGTCCGAGCCGACCGCATCGGTGTGGCCTTCGATCAGGAAGGTTTCGGCCGGGTTCTGCTTCAGGATGCGGTTGATCGCATCGCCGAGCGCCTCGAGGTGGTTCACCTGGTCCTCGCCGATCTCCGCCGAGCCGGTATCGAAGGTGATCGTGTCGAGGTCGATGCGGCGCACCTTGTCGCGGATACGGGCGGAATGGACCACCTCGTCGACCGAGTAGATGCGCTCCACCGGCTCGACCGGCGGCGCGTCGAGATAGGTGTAGTAGTCGTCCGGCTCCGCATACTGGGCGTCGAGGATGTACTCGTCGGCCGGTATGTCGAGCCGCAGCGGCGGCAGGTCGGCGCCCGCGTCGTAATAGCCGCGCCGGATGTGGCTGTAGTCGGATTCCGGCACGTAGTAGAGGATGACCTCGCGGTTGTCCGGCAGGATGCGCGAACGCCGCACGATGTCGCCATACGAATTGCGGACGGTGACGATCCGCACGCCGTCGTCCTTGACGATGGTGTAGCGGGTGAAGTTGTCCGGCAGTTCCTCGACATAGGAATCGCGGGCGTTGCGTTCCAGACGCACGTTGGAACCGCGGTTGTCGACATAGATGTTATCGCCGTACTTGACGATGTAGCGGTTGTTGATCTCGTTGATCACCTGGCCGCCGTTGCTGTCGTTGTTTCCTTCACGCCACTTGCGCTGGTCCCTTATCCACTGTTCGCGGTCGAGCCGCTTGCCCTGGACCGCCTCTACCGACTCGATCTTGCCGATCTTGCCGATATCGGTCTGGGCGGCGGAATCCGACTGCGGCACGGCTTCGGCCTTGCCTCCAGCCTGTGGCTGTTCGGCCTGCTGCTGTTCCGTCTGCGGCTGTTCCGTCTGCTGCTGGCCTGCCTGGTTCGCTTCCCCGGCGGGCTGGCCGTTCTTGGCGCTGTCGGGCAGGGGAGCTTCGTTTTCAGGCCGCTTGCCCTTCCTGGCGCGGGGCTTCGGCATGGCCTGTTCCCTGGTGTCGGCCGGAAGCTGCGGCTCCGCGCCCTGGCCCGCTCCGCCTTCGGCCTGCGCGCCGTTGCTCGGGGCTTCGCCTGCCTGCCCTGCCGGCTGCCCGTTCTTGGGTTGCTCGGCCTGCTGTCCCGCCGGCTGGCCTTCCTCGGCGGGCTTCTGCGCCTTGCCGGCCCCTTCCGTTTCGGCCGGTGCGGCCTCGCCGCCTTCCTTCTTCTTCAGATAGTCGCGCAGCTTTTCCTTCTTCGACTTGGGCTCGCCGGCCTGGTCGGACGGCTGCTCGTTCTGGGCTGGCGGCTGCGTTGCCTCGGCGGGCTTCTGCTCGGGCTTGGGCGCTTCTTCGCCGCTCGGCGCAGCTTGTTGTCCCTCGGCCGGGGCTTCCTTGCCCTGCTTCTTCTTCAGGTAGTTGCGCAGCTTTTCCTGCTTCGAACCCGGCTCCGCCTTGCCGGCGGAAGGTTGTTCGGACTCGGCACCGGGGCTCGCCTGCTCGGCCGGAGCCGGCTCGGTCGCTTCCTTCTGCTTCTTGCGACGCGGCTTCTGTTCCTGCTGGTCGGCAGGTGCCGCATTCTGCTCGGGCTGCGCCTCGGGAGCGGTTTGCTGTTCGGGAGCCGGCTCGGCGGCTTCCTTCTTCTTCTTGCGGCGCGGCTTCTGCTCCTCGGCCGGCGCCGCGTTCTGCTCAGGCTGTGCCTCGGGCGCCATCTGCTGTTCGGGCGCGGGCTCTGCCTGGCGCTGCTTCTTGCGGCGCGGTTTCTGCTCCTCGGCGGGGGCGGCGTTCTGCTCGGGCTGCGCCTCCGGGGCCATCTGCTGCTCGGGGGCGGACTCCGCCTCGCGCTGCTTCTTGCGGCGCGGCTTTTGCTCTTGTTCAGCCGGCGCGGCTTCCCCGGCTGGGGCTGCGTTCTGCTCCTGCTCGGCCGGAGCCGCCCTTTCGCGACGCTTTTTCTGCTTGGGGCTGCAATCCTCGCCGGCGTCAGGCTGGCAATCCGCCTGCGCCAGGATCAGCGGCAGCGTCGGCGTGCCTTTCGCCATGCCATAGTCCGCGCCGCCTTGGAGTGGAAAAGCGCCGAGCGGCGCGGATGCCATCAACAGCCCAAGGGCGGTACCTGCCAGAATCAATGGTTGGCGTTTCATACTGGATTCTCCATTTCCGGGTCCCACCGTCCCCGCAACCGGCGGGGACGCGATTGGTTCCAATTCTCGGGCAAGTAGTGCGCCGTCGCGGCGATTGGCCGGCAAATACAAGGCGGAATCATGGTTGCGGCATCAAGCTATGTATCAGGGCAGTGGATTTCCTTGACCTTGCCTCGTTGTGGGCGCACATCGCGGCGATGCACGAACCTTTCTGGAAAACCAAGACATTGGAGGCGATGAGCCCGGCCGAGTGGGAATCGCTGTGCGACGGCTGCGGTAAGTGCTGCCTTTCCAAGCTCGAGGACGAAGACACCGGCGAGATTTACTGGACCAGCGTCGGCTGCCGGCTGTTCGACGGCCAGAGCTGCCGCTGTTCCGACTACGCCAACCGGCTCTCGCGGGTCGCCGATTGCGTCGGGCTGACGCCGGCCAATGTGCGGACCATTTCCTGGCTGCCGTCCACCTGCGCCTATCGGCTGGTGGCGGAGGGACGCGACCTCTACTGGTGGCACCACCTTGTTTCCGGAAGTACGGAGACCGTGCACGAGGCCGGCATATCGATACGCGGCCGCGTGACCGCCAACGAGGCGGACCTTGCGGAGCCCGAGGATTTCTTCGAGCACATTTTGGACGAAGAACCCTGATTCACTGCGCGGGAAGCCAATCCGCCGATGAATGACGGATGAACGTCCGGTTGGCGGCCGGTTCAGGTGCGCGCGGATATGGTTCGGCCATAGCGTCGGCAACCGGCCGGCGGCCCGGACAGGAAGCAGGAGACAGGAAATGCTGAATACGATCAGGACATTGGCGTTGTCGGCGCTGGTTGGTTTCGGCGCGCTGGCGGCAGTGCCGGTAGCAGCGCAGGCCGATGGCCTCTACCTCAATTTCGGTGGCCAGAACGACACCCGCTTCGGCGTCTATGCCGGCGACCGCTATCAGGGCGAGCGTTACGTGCACCGCGACCGCGACTGGAACCGGGATCGGAACTGGCGGCACCAGCGGCGCGATTTCTGCTCGCCCGGACGCGCGCTGGACAAGGCCGGGCGCATGGGCCTTCGCCGCGCCCGCATCGTGCGGGCCGACCGCCGCGCCGTCCGCGTCGCCGGCTTCAAGTACGGCACCCGGGTGACCGTGACCTTCGCCAACGACCGCGGCTGCCCGATCCTCTATCGGTAAGGGCGGAAGCCGCCGGGGCGCCCGCGCCGGCCATGGCTCAATAAAGAACCCCGGAGAGGCGCCTCTCCGGGGTCCTTTATTGTCGGAGTTTTGTCGAAACCCGCTACGCGGGTAGCTCACTTGAGCTCGAACGTGACGTTGACCTGCACGTTGTAGGTGTTTTCGCCGTTCTCGATCGGCACGGCGGACCGGGCAGCGTCGAACGCCTTGGCGCTGACCGGCATGGGGCGAGGGGAGAACGTCTGGTCGGTGATCTCCAGCACGCGGCCGACGGAGGCGCCTGCGGCTTCGGCGAGGGTCTTGGCCTTGGCGATGGCGTCGGCGACGGCCTTCTTGCGGGCTTCCGTCAGCGCGGCGGACGGGTTCTCGTTGGTGAAGGAGATGCCTCCACCCTGGTTGACGCCGAGCGTCACCGCCTTGTCGAGTATGTCGCCCGTCTTGTCGACGTCGCGCACCCGCACGGAAAGCGTGTTGGTGACCTGGTAGGCGACGAGTTCCGCTTCCTGGCTGCCGTCCGGCTTGTTGGTGTAGTTGTAGCGCGGGTTGATCTGGATGCCGGCGGTCTGAAGGTCACGCTCGGCGATGCCGGCCGCCTTCATGGCGGCGATGACGGCGGCCATGGCGTCGTTGTTGGCGTCGAGCGCCGCGCGTGCCGTCTTGGCCTCTCGCATGACGGAGAGCGACAGGAGCGCGATATCGGGCTTGAGCGCCGATTCGCCTTCGCCCGACACGACGATGCGCGGCGTTTTTGCCGGGTCGGCCGCCGAAGCCATGGCCGGGAAAGCCAGCGACGCAGCGAGCGCCAGCGGCAGGGAGTAATTGTTCATGCAAATCTCTCCAGTTCAGCAGTCGTCCCGAGTCGCGGTTAGGTTTCGAATGTGGAGCGATTTGGGCGGCTGGGGAAGCTTTTGTCTTAAAGCCTTGTGCGGTGAAGGGAAAAACACTATCCAGCCGCCGTGGGGCCTGTAGCTCAATGGTTAGAGCCGGCGGCTCATAACCGCTTGGTTGGGGGTTCGAGTCCCTCCGGGCCCACCATCACCACGACAAGTTGAGGCGACAAATCAGTGCTGACGCTTGCCACAATCTCGGCTGACGCAGTTTTGGTAAAATTTAACGATAAGCTATTGTAATAATTGAAAAAATAAAACTCTTATCTGGCGTTAAATCTGCGCGTGCCCCGAAAAAACCATAGAATTGCCGCTGTCGCACGCGCTGATTCACAACTCATCTTGATTCATTCGCAACTCACGCTGATTCCTGAGCGAAGCCCTTCTGTCGGCGGTGAGAATCACGGTTCTTACCGAGAAAGGGCCTACTGGGAGTCTCGGCTTGGGCGCGATGGCGACTAGGCTGAACCGTGGCGGGCACGGTCGAAAGCTGGTTACTACAGACATACCGTCTCTCGAAGTTCGCGCCGGCTATAAGGCGCATCCGCGTCGACGAGTTAGTCCGCGGAAATCTGAAACCCGATCTTCTTGACGACGTTCTTGCCGACCCGCATCGACGGGCCGTGCGATTTCGTCTCCGGAAGGAACTCGACGCCGAGTTCCTCCAATGCTTGCTGCACCCTTAGGCTGATTTCCAGGCCGACAGGCTCGCGCGCTTCTATCCGCACGATCGATCGCTTGCTCACCTTGGCTTTTTCGGCGAGTTGCGCCGGGGTGATGTCCAGGAGGGCGCGTGCGGCGCGCAGAAAGTCGTAGGATGCCTGCATGGGAACGTTCTAGCCGGAGCGAAAAGGGAAAACCAGCCTTCAGGTCGATAGGCGTCGTGACGCCTGAGAAGTCGTATGGACGCCCGACGCCGTATGCCTGTCCTGCTGATTCCAGCGAATCACAAGGATCCAATTGCAACGGATCCTTGGCCCGACAGACGGAGGCTTGCTGATGCTGTTGTTCAACCAGCACGACGAACCCGATACCGATTTCGAGCGTGAGTTCTTGCGGCTCTCCTCGCTGGTCGCCGATATGGACCATATTCGTCACGGCGTGCCGCCAGTGGCAATGGCCGGTGACGATGCTCCGCTTCTCGACCGCTGGCTTCTGGGGAATGTGTTGACACCGGCTTTGCTGGGCCTATCGACGGGCCATCCGGCTCTTCCAGGGACCAACCGCCCGATCGCCACGTCTCAGGTCTTGCTGATGTCGGCCGACATGAGTTGGGCGCGGTCACTTTCGCGCTGGTACCGACTTGGCCGTCCGGCCGAGCGGTCTGGCTTGGGCGCCTGAGCGAGAGCGGCCATGTCCGGCAAGGATTCACGAAGCGCGCGAGCGGCACAGGGTGAGGCAATGAGTGTAAGCGGGAGCCGCCCATGAAGCGCAGGAAGAAACGGAGCCGTCATGTTCGTCCCGAGCAACACGACCAGGCGGGAAGCAGCATGAACGAGCGGCTCGCACGTCATCTCCTCGATCGGCTGCGACGGAAAGCGATGGCGCAGGTCCTTTCGGATGCAATCCAAGCCGAAATCCTTTGCCAGGAAGATGTCGAGAGCCATGGCCGGGTGCTGTCCGTTTATCGGGCCAATCGCGAAACGGGTGTGATCTCACCAACGCAAGCCGTCGCCAAGCTGTCGCGTCACCGACGCAGGCTTCCCGACGAAACACCGCATCCGATCCTCGGGTCGGACGAGTTTGCCTTCGATACGGACACTGAAGCAGGCGTGACACCAGGAGAGCAACCGCACCTGACCTCGGCCGCGCCTTCGTCTCCGGAACAGGCGCGGCACGATGACCTCGCTTTGGTGAAGGCAATACGCGCGACGGCGGAACCGCCGTCCGCCGCCGATGTCGCCGCCATACTTCTGCTCGCGCAGGCCGTTCCGGACAATGGGGCGGCACTTGTGCTTGTTGATTGGCTACGGGCTCACATCAGCCTTTCGCGATCGGCAAAGGTGGAAGTCCAAGCTCCCGCAAGAATGAGTTGTGCTTCGCAGTCGCTTCGCAAACCTGCTTCTCGATGTCGACCAAGTCTGCATGTGCAGCCACCAGATCGATTTCGAGCTCCTCCCCGGCCGTGCTGATGTAGCGGGAGATATTTAGGTTGTAGCCCTCCTCGGCGATACGCTCCATGCTGACACGCTTGGAGTAGCGGTCCTCTTCCTTCCGGAACTGATAGGTATCTATGATCTTGCCGATATGCTCGTCCGTGAGTTGGTTCTGTCGCTTGCCCTTCGCAAAGTAATCGGCAGCGTTGATGAAGAGCACGTCGTCCGGCTTCTTGCACTTCTTCAGCACAAGGATGCAAACCGGGATTCCCGTCGAATAGAACAGGTTCGCGGGCAATCCGATGTCCGAATCGTCGGCTCCCAGCCTATCTTCTAGATCTGCAACTCGCGCCCTCAGCCGTCGCTCCTCGGCCTGGAGCCGCAGAAGTTCGGCATTCGGCACCAGATTCTCCAGGAACAGGCTGATGCGTCCTACCACCCGCGACGCTGCGTTGTTCCTGTTACCCAACTGCGTGGCCACCTCGTTCGCAGCAATATGGGATTCAATATTGCGAGTATTGTAGCGTCCTGGATGAATTGGGAGATCGGCAAGGTCGAATTGACTTCAGGGACTATCCGCAACCGATCATAGAGGTTGCTGACGTCGAGGCCCTCGATTTCGCCACCGGGTTGGTCGATCCGGAGATTTCAGGTTGTTCCGCACGTTGGGGCCTGCATACCGAACTGCGTGAGTTGGGTCCCTCGGTGCTCTTCGAACTGCTGGTTGCTCTGGGGCTGGCGATCACATCGACGGCTCCTAGGGCCGCTCGGGTAGCGGGGCGCCATACGATTGACTACTCGCGCTTTCAACCGGGAATCCTGGAGCGAGCGGGTAGGTGTATTCTCAACTGGCCGCAAGGGTTCGATGCGCTTGCTGATGCGGTAAGGATGAGTTCCGGGGCTCGAGCAGCCGCGTTTGGGGTGCAGAAAGAACTCGGTCCCTTGCTGGCGCTAGTACACAACAAGAACCTTCCACATATGCTGCGTTGCCAGATCAACGTCTTGATAAAGGAGAACATGAGATCGTGCCCCGACGCGCTGCAGCTCGTGCGTCATCCCGTGCATCGGCCCAACCAGGACATGATGTCGGTACAGCAAGCGGCAGCGAAGTACCGGGTCGCACGCAAAAGTTTATCCGCTCTTGCCGCTCGGAAAATCATCGCCTCCATTCGTCCAGCCGGGAGAGGTAGAATGCCGAGGTTGGTGAGCGACGCTGAAGTGGCGAGAATTGTCCAACAGCAAGATCTGTCGGTCAGCAATTCAGAGGTAGCCGTGCGGCTAGGTATACAGCGCGTTTTCGTGAGTGAACTTGGCAGTTGTGGGCTACTGACCCCCGTTGGGAAGCCATATCTGGCAAGCAAGGGAAAGGAATTTTTTGACCGCCGTTCACTGGATCTACTTGAGAGCCGCTGCCGTGAGATCGCGTTGGAGGGTGCGCCGCCGGAGGGGGGCGTAAGTATCTCGCTGGCGGCTAGGAAGCTCGCGATGCAGTTCGCCAATCCTTGGCCTGAGATCACAACAAACCTATTGGCGGGAAGGCTGCGAGTTTGGTTCGTTGAGCGAAGATCATTGATGAGCAGCCTTGTGATTGAGAACGTGAATGAACTGGCAGCATTAGGTGTGAAAGGCATGCCAATTGCCAAAGGCGCGGATGTCCCCCTTACCGTGACGGATGCTGCAGCGCTCATCGGGACCGATGTCGTAAAACTCGCACAATTGGTTGTGCGGGGCTTCTTGCCTAGAGGCCACAATCGCGAAGACCTGCGACGCTTCATCGGCGACTACATGTTTACATCTGAGATCCGGCGCGTAGCTGAGCGGCGTGGGTTGAAATTGCGGTGGCAGGAAGTTCCCAAGCTGCTTCGGGCGAATGGCGTTCATCCGGCTGCTGCGCTGATTGGTGAACGAGGATTTGTCTGGCCTCGGCGGGATGTGTTGGCCGCGCTTGACGAACTTTGCCTAACTGCTGCTTGATCTCTACGATGTCGTCTGCTGTAGAAGATATTCAGTCTTCGCGGCGTTAATCCCTTAGAAAATTTAGTGCATTATATTGTCGCTTAATGGCGGCTTTTTTGCTTCTTGCGCCTTGAATCAGGCAGCGTTGCGAAATTTGAATCAGGATTGCTTGCGGCCGTAGCAAAATCAATCACATAGGCGAATCCGGGTCATCTTGGCGGCTCACAAGTCATGCCTTACGCTCGCAGGCCGGCATGCAAGGGCTGCGACCGCCCCTTGCCTTTACTGGTTCGAGCCGACTACCGCGCCGACGGCTGCGCCGCCGAGGCCGCCGACGAGGGCGCCGCCGGTGCCTGCAATAGCGGCGCCGGCCAGCGCTCCCGAGCCCGCACCGATCGCCGCGCCCGTGGCGGTGCGCATGGCACGCGTCGAGCCGCAGCCGGCAAGTGAAACTGCCACGAATGACACGATGAGAACGCGATACATGTCTGTCACTCCGAGTGTATTCCGCTCGGAAAATGGGACTGCAAGGTTAACTTTTCCTTGACGCGGCGGATTCAATTTTGTGGATCGCGCCCATCATGAAGACGCGGCGAAGGACATTGGAATGCCTCGGGGAGAAGGGGCGGGAACGCTGTCTTGGGATGGCAAGGGCGCGCGGATGCGTTCAGCGCATAGCGGTGAGGCAGGGGTCGTGGCCGGTCGGGCGGGGCGCTGCCATAACCAAGATCAGTCCGTTTCCTGCTGTTAGGGGTTCTTTATCGGCTGGCCATTCGGATTTGGCGCCGGCGCTTCCCTCGTGTCCCTCGGTGAAGGGTCGATGTGGTCCGGCTCCGGAGAATCTTCCTCGGGATGGCGCTTGTCGTGCGCGCCTTGCTCGTCCCTGAGCCCGCCGCCCTTGCCAGGCGGTTTGTTCATCGCCGCGTCCGGGGAAAAGTCATCGTTGGGATCGGGGCCGGTGCGGACCGGATATTTGCGGGCGCCGGTTTCATAGTCGGATTTCTCGGGCATTGTCGCTGCTCCGCTGCGGTCGGTCTATAGCAATAACCGGAAGGAGGCTTTGGTTCCCGAAGACGCCGACCGTGGATAGCGGCCGGGCGGCAATGACCCGTGCCCGACCAGGGCCGGCAGGGGAAATACCGGTTCGTCCGGTGGCATGGGCCGAAGGGCGGACCTACTCCGGGCGCCGGTAAACCGCCGTCACGATCAGGTACCCGACCAGCATCAGCGCAAGCAAAACATCAAGAGCCATCGGTCAAAACGCGCGGGGGCGAAAAAGGTTTCATCCTGATCCGCCATCAGTGCCTGGGCCGCGCGGCGTCGGGCTACCCTGCCGGTTGGTTTCATATCCGGTAGCCACGGCTGAAACGTCCGGCTACGGTCCGCGCTGCCATATCTCGAACCGGGATCGTGGAAAGGAGACTTACGAAGGGCTCGAGCCTGGCCGGGGCGGGTTTTCGTTTCAGAAGCGGATGCTGAAATCGGCTTTGGCGCTGTTGTCGCGGGCGCCGCTGCCGAACTGGCCGCTGTAGGAGACGCCCAGCGTGGCGTTGTCGCTGACGGCGAAGTCGAGGCCGGCTTCGAGGACGGCGGCGTTCCTGGCGATCGGCACGCCGGCGATGGTAAAGAGGCCGGAGCGAGCGAAGTCGTGGGTAGCGCTCGGCACGATGTCGCCGAATGCGTGGCGCCAGCCGACCATGCCGCGCGCCGTCGCCCTGGTGGCGCCGAGGCTGAAGACCGTCGAGGCCCTTACGCCGAGCGTGGTGAAGGTCGTGTCGGTGGTCTGCGACGGGCTGGCCAGTGCCGCCGCGCCGCCCTTTTCGGTGAAGGCGCCGGTGCGCAGGCTGACATGGGCGAGATTGGCGAACGGCTCGAACGAGGCCGTCGCCGTGTCAATGCGATAGCCGGCCTCGCCGAAGGCCTGGAAGGTGCCGGCGTCGTAATCGGCTTCCAGCCTTTCGCTGAAGCCGGGGAAGACGGCCGAGCGGCCGGTCGACAGCTTGTGCCAGGTATAGGCAATTCCGCCGCGCAGGCCGAGCGCGCCCCGCTGCGTGCCGCCATAGAGGCCGAGATGGTAGTTGTCGCTCGATCCCGACGAGGCGCGCGCGTCGACGTCGAAGCTGTCATGGCTGTAGCCGGCGAGAATACCGAGCCGCACCGCTTCGGTGACCATGCCGTCGATACCGGTGAGGAAGCCGCCGGTGGAGCGGGTGAGGCCGGCGGCATTGCCGTCGCCGTCCGTCTTGCCCCACGAGCCGAAGACGGAACCCCAGGCGGCAAGGCGGCCGGTGTCGGCCGCGGCGCCCATCCTGCCGAACGCGGCCTCAACCCCGGCGTTATGGCCGCTCTCGCCATAGGCCAGCACCGGCATGGCCGTCGTGCCGATCCCGCCGAAGGCGGCGCGCAGGCGCTCGTTGACCGCATCGCGGACGAAACGGCTGTCCTCGATCAGCGCGGTCTTGGCGGAGGCGTGAATCTCGCCCGACAGCCCGTCGAAGGCGGCTGCCGCCGCGCCGGGGTCGGTCAGGTTGACGATCGCGGTGAACATCGGGCTCGGCGCGGAGTCCTGCACGCCCTCGGCGGTGGCGCACTGGTTGGCCGTGAGGCCGCCGAGGCAGAACGACATGTCGGTGAGCTGGCTGGTCAGGTAGACATTGTGACTGTCGTAGCTGTCGACGAAGTCGAGGAACAGGTAATCGTCCGTGAGCGAGCCGAACCGACCGTCCACGCCGGCCTCGGCCTCGCTCACCGACTGGATGACGGTGTAGGTGAGGCCGGGCACGTAGGACACGCCGGTGTCCGTGCCGTTCTCCGGCCTGACATGCAGCACGGCGCCACTGTCGATGGTGACGACATTGCTGGCGATGGTCACGTCGTTATGGACGCCGGCGGTATTGCCGCCGTTCTTGAGTTCGACTTCGTAGATACCGTCGGCCTCGAAGGCGAGGGAACCGGCATGGATCGTGCCGATCGAATTGCCCGGCGCCAGGATGCCGCCCGCCTTGACGGTCGTCGCGCCGACGGTGCCCGAACCGCCGAGCCTGCCGCCGGCCAGCACCTTCGCCGTTCCGCCGAGCGAACCGTCGACGGACAGCGCCCCGCCGTAAACCGTCGTCGCGCCGGAAAAGCCGGAACTGTCGCCCGTCAGGTTCGTATTGCCGGCATAGTGGTTGACGAAGCCTGCGCCGCCCGAACTCGCCAGCTCGGCTGCGAAGGCGTAGGCGCTGTCGGTATGGTTGAAATTGAGACTGGTATTGGCCGCATAGAACTGGATTTCGGGGGCGACG
>Ga0182735_1000986_pt1 | contig 20180 bp, 16 predicted proteins | sample eDN5th30CKraftMG_FD_128524 | JGI IMG/M metagenome (GOLD analysis project Ga0182735, IMG submission 128524) | Enriched Miracle-Growth compost microbial communities from Emeryville, California, USA - eDNA 5th pass 30_C Kraft MG (version 2) (version 2) ...
GACGGTCCCTGGGACGGCCTGCTCGAGCCCGGCGCCTCGTTCTTCTGCCACGGCACGCTGACGCTCACGGCGAACCAGACGCACGCGGACACCGTGACGGTGACCGGCGACGTGGTCGTCCCCGCGGTCGACGGGGGCGGCGTGCCCACCGGGGGGCCCGCGCTGTCCGGCGGCGAGCCCGTGGTGGTGACCGTCCCTGGGGGCGGGCCCTGGAGGCTCACCGACGACGACCCGTTCCACGCGTACGCCACCGGTGTGCCCGCGGTGACGATCGTCAAGGGCGACACCGGTGCCAAGGCCGGGACGAGCATCGTCAACGACGCGGACACCATGACGGACGGCGAGCTGTACGCACCGGGCGAGACGCGCACGATCGTCCTCCACCTGACGAACACGGGCTCGGAGCCGCTGGTCGACGTCGTCGTCACCGACACCACGCTCGGTGGCCCGCACGTCGCCACGCTCGAGTGCCGTTTCCCCGGCGACGCGAGCGCGACAGCCGGCGTCTGGTCGGCGACCAAGGGCTGGACCGTCACCTGGGCGGCCACCGCCACGGGCGGCCCGGGCGCACCGTCGACGACCTGGGCGACGGGAACGAGCTTCGACTGCACGTCGACGCTCACCCTCGAGGCTGACGGCGGGGTTCACGCGGACCGCGCGACCGTGACCGGCAAGGGTGCGGTGACCGGTGCACCGGTCACCGACACGGACGACTACAACGCCTTCACCGCGGGCATCCAGGTCATCAAGTACGACGGGGCCGACCCGGACCCGGTCGTCAAGGACGCGGACGGCGCGTGGGTCACCCCCGCCAAGCCGCTCGTGGACGCCGACCAGGACGCCGACGACGCCTCGCACTCGGTTGAGCACACCGACGGCAAGGCCCGCACGGTGCGCTGGGTGGTGACCAACACGGGCCCGACCTACCTGACGACGGTCGACCTGAGCGACGTCACCGACAACGGCCCGAGCATCGCCTCGTGGACGTGCGACCTGAGCCCGGTCGGTGGCCCGAGGTCCTACAGCTTCGTCACCGACGGGCCGTGGGACGGTCTGCTCGCTCCGGGTGCCTCGTTCTTCTGCGAGGGCTCGCTCACGCTGAAGGCCGGGCAGACGCACGCGGACACGGTCACCGTGACGGCGAACGTGGTCGTCCCGGCGGTCGACGCCGACGGTCGCCCGACGGGCGGCCCCGCTCTGATCGACGGCGAGCCGGTGCTCGCGACCGGCCCCGACGGCACCCCGGTCGTCCTGCGGGACACCGACCCGTACCACGCGCACGTGCCGCCGCCGGTGCTGGCCGAGACCGGCGCGCAGATCCTCGGTCTCCTCGAGCTGGCAGGCCTCCTGCTGCTCACGGGCGCCGCTGCGGTCGGCCTGACCCGCAGACGCCGTCGCGCCTGAGGCGTCGGGCCTGACCGGCTGAACGCGCACGAGGCCCTGGCTCACCTCCGTGAGCCAGGGCCTCGTGCGTCCCGCGGGCCTCGGGCTCGGTGCTCAGCCCGCCGTCGCGGCCCGTTCGGCCAGCAGGTCGGCCGCGGGCAGCGGGACGTCGTCGACCTCAGGAAACTCCGGCACCGCGGGCAGCGGGCCGGGCAGCGCCGTCAGGTCCCCGGGCAGGTCCGGCTGCGCCGACCCGGCCGGAACCTGGAGGAACGACATGCCCTCGGGCGCGGTGACCTGGGGCAGCCGGTCGCCCGCGACCCCCGCGGACTCGGGCGAGCCGTGCGGGCAGCGCGTCGCCAGGGACTCGGGCAGGATCGTGAGGGCCTTCGGGTCGCTGAAGCACATGCCGGACGACGGCGTGCGCGCCGCGGACACGTCGACGGCGTCGAGCCCGTTGTCGGCGAGGTGGTTGTCGACGAAGCTGTTGTCGCTCGAGGCGATGTCCTCGGTGTTGGTGAGCTGCACCCCGGCGACCGGGTTCCCGGTGATCCGGTTCCTGACCAGGAGGTTCCCCTGGGCCCCGGACAGGCCGACGCCGATGCCGAAGCCGCCGTCGGCCTGCGAGGGCGACGTGGCCGAGACGTTGTCCGAGATGACGTTCCCCACGACGGTGTCCCCGTGCTGGGGCAGGTAGGCCTCCTGGTACCAGGACAGCAGGGTCAGTCCCACCCGGTTCCCGGAGAACCGGTTCCCCGTGATCAGCACGGAGTCCGAGGCGTTGGCGTTCTCGTAGCCGATGGCGTTGTTCTCCGCGACGTTGCCCGTGACCAGGATGCGGCACCGCGCGCACTGCCCCACGTAGAAGCCGGAGTCGGCGGCTCCCGAGGCGTAGCTGTCCGCGATCACGCCGTTGTTGGTGTTGAAGGCGTAGATGCCGTACAGCCCGTTGTTGCGCGCCGTGACGTGGGAGACCTCGAAGCGTTGCAGCGGTGGGTACCTCTCGGGGTCGAGGCGGGTGTACCCGTCCATGTTGTGCGCCTCCGCGGTGGCGCCGTCGTGCATGCCCGTGACGAGCACGCCGTTGAAGGTGTGGTTGACGACGGTGAGGTTCTCCACGCGCACGCCGTCGGCGACCACCTGGACCCCGTTGGAGCGCAGGCCCTCGCCGTCGATGACCACGCCGTCGCGGGACTCGCCGCGCAGCGTGACGTCCGGCGTGGTGACGGTGACGGACTCGCGGTAGGTCCCGGCCGACACCAGCACGACGCTGCCGGGGGTGGCGAGCGCGAGCCCCGCGGTGATGGTGGGGGCGTCGGCGGGGACGTGGACCAGGCGGGCCGGCCCGCTCGGGGCGACGGTGCCGATCGGGCCCGGCGCGGTCGAGACCTGGCCGTCGGGGCTCGTGCCGCAGGCGCTCAGCAGCGCGACGACGACGGCGGTCACCGCGGCGAGCGCGGGTGCCGCGACACGCGGAGTTCGCGAGGCGGCCGAACATGGTCGGGTCGGGGACGGGCTGGTCCGGGAGCTCCTGCGCCGGTGCGGTTCGAGGATCACCTACCGATCCTAGAGGCCCGAGTCCCTTCGACCCCGGCGGCAGCCGCCCCCGACACGGCAGTCCCGTCGCGGGGCGCCCCTCACACCCACCCGTACGCGCTGCACCACCGCGTGATCTCCGCGAACGCGTGCTCACGCACCGGGCGGGCGGACAGCACGACGTCGTGGATCGCGCCGGGGACCCGTGTCACCGTCACCTGGTTGCCCAGCCCGACCGCGCGCCGGGCGAGCCAGTCGGTCTCGAGGACGACGTCGGCCGTACGCATGTCCTCGTTCCACCGTGGCGACAGCAGCGTCCGGGTCGAGGTGAGCACGAGGACGGGCACCGTGATGCCGAGCCCGCGGGCCACGGCGCCGTGGCCCGTCATGACGGCGTTGAGCCAGCCGGGCCGCACCGCGAACGACGGCGTCGGGCGCCACGCCTCGTCGAACTCCCACTCTCCGCCGTCGGCCGCGCGCACGCTGCGCGAGTAGAAGCCGAGATCGAGGTTGGGCATCGGCTGCTTGGGCTGGAGCCGGGCGAGCGGCCGGACGGCGGGGGTCGACAGCGCGCGCACCACCGTGCTGCCCTGCAGCTCGAGCCACGGGCTGTTGAGGATCAGTCCCCGTACCTGGCCGGGGTGGCGGTCGGCCCACAGGCTCGTGACGAGCCCGCCGAGCGAGTGCGCGACGATCATCAGCGCGTCGTGGATCGGCAGCTCCCGCACCACGACCTCGCGGGCCGCGGCGAGGTCCTCGTCGTAGGTGCGAAGGTCGTCCACGTACCCCGGCGTCTGCCACGGGCGGAGGCTGCGGCCGAACTTGCGCAGGTCCAGGGCATAGAACGCGACGCCCTGGGCGTGCCAGTACTCGGCGAGGTTCGTCTGGAAGAAGTAGTCCGACCATCCGTGCACGTACAGCACGGCCCGCGCGGGGACGAGGCCCGGGTCGGGGCGGTACCGCACGAGGCTCGCCACGACGGGACCCTCGTCGTCGGGCGCGAGCGCCAGAGACATCCGCTCGTAGTGCTCGCCGAGCACGTCCGGCACCCAGGTGCCGGAGCGCTCGTCGGCCTCGACGGGGACGACGGCGGTCATCGGTGGGTCTGCGGGACGGCGACCATGGTCACACGCTAGCGCGGGACCACGCTGGTCGGGAGCGGCGCTGCCGGTCCGGGTGCGCACCGGGGCGCGGGCCCGACGACTGCGGTGGTCGCCGGGCCCGCGCCCCGGTCAGCGCAAGATCAGCGCTGGTCGTCCGTGCTGTCGTCGGACCCCGGGGTGCCGGGACCAGGCCCGGTCTCGCCGCGGCGCCGGAGGCGGGAGGCGTACCAGGCACCCGCGCCGGCCCCCACCAGCACGACGAGCACGACGAGCGCCACGACCGTGCCCGTGGAGGAGCCCGAGCCGTCCGCGGTCGCCGAGCCTTCCGCGGTCGTGGCGGTCCCGCCCGTGCCTGGCGTCGCGGAACCGTCCGTCGCGCCGTCACCTGTCGTCCCCCCCGGCGTCTGGGTCGCGCCCGTGGAGCCACCGGTGCCGTCGCCACCGTCACCGCCACCGGGGCCGGAACCGTCACCGGAACCGTCGGTCCCGTCCGTCCCCGGTGCCTGGACCCCGGTGGTGGGCGTCGCCGTGCTGCCGGTGGGAGCAGGGTCGGTCACGGCGTCTGGGTCGCGAGTGTCGACGGTGCTCGTCGGCGAGCCGGTGGGGCTGCTCGCCGGCTCGTAGGTGAACGTCTGCGTCCCCTCGATCGGATGACCGTCCGCGGAGACGACCCGCCACTGCACGGTGTACCGGCCGGCACCGGCCAGCGTCACCGCGGTGACGACGTCGCGGCCGTCGACCACCGGAGCGCCCTGCTCGCGGTGGGTGTCGTCCTTGCCCGGCCCGGTCACCTCGACGGCGTTCGCGGTGCCGCCCGGCGTCGACAGCACGACGTCGTTGAAGGAGAGCGTGACGTTCGTCGGTGCGCTCGCGACGGTCGACCCGTCGGACGGCGAGCTGCTCACGAGGTAGTCGTGCGCGCTGGCCGGTGTCGCGCCGAGCGCGCCGACGACCGCCGCCACGCCCCAGGCGAGAGCGGTCGCGACGAGCACCGCCCTCAGGTTCCGGCGTGCGGGGCTCCTGCGTGCGGTGGTGCTCGTCATGCGTCGTTCCCTCCCTGCGTCGAGGCTGGCGTCGAACCCGGCGCGGAAGCCTGTGCTCGACCTGCCTGAACCGTACCGGTCCGCGGCCTGCGCAGTCCCGTCACGGCGATGCCGAGGGCGATCGCGCCGAGGGCGAGGGCGGCGAACGACACGTAGGTGGCGGTCGAGGTGGAGCCGCCGTCGGCCGAGGTCGTGGCTGTGGCGCCGGCGGTCGTCGCGTGGTCCGCGGCGCCGTGGCTGTCAGCGGCGGGGGCGTCCGTCACGTAGAGCACGGGAGCGGGGTTCTCGGGCTCCGCGCCGTCGCTCGGGGTCTCCTGGTCCCAGGAGACGACGGTGCCGTCGGAGTACGTCTGGTCGACGGGAAGCACGATGTGGCCGGTCTCGGGGATCGCCCCGGCGCTGATCGTGAACTCCTGGAACTGGCCCGGTGCGATCGCCGCGTCGTCGTCCGCCTTCCAGACCACGCGGGTGACCGACTCGGTGAGCGTCGCCTCGCCCACGGTGACGGGGCTCGGCAGCGGCATGGTCGTGACCGTCGTCGTCCAGCCGGCGACAGGCAGGTAGCTGACCGAGCTGATGGGGGCGTCCGCCGGCACGGTCAGCGCGACCTGCGTGGTCGACGCGGTGGCCGACTCGTTGGGGACCTTGAAGGTGAGGGTGGCGTAGGAGCCCGGGGCGGCGGTGTCGGGCGAGACGCGGACGTGTGCCTGCGCGGTCGCGGCGGCACCGAGCGTGAGCCCGGTGGCGAGCAGGGTGACCAGCACCCCCGCGGCCACCTTGTGGCGACGGCGGCCAGCCGGCGCGGGGGTGCCCGTCGCGCCGGAGCGAGACGTGCGGGACAGGGTCGTACGGGACTGAGACGTGCGAGACATGTGGTTCCTCTTCGGGTGCAGACCGCACGGGCGTGCACGACGGCGCACCGTCGCCGGGGTCCCCGAGCGCACCTGCGGGTGCAGGGTGCGCGAAGAGGACCGACGACGTGGCGTCAGCGGGCGCCCGTGTCGGAGGGGTGTGCGGTGGCGGGTCAGCCGAGCGGCGCGAGCGTTCCGGGCCGCACGGTCGCGCGCGACGGCGGGCCGCGGCGAGGAGCCGAGGAGAGGTCGACCCGCCCCGGGGAGACCACGAGGGCCGGCAGGGCGGGCAGCGTCGGCCAGGAGAGCAGGGGCGGCGCGGGTGCGTCGAGCCATGTCGGACGCACCCGCCGCCACCACCGCGCGGCGAGGAGGGCCGCACGGTCGCAGGCAGCGAGCAGCTGGACCGTCGCGAGGGTCGCCAGCACGTGGCACAGCGCCATCGTGAGGCTCGTCCCCGCGGCGTGGTGCTCGGGGTGCGAGATCGCGAGCAGGGCTGCCGCGTGATCGTGCGCGTGCGCCGCGGCGGTCGTCGCCGAGGGGGGCACGTGGGTGCCGCCCGACGCCGTCGTGAAGATCTCGAGGCCGGAGTGCAGCACGAGCTGCCACGCACCGAAGACGGGGAGCAGCACGCGACGTCGCAGGCCGCTGCGGGAGGCGACGCTCGCGACGAGAAGGGTGAGGGCTCCGAGGCCGCCGAGCGCGCCGGCACCGGGGAGCGTGCCCCCGCCGAGCACGTGGGCACCGACCCCGAGGGCGAGCGCCGTGGCCGCGACCGCGAGCGTGCGCGCGCTGCGCAGCGGCGTCTCGCGGGGGGTGTCCACGCGTCGATTCTACGGGTGGTCGGCGCCGGTCAGGCCTGCACCGGGCGTCGCCGTCCTAGCGCGGCGCGGCGTGGACGGTGTCGAGGAACCGGGCGACGACGGGGCCGAGCTGGTCGAACTCGATGAGGAACCCGTCGTGACCGAAGTCGGACCGGATGACGTGCACCTCGTCGGCGCCGGGCAGGTGCTGGGCGATCAGCTCGGAGTCCTTGAGCGGGAACAGCCGGTCGCTGTCCACGCCGACCACGAGCGCGCGGCTCGTGATGCCCTGCAGCGCGGTCGCGATGCCGCCGCGGTCGCGCCCGAGGTCGTGGGTGAGCATCGACTCGGTGAGCACGAGATAGCTGTTGGCGTCGAAGCGCGCCGACAGCTTGGTCGCGTGGTGGTCGAGGTAGGACTGGACGGCGAAACGCCCGCCGTGCAGCGGCTCCTCGGCACCCTGGGGCACACGCCCGAAGCGCTCGTCGAGCTCGAGGGCGCTGCGGTAGGTGATGTGCGCGATCTGGCGCGCGAGGCCCAGACCCACGTGGGGGCCTTCGCCGTCGGGCTGGTCGTAGTAGTCGCCGCCGCGGAAGTTGGGGTCGGCACGGATCGCGCCGAGCTGTGGGTGCGCCCAGGCGATCTGGTCGCCCGTGAGCTGCGCGGAGCTCGCGATCACGCCGAGCGACCGCACCTCGACACCCTGCTCCGGACCGATCACCCCCCACTCGAGCGCGCGCAGACCGCCCATCGAGGCGCCCACCACGAGCTCCCAGCTCGTGACGCCGAGCTCGTGGGCGAGCGCGACCTCCGCCTGGACCTGGTCGCGGACCGTGACCCGCGGGAAGCGACCGCCCCAGGGGCGCCCGTCGGGGCTGGGGGAGGACGGGCCGGTCGTGCCCTGGCAGCCGCCGAGCACGTTGGGGGCGACGACGAAGTACCGGTCGGTGTCGATCGGGCGGCCCGGGCCGACCATCTGCGACCACCAGCCGGCCGTGGCGTGGCCAGGTCCGGCCTCGCCGGTGACGTGGCTGTCGCCGGTCAGCGCGTGCAGCACGAGGACGGCGTTGCCGCCGTCGGCGTCGAGGGTGCCCCACGTCTCGTAGGCCATCCGGACCGCGGGAAGGCTGGAACCGGACTCCAGGGAGAGCGGACCGAGGTCGACGAGCTGCCGGTGCCCCGCCCCGTCGGAGGGGCGCCAGGCGCCGCTCGCGGGCAGCGCCGCGCCGCTGCCGAGCCGGGGCGCACGCCGACCACGGGGCGACGCGGGCGCCCACGTGCCACGGGAGGCGTGGCTCTGGTCAGCAGTCATGGTCAGGCCATTCTACGAGGGGCTTGTGGAGCGCGGCCGTCCAGAAGACGGCGGCCGAGACGCGACCTGGCCCGGCGACGCAGGCGTCGCCGGGCCAGGTCGGGGGTGTCAGAGCGCGGCGGCGGCCGCGAAGCCCTGCTCGAGGTCGGCGATGATGTCGTCGACGCCCTCGATGCCCACCGAGAGGCGCACGAGGCCAGGGGTCACGCCGGAGAGCGCCTGCTCCTCGGGGCTGAGCTGGCTGTGCGTCGTGGACGCGGGGTGGATGACGAGCGAGCGCACGTCACCGATGTTCGCGAGGTTGGAGTGCAGCTCGAGCGCGTCGACGAAGGCCTTGCCGGCCTCGGCCCCGCCCTTGAGCTCGAAGGCCAGCACCGCGCCCACGCCCTTCGGCAGGTACTTGCGGGCGTTGGCGTTGTAGGGGCTCGACGGCAGGCCGGCGTAGTGCACGACCTCGACGTCGTCGCGCGCCTCGAGCCACTCGGCGACCTTCTGCGCGTTGGCCACGTGACGCTCGATGCGCAGCGAGAGGGTCTCGATCCCCTGCGCGATGAGGAACGCGTTGAACGGCGAGATGGCGTTGCCCAGGTCGCGCAGCAGCTGGACGCGCGCCTTGAGGATGAACGACAGGTTCACCGGGAACAGGCCGCCGACGCCGAGGTCGCGCGCGTAGACCAGGCCGTTGTAGGTCGGGTCGGGGGTGTTGTAGTTCGGGAAGCGCTCCGGGTGCTGCGCGTAGTCGAAGGACCCGCCGTCGACGATCACGCCGCCGATCGCGGTGCCGTGCCCGCCCAGGAACTTGGTGGCCGCGTGAACCACGACGTCGGCGCCGTGCTCGAGAGGGCGCAGCAGATAGGGGGTGGGGATCGTGTTGTCGACCACGAGCGGCACGCCGTGCTCGTGGGCGATCGCTGCCACGGCCTCGATGTCGAGGACGTCGGAGCGCGGGTTCGGCACCGTCTCGGCGAAGAAGAGCTTCGTGTTCTCCCGGATGGCGCCGCGCCACTCGTCGAGGTCCTGGGTGTCGGAGACGAAGGTCGACTCGATCCCGAGCTTCTTGAGCGTGTGGCCGATGAGGTTGTACGTCCCGCCGTAGAGCGAGGAGGCCACGACGACGTGGTCGCCGGCCTCGGCGATGTTGAGGATCGCGTACGTGGTGGCCGACTGGCCCGACGAGACGAAGAGGGCGCCCACGCCACCCTCCAGGGAGGCCACCCGGTCCTCGACGACGCTCGTCGTCGGGTTGCCGATGCGCGTGTAGATGGGGCCGAGGTCCTTGAGCGCGAAGCGGTCGGCCGCGACCTCGGCGCTCGGGAACACGAACGACGTCGTCTGGTAGATCGGCAGCGCCCGCGCACCCGTCGTGGGGTCGGGGACCTGGCCGGCGTGGATCTGGCGGGTGTCGAAGGACCAATCGGAAGCGGGCACGGGAGTCTCCAGGTGTGGGATGACGAGCAGACGCCGGTGTCCGACGCCGCAGGCGAGGCCTGCGTCACTGTAGGCACAGGCGGGCGAGCCGGTCACCACCTTCACCGGCGAGTTCTCACATCGTGAACAGTGCAGCCAGTGCGTGAGATCGCTGTGACTGATGTGAAAATTGTGACTAGACGAGACTGGTGTTCCCAATGAGCAACATTGTCGCTAGTCTGATCTGGCGCGCACCGTCCTAGGTGGTCGGAGCGCTGAGAACGGCTCGGACGGCCGCCGAGGCCGAGCCGACACTGCGAAAGGCACGGCATGCGCACTCAGGACCGCTCGGACGCGAGCCGGGCACGGACCGCCGTCCGTCGGCGCGCCGCGCTCGTCGGTGGTGTGCTGCCCGTGGTCGGCGCGCTGGTGTGGTCCCTGGGCGTCACCCCCTCGAGCGCCACCCCCGACCCCACGCCGGACATCTCGGCGCTGCGCAGCCAGGCCGCCGACGTCGCCTCGCAGGTCGCCGAGCTCGACGTGCAGATCGCGGCCCTCGACGACTCCGTCGACGCGGCCTGGACCGAGGTCCAGACCGCGGGCGAGGACTACAACGAGGCGACCGAGCAGCTCGAAGCCGCCCAGACCAAGTCCGACGACGCGCAGGCCCGGCTCTCCCAGGCGCTCGAACGGCAGGAGGCCTCGCGCCGGATCCTCGTCGGCATCGCCCGCGACGCCTCCCGCGGCAGCGCCGGGACCGACCAGATCCAGGCCCTGCTCACGGCGGACGGTCTCGAGGAGGCGATCGCGAACGCCGACGCCGTCAGCCTCGTGACGAGCAAGGCCGACCGTGCCGTCCAGCAGTTCGAGGCCGACTCCGTCGTGGCCACGACGCTCCAGCGCGTCGCGGACGACGCCGTCGCGGACCTGACCGCACGCAAGAGCGCCGCCCAGAGCGCGCTCGACGCCGCGCAGAAGAAGCAGTCCGACGCCGAGGCGCTCCAGACCTCCGCGCAGACCCAGCGGGCGGCCCTGGTCACCCAGCTCGCGGCGCTGCGCAAGACGACGGCCGCCGCCGAGAAGCAGCGTCAGGAACAGCTCGCCGCCGAGCGGGCGGCGCAGCGCGAGGCCGCGGCGAAGGCCGCCGCCGAGGCGAAGGAGAAGGAGGACGAGGCGAGGAAGGCCGCGGCCGCCACCCCGACCCCCACCAAGGCCCCGTCGACGCCCACGGCACCGCCGAAGACCTCGACGCCCACCAAGACGACGGCACCACCGTCCAGCACCCCGAGCAAGACCCCCACGCAGACCAAGACGCCGACGCCGTCCAAGACACCGACGCCGACGAAGACCCCGACCCCCACCAAGACCCCGGACCCCACCCCGCCGCCCTCGTCGGGCTCGGGCGACGGCGACCTGCTCGGCACGGGCGTGAGCGTCGGCAGCGCGGCACAGGGCAAGTCCGCCGTGGCCGAGGCGAAGAAGCAGATCGGTGACAAGTACGTGTGGGGAGCCAGCGGCCCCGACGCCTTCGACTGCTCGGGCCTGACGAGCTCCTCGTGGTCCAAGGCCGGGGTGGCGCTGCAGCGCACGTCGCGCGGCCAGTACTCGCAGGTGCTCAAGATCAAGCTGTCCAGCATGCGTGCGGGCGACCTGATCTTCTGGGGCACGGACCCCGACGACCCGGCGTCGGTCTATCACGTGGCCATGTACATCGGAGACGGCCAGATGATCGAGGCGCCGCGCCCCGGGCTGACGGTCCACATCACGAGCGTCTACTACACGAACATCATGCCGTACGCCGGCCGGCCTTAGCCCGAGACCCCGCGCAGAGACGTGACGCCCCGGACAGCGAGACTGTCCGGGGCGTCACATTCTTGCAGGTGGTGTCTGGCGGGAACGCCCTCAGGCTGTCCCCTCGGTCGACCCAGGGCTGCGCTCCGCCTCCGACGGGAGCCGCTTCGCGACCCCCACCTGCGGCTGCGCTCCGCCCTCAGGCTGTCCCCTCGGTCGACCGAGGGCTGCGCTCCGCCTCCGACGGGAGCCGCTTCGCGACCCCCACCTGCGGCTGCGCTCCGCCCTCAGTCGATCGGGTGGCCCGAGAAGCCCGGGGGGTAGTTCGGGCTCGTGAAGAAGTCGGCGTCGACCGCGCGCTGGAACGAGCGGGTGATCTCCGCCTCGGCGCCCGCGCGGTCCACCCAGTGCGCACCCTCGACGGACTTGCCCGGCTCGAGGTCCTTGTAGACCTCGAAGAAGTGCTGCACCTCGAGACGGTGGAAGTCGGAGACGTCGTCGATGTCCTGGCGCCACGCCGCCCGCTGGTCGCCCGTGGGCACGCACAGCACCTTGTCGTCGCCGCCGGCCTCGTCCCGCATACGGAACATGCCCAGCGCGCGGCAGCGGATCAGGCAGCCGGGGAACGTCGGCTCCTCGAGCAGCACCAGCGCGTCGAGAGGGTCGCCGTCCTCGCCGAGGGTGCCCTCGATGAAGCCGTAGTCGTCCGGGTACCGGGTGGAGGTGAAGAGCATGCGGTCGAGGCGGATGCGACCGGTCTCGTGGTCGACCTCGTACTTGTTCCGCTGACCCTTGGGGATCTCGATGGTGACGTCGAACTCCACGGCTCTTCCTTCGTTAGCTCCACGACAAGAGCGCGTCGCGGCGATGATGTGGGCGAGCGGCGGACCGCACGTCCCTGGGCATGGTGCGCGCGTACCATTCTGCCCGAACTCCCCTGGTGGTCGCCCCGCAGCGGGGTGAGACCTGCCCCACGCACCGCTCGTGGTGCCCCCGACCGCACCCCCGGCCGCCGCGGCGGCCGCGGGTCGTTCCGGTGGGCGCGCGGCGCGGCGGGCTAGGCTGACCGGAGGGTCGCGGTCCGGCCGGTCCGAGCAACCCGTCGTGCACGCACGACGCCCACCCGTACGAGTCCAGGGAGCAGTGTCGATGGGTCTCGCCAAGCGGATCGTCGGCACCACGCTGACGGTCGCGGTGATCGGCGCCGGCGTCTACCTCTGGGCGGACGCGCGCGACCTCGTCCCCGGCTACCTCACCACCGCCCCCGTCCCCAGCCCGGCGGCGCCGTTCCCGACCCCGCCCGGCGCCCTCCCCGCCACGGACCTCGCCGCCGCTCCCGACGGCCCGAGCGCGACCGCGCCCCTGCCCTCGCAGCAGGTGCTCGACGACGCGGTCGCGACGCTGCGAGCCGACAAGGAACGGGTCGGAAAGCGGGTGGGCCTCGTCGTCGCCGACGCCGTGACCGGGGACGTCCTGGTCCAGCACGCCGCGGACACCCCGCGCACGCCCGCCTCCACGCTCAAGCTGCTCACCGCGGTGGCCGCCGGAAGCGTGCTGGACATGACCGCCACGCTGCCGACCACGGCGATGCTCTCCGCCGACACCGTGACGCTCGTCGGCGGCGGCGACATGATGCTGTCGGCCACCAAGGGCTCGGCGTCGGCGGTCGACGGCCGCGCGGGCCTGGGCGACCTCGCCACGCAGACCGCGAAGGCCCTCCAGCTCAAGGGCACCACCAGCGTCACGCTCACCCTCGACGACACCCTTTTCTCCAGCGACACCGCCTCGGTCTGGGACGACTCCACGGCGAACGACGGCTGGGCGGCCCCGGTGGTCCCCGTCGCCGTCGACACCGGTCGGCGCTCCGAGGGCGAGTACGCGCCGCGCTGGGCGGACCCCTCGATGGCGGCCGCGCAGGTGTTCGCCCAGCGGCTCGAGGAGCACGGCATCACCGTCGCCACGACGATCTCGCGCGCCGCCGCACCCTCGGGCGCGGTGCAGGTGGGTCGGGTCGAGTCGGCCCCGCTGGGCGAGATCGTCGACTACATGCTCGAGCTGTCCGACAACACGATCACGGAGGTCGTGGGCCGGCTCGTCGCCGTGCACGAGGGGCTGCCCGCCTCCTTCGACGGTGCGACGACGGCCGTGCAGACCGTGCTCAAGGCCCAGGGCGTGCCGGTCACGGGTGTCACGATGGCCGACTGCAGCGGGCTCGCCGACGGCACGACGATCCCGCCGAGCACCCTGCTGGCGGTCGTCGAGAAGATCGTCTCGCCCGGTTCGGCGCAGTTCCGGGACGTCGCTCGCGGGCTGCCGGTCGGCGGGCTGACGGGCACCCTCGTGGACCGCTACCGCGGTTCGGCGGTCGCCGGTCTGGTGCGGGCCAAGACGGGGAGCCTCACCGGCGTGAAGTCCCTGGCGGGGACCGTGATGACGGCCGACCAGCGCCAGCTCGTGTTCGTGGTCCTCGTGGACAAGGCGCCGAAGGGCGTGCCGTGGGCGACGCGCGCGGCGCTCGACGAGTTCGTCGAGACGATCGCGCGGTGAGTGCTGCGGCGAGCGGGACGGCCGGCACCGCGGCGGGTCGCCCGGTGCAGGGCGTGGCCTCCTCCGGCTGGGTCGACTGGCGGGCGGCCGCGACCCTCGCAGCCCGTCTGGGCAGCCCCGGCCCGGACGCGAGCCGCGACGAGGTGACCGAGCTCGTGGACGAGCTGCGCGACGCCGCGGCCCGCGCCGCGGCCCCGGTCGTCGAGGCGAGCCGGCTCGCCGGTCTCGTGACGACCGCGCAGGCGCGCGGCCCGGTCCCGGTGCTGGTCGTCGACCGTGCCGGGTGGGGGCGGGCCAACGCCCAGTCCATGTCGGTGATGACCGCGCGCGTGATGCCGGCGGCTCCCGAGGGCGGGGCGGCGACCGCCACGCAGGTGGCCGCGACGGCGGAGGTCGCCGCGATCCTCGCCTTCCTCTCGCGCAAGGTGCTCGGGCAGTTCGACCCCTACGGCGGTCCGACGGCGGCCACCGGGGGCAGGCTGCTGCTCGTGGCGCCGAACGTGCTCGCGGTGGAGCGCAGCCTCGACGCCGTGCCCGCGGACTTCCGGCTCTGGGTGTGCCTGCACGAGCTGACCCACGCCTTCCAGTTCGCCGCCGCACCGTGGCTCGTCGACCACCTGCTCACCGAGACCGGTCGGCTCACGGGGACTCTGATCGGCAGCCGGAGCAAGGGGGTCGACCCGGACGCACGCCCGACGGGCGACGACGCCGCGCCGACCGAGAGCATGAGCGCCGGACGACGCTTCCTCGCCCTCGTGCGCGGCGTGGGCGCGGCCGTCGTCGGCCGCCCCGGCGCGTCCCTCGTGGACGCCGCGCTGACTCCCGCCGAGCGGGAGCGGCTCGCGGACGTCACGGCGGTCATGGCGCTGCTCGAGGGGCACGCCGACGTGATGATGGACGACGTCGGTCCCGAGGTCGTGCCGAGCGTCGCCTACCTGCGCGCCGCCTTCGACAAGCGTCGCGCGAGCCCCACCGGAGCCGCGCGCGTGATGAACAGGCTGCTCGGCATGGAGGCGAAGATGGCGCAGTACCGCGACGGCGCGACCTTCGTGCGCGGCGTCATCGACGTCGTGGGCCACGACGGCCTCAACGTCGTGTGGACCTCCCCGGAGCACCTGCCGCGCGCTGCCGAGATCGCAGAGCCCGCGCTGTGGGTGCGCCGGGTGCACGGCTGAGCCGATGGCTGGTCCGCCACCTTCCCTGGCCGCCGCCCGCAACGCGGTGCGGACGGCGCTCGCCGACCTGGCGCCCGGTGCACGCGTGCTCGTGGCGTGCTCGGGCGGCGCCGACTCGCTGGCGCTGGCGGTGGCGGCGCGAGACGTGGCCCCGGACGCGGGCTGGCAGGTGGGCGCCGTCGTGGTCGACCACCGGGTGCAGGCGGGCAGCGGCCCGGTCGCCGAGCGTGCGGCGACCGCCTGCCGCGGGCTGGGGCTCGACCCGGTGCTCGTGCGGACGGTCGACGTCGGCCGCGACGGCGGTCCGGAGGGCGCCGCCCGCAGCGCCCGCTACACCGCGCTCACGGAGGCTGCCCACGAGCACGACGCAGAGGCGGTGCTCCTCGGCCACACGCTCGACGACCAGGCGGAGACCGTGCTGCTCGGCCTGGCCCGGGGGGCGGGCACCCGGTCGCTGGCCGGGATGCGCGCCCGGCACGGCCTGTGGCGCCGACCCCTGCTGGGCTTGCGCCGGGGCGACACCGAGGCCGTCTGCGCCGCAGCCGGTCTCGAGCCCTGGCACGACCCCACGAACCGGGGGCGGGACGACGACCCGGTGCGCTCGCGGCTGCGGTCCCGGGTCATGCCGGTGCTCGCCGAGGTGCTCGGACCCGGGGTCCCCGAGGCGCTCGCCCGTACCGCGCAGATGCTGCGTGAGGACGACGAGCACCTGGCCGAGGAGGCGAGGGACGCGCTCGTCGCGGCGCGGAGCACCGGCGCAAGCGCGTCCCTCGTGCTCGACGTCGGCGTGCTCGGGGCCCTCGGTGCCCCCGTGCGCCGCCGGGCGATCCACCGCGCGCTCGTGGAGGCCGGGGTGCCCGCGGGGTCGCTGTCCCGGGTCCACGTGCTCGAGGTCGACCGCCTGCTCACCGACTGGCGCGGCCAGGGCCCTGTCGCCGTCCCGGGGCGACACCAGGTCTCCCGTCGATGTGGCACGCTTGTGGTCGAGCGCCTGGCGGCTCGACCACAGGCCGACGCAGAGCCGCCGACAGCACCGACACCGGGCACGACGAAGCACGAGGAGAGCGACACGTGACGCAAGCCCCACCCGGACCCGAGATCGAGAAGGTCCTGCTCACCTCCGAACAGCTCGACACCCGTCTCACGCAGATCGCCGCCCAGATCGACGCCGACTACGCGGGCAAGGACCTGCTCCTCGTCGGGGTGCTCAAGGGCGCCGTCATGGTGATGGCCGACCTCTCCCGCCGCCTCGAGAGCAAGGTCACGATGGACTGGATGGCGGTGTCGTCCTACGGGTCGGGCACCAAGTCCTCCGGCGTCGTGCGCATCCTCAAGGACCTCGACACCGACCTGCACGGGCGCAACGTGCTCATCGTCGAGGACGTCATCGACTCCGGGCTGACCCTCTCGTGGCTCGTCGCCAACCTGCGCAGCCGCGGGCCCGAGTCGGTCGAGATCGCGGCGATGCTCCGCAAGCCCGAGGCGGCCAAGGTCGACGTCGACGTCCGGTACGTGGGATTCGACATCCCCAACGAGTTCGTCATCGGCTACGGGCTCGACTACGACGAGCACTACCGCAACCTGCCGTACGTCGCCACGCTCGCGCCGTGGGTCTACGGGGGCTGACGGAGCGGGAATCGTCCTGCCCTGGGCGAACAGAGCCATTCGGACCAGCGGGATCCTAGCGATTGCGTGTAGGTTCGTCGCCAGATGATCGTGCGACGGGAAGGAAGCGTGGGCCTCGCCCCGCGCGAGAACACATGAAGCGATTGACGAGCGGTCCGGTCCTGTGGGTGATCCTGGGGGTCGTCATCCTGCTCCTCGGTTTCAGTTTCTTCAACCGTGCGGCGGTGTCCCCGGTCGACACCTCCGACGGTCTGCAGCTCCTCAAGGACGGCAAGGCCACGCAGGCCCTCATCGTCGACGGTGACCAGCGCGTGCAGCTCACGCTCGCCGCGGACTTCGTCAAGGACGGCAAGAACCTCGGCAAGACGGTCGAGTTCCGCTACGTCGCTCCGCAGGGCGAGTCCGTGGTCGACACGGTCGTCGCCGCGAACCTCGCCAAGGGCTACAACTCGCAGATCGCGCAGGCGAACATCTGGACGTCGATGTTCTCGCTCCTGGTGCCCTTCCTGATCATCGGTGTCATCTTCTACTTCCTCGTCTCCCGGATGCAGGGCGGCGGCTCGCGCGTGATGGGCTTCGGCAAGTCCAAGGCGAAGCTCGCCGACAAGGACATGCCGCAGGTCACCTTCGCCGACGTCGCTGGTGCGGACGAGGCCGTCGAGGAGCTCCGCGAGATCCAGGAGTTCCTCTCCGAGCCCGCCAAGTTCGAGGCCGTGGGCGCCAAGATCCCCAAGGGCGTGCTGCTCTACGGCCCGCCCGGGACCGGCAAGACCCTGCTGGCCCGCGCGGTGGCTGGCGAGGCGGGGGTCCCGTTCTTCTCGATCTCCGGCTCGGACTTCGTCGAGATGTTCGTGGGTGTCGGCGCCAGCCGCGTGCGTGACCTGTTCCAGCAGGCCAAGGAGGCCTCGCCGGCCATCATCTTCGTGGACGAGATCGACGCCGTCGGTCGGCACCGCGGCGCCGGCATGGGCGGCGGTCACGACGAGCGCGAGCAGACCCTCAACCAGCTGCTCGTCGAGATGGACGGCTTCGACGTCAAGACGAACGTCATCCTCATCGCCGCGACCAACCGCCCCGACATCCTCGACCCCGCGCTGCTGCGCCCCGGCCGCTTCGACCGCCAGATCGCGGTGGAGGCGCCCGACCTGAACGGGCGCACCAAGATCCTCGAGGTGCACGCCAAGGGCAAGCCGATCGTCCCGGGCATCGACCTGCGCGCGGTCGCCCGCCGCACCCCCGGGTTCTCCGGCGCCGACCTGGCGAACGTGCTCAACGAGGCCGCGCTGCTCACCGCCCGCTCCGGCGCCCAGCTCATCGACGACCGCGCGCTCGACGAGGCCATCGACCGCGTGATCGCGGGCCCGCAGAAGCGCACCCGCGTGATGAACGTCAAGGAGCAGAAGATCACGGCGTACCACGAGGGCGGCCACGCGCTCGTGGCGGCCGCCTCCCGGTACACCGACCCGGTCACCAAGGTGACGATCCTGCCGCGCGGTCGCGCGCTCGGGTACACGATGGTGCTGCCCTCGGACGACAAGTACTCGACGACGCGCAACGAGCTGCTCGACCAGCTCGCCTACGCCATGGGCGGGCGGGTCGCCGAGGAGCTCGTGTTCCACGACCCGACCACGGGCGCCTCCAACGACATCGAGAAGGCGACCGACACCGCCCGCAAGATGGTCATGGAGTACGGCATGAGCGAGGCGATCGGCTCGATCAAGCTCGGTCAGGGTGCGGGCGAGCCGTTCATGGGCATGGGCGCCAGCGCCCAGCGCGACTACTCCGAGGACGTCGCGGCGACGATCGACGCCGAGGTGCGCCGGCTCGTCGAGGCCGCGCACGACCAGGCGCGAGACATCCTGGTGCGCTACCGCGACGTGCTCGACGAGCTGGTGCTCCAGCTGCTCGAGAAGGAGACGCTCAACACCGAGGAGCTTGCCGCGATCTTCGCGCCGATCACCAAGCTCACCGAGCGCGAGGTGTGGATCTCGGGCGAGGACCGGGGTCCCTCCGAGCGCGGGCCGGTGCAGACGCCGCGCGAGCTCGAGGCCGCGACGACCCCGATCGCCGGCGAGGACGGCTCCGCCGTCGGCGGGCTGCCCGCCGAGGGTCACGTGAGCCCTGGGCCCGACGGCTCGGGCGACGTCGTCACCCCGCCCGCGGGCGAGCCCGGCGACGAGCCGACGCTCCCGGACGAGGTGCGATGACCGGGACCTTCGACGCCGCGCGCGCCGAGGCCGCCGTCCGCGAGCTGCTGATCGCCGTCGGCGAGGACCCGGACAGGGAGGGTCTCCAGGAGACGCCGGCCCGGGTCGCCCGGGCGTACGCGGAGACCTTTGCGGGCCTGTGGCAGGACCCGCACGACGTCCTGGAGACGGTGTTCGACCTCGGGCACGAGGAGATGATCCTCGTCAAGGACATCGAGCTGTACTCGACGTGCGAGCACCACCTGGTGCCCTTCCACGGCGTCGCTCACGTCGGCTACATCCCGGGGCCCGACGGTCGCGTCACGGGGCTGAGCAAGCTGGCCCGGCTCGTCGACCTGTACGCCCGTCGTCCTCAGGTGCAGGAGCGGCTGACCACCCAGATCGCCGACGCGCTGCTCGACGTGCTCTCGCCGCGCGGCGTGATCGTCGTGCTCGAGTGCGAGCACCTGTGCATGTCGATGCGCGGGGTACGAAAGCCCGGCTCTCGCACCCTCACCTCCGCCGTGCGCGGCCAGATGCGTGACCCCGCGACGCGGGCCGAGGCCATGAGCCTCATCAACAAGCGCTGATCCTCCGTCCACGCGCAGGTGGTGGCCCGCGGCGCCGCTGGTGACGGTCCGCCGGCCGGGTCGCAGGACGTGGCCGGGGACGTGCAAGGTCCGCCCGTCTCGACACACAGTGGAGTCAGGGCACCCGCCTTGCCGAGACCTGACGTTCATCGAGGAGCCGCACGTGACAGACGCCGCGCAGGTCGACGGAGCCGGCCTCGTGCACGACGAGGACTGGTTCAGCGACCTCTTCAGCACGCACGCCGCAGCGGTCCACCGCTACTTCGTGCGACGTACCTCCGTGTCCGAGGCCGACGACCTCACGGCTGACGTGCTCGCGACCGCCTGGCGCCGCCGGGACACGGTCACCGAGGGCTTCGAGCTGCCGTGGCTCTACCGGACGGCGGGCTTCGTGCTCGCCAACCATCGTCGGCGCCACGGCGCGGTCCCCTTCGCCGACGTCGCCGCGCTCGCGGACGACGACCGCGGGGACGACCCGGCGGACGCGACGGCGCAGGCCGACCTCGCCCGGACGGCTCTCGACTCGTTGTCCGAGCGGGACCGGGAGATCCTCATGCTCGTCGCCTGGGACGGTGTCCCGCGCGACCAGCTCGCCCAGCTGCTCGGCACGAGCGTGGGCGGTGCCGACGCGGCGCTGTCCCGTGCTCGCGCCCGGCTCCGGGCCGCCTGGGACGCGGCGGCCGCCTGATGGTCGGCCCGACGGAGGCGCGACGCCGGTCCGCCCATGACACGGGTGCGCGCTGCAAGGCGGGCACGGCCCGCGACACAGGACGTACGACGGCGTCGGCAGGCGCAGGGGGAACCGGCTCGGTCAGGGGAGGAAGCCA
>Ga0182735_1000987_pt1 | contig 20171 bp, 20 predicted proteins | sample eDN5th30CKraftMG_FD_128524 | JGI IMG/M metagenome (GOLD analysis project Ga0182735, IMG submission 128524) | Enriched Miracle-Growth compost microbial communities from Emeryville, California, USA - eDNA 5th pass 30_C Kraft MG (version 2) (version 2) ...
AATCATGCTAGAATCGCAAATTCTTCGGAGACGTGCCCGAGAGGCTGAAGGGGCTCCCCTGCTAAGGGAGTATGTGGCCAAAAACTGCATCGTGGGTTCGAATCCCACCGTCTCCGCCAAGAAACCTTTCCGGTTTCACGTATTGGCAAACAACCCGCACGAACTTCGGTTCCGCGGGTTTTTTGTTGCCTGGCGTGAAGGCGCGCGGCCTGCGCCTACGGAACGTGCCGGTGTTCGTACCAGCCCCGGGTCCGATTGACCAGGCGCACCACCAGCAGCATCAACGGAACCTCGATCAGCACGCCGACCACCGTGGCCAGCGCGGCGCCCGATTGAAATCCGAACAGGCTGATGGCGGCGGCCACGGACAATTCGAAGAAATTGCTGGCCCCGATCAGTGCCGATGGGCAGGCGATGCTATGCCGTTCGCCAACCCTTCGGTTCAGCCAATAGGCCAGCCCGGAGTTGAACGCCACCTGTATGACGATCGGCACGGCCAGCATGGCGATCACCAGCGGCTGCTGCAGGATGGCCTGGCCCTGGAAGGCGAACAGCAGCACAAGCGTCAACAGCAGGGCCGCGATCGACAACGGGCCGATTCTGGCCAGCGCGGCATCCAGGGCGGCCGGCCCCCGGCGAAGCAATATCCGCCGCCACGCTTGCGCCAGCACGACGGGAACCACGATGTACAGGGCGACCGAGGTCAGCAGCGTGTCCCATGGTACGGCGATCGAGGATAAGCCCAGCAGTAGCCCCACAATGGGCGCGAATGCGAACACCATGATAGTGTCGTTCAATGCCACCTGGGACAGCGTGAACAGCGGATCGCCGCCGGTCAGCCGGCTCCAGACAAACACCATGGCCGTGCATGGCGCTGCCGCCAGCAGGATCAGGCCGGCGATATAGCTATCGAGCTGGCCCGCCGGCAACCAAGGCGCGAAAACCTGCCGGACGAAGAACCAGGCGAGCAATGCCATCGAGAACGGCTTGACAGCCCAATTCACGAACAGCGTCACTCCGATGCCGCGCCAATGTCGGCGCACCTGCCCCAGCGCGCCGAAGTCGACCTTGACCAGCATCGGTATGATCATCAGCCATATGAGCAGCCCTACGGGCAGGTTGACCTGGGCAATTTCCAGCCGGCCAATGGTCCGGAAAGCCGCTGGCGCCACTTGCCCCAGCAACACGCCGGCAACGATGCACAGGAGCACCCAAACGGTCAGGTAGCGTTCAAAAACACCCAGGGATGCTGGCGCGCGATCGAGCGCCGCAGCGTGCGCGGACATTTCTTTTTCCCCTTACGCCTGGCCGATGCCCTGCAGTTCGCGCTGCAACGACATGGCGTCCAGCCGCGCCAGCGGCAAGGAAAGGAACAGCTCGATACGGCGCTTGAGCACCACGGCGGCATCCTGGAATGCCTTGAGCCTGAGCTCGTCGCTGCCTTGCGCGGCCGCCGGGTCGGGCACGCCCCAGTGCGCGGACATGGGTTTGCCCGGCCAGATGGGGCACACTTCGCCCGCGGCGTTGTCGCAGACGGTGAATATGAAATCGAACTGCGGGGCGCCGGGTTGAGTGAATTCGTCCCAGCTCTTGCTGCGATAGCCGGTTGCCGGCATGCCCAGCCGCTCTAATGTGGCCAAGGCCATGGGGTGCACTTCGCCCTTGGGCAGGCTGCCCGCCGACCAGGCCCTCAGCCGGCCCCGCGCCATCCCGTTGAGCAGGCCTTCGGCCAGGATGGAGCGGGCCGAGTTGCCCGTACAGATGAAAAGCACGTGGTAGGTATGCTCTGGCATGGAAAACCTCAGCAGCAGGATTTGTGGGTCGTGATTGCGGACGGTATGCAACAGCCGGTGGCGGCGGAATGGCTGGCCTCGTTGAAAACAGGAATGTTCTCCAGCGTATGGAAGTGCTCCCATGCAATGCCCTGGGGGTCCGTGGTCCAGTGTTTATCGCTGCGGGCATAGCAGCATGTTGTCTCGCCTTCCTCAAGAATGGGAGCCTCGGCTGCCTGAGCGCGTGCCTTGAGCGAGGCCAGGTCCGCGTCGTCCGCGGCCTGGAAGCCGAAATGATCGACACCAGGCGCATGCCCGCGGGTGGAAATCGCAAAATTTACTGGTGGATCATCCAGCATCCACTTCGCGTAGTCAGCCTCGATGCGGGCGGGCCGGGCAGCGAATAGGCCGGAATAAAAGGCAATGTTGCGTTCAAGGTCGGCAACGTGAAGATGAACATGGAAGCGCTTCATGGCAGTCCCTTTAGGGTTCGCAGATGCAAGTCGCCGATGCCGCGTCGACGTCGCAGGATTCTCCCTGACAGCAATGCTCGGTCAGGTAGCCCAATAGCCCATTCATTTGGGCAAAGTCGGCACGATAGATAAGGTTCCGCCCTTGCTGTTCCACGCTCACCAGTTCCGCGTGGGAAAGCTCCTTGAGGTGGAACGACAGGGCATTGCGTGCCACGCCCAACTGATCGGCAAGGACACTGGGAGTGAGCCCTTCCATGCCCGCAACAACCAAGGCCCGGAATAGGCGCAGGCGTTGAGGGTGGGCAAGCGCGCCAAGAGCGGAAATCGCTTTATCTTCGGTCATGATTGATTCAATGATTCAATGATTATTGAATCATATGCGAACAGCTCGCACTATGCAATATCGACACAAGGGGCCAGGGCCGCCCCCATTGACCGCTACATGGGTTCGCCTCGAAGCGCGCGCAGATGCCAGTCGAACACCTCGCCAAGCAAGTGCGGCGTGTGCTTGCCAGGCGACGAGTCCAGCGCCCGCCGGTAATAATCGCGCAGGGCGGGCCGGAAGTCGGGGTGAGCGCAGCGGTCGATGACGACGGTTGCGCGTTGGCGCGGCGACAGGCCGCGCAGGTCGGCCAGGCCCTGTTCGGTGACCAGCACCTGCACGTCGTGTTCGGTATGGTCGACGTGCGACACCATCGGCACGATGCAGGAAATCGCGCCATTCCTGGCTTGCGAGGGCGTCATGAAGATCGACAGGTAGGCGTTGCGGGCGAAGTCGCCCGAGCCGCCGATGCCGTTCATGATCTTCGAGCCCATCACGTGCGTGGAATTGACGTTGCCGTAGAGGTCGGCCTCGATCATGCCGTTCATGGCGATCACGCCCAGGCGGCGGATGACTTCGGGGTGGTTGCTGATTTCTTGGGGGCGCAGCACGATGCATTCGCGATAGCGCGCGAGATCGGTGTTCAGTTCGGCCAGCGCCGCGGTACTGAGCGAGAATGCGGTGGCCGACACGTGGGCGAGCCTGCCTGATTTGATCAGGTCCAGCATGCCGTCTTGCAGCACCTCGGTATAGGCGGTGAGGTTCTCGAAGGGCCCTCGGTTCAATTCCGCCATCACTGCGTTGGCGATGTTGCCGACTCCTGATTGCAGCGGCAGCAGATCGGGCAGCAGGCGGCCCTTGTTCACTTCGTGCTGCAGGAATTCCAGGATGTGGCCGGCGATGCGCCGCGACGTGTCGTCGGACGCCGAGAATGCCGAATTGCGATCCGGGGCCTGGGTTTCGACCACCGCGATGACCTTGTCGGGGTCGCAGCGCAGATAGGGCTCGCCGATGCGGTCCCAGGGGCGTACCAGCGGGATCGGCTTGCGGTGGGGCGGCAGTTGCGTGCCGTAATAGATATCGTGCATGCCTTCGAGCTGCGGGCTCTGCCAGGCATTGACCTCGAGAATCACCTTGTCGGCCCGGTCGAGCCAGGTCTTGTTGTTGCCGACAGAGGACGACGGGATCAGGCGTCCGTCGGGCAGGATGCCGGCGACCTCGATCACCGCCACGTCGAGCTTGCCCAGCAGGCCCCACCACACGTACTGCGCCACATGCGACAGGTGTATATCGGTGTAGTCCATCTCGCCGGCATTGATGCGCGCCCGGCAGATGGGGTCGGACTGGTAGGGCAGGCGCATCTCGATGCCGTCGACCTGCGCGAGCGCGCCGTCGAGTTCGGGCGCGGTGGAAGCGCCCGTCCATACGCCGATGCGATAGGTGTCGCCGCGCTGGCGGGCCAGCCCTATCCGTCGCGCCAGCGCGGCGGGCACGGCCTTCGGATAGCCGGAGCCCGTGAAGCCGCTCATGCCGACGTTGGCGCCGGCGGGGATCAAGGCGGCGGCCTGGTCGGCCGACTGGATTTTGCTGCGCAGCGTGGCGCACTGGATGCGGGATGCGGACATCGGGACGAACGTGTTGCGTGCGAAGGGCCGCTTACGATAGCGGATACTTGGCCGATCATCGCAGTGACGCCCATGATGAAAATCAATGGCACGGCAAGTTGTCGAGGTTACAGATTCACTGCCGAGGCGCGTCTCGTTCGATCGCCAATCCGTCCAGCACTTTGCGCAATGCATCCACCGAATACGGCTTGTCCAGCAGTTCGAAGCCGATAGGCGCGAAATCGGCCAGGATGTGGCTGTATCCGGTGGCCAGCGTGATGCGCATGGCTGGCCAGCGCGCGCGGATCGTGTGGGCAAGATCGATGCCGCTCATGTCAGGCATGACAATGTCGGTCAGTACCAGGTCGAACGCGCCCTCGCGTTCCTGCAGGATCTTCAGGGCGGTGGCACCATCGAGCGCATGGACGGGCGACTGGCCCAGTTCGTTCAGCAGGCTGGTGACGATCTCGCCGATTTCGGCATTGTCTTCTACCACCAGGATGTCGTAGGGCGGCCGGGCGGCCTGGCCCGCCAGGGCCGCGCCGGGCGAGAGCAGGTCTTCGTAGCCCGACGAAGCGGTTTCGGGCAGGTACAACGTGAACGTGGTGCCGTGCCCGGGCGTGCTGGCGACATCGACCTGGCCGCCCGATTGGCTGACGAAGCCGATGACCTGGCTCAACCCCAGGCCGGTGCCGCGGCCGGGTGGCTTGGTGGTGAAGAAGGGTTCGAATACGCGGTCGAGCACGTCGGGCGGGATGCCGCTGCCGCTGTCGGCGATGGTTATCGCAATATGGGCGCCCGGCACGGGGCGTTCGTGCCGGATGGCGGGCACACCGTCGACGCGCCGCACGCCGATTTTCAGGCTGCCGCCGTGGCCCATGGCATCGCGCGCATTGATGACGATATTGAGCAGCGACGTTTCCAGTTGATTGGGGTCGGCCCGCACGAAGCAGGCGTCGGGCGGCAGTCGGTATCTGACCTGGATCGCCGAGCCCAGGGTGGCATGGAACAGCTGCTGCATGTTCTCGATGCACTGGCGCACGTCGAAAGTCTCGGGCCGCAAGGGTTGGCGCCTGGCATAGGCCAGCAGTTGGCGTGTCAGGTGGGCCGCCCGGTTGGCGGTGTCGACGATGGCATCCAGGTAGCGCTGCCGCTTCGCCTCGGTCAGGGCGGGGTTGCGCAGCAGTTCGGCGGAGCCCCGGATGACCGTCAGCAGGTTGTTGAAATCGTGCGCCACGCCGCCGGTCAGGCGGCCCAGGGCCTCCATTTTCTGGGCCTGGTGCAGGGCCTCCTGGGCCGCGTGCAGTTCATCCAGGGCCTGCTTCTTTTCCGTGATGTCGCGGGTGATCTTGGCAAAGCCAATCAATACCCCGGCATCGTTGCGGATGGGGTCGATGACGGCGCTGGTCCAGAAGCGCGTGCCGTCCTTGCGCACGCGCCAGCCTTCGGATTCGAAGTGCCCTTGTCTGGCGGCGGTCTCCAGCGCATGCTGCGGCACGCCGGCGGCGCGGTCTTCGGGCGTGTAGAAACACGAGAAATGCTGGCCGATGATTTCTTCGGCGCGGTAGCCCTTGAAGCGTTGCGCGCCCGTGTTCCAGCTGCTGACATAGCCGTCCGCGTCGAGCAGGTACAGCGCGTAGTCGAGCACGCCTTCGACCAGCAGGCGGTATCGATACGATTCGTCCAGTTGGGACAGGCTGCTGGCTTGTGTGCGTGCGATGCGCGTGGGGTGGTCGCCGATGGTCATGGTTTTCTGATGGCGATAAGTTGGCGGATAGCCGGCAGCGCCTTGCCCAGGATGACGCAGCGGGCGTGCGGCCTGTGAGGGTATTCGATGAACCGGCAGCCCAGGGATGCGCGCTGGCGGGTGGCCTCGTCGTCCGGGGAAATCAGGCGGATATGCAGCTTGTCCACGTCGATTCTCGAGTTCGGCAAACGATCGGCCTTGAGCGGCCAGGATGCGGCAAATGTACACCGTCTTGGCGCTGCGTGGGCGACCGGGCTTCCGGGAGAAAGGCCGAGCCGTGCCTTGGGCACGATAATTGCGTAGCGGGATGGCGGCGGCCGGCGCGCATCGGCCCGGCTGCCGCGAACCGGCGAGGAAAGTCATGGCGACAAGGACGATCTGGAAAGGCGCGATTTCATTCGGGCTGGTGCATATCCCCGTGGGCCTGCACACGGCCACACAGGACTCGGGCGTCGATTTCGACTGGCTGGACAAGCGCACCATGGACCCGGTGGGCTACAAGCGCATCAACAAGCGCACCGGCAAGGAAATCGACCGTGACAACATCGTCAAGGGCGTGGAATACGAAGACGGCCAGTATGTGGTGATTTCCGCCGACGAGATCGCCGACGCCTACCCACGCACCACCCAGACAATCGAGATCCAGCGGTTCGTCGACGCGGCCGATGTGTCGTTCGTGTTCCTGGAGCGCCCTTATTACATCGAGCCGATCAATCGCGGCCACAAGGTCTATGCGTTGCTGCGCGACACACTGGCCCAGACCGGCAAGATCGGCATCGCCAAGGTCGTCATCCAGACCCGCCAGCACCTGGCGGCGCTGATTCCGTCGGGCGATGCGCTGATACTGAACCTGATGCGCTGGGGCGACGAGGTCAAGCCGATGAGCGGGCTGGACCTGCCGTCGTCGCGGGCCAAGAACATGAGGCCCAGCGCCAGCGAGTTGAAGATGGCGCGGATGCTGGTGGAAGACATGTCGGGCGAGTGGGATCCGGAAGAATTCAAGGACGAGTTCCGCCAGGCGGTGATGGGCCTGGTGGAAAAGAAGGTGCGGGCCGGCAAGACCGAGACCGTCATCGAGCCGCAAGAGGAGGCTCCCGCCTATGCCGACAACGTCATCGACCTGACCGAGCTGCTGCAGCGTAGCCTGAAGGGGGCGGGCGGCAGGGCGGCCAAGGGCGCGCGCAAGAGCAGCGCGAAATCGGCGCGCAAGGCGGCCCCCCGCAAGCCGGCCGCCCGCAAATCGTCGGGCAAGGCCCAGAAAGCGGCCCGTGCCCGCAAGGCGGCCTGACGATGGCGGACTCGCTGAAACGGTACCGCGACAAGCGCGATTTCACGCGTACGCCCGAACCTGCTTCCGGCGGCGAGCCAAACCGGGGCGGCCTGGCGTTCGTCATCCAGAAGCATTGGGCCAGCCGGCTGCACTACGATTTCCGCCTGGAGCTCGACGGCGCCATGAAAAGCTGGGCCGTGCCGAAAGGCCCCTGCTACGACCCGTCGGTCAAGCGCATGGCCGTGCAGGTGGAGGACCATCCCATCGCGTACAACCAGTTCGAAGGGCAGATTCCGGAAGGCCAGTATGGCGCCGGCAAGGTCATCATCTGGGACGAAGGCACCTGGACGCCGGTGGGCGATCCGCGCAAGGGCTACCGGGCCGGGCACCTGAAGTTCGACCTGCAGGGCGTCAAGATGCGCGGCCGCTGGGCGCTGGTACGCATGAAGGGCCGCGAAAGCGAAAAGCAGCCTCCCTGGCTGCTGATCAAGGACCGCGACGACCACGCGCGCGACGAACGCGAGTTCTCGGTGGTGGACGAGATGCCGGACAGCGTGGTGCCGCTGCGCGCCGGCCGGCGCGCGCGCGCGGGCCGCAAGGCGAGCGCGGAAGCGAAGGCGGGCACCGCGACGACGGCGCCCGCGCCGCCCGGCGAGCGCGCCATTCCCGGCCAGCCGGCCGACCTGCCCGAACAGTTCAAGCCCCAGCTGGCCACGCTGGTCGATGGGGTGCCCCGCGACGCGCAGGACTGGGTGTACGAGGTCAAGTACGACGGCTACCGTATCCTGGCGCGGCTGGAAGATGGCCAGGCGCGCCTGTACACGCGCAACGGCCACGACTGGAGCGCCCGGCTGCCGCACCTGGTCAAGGCGATCGGCAAGCTGGACGTGCCGTCGGCCTGGATCGACGGCGAGATCGTGGTGCTGGCCGACGACGGCACGCCCAGTTTCCAGGCGCTGCAGAACGCGTTCGAGGGCGAACGCACGGGCGACATTGTCTACTACGTGTTCGACATGCCTTATGTGGCGGGACGCGACATTCGCGCCGAGCCGCTGCATGCGCGCCGGCATTGGCTGGGCCAGCTGGTCGCCGCCAATGCCGGCCGCCTGGGCAAGGCCGTGCGCTTCAGCGACACGTTCGACGCCGCGCCGGACCAACTGGTGGCATCGGCCTGCCGCATGGGGCTGGAAGGCATCATCGGCAAGCGGCGCGATTCGCCGTATGTGTCTCGCCGCACCGAGAGCTGGATCAAGTTGAAATGCGCGCAACGCCAGGAGTTCGTGATCGTCGGCTATACCTCGCCGCAGGGTTCGCGCGCCGGCTTCGGCGCGCTGCTGCTGGCCGTGCACGATGGCGAAGGCCGGCTGCGCTATGCTGGCAAGGTCGGTACCGGTTTCGATGCTCGCGGGCTGACGGCGCTGGCCGAACGACTGCGGGCCCGGGACACCGGCCGCAGCCCGCTGGACAATACCGCCAAAGTGCCGCGCGGCGCGCATTGGGTCAAGCCGGACCTGATCGCCGAGGTGTCGTTCGGCGAATGGACGGCATCCGGGCACATCCGCCATGCCTCGTTTCGCGGCCTGCGCGGCGACAAGCCGGCCAAGGCGATCGAGCGCGAGACCGCCGTGCCGGTGCACGATGTGGAGGGAACCATGCAGGAAGCGGGCGACAAGGCGCGCCGTCCGGCGCGGCTCACCAATCCGGACCGCGTCATCGACCCCGGCACCGGACTGACCAAGCTGGACCTGGCGCGCTACTACGGCCTGGTGGCGCCGCTGATGCTGGAGCACCTGCGCGGCCGGCCGGTATCGTTCGTGCGCGCGCCGGCGGGCATCGACGGCGAGCTTTTCTTTCAGAAGCATCCCGACACGGATTCGATGCCGGGCGTGAAGTCGCTGCCCCAGCGCCTGTATCCCGGTCATCCGCCCCTGGCCGAGGTCGCCACGCTCGAAGGCATCATGTCGTGCGCGCAGATGAACGTGGTGGAGCTGCACACCTGGAACGCGGTCAAGACGGCCATCGGCAAGCCGGATCGCATGCTGTTCGACCTGGATCCGGGCGAGGGCGTGAAATGGCCGCAAGTGCGCCAGGCTGCCGAGCTGGTGCGCGTGCTGTTGAGCGAGCTGGGCTTGCAGGCCTGGCTGAAGACTAGCGGCGGCAAGGGCCTGCATGTCGTCGTGCCCCTGCGCAAGCAATACGACTGGGACACGGTGAAAGACTTTTCGCAAGCCATCGTGCAGCACCTGGCCAGGACGGTGCCGCAGTTGTTCGTGGCCAAGAGCGGCCCGAAGAACCGGGTCGGGAAGATATTCGCCGATTATCTGCGCAATGGATTCGGCGCGACTACCGTGGCGGCCTGGTCGGCCCGGGCGCGGCCCGGCATGGGCATTTCGGTGCCGCTGGCCTGGGACGAGCTGCCCGGCCTGGCCCGCAGCGACCAATGGACCATTGCCAGCGTCCACGACCGCCTGGACGTGGCCAATACCCCTTGGAACGACTACGCGCCGCAGCCGATCGGCCAGGCAATGAAGGCGCTGGGCTATCGCCCGGCTCGTGCAAAAAAATAAGCCGCGCGCCAGCCTTCAACGCGATACCACCGCCAGGGCGAAGCCGTCCCAGCCCTTGCTGCCGACGGTCTGGATGGCCGTGGCGTTGAGCCGCAAGTCGCGCCCCATGTCTTCCAGGAAGCGGCGGGCGCCGCGCACGTCGGGCTGGCTCGCCGCGTCCGGGTCGGCGATGCGCCCGCCGCGGATGATGTTGTCGCCGACGATCACCGCGCCGTCGCGCGCCAGGGGCAGGGCCAGCGCCAGGTACTGCGGGTTGTCCGCCTTGTCGGCGTCCAGGAAGATCAGGTCGAACGGCTGGGCGGGTGGGTGCGCCAGTTGCCGCAAGGTGTCGCGCGCATCGCCCACCATGATGTCGACGCATGCGGCCAGGCCGGCGGCGGCCAGGTTGGCTTGCGCGACACGGGCGCTGGCGGCGTCGCGTTCCAGCGATACCAGCCGCCCGCCCGCCGGCAGCGCGCGCGCCAGCCAGATCGTGCTGTAGCCGCCCAGGGTGCCTATTTCCAGGATGCGGCGAGCGCGTATCATTTGTGCAAAAATCTGCAGCATCCGGCCTTGGTTGGGCGCCACTTCGTGGGCCGGCAGGCCGGCGGCGCGGGTGCGTTCCAGGGTACGCTCCAGGATCGGGTCGCGCAGGTGCAGCGCGGCGTCGAAGTAGCTGTCTACGACATTCCATTGCGTGGCGTTCATGACTTGGGCCCGGTACGAAAGAAAGTGGAACTGGCCAGGATGGTACCCAGGGCCGCTGCGCCGCGATATCGAATTATTCTGCCTGTTTAGTCAGTTTTTCTCACAAATGGGGATGCCATGCGATCCTTGCCGCCGCTGTCCGCCCTGAAGACCTTCGAAGCCATTGCCCGCACCGGCTCTGTCACGGCGGCGGCGCGCGAATTGCATCGCACCCACGGCGCGGTCAGCCGGCAATTGCGCGCCCTGCAGGAACACGCCGGCGTCACGCTCTTCGATAAACAGGGCACCGGCCTGCGCCTGAACGAGCACGGCGCGGCCCTGCATGCGCTGGTGCAACCTCTGTTCGACCAGCTCGAGGCCGGCTACCGGGACGTGGTGCGGCGCGCCCGGCAACCGGGGCTGCATGTGGCGTGCAGCGCCACGTTCGCCATGCGCTGGCTGGTCCCTCACCTGGGCGACTTCTATCGCCAGCGGCCCGATATCCGCATCCGGCTGTCCATGACGTCGGCGCGCGAATTGCGCAGCGAAGGCGCCGACCTGCTGATCGCCTGGGACCTGGCCACCTACCCGTATGCCGATCGCGTGGCGGCGATTCCATTGGCGCCGGTGGCGTTCGGCCCGGTGTGCGCGCCGGGCTACCCGCCGGGCGGACGCGGGCGGGCGCGCATCGCGCACGACTTCACGACCCGCGCCTGGACCCAATGGCAGGCGCTGTCGGGCATCGACCTGAAGCTGGGCCGCGAGATCGCTTTCCCGCATACGCACCTGTGCATTGAGGCCGCCGCCGCGGGCCTGGGCATGGCGCTGGTGGAACGGCGCCTGGTGCGCAAGGAACTGGAAGAGGGCGTACTGGTGGCGCCGCACGGATTCGAGTGTTTTCCCGACCCGCTGATGGCCCTGCCGGCCCCCCGTGGGGCGGCCGACCCCCAGGCGCGGGCATTTGTCCGGTGGCTGGCGCAGGCCCTGGGCGAGGGGTAGCCTGGGCGCCGATGGCCCCTATTTGCCGTGGTAGCCGAAAAATGCTATAGTCTTCTTCTTTGCAGCGCCCGTAGCTCAGTTGGATAGAGTACTTGGCTACGAACCAAGGGGTCGTGGGTTCGAATCCTGCCGGGCGCGCCAGAACAAGCCTGTTTCTTGGGCACTGCAGCACGCTGGATACGGGCCCGATGCCATCGCATCGGGCCCGTTTTGTTTGCGCCGGCCGGGCGTCAGACGTCCACCACGGGCACGAAGCCGCCGAAAATCATGCGCTTGCCATCGAACGGCATGGATTCGCCCATGGCTTTCATGCGCGGATCGCTCATCATTTTCTGGTTGGCGGCGTCGCGGGCTTCCTTGGATGGATACTCGAACCACGAGAACACCACTACCTCGTCGTCCTTGGCCTTGACCGCCCCGCGGAAGTCGGTGACCTTGCCGTCGGGCACATCGTCGCCCCAGCATTCGACCATGCGGCTGACGCCGAACTCCTTGAACAATGGGGCAGCCTGCCTGGCATGCTGGATATAGGCTTCCTTGTTGGCGGCCGGTACGGCCACGACAAACCCTTCTACGTACTTCATCGTCGTTCTCCTTGGTGGGGCGGGGCGAGCACCGCCTGGTGTAAGGCGCGGATTTGACTAAGGTTGATATCAACATAATAATTCAGCCATGTCAAAGCCCGTGCCGTTCGAGACCACCCTGGAAATTCGCGATGCCTGCCTGTGCCTGCACGTGCAGCGCGCGGCGCGCGCGCTGGCGCGTCGGTTCGACGAGGCCCTGCGGCCGGTGGGGCTGACCAACGGCCAGTTCTCGCTGCTGATGGCGCTGAACCGGCCGCGGCCACCTGCCATCGCGCCGGTGGCGCGCGTGCTGGCCATGGACCGCACGACCTTGACCGCCGCGCTCAAGCCGCTGGAACGCGAAGGCCTGGTGCAAGTGGATGTCGATCCGGCGGACCGGCGCAGCCGCCTGCTGCGGCTGACGGCGCGCGGCCACGCCGTGCTGGCCGCCGCCGTGCCCATCTGGCGCGACACGCACGCCGCCATCGAGGCCGGGCTGCCCGCGCCGGGCGCCGACGCCTTGCGGGCGGGGCTGCGGACACTGGCTTGATTCAGCGCCCGGCGGCGGTTTCTATCTGGCGGCCCCGCGCGATGAAGCCGTCCAGTTCGTCTTGCGGCACGAAACTGCCTCCGGTAGTCCACAGTACATGTACCGCCTGGCCCATCTGTCCCGACAGGCCGTGCCTGGCCAGGTAGCCCCGGCCCGCATCGGTATGGCACAGCAGGCCGGGGCCCGTCATGGCCGCGGCCGCGGAAGGTTCGACCTGGCAGCCGGCCCAGCGATCCAGCCTGTGCACGTAGCGGAACAGCATGTCGTCTTCAATGGTCATGACTCCCGAGACCAGTTCGTGGACCAGTTCGACCACCAGCCGCGATGCCCGGGGCACAGCCAGCCCGTCCGCCTCGGTGAGGTTGTCCAGCCCGATGTCGTAGACCGACAGGCCGCGGTCGGGGGCGGCCAGCGCGGCCAGCATGGCGGGCGCCGCGCAGGGCTCCGCCAGGAAGCAGTGCACGTGGTCGCCGAACAGCTGTTTCAGCCCGAATGTGATGCCGCCGGGCGCCCCGCCGACGCCGCAAGGCAGATACACGAACAAGGGGCGCTGCGGGCCGGGCCGGATATGCAGTCGTTCAAGCTGCGCCTGCAGGCGTTGCGCGGCGACGCTATAGCCCAGGAACAAGTGTTCCGATGCCTCGTCGTCGACGAAGTAGTCCCATGGCGAGGTGGCCTGGGCCCGGCCCGCCGCGGCCGCTTGCGAGAAGTCGCCATCGTGTTCGATGACTTCGACGCCGCGGTGGCGCAGGCGCGCTTTCTTCCATTCCTTGGCGATGCGCGACATATGGACCTTGGCACGAAAGCCCAGCGCGCTTGAGATGATGCCTATGCTCAGGCCCAGGTTGCCGGTGCTGGCCACGGAAACCGTATAGCGTTCGCATTGCTTGCGCAAGTCCGGATGGTAGCGGTTCGCCCCATCCGTCAGTGGCACATTGTGTTCGCGGGCCAGCCGGTCCGCCAGGGTCAGTACTTCATAGACGCCGCCGCGCGCCTTGATCGAACCGGCCACGGGCAGCATGTGGTCCGCTTTCAGCAAGACCGCGCCATCGATGCCCGGACCGACAATGCGTTCGGCCGGCTTCAACTCGAGCAGGGGCGATTCGATCAGGCCGCCCGCCGCGTCGAGTTCGGGGAACAGGTGCGCCAGGACCGGCGCCCAGCGCTGCAACAGGTCGGCGGCGGCCGAGATGTCTTGCGGCCGCAGCCGCAACGACGGCAAGACGTTGCTTGCGCCGCGCAGCGCGGGGTTGATCCAGCACAGTGGGGTTCTGGCCTGCAAGGGCGCGATCCATTCGGGGGTCATGATGGTTCCTGAAAGGGTGTTGTCCGCCGGCTCGGCCGGCGACACGACATCGGCCGGGCCTACCGGACCCGTGCCGCGATGGCGCTGATCTCGATCAAGGTGTCCGGGCTGCCGAGGGCGGCGACGCCGACCGTTGCCCGCACGGGGACGTTGGCCCGGTCGATCCAGGCGGACCAGACACGGTTCATGGATTCGCGCTGGTCGATGTCGACCATGTAGATGGTGGCCGAGACCAGCCCGGCCCGGGTGCATTGACTGCGGGCCAGCAAGCCGTCTATCTGTGCCAGGATGCGGCCGGTCTGTCCGGCGACGTCCTGGCCGGGATCCGGCGCGGTGACGCCGCGCAGGAACACCAGCCCGCCGACTTCCACAGCGTCGGCGAAGTTGGCCTGCATGTTGTGGCGGATGATGGCGGGGGTGGCAGTGGTCATGGGGCGTCCTTGTTTGTCGAAGGGTTAGAGAAAGCGGCCGGGGTCGAACGGCGAGAGATCGATGGGCGGTGTCCGGCCCGCGGCGAGATCGGCGATAAGGCTGGCTGTCACGGGACCGAACATCAGGCCGCTATGGCCATGGCCGCAGGCGAACAGCACATTGCGGGACCGCGGGCTGCGGCCGACGATGGGAAGGTAGTCCGGCGTGGCGGGCCGGGGTCCCATCCATTCGGCATGTTCCCGCACCTGCAGGCCGGGCAACAGTTCGCGCGCGGCGGCCAGCATGGCGGGAATCTTCCGGTAGTCGGGCGGGCTGTCGGGCATGCCGAACTCGGATATGCCGGCGATCCGCAAGCCGTGTTCCATTTGCGTCACCGCGATCTTGCGATCGACCCACATGGTGGGAATCTTCAGTTGCACATCGGGCTGCGCGATCATGGCGTGATAGCCCCGCTCGGCGACCAGGTTCAGCGGAGTGCCCAGGCTGCGGCCCAGTGCGCCGGACCATGCCCCCGACGCCACGACGAACATATCCGCGCGGACCGCGCCGGCCGAGGTCTCGGCCGCGACCGGCTGGCCGCCCGATTGCCGGAAGCCGGCGACCTCGGCTCGCAGTAGCTTGCCGCCGGCTTGCAGGTAAGCGTGCAGCAGCTCCTGTGTCAGGCGCAGGGGGTTGACGACGTGGCCGGCATCCGGCGTGTAGATGGCGCACGCGACCCGCGGGCCCAGCGCGGGTTCCATGTCGCGTGCCTCGTCGCCGGACAGTTCCCGCATCTGGACGCCGGCCTCGAACTTCAGCGCCATCAGCCGCCGCTCGGCTTGCAGGGCATGGCTGGACCGATAGGCGAACAAGCGTCCGGTCCAGTGCAGATGATGCATCAGGCCGGCCGCGCGCAGCATCGCGGTCATTTCGTCGTGAACGCGCTCGTTCAGCGAGGCCGCCGCCTGCGCGATGGCATGGGTCCGGCTCGGCCGGCTTTCTTTCAGGTAGCGCCAGAACCAAGGCATGAGCTGGGCGAGATCCCGCCACACAATGGACAGCGGCCCGGTGGGCGTGAGCAGCATGGCGGGAATCTTCGGCAGCATTCCCGCCTGGGGGAAGTGGGCATTGCCGCACAGGGTGCCGGCGTTGCCGAACGAGCATTGCGTGCCCGGTTCGTTGCGGTCCACGAGCGTGACTTGATGGCCATCGCGCCGCAGCGCCAGGGCACAACACACGCCTACGATTCCGCCGCCTATTACAAGAACGTGCTTCATATTTGCCTGGTCGGTTGGGTCGTGTAGTGAATGTCGAGGGATGAACAAGTCCGCACTGGTCCGGCAAGAGGCCAGTGTCCGGTAGGCGCCGCCCCTGGCGGGCGGAAGCCTGCAAACGCTTCAGTGAGGAAGGATTCGGGAAAGGAAGTGCCTGGCCCGGTCGGTCTTGGGGGCGGTGAAGAATGCCTCGGTCGGGCCGTCCTCCACGATTTCGCCCTGGTCCATGAAGATCACGCGGTTGGCGACCTTGCGCGCGAATCCCATTTCATGGGTCACGACCACCATCGTCATTCCCTCGCGCGCCAGTTCGACCATCACGTCGAGCACTTCGTTGATCATCTCCGGGTCCAGCGCGGAGGTCGGCTCGTCAAACAGCATGCATATCGGATCCATGGCCAGCGCCCGCGCCACGGCCACCCGTTGCTGCTGCCCCCCGGACAACTGGCCCGGATACTTGTGCCGGTGGGGCAGCATGCCCACCCGTTGCAGCAGCGCTTCGGCACGCTCGGTCGATTCGCGCTCGTCGCGATGCAGGACCTTGCGCTGCGCCAGGCAGATGTTTTCCATGATGTTCAGATGCGGAAACAGCTCGAAATGCTGGAAAACCATGCCGACGCGCGCCCGCAATTCGGCCAGATTAGTCTGCCTGGCATGAACGTCGGTGCCGTTGACGAAAATCTTGCCTTGCTGGATGGGTTCCAGCGCATTGATGGTCTTGATCAGCGTCGACTTTCCCGAGCCGGACGGGCCGCATATGACGACGACGTCTCCCGCGTCTATGCTGGTAGAGCACTGCTTCAGTACGTGGTTGTTCCGGTCGTACCATTTGTCGACCTGGTCGATGCGAATCATCTGCATGGAGTGGATCCTGGTGCTCATTGAGGCTTGGCGGCAAGCGAGGCGTGGCTCTTCAGGCGTGCCACCAGCCGCGATGCGGAGAACGAAACGATGAAATACACGGCCGCCGCGAAAAGGTAGAGTTCGGTCAGGCGTCCTTCGCGCTGGGCAACCTTGCTGGCGGCGCCCAGAAAATCGGTGAGCGACAGCACATATACCAGCGAGGTGTCCTGGAACAGCACGATGGTCTGCGTGATGATGACCGGCAGCATGTTGCGCAAGGCCTGCGGCAGGACGATGTTGACCATGACTTGCCATGACGAGAGGCCCAGCGCCTGGCCCGCGGCGATCTGGCCGCGCGGGATGGACTGTATGCCGGCGCGCATGATCTCGGAAAAGTAGGCGGCCTCGAACAGGGTGAAGGTAATGAAGGCCGAGTAATAGGCGCCCACCTTCACCGGCTGATCGGTATTCAACAGCCATTGGCCGAAATAAGGCACCAGGAAGTAAAACAGGAAAATCACCAGCACCAGCGGCAAGGCACGCAGCAAGTTGACATACAGGGCGGCCAGTTGCGGCAGCGGCGTACGCCGTGACAGGCGCATGACGGCGATGAGCGTGCCCAATATCAGGCCGCCCACGGTCGCCACGGCGGTCAGCGTGATCGTGAACAGCAGGCCTTCGCCGATCAGGTAAGGCAGCGAATCGACGATCACCGCATAGTCGAAATCGGTCATCATGCTATTTGGTCCTTATCAGGCCGGGAACGGCCAGGCGGTGCTCCAGCAGGCGCATGGCGCAGGTCACGGCGATGTTCAGGGCCAGGTAAATGACGACGGCCGCGGTAAATGCCTCGAATACCTGGAAGGTGTATTCCTGTATGGCGCGGGCCCGGTTGGTCAGTTCCAGCAGGCCGATCGTCATCGCCACGGCGGTGTTCTTGATCGTGGCCAGCATTTCCGACGTCAGCGGCGGCAGGATCAGCCGATAGGCCACCGGCAGGAGCACATGCCTGTAAGCCTGGGCCGGCGACAGCCCCAGCGCGGCGGCGGCCATCTGCTGGCCAGGCGGCAACGATTGGATGCCTGCCCGGACTTGTTCCGCCACGCGCGACGACATGTACAGCCCGATGGCGGTGACCGCCGTGTAGAAAGAAGCATCGGGCAGCGCCTTCAGCCAGTTTCCCCATGCCGCGGGGATGATCTCGGGCACGACGAAGTACCAAAGGAACAACTGCACCAGCACGGGTATGTTGCGGAATATCTCTACATAGGCGGTGCCCAGGCCGCGCGCCCAGCGCCACGGCAGGGTTCTCATGACGCCGACGGCCGATCCGGCCGCCAGGGCCAGCAGCCAGGCGGCTGCCGCGGTAGCCAGCGTCCACAGCAGGCCGTCGAGCAGGAAGCTCAGGTACGTGCCGCCTTCTGGCGACGGCTCCAGGAAGACATGCCAATTCCAGGTATAGCCCATCGTCGATCTCCATCGAACGGGGTGACGGGGTACCGGGCGGCGGCGCCGCCCGGTACTTGGGTGGCTATTTGCTGTAGTGGGCCAGGTCGCTGGTGTCGGTAGGCGCCGCCAATGCCCTGGCAAGCGCCTTGCTCATCGGCAGGCGCAGGTTGATGTCGCGCGGCGGGATGGGCGAGGTGAACCACTTGTCGTACAAGGCTTTCATGGCGGGGCTTCGGTACAACTGCGCCGTCGCGTCGTCCACGAGCTTCTTGAATTCCGGATCGTTACGCCGCACCATGACCCCGTATGGAACCGCGGGGGCGAATTCTTCTTCGGAAATCATGTAGCCGTCGGGGTCTTTCGAACTGGCGATCAGGCTGGCCAGCAAGACGTCGTCGAGCACGAACGCCGCGGCGCGGCCCGTCTCGACCATCAGGAACCCTTCGGCATGATCGTTGGCCGCGATGATGTTCAGGTCCAGCCCCAGCTTCTGGTTGGCCTGGTGCAGGTATTTCAGGTTTTCCGTGCCGGCGGTAGAGGCGACGGTGGATCCCTTCAACGATGCGATCGTGTCCAGGTGGGAGGATTTCTTCGCCAGGAATTTCGTGCCGGTCAGGAAGTAGGTATTGGAAAAGGCGACCTGGCGCCACCGGTCCGGCAGGTTGGCGGTAGAGCCGCATTCCAGGTCGATGGTGCCGTTTGCCAGCAGTGGAATCCGGTTCGACGACGTGACCGGCGCATAAACGATCTTGATATCCGGCATCGACAGGCGCTGCCGGATGGCCTCGACCACATGCAGGCAGATGTCGTTGGCATAGCCGATGACTTGCTGGTCGCGGTCGTAGTACGAGAATGGCACCGACGATTCGCGGTGCCCGATGGTTACCGCATGAGTCTTCTTGATTTTTTCCAGCGTGCCGCCCGGTTGGGCGCATGCGATGCCGCTGCCGATGAGCAGCGCGCCGATCGCGAAAATGCGGATAGTCTTGTGCATGGTTATTTCCCCGTTGTTCTGCCGCATGGGCTGGGCAGTGAGGGAATCCTAAGGGAGCGCGAAACCCGGCACAAATCCTAAATTTTTATCGTATTATAAAGTCGCCTTATACCGATAATACGCAGCGACAACGCGGGGGAGCACGCGAAAATGGTGAGTCTTCGGCAGTTGGAAGCGTTTCAGGCGGTAATGATCAAGGGCACGCAAACGCATGCGGCCGAAAGCCTGAGGTTGACGCAACCCGCCGTCAGCGCGTTGATCGATTCGCTGGAGCAGCAGCTGGGTTTCCAGCTGTTCGAGCGGGTCAAGGGGCGGCTGGTTCCCAGCAAAGAGGCGACTTACTACCACGAGTACGTATCGGGCGTGCTGGCGTCGTTCTCGAATCTCGACCAGGTCGCGCGCGACATCCGCGAATCGAATGCCGGCACGTTGCGCATTGCCTCCAATCCCAATATGTCGCTGGGTTTCCTGCCCCGGCTGATCGCCCGTTTCCAGCAAGATCATCCCAAGGTCAGCGTGGTATTGCAGACGCGCAGTTCTTCCAAGGTGGTAGAGATGCTGGGCACGCAGCAATTCGATATCGGCTTCGCGGAAATGCCCGTCCATGGCGGCCTGATCGATGTCGAGCCGTTGCGCTTGCGATGCGTGTGCGTCGTGCCCCACGGGCATCCCCTGGCGGCCGCGCGCGTCATCCGGCCGCCAGACCTGAAAGGGGTGCGTTTCCTGAGCGGCCTGCGCGAGCACATGACCAGCGCCCAGTTGGGCGAACTGTGGCGAGAGTCCGGCGTGCAGCCGGTGGTGAAAGTGGAAAGCCAGCTGTTCTGGACGGCGTGCGTACTGGCCCAGGAAGGCGCCGGCATCGCGCTGGTCGACCCCATCACCGCCATGGAGTTCGACGGCGATGGGGTGGTGGTGCGGCCGTTCGACCCGGGCGTGTTCCTTCAGATGGGCATTATGTTTCCTTCCAGCCGGCCCAAGTCGCGCCAGGCGCACAAGTTCTCGCAACTGGTGCGCATGCAACTGTCGGCCCGGCTGGCCAGCCTGGAGGCCTCTTTCGGCCAGTCGGCCATGCCGTTGCTGGGTTAGCGGCGCGGCCCCGCGCCTCGCGCGGCTACCAGAAACCGATCCAGCGGCCGGCCACGATGGCGGCCAGCCAGATGGCCAGCGACGCGGCCGCGTGGACGCGCACCGCCGGGGTGGCCGGGGCGCCGGCCAGCAGGCCGCGCCAGTGCCGGCCGGTACGCAGCCAGAGCGCATTCGCCAGGCCCACCCCGACCAGCCCCAGCTTGGCCAGGAATGCCGGGTTGCCCGCATATTCGGCCGGCTGCACCGAGAACAGGCAGAACCCGCTCAGGACCGCC
>Ga0182735_1000990_pt1 | contig 20146 bp, 22 predicted proteins | sample eDN5th30CKraftMG_FD_128524 | JGI IMG/M metagenome (GOLD analysis project Ga0182735, IMG submission 128524) | Enriched Miracle-Growth compost microbial communities from Emeryville, California, USA - eDNA 5th pass 30_C Kraft MG (version 2) (version 2) ...
CAAAGTCCGTGCTGCAATCCTCAATCGCTTCTCACAAATCGGCACACCCAATACCGTCCGCGTTGCATAGTAATCTCAAATAAAGTCTGTCTCAGACCAATCCGGAGTTATGCAACAAAGCCATCAGAAATGGATCTGGTTTCGTTCCCATTACAACTGCCTGCCTGTCGATAGCTGGATGATGCTTTTTTATAGAGCAGGCTTTGACATTGAAGCAGCGGATGCCGCGAGTTGGAGGCCACATGCCCCTGACTCGATTGAGCATCGGTTTGTCTTGAAAATCGCTTCAAGAACCATGAGGTTGCACAACCGGAAGATAAAGATCACGCCCTAGAATTATAGCTATTCATCGTAGGCGGAATCACGAAGATCTCCTTTGAACCGATCGTGCAATCCATAGGATGCCTTTACGAAATGAGGCGGCTATGGATTGGCGGTCGGGATCAGAGTTCCCCTTAAGGATTTGCCTGATTGGCACCCTGTCCGCTCGCTTCTTTCCAAGCTTCAGAACAGCGCGATATCGACACTCATCGTGCAAATGCCCTGGAAGCGTGGCGCCGGAACTGCCGCCATAGCCGGGAAGCATAGGGACGCCGTTTCAGAAGATAGCGCGGGCGGCCGTCGAAAAGGGCCTGATATCTCAGCGGGTCCTCATCCCGCCTGGCGCATTCTTCATAAAAGGCCGTCAACACAGGCGGCATGGAACGCTTGCCCGATTCCTGACTGGAAAGCCAGGCGAAGCGGTTCCGGAAAAGTTCCCCATTATCCGTCCGACTGCGATAATAATCCTCGTCCTGATCCTTTTCATGAAACAGATGAATGGCGATCAGATCATCCATGAGAGTGCTCATGCAAAGCTGCCCCAAAGCGGCGCGGAACCCCTGAGAGAGCAAGGGCGCACGATAGGGCCGGTCGAACAGCAGGGATGCATCCGCCTGCAACACTCCCTTTTCGAAGGCGAGGCGCAGCATGAAATCGAAATCCTCATAGCCATAGCCCTCATACTCCTCGCAAAATCCTCCAATCGCATGATAATCGGCGCGAGGGAGAGCGATGACCGAAGACGGTATGGCCCAATGCAGCACCCAATCGGGCTGAAAGGCCAATGCGCTTTCTATGAAAAATGCCTTATCCTCTCCTTTTTCGATCCGTGCCGTGCCTTCGGAGGACAGATAAAGGCAAGGTGCGACAACCATGGGCCGGTTTTCCCTGACCTGAGCCGCCAATGCCCGGAACAGCGGGATATCGGGGAATATATCGGCATCGAGCAACAATATGATGTCTCCGTCCGCCAGAGCGGCAGCGTTGTTACGCAATCGGGACAGATTGGATGCATTGAGTCCGGCGGGTTCGGAAGCGATGCGAACATTGCGCATGCCGCCCAGTTCATGATGCAGCCGGTCATCGAAGGGACCGCCGCGCGCGGCATGTCCGATCACCAGTTGGATATCCGCTTCATGCAGGGCAATCGCCAGCTTTCGCACCCGCTCGAACAGGGAGTGGGGCCGCCGGCCGAAATCCAGGGGAGTAAGCACGGAAAATGTTGTCATATATCGAAAACGCAACGGCGGCTTGCAGCCATCCCCAAAAAGACTACCTTATCGTCTGACGTCATCGCTTGAAAGAACTTCCTCAAGAGAGAAGTCTCCATCGCAGCCATTTTCCAGTTCATTTCCTCTTTTTGTATCCGGATGCACCTTGCGGCGTACTATTTCAGACTATGGTTAAGCAGATCGCCGAGCCTGTGACCAGCCTGCGCCATGCGCATTGCGACGACTTGCCAATTGTTCCGGGCATAGTCATCGGGCAGGACTACTATCGCCTCGGACTTCACGGGAACCGCTTTGTAGATGGTGTCGCGGGCGATGGCCCGGCTTTCGAGCGCCCAATCGAGCGGGGTTCTTCCCAATAGGTCACCCTTGCGGGCCATAAGCTCGGCTTCTATCGCGCGTTTGCTTTTGCCCTGTGCATTCAGGATGCCGCGGTCCCACATCTTGTGAAGCGTGGTTTCCTTGCCTTGAAAGGACAGGCGCAAGCGCGAGCCGGTGGCGGTGACGCAATGGAGCGGCTGATGAATATCACCCGCGAGATGCACGACATATTTCAGAGCCTCGACGCGGCGGGCAATCGGCGCGCGAGGGTCCGCCAAGATCTTGCTATACATTTCCATCGCCGCGACCGCGCAAAAGCCGGAGGGGCATGCATCGGGCAGCAGCGGGCCTCCTTCCAGCGGGAAACGGATAGAATGGCTGGGAGAACCAGCGAGCCCCAATGCCTTCGCCTCATCGGCCCAGTTGGCGATCTGCGCAAGTCTGGTAAATTTCTCGCTTTTCAAAAGCGCCATGACCTGCGAGCGAGCTACGGGAGTGAGGTCATTTTGCGCGATATCGGCTACGATTCGATGCCCCTGACGCCCCCACCCCAATGCCGGAGCCGGGAAGGCGGCCAGAACCATAAGGGGGAATAACCAATATCGCATTGTGGCCCCGTCGATCACCCTGCACACATGTCGTCATTCGATCAACGGTGCAGGAACAGGTCGGTTCCGCGTTTGCCAGACAGCCTGAAAGCCTGCTGCTCCGGTCGATATCAGCGACGCGATCCCGCGACAAAGCAGAGCATCAGGAACCTCTCGGCTGCTGGAAAAACTCAGTCATCAGAAAAATGGGCGATGGCGATACGGCCAATCCCTGCCCGTTGCCATCAGGACCAATTGGGCAGGGTTTCCTTGATATAGGTCGTGGAAACGTCCGGCGTGCGACTAAGGTAGATCACCTCGCATATATCGGAAAGGTCATCGAACTTGCCTTCCCAATCGTCACCCATGACAAAAATATCGACATCATTGCCCAGAATATCGTCGCGCTTCTGATCCCATGTATTTTCGGGGATGACTTCATCCACATAGCGGCAGGCAGCCACAATGGCAGCGCGATCTTCAAAACTGAAAAAGGCCTTTTTACCTTTCTGCGCATTGAATTCATCTGTGGAAATCGCCACGACAAGGCGGTCGCCCAGCCCGCGCGCGCGCCTGAGCAATTTCACATGGCCGACATGGAACATGTCGAACGTCCCATAGGTGATAACCGTCTTCATAAGGCACCTCAGGCCGGATTAAAATTATATTTTAACTTTCGGCTTAATTTTCATTTTTCCGCTTTGGTATACCTCTCTAACCACTTCAGATATCAAACTATATGATTTCCCTAAAGAATCTTTAGAAATATAACTTCCTATAAATTCCTCAACACCGCTTCCAATTCCTTCAACGCTTTCAGCCATATCGATCAGTTCATCAATGCTATTTGCATGAAAACCGATGTTATTTTCAAATATATGCTGCTCAGCGGAACCCAGATCGTATCGCCTATTACCTTCCCCAATAAGCCAGGAAGGGAAAATAACAGGTTTCCCCAGCGCCCATGCCTCATAGACCATTGTACCACGATCCGCGATCACAATATCAGCCTCAACCAAGGCCTCAAAAGTAGGCTTCCCTCCTTCTCGCAAATTGGGATGAAGCGACGCTGTATATTGGAACTCTCTCGCTAATCGATCTTCATATGCGAGCATTCCGGGATAGCTGGAGATTGCATAATCCCGGTCAGATCCCCCCGCATGAGTGGGAGCCCACAGAACCTTCCTTTTCTTTGAAGGAAGAGCATCTTGCGGCAAATCCCGCCGTTTCTTATCGGCCTTCAGAAGTGCATCCAGACGGGGCCAACCTACGATCCGGATCTGGTCGGCGTTCAGTTCCACTCCAGGAGTTGAAAGCAACTTCTTTTTCAACCACTCACCGGGAACACAAACATAGTGATATTTATTGATCTCATACCCGCCCTTGGGGTCCATCCGGGAAAGGTAATTTTTGTCTGCCACTCCGTGTGACATCATAATATGCGCGCGGCGGTATATGAAGAATGTTACATTCACAGCATCCGGGCGAGTTTTTAAGATAGAACTACTGGATTCCCATCCCGGAAGTTCACCTGAAACACCCTCAGAAAATTCCTCCTCAAGAGTCCGCAGTTTATCGCTTGAAACATAAACAAAATGCACTCTTTTTTCTGAAGGAATCATAATTCACCTAATCGATATTTCAATTTTTTTATCTATATTATTTTTTATTTCCGCGAATTTTTTCGGCAATCGCCAGCCTTGCACAACTCTCTTAAGTGCATTTCGCGCCTTCTCGGTCTCGCCTGCCTTCGTAAAATATTCCGCCAAAGCTAGCCAACCAAAGCTAAAATTTGGATATCGACGAACACATGTTTTTATTGTGTCAATATATTCCTGAGACCCCGCTTTGCTGAATACTAGAGGTTCGACATCCTTTACGTTTAACGCGGAAGCCAGATGTCCTCTTCCCGGATAAAAGAACCGGCCCCGAAGAGCATCACGCATGAAATTTGCCAAACCCATATCGCTATGCAGTTCTGGAGTAACAGAATGCGGTGACCATAAGTGAGATAAAATTTTAAAATTTTTCCTATTTTTCATAGAGAGAGCACAATATGCATCAACCATATCATATTCACCAAATATCATGATAATATTTACATTATCACCATATTCCAGATTTCTTATATCGTGAAATCCTTCATTTTTAAAAACATTCTCAGAACTGCGAGATCCGGGCAGATTTAATGTTGTTTCGCCACCAAAACATATCACTCTGGTACTAATATCTTTAACAAAGTGCGCGAACACTAAAGCTGCGTATGCACCCATGGAATCTCCAATTATAAAAATTCTTTTAAAAGAAAATTTCTCAATTAGAGATTGAATAAAATCCCACAGATTTGAAAAGGCCGTATGAATATCGTTCCCAAATCCTACCAGGCCGCTTTGATACCAAGCAGCTTCCGGAGGGGTTATATGGAGAACATTGACCTTGGACCGTTCCATAGTTTTAAAAAAACTGAATGAACCGGGCTTTGATCCTCTGGCGGAAAACACCACACAAAGTGCATCACTTTCGCTATCCACTATACGAAAACAATAATATTTGGGATCTAAATTTTCTATATCCATCGCCATACTCTGTCATTCAACGATATGGGAGGGCTGTCCTACAGCTCGAAACAACCCCTATAGGGAAAAATTCCCTGCATTATGCGCTGATAGGATTGGACGAATTTCTCATTATCCGAGCTTCCATCCCCGTCATTGAAGCACAGGAACTTGTATCTCTTTGTATCGCCGGGGGCTTTCGTCAACCGCGCGATATTGCTCGGCCGCACGATGATATAGGGTGCGTCCCCCTCAATCGCCTTGTGCGTGGAGAGCGCATAATGATGGTAGAAGAAGGAAGTCAGGTTGATATCCTGATCGGTCCGCACCTTTGCCGACCGGGTATAGGTCAGTTCTTTTCCGATCACTCCCTCGATCTCATCCAGTACCGACTTTTTCAGCGCATAAGGCGTGTGCTTGTGCAGGCAGGTGGCCTTGCGGAAGGGGAAGCGGTCGGCGAGAATGCGGTGGCAGTTTATCGCCGGGTTTAGATATTCCTTCTTTCCATCGAAATGATTGCCGTCGAAAACCATGCCATAGGGTTCGAAATAAGCAATGCTATTGCCGTTCGCATCGAAGAAATCATTATAAGAACAGGGTTCATTCACGAACATATCATCGTTAAAATAAATGAAATTTTCGCTTATTCCCGATATTCTGTGCAGGCATGCTTCAATGGAATGGGAATTGAATGTAGGAAGGTCTCCGATATTAGGGAAAATCTCCTCATGCATTACCCATTTAAGGCGATCCCCTTCTGCGATCCAATCGGGTTTTGAACAATTGGAGACAACGTAAATATTCCTGATCCAGGGCATATATTTCGCGATTGCGCGAATTGAATAGCGCAGTTCGTCCTTGGAAGCGTATCGATCATTATCGATGCTCTTCTCCGGAAATGTCTCGCTCCACAATTTTTGCCAGACCGGATCGTCTTTATTGACCCAGGTATAGACCACATCGACGGATTCTGGCGTATGGAAGATCCAATTGGCGGATTTGGAGGAAATCTTGGGGTAAACCTCCTCGAAAACCTTGGGGACGCTTTTCTTCAGATAGGCCTTGTCTGATCTGACGACATAGCTTCGATCCGCATCCCTATCGTAGACATAGAGATGAAGAGCGAAATTGGCTTTGAATTCGCCAAGGAACTCCACGACGAAATCCGGTTTTCCGTTTATCTGCGTGTAGATTTGTTCCACCGTTCCGGCGGAAAAGACGCGCGCCCTTTCGATGTCGATATAAACGGCGCCCTTCATCGTATAAACGCGCAGGCCGCAGTTCATGCAGCCCGCCATCCAGATCGTATAGGACAGCACATCGAACAGGTCCGTCGATGCGACGAGAACGCTCTGGTCCAGATAGCCCGTCGCCGCTCCGCTTCTCAGCCCGAAACGAGAAGCGACCTGAACCCAGGGATGGATATCCGGATTATAGGTATAGCCCTTCACCTCGGCATAACGGTCGTGAAGTTCGCCGACCTGGCCGAACCAGCCGTTGCTTCCATATATTTCGTGGCGAGCTACCCGCTTGGCGAAGAAATCAAAGAAAAATCGATTGGGATTCCTCAGCAATTTACGCATCTTACGATTGAAAGCCGCCATAAATCCAACCTGCCCCTTATATCAGAGATATTGCTTTAACCGATTTCAATATGGGACCCAATTCGTCCACCGATACCATGTTCGGCCCGTCCGACGGCGCCTGATCGGGATTTTCATGGGTTTCCAGAAACAGCGCGGCGCATCCGGCGGCGACGGCCGCCCGCGCCAGAGTCGGCACGAAGCGGCGCTCCCCTCCGCTGCTGGTTCCCCTGCCCCCCGGCTGTTGCACCGAATGGGTGGCATCGAACACCACCGGATAGCCCGTTTCCGCCATCACCGGCAGGGCGCGGAAATCCACGACGAGCGTATTATATCCAAAGCTGGTTCCCCGCTCGCAAAGCAGGATTTTTTCATTGCCCGTAGAGGCGATTTTCGCGGCTACATTCGCCATGTCCCACGGCGCGAGAAATTGCCCTTTTTTCACATTGACTGCCGCGCCGGTGCTCCCGGCCGCCAGCAGGAGATCCGTCTGGCGCGACAGAAAAGCGGGGATTTGCAATATATCCGCCACCTCCGCGACCGAGGCGCATTGCCCGGCCTCATGAATATCGGTCAGCACCGGGCAACCCACCCGTTCCTTGACCTTGGCGAGGATCTCCAGCCCTTTTTCCATGCCGACGCCGCGCGCGGTTTGGTGCGACGAACGATTGGCCTTGTCGAAACTGGATTTGTAGATGAAGGGCAAGCCGGTCTTCGCGCAAATCTCTCCGATCCGGTCGGCCATCATCAGCGCATGATCGAGCGTTTCGATCTGGCATGGCCCGGCGATGATGACCAGCGGCAGCCCATTTCCGATGAGGAGATCGCCGACCTGCACCGGCTTGCTGACAATATTATCCTGCGTCACGTTGGTTACAGCACTTCCTCGATCCGGGCGACATCGACGGGATTGTTAAGTTCCCAAAAAGAACGGCCCCTTGCCTCTACTTCCACGCACAAAATCTTCTCGCCATTTTCGAGAAAACGCAATTGCTCCAATCCTTCATTGGCTTCAAGAACGCCTTCCGTCCATTGCGAATAGCGCATCAACGCTTCCGGGCGATAGGCATATACGCCGACATGATGGAAAACCGGCATCATGGGATGGGTCGCCTTTTCGGGAAGATAGGGAATGACCTCCTTGGAGAAGTATAGCGCGCTGCCATCGGCCGCGAAAACCGCGGTCGTCCCTCCGACCCGCCCCTCCGCGCGATCCGCCCGGAAACGCCCATAGGTCGCGGGATCGCATCTCAGCACCGGAGTGGCCACGCCGATATCGGGGCGCTTTTCCATGGCGGAGATCAAATCCTCCAGAAACCATGGAGGGGTAAGCGGCGCATCGCCCTGAAGGTTGATGACGATATCCGGCATATCGGCCAGATATCCCGCCGCCTCTGCACATCGCTCCGTGCCGTTGGCGCAGGTCTCGCCGGTCATGATGACCTCGCCGCCGAAGGCCCGGACCCGTTCGGCGATTCGCTCATCGTCCGTGGCGACGAATATGGCGGCCACGCCGGACACCTGCTTCGCGGCTTCCCATGTCCTCTGGATCAACGGCTTCGCGCCGTCCGCCCCCGTCAATTCGACCAGCGGCTTGCCCGGATAGCGGGAGGACGCATAGCGCGCGGGTATCAGAATAACGGCTTTCGTCATGCTATTCCGGCGCGCAGGCAATCATGGATATGCAGCAGGCCCTTGAGGCGCCCATCCTCGTCCGCGACCAGGCAGGCGGTAATGGCGCGGGCCGTCATCAACTTGACGACATCGGCCGCCAGCCAGCCTTCACGCACCAGGACCGGATTGGGCGTCGCGATTTCCTCCGCCTTGCAATGCCAGAGGCGCCCGACATTGCGCCGCATGTCGCCATCCGTGATGATGCCGCGAATTTCCTCGTTCTCCGCGACGATGGCCACGCCGAAGGATTTTTCCGATATGACGACGACCACCTCCGCCATCGCCATAGCCGGGGAAACGATGGGCAATGCGTCGCCCCGGTGCATCAGGTCCGACACGCGCAGCAGCTTTGCCCCAAGCTTACCGCCGGGATGATAACGGCGGAAATCCTCAGGGGCGGTCTGAAGCATATAGGTCAGCCCAACCGCCAGCGCATCGCCGATTGCCATGGACAGCGTCGTCGAAGTCGTCGGCGCCAGCCCATTGGGACATACTTCTTCGATTTCTCCATAGGCGATCGTCACGGTCGCATTGCGCGCCAGCGTGCTTTCGGCCCGCGCGGTCAGGGCGATGATCGGGATCTCGTGCCGCTTGCAATATTGGATAAGGTCGGAAAGCTCGGAGGTTTCACCCGAATTGGACAGGATGAGGACAGCGCCTTCCTTCTGGATAAGCCCAAGATCGCCATGGCTCGCCTCCGCGGCATGAACGAAAACGGAAGGCAGGCCGATGGAAGAGAAAGTCGACGCGATCTTGCGCGCGACATGCCCCGATTTGCCGATGCCGGCCACCACCAGCGGCGCGGCCGAACCGCGCAATATCTTCAGGGCGGAGAGAAACTCCTGCCCCAACTGCCCGCCGAATTGAGAGAGAGCCTTCGCTTCGGCGAATATGGCGGCCTGACAAATGCGGATCAGATCGCCTTCTTCCATCGGCATGGAGAAGGCGAAGGGCTTGTGCCGCAATTTCCCCGGCTCCTGAACTTTAGCAGCAGAACCACCGGATATTGTCATATATCGCCTCCATATTCCAAGGCGTTTCCTTGAAACCATTTTCTGCTATGCGGCCATATCCGCTTTCAAGGAATAAAAGCCAAGGATTAAATCCTCGACGCAACCTCTGGTTCATTCCATATTCCTCTCCCATATCTCCCGCAATCCTCTCGTCCTGCCGGTTCTGCCCATCCCCGTCCGAATTGGCGGAGAGCCGGATTTCTGGAAACCGAAATGAACTCTTGCCCGCACCTATGATTATCGCAGCTTCCCAGGGGATAGCCGACATCCCGTTCATCTCGATCCTGACAGGTCAGGATTTCTGCAAATCCCCCCGAAAGGCGACTCACGCCGCGGGATGGGGGGCGAAAAAATCCGGCCAGCGCGCCGCCCGCTGGGCGCTGCGGTATGGACTGACGCCGCTTTTTCTGGAGGACGGCTTTTTGCGGTCTTTCGGCACGGGGGATCGCTTTCCCCCGCTGTCGCTGATCGTGGACGATATCGGCATTTATTATGACTGCACCCGGCCCAGCGCGCTGGAAAATCTGCTCAATTCCGATGAGGACCCGCTCGCCGGGCGGCGCGAGGATGTAGCCCGCGCGATGGACCTGATGGTTCGCCATCGACTCAGCAAATATAATCATGCGCCGCCCTTCGATGCCTCACGCCTGCGCCCGGATGACCGGCAGCGTATTCTGATCGTGGATCAGACCGCGGGCGATCGCAGCATCGGGCTCGGCGGGGCGGATGCCGCCAGTTTCGACCTTATGCTGAAGGCCGCGCTTGACGAGCACCCCGCTGCCACCCTTTATATCAAGACGCATCCGGAGGTCGTCGCGGGCCGCAAGGGCGGGCATTATGGCCATCTGCGCGACGATGAACGCATGGTGGTGCTGCGCGAGGATATCGATCCGATGAGCCTGATCGATCATATGGATCAGGTCTATGTCGTTTCCTCCACCATGGGGTTCGAAGCGCTTCTGGCCGGGAAGAAAGTCACCTGCTTCGGCCTGCCCTGGTATGCAGGCTGGGGCGTGACGGACGACCGCCTTTCCTCGGATCGCCGGACCCGATCCAGATCGGTGGAAGAGCTATTTGCCGCCGCCTATTTTCACTACACCCGCTATCTCGATCCCGTCACGCACCAGCGCGGGACGATATTCGATGTGATCGACTGGCTGATCCGTCAGCGGGAAACAGCGGATTTCCTCTATGGGCCGGATCGGAGAGGACGGCTGATCTGCGTCGGCTTCCGCCGATGGAAACAGGCCAATCTGACGCCGATCCTGTCGCTGCTGCCGAACCGCGTCCTTTTCGCGCGCGATGCCGAGGCGGCAGGCGCGCTTTGCCCCACGGCGAGCGACCGCCTGCTCTGGTGGGGTAGCGAACCGCCCGCCGGTATCGCGGAACTGGCGGCCTCGACTGGCGCGCGAACCTTGAGGATGGAGGATGGCTTCCTCCGTTCCGTGGGGCTGGGGTCGGACCTGATCCCGCCCCTCTCCATCGTGCTGGACCCTGTGGGCGTTTATTTCGATCCGCGCACTCCTTCCGCGCTGGAACGGGATCTGGCGGCCCATATCCGCACGCCTGCGGAAGAAACGGCGGCCGCGCATATCCGCCGGCTGATCGTCAGCCATGGCCTCACCAAATATAATCTGGAGCAGCGGCGGCCCGCCACTTGGCCGTCCGGCGACAGAGCCGTCATCCTCGTTCCCGGACAGGTGGAGGATGACGCATCGATCCGTTTCGGCTGCTCGGCGGTGTCGACCAACGGCGGATTGCTTCAGAGCGTCCGCGCCCACCGGCCCGACGCCTTCATCGTCTACAAGCCCCATCCCGATGTGCTGTCCGGCAATCGCAAGGGAAAACTTGCATTGCAGGAGGCCCGGCAATGGGCGGATCATATCGAAACGGGATTATCCGTCGTCAGCTGCATAGAAGCCTGCGATGAGGTCCACACAATGACATCGCTAACCGGCTTCGACGCGCTTTTGCGGGGCCGCAAGGTGGTGACATATGGCCAGCCCTTTTATGCCGGATGGGGCCTCACCGAAGATCGCGATGCAAGCAGGGCCGCCTTTTCGCGCCGTCAGCGCACATTGAATCTCGATGAACTGACGGCAGGCGCGCTGTTGCGGTATCCGCTCTATTGGGACCCGGCCCTGAGAGGCTTCACCAGTTGCGAAGGGGTGGTGCGGCAGATAATCCGCGCACGGGACGAACTGGAGCAATGCAACCGGCTGGAACGCATGAAAAGCGGCTATGTCCGCCGCCAACTGCGCAAGGCAAGGCTGCTGCTCGGAGTCTTTGCGATGAAGCGCAAGAAGACGAATTAAGCCGCGACAATCGGCTTTTGCGCAAGCGGCGATGGAGGGGGAATGCCCCCCTCCCTATTCTCCCGCTCCTACAATCCCAGAGCCACGCCCGCGCTAACCGCGATCTGATAGACGATCTGCGTGATTTCCTTGAAAATCTGGCGCGATTTCACATCGACCTTCGGCAGAACGAGGATTTCATCCCCGGCCTGAATGGCGGAGGTCCCGGTTCCGAAGTTCAGCTTCCGGGCGCCCGGCGTCGCGCTGGCGAAACTGCCGTCCTGCCTTGCGACGATTATCCGCGCATTGCCGCTCTTGCTCGAAAAGCCGCCTGCCCGGTTGATATAATCGCCCACGCTCAGCTTGCGGTCATAGGCGACCGCATTGGGGAACAGGACTTCGCCGGATATCAGCACAAGACTGTCCTGAACCGGCACCTTCAATATATCGCCATTTTCCAGCAACAGATTATTGCGATCCGACGACTGGGAAATGACGACCTGACCCTTCGGCTCGATCTTGCGCGCCTTTTCCACCCAGCGGAGGACGAGATCGGCCTCCTGCCGACGCAGGGAGGCTTCCTCGTTCGTGCCGGAACGCGCATTGAGAGCGGAGGATTCCAGCGCCTGCAGGGAGGTCTCAAGAAGCTGCTTCTGTCGCTGCTGCACGCTCAGCCGGAAAAGCTGGATATTCTGGATCGCCGCCCTGTCCGAATATTGGACCTGCGCCAGCAGGTCTCCCAGCCGCGCGCCATAGGGCAGGACATATTCCTGCGCGCTTTCGATTTCCCCTTCGACCCGGACGGTGATCGTGCCCGGCCGCTTGTCCGCCGTGAAGGCCAGTTCATCGCCGTCCTCGATGACGATCTGCCCGCTTTCGCTCAGCGGATAATATTCGACATTCCGTATCGTCCCGCGATTGCGGGTGATCCTCACATGCGTGGCGGAGGGAAGCGGCTTGGCCAGCGCCACAAAATAGCTGAGCGGCTGGCTGTCCCCGAAAAACTCGAATTGCTTGGCGTTTTCCGCCAGCCCCGAAATGCGAACGATATGCCCGCGCGGGTTGACGAAGATCACGTCGCCATCCCCCAGCTGAATTTGCGGGATTTCGCCATTGAGGAGGAAATCGTAGAGGTTCAGCCGCGCGCGGACGGTCGTGCCCCGCTTGATTTCCACATTGAGGAAGGATCCGCGGGCAGGATCGATCCCGCCGGCCTGATCGAGATAATGCAGGATGCTGTCCATGCTCGTCCCGGCATAGGCGCCCGGCCGATGCACGAACCCTCCGACATAGACGCGCACCGGCTGCGCGGCGGCAAGGCTGGCATAGGAAAAGACGTTCGACTTGAAAACCCGCCCGACCTCGCGATTGATGACGGTCTGGAGGTCCTGATTTCGCACGCCCGCCAGACGGATCGGGCCGACATTGGGCAGAAAGATATTGCCTTGGGGATCGATCACCAGCCCGGCCTGAAAATCGAACGCGCCCCATAAGCGTATCAGCACCTTGTCTCCGATATTCAGCACATAATTGGGGTTGAACTGCGCGGCGGCCTGATGGGCGAAAGCGCCGGTGAACAGATTGGCGCCGAATACGTCGCTTTTCAGATTGGTGGAATAGTCGAAGCCCTGGGGACGGGACGGTTCGACGGTCTGGACCTCGCTTTCAACCGGCCCCTCCGCCTGTTTGTCCAGCCCCCCCCCATTCGGCAGGCCGGTGCCGGCATCCGGCTGGGCCAGACCGGATTCGGGCATTTTCCCAAATATTTCCGACTGCGCATAGGCTGGAACGAGCGGTGCTGCCATCACCAGGAAAGCACTGACAAGGGCGATAAATCTGGAGAACATGCGTTAGTCCCTGTGATCCCTGACGATTGCCATCAACAGATGCGCGACGCCTGCGACCAGCATCGCCATGATGGCGTATAAGACCGCTTCATACAGGCGGCGCGGTTGTTCTGGATATTCCGGCAGCGAAGGCTGTTGGACGATGGACATTTTCTTGATCGTCCTCGTCCCTTCGACCCGGCCCTTTTCAAGGGCGATCAGCGCGGTCTTGTACAGGTCCTGGGCGAAACCCGCTTCCATTTCCAGCCGCTGAAACTGTTCCGCCTTGCTGTTCAGCTTGTTTCCCTGAGGGGCGGCCAGCCGGGCATTTTCCTGATCGATCTGCTCGTTAAGCGCGTCGATCTGCTGCTGCACCTGCACGAGCGACGGATGGTCGGCCACCAGATAGGCCTGCATCGCCGTCAGCCGGGTCTGCAGTTCGGTTTTCTGCGCTTCGAGCTGACCGACGATGCCGGTTATCGACTGCGCCGTGGCTTCCGGCGAAACGAGGCCGTTGCGATTCTGATAATCGAGAACCGCCTGCCGCGCGTCGGCGGCCCGCCTACCGAGGATCGCCACTTCCTTTTCGAGAAAGACGACCTGATCGCGCGCAAGGCTGTGCGCCATCGCGTTCATGAAGTTTTCGCCCTCGCGTACCAGCAATTTGCTGATCTTCTGCGCCGTACCGGGGTCGAACCCTTCCGCTTTCACGATGAGGACGCCGGAATAATCGTCATAATTGACGCTGACTCTCGAAAGATAATATTGGTGCAATTCTTCGATTGTCGGCGAATTTTTCAGCTTCGACAGAGGATCGATTTTCCACGACGAATAATGCCCCCGCAAATCCAGGGCCTGATCGATCTTGCGGACGATATCTTTTGAACGAAGATAGTCGCGCAACACCAGCTGATCGGCGCGATTGTTGGAGGAGCTGCCCGTCAGAAAACTCGTCAGATCGATAGAGGGACCGCCGCTCAACTCGGTTTTCTGCACGATGATATGGGTTTCGGACACATAGCGGTCGGATGCGATGAAAAACCAGTAAATCGCTGACAGAAGCGAGAAAAGCAGGGCTGCGGTCAGGACGGGATTGCTGCGGGCGAACGGAACCGCGCCCCTTTTCAGAAAGCGGCTCCCGCGCGAGGCAAGATCGGTGAATTGAAGATCGAGAACCTCATGTTTCATACAGATTGCCAATCATTATATGCCTTCAGCGCATCGTCTATCGTATCGAACCAATGGGCCTTGCCTTCATGCAGCCATATGCCGGCGTCGCAAAATTCCCGCAGGGTCGATTCGCCATGGGCCACCATGACGAGACTCGAACGCCCTACCAGATCCGAAAACGCCTTGCGTGCCTTCCTGCGAAAAGCGCGATCCCCCACCGATGTGATTTCATCGGAGATATAGATATCGAAATCGAAGGCGAGGGACATGGCGAATTTGAGCCTTGCCCTCATTCCCGACGAATAGGTTTTGACCGGCTCCTCGAATGCCTCGCCGATTTCCGCGAACGCCTGAATATAGTCGAGCTTCTCCGGCATATCCCTTTCCCGGCCATAGATCCGGCAGACGAATTTCGCGTTCTGACGGCCGGTAAGAGACCCCTGCAACCCCCCGCCGAAGCCCATCGGCCAGGAAACGCGGCATTCCCGCCGCACGGTGCCGCGAGAGGGATGATCGACGCCGCCCATGATCCTGAGCAACGTCGATTTTCCCGCGCCGTTGCGGCCGACCAGACCGACATTGACGCGGGGCGGGATAACGAGATTGACCCCCTGCAAGACCCATCGGCCCGGTCCGTGATCGGTCCTGTAGCGTTTGTAGAGATCCTCCACCACTATCATCTTGTCACCATCAGATCGGCGAAGCGGCGGTGCAGCAGCAGGCCGATAAAAATGCCGATAAATGCGCAATCATAAAGATAGCCCATGCTGACACCCGGAACCCCATGATAATAGGGGGAAAACCCCTCCCTCAGGCTGTCGATCCCGTGCAGGACGGGGTTGAGTAAAAACCAGTCACGATAGGGGGGCGCAACGGACCCGACCGAAAACAGCACACCCGAAACGAAATACAGGGGCCGCATCGTGAGGTCGATTATCTGGCGGGCTTCGGGCACCAGTTCGGACAGCGCCGACACGATCAGCCCCATGGCCACGCCGAGCAGCCAAAGTCCTATAAAGGCAAACAGCACTCTCAAAGGATCGGCGGGCCTGATATCATGACCCATCATCACCAGACCGAACAGGATGACCGCCATCACCGCCGTCATCAGCGTCGCTTCCAGCACGCCGCGCATCAGCACGGTGTCGATCGGCAGAACCTGCCGATAGGAAAACAGCGCCCGGTTCGAATCGATTGCGCCCGCCATCTGGCCGGCCGTGCGTCGAAACAGGAAAAAGCCCTGCACACCCAGCACCAGCCATATCAGCGTATCGATGCCGCCGATTGTGCGCTGACGAATGCCCGCATAGATCAGGCCCAGCACCGCCATATGCGCCACCGGCTCCCCCACCAGCCAGAACCACGCCCCACGGCTGGAAAAGAGCCGGGCCAGCGCCTCTCGCAACAGGAGGGCTTTCCAGACCGACAAGGTGATCCTGAGGGAGTTGCGGTAAAGTTCCAAATCACATTCCAGATTTTGGCTTGTTTCAGGATCTTCTTGAAAAAGGCTGATCGTTATTCAAAATCTCCGGCACAAGCGCGATTTTACGTCGCTCGCACCGCCTGCGAATGGCACCACTGGCTTCCGGCCTCTATCTCCTGTCCCTTCCGCTGTCAAACCTCCGGACGCGCGGATCGTGTGGCCGCTTTCTCGCCCGGAATCTGCTTCGACTGGCAGAAAAAAGCTTTCTCCACAATGAACGGGAAAATGCCACGCGCACGGCTTTGCATCGTGGCGCTCCGATGGAAGATCGAAACCATTTGCGCAACAATAGGGAAAGGGGGAAAAGCCTGGAGCGGGTGAAGGTATTACAATAAACCACTACAATTGTTCACTATTTTTTGTTATAATAGCCTACACAGAACCTGCACAGGCACGGGGAATCAATCACTTACCCTGCTATTCTGCACAGTTTCTGCACAGTAGGAAGCAGGGAAATGAGTTTCATCCTCGATAAAGAGCAGGTCAAGCCGGGCCTCATTATCTTCCGACGTGGCGATGTCGGGCACGACAACTACTATTGCCGGGTCAGAATCCAGAACGAGGACCGCTACAAGACAATCTCGCTCCGCACGGCTGACAGGCAGGCGGCGCGTGACCGAGCACTGGACGAATATGCCGATATCCGGTTTCGGGTGAAACACGACGTTCCAGTATTCAATCGCCCCTTCTCGCAGGTGGCGGAGGAATACGCCGATGGGACGCCATGCACAATGAAATGAACGAGGAAATCGACAAGCTGGAAGCCAAGGCGAAAGCCGTTGAGTCCATCAAGGCCAAGCAGACGGATAAGCCGTCGCGACCCAAACGCTAGGCGGGCATCGAGCCAGCAACCGGGTCCGGTTGCCGATGCTTCAAGCCTTGCGTTCTGCCGGATTCACAATGCGCCGCTGGCGCTTCTCGATTGTGAACCGGCTGGCGGTATGGGGAATCAAGCTGTGTCGAGTTCGACACGGCCCCCGTGCCGCCTTCTTCCTGCCCGTTGCCGCTGGCAATCTTGAGGGCAGTACTTGCAAGCTGAACCATCCGAAGGATGTCTATGCGTCAGCTCTCATCATCTTCTTTGCTGATATACCGCGAGCCGCGTGAGCTTCCATTGGCCACCGCAGTCCGCGCAGTTTCATCGTTCCACAACAGACGCTGCGGCTTTCCCCGCAGGATTGTTTTCTCTCCGCGCTTGATGCTTTCACCTGCCTTGAGCAGGATGATAGGCCGTCCGGCATATTCGTCTTTGGTAATGGTGCAGGCGCGCACTAAGAGTTTGACCCAGCCATCCTTGCCGCGCTCGATGACCTCGGCGGCAACAAGCCTCTCCCCGATACGCAGCGCCTTGCCGCGCCTGCGTCGATCATAGATGCCCTCCGTCCAACGGACGACATCCGCAGCTATGAAGTCCGTAGCGGGAACCCATTGATCCATCCGCTGACACCCCGACCGAGCTGTTCCTTTCTCTATTGGAACATGAAAGCCGGATAATTTGGTTGCGAGTTGCTGCGCCGCAGCGTCTTGATGCGCTGTTGCGCGTTCAGGGTGAGGGCGCGCTCAACAAACTGCGCGACGACGCGCGCGCCATCGCGCCAGCACTCGGACTCGAAGCCGAATTTGACGAATTGAACGATCTGATCGGCGCATATCTGGGCACCCGCGAGGCTAAGACCGAAAGCGCCGTGGGTACCGTTCCGCTCGCACGTGAATGTAGCGGTGGAAGGAGCGGAGGATGTTGCCGAAAAAGGGCAGAATGTTGCACCCATGGAACGGGCTGGCGAAGTCGGCGAAGGACTATGCGGAACTCATCGCGGATGCCTTGCGCCGCGAGCATGATGAGACCCACCGAACGGTCAAGACCGTCATGCGCTGGACCGGTGCCAGCGAGCGCAGCGTAAAGAACTGGATGAGCGGGGTTTCCGGTCCAAGCGGTTATTTTCTAATGAGACTTTGCATGAAGTCTCCGGCTGTTCGCGAGCTGGTTCGGCAGTTCCTGGCTGATACGGATCCATCAACGGCACCGGCTGAGGCACTCCCGAATGGCACGGCTGCGTCTTTCGCGCACGGCCCGGGCGGGTCCGGATCGGGAGCGCAATTAGGCCTCTTCAACGGCGTTAATGGTGACACGAATGGTGACATTAATGGTGACATCCATGTCACCATTAATTTGTCGCTGAACGAGCGTCAGGAATGGTTGCTGGCGCGAGTCGCGCAGGGCGACCGATGCACGGTTGAAGACATCGTCGTGCACTGGCAGGTCAGCAGCCGCACCGCGAAACGCGACATTGCCAGCCTGAAGGACAGAGGGCTGATACGATATCTAGGCCGCCATCGACGCGGATTCTATGTGGCAAGCCGGCCAACTTAGACGTGCGCGACCGCCGGCGGGCTGACGGAATCGGCCCTCTTGAAAAAACACCACAGTGGTGTTATCAAGGGCAATGACCGAGAAGCGAAAGCCGACCTATGACATTGACGCGGTCAAAGCCGTTTTCTCAACGGTCGAGAAGCTCAATGTCACAGGTTCCGCTCTGAGAGGAGCGGCTTCGCTTGGTTTTGGCCGAAACGAGATCGTTGCAACCATCCAGACGATCGAGCGACGCCATTTTTATAAGTCCATGACATCCTTTGCCGATCATCGGGTCTGGCAGGATGTCTACCACGTTCCCTCGGAACAGGGGGCTTTGTACGTCAAGTTCACGGCCGATGCCGTGACCGAGTTTTTGCTTCTGTCATTCAAGGAGAAGGGCGATGACTAACCCCACCTGCCCGGAGACGGGCCAGCCGATGTTCCGCGACGTTCGGCCGATGACCATCACCTACAAGGGGCACGAATCCACCTTCGACATGCCCGGCTGGTATTGTGATGCAAGCGACGAGAGCATTCACACCGGTGACGACATGAAGGTTTCCGATCGGGCTCTGAACCGGCTCAAGGCCCAGGTGGAGGGCTTGCTCGATCCCGAGGCGGTGCGCCGCATCAGGAAGCGCCTACACCTCACGCAGAAGGATGCTGGCCGTCTCATTGGCGGTGGGCCCAACGCTTTCCAGAAATACGAGAGCGGCGATGTGGTTGTCAGCCATGCGGTGATGAGCGCCCTGCTGCTGCTCGACAGGGATCCGTCCGGGCTCTCGGTTCTGAAGCAGCGGGTGCACCGGAAGGAAGCCGCATAGGCCTGTTGCGATTGCTTATCCGCAATAGCCGACCGCAACTTTTCGCTGGCTCACTGCCTGCTTAGGTGCCCTTCGACGAGAGAGTTCGTCTGCAAGCTCTCTCCCACCGCCATTTACCCATCCGTCAGCGTTCATAGACAACCGCCGAAGGGCGCGGATTTCTGCGGTTATTGTGGTTACGGTCAATCGCCTCTGTTCGTTGATATTCGCCCACAGCCCCGTTAAAACGTGGGGAACGGTGTGGGGAAACTCCCGAGTGTGGGGAAGCGTCCCCTCATTGTGTGTGGGGAACTGACATGGGCAAGCTGACCGCCAATGAAGTCAAAGCCGCGCTGACGAAGCCCGGCACCTATGGTGACGGCGATGGCCTCTTCCTGAAAGTGAGTCGAACTGGCGGCGCAAGCTGGCTTCTGCGTGTCCAGCATGACGGTAAGCGGCGCGACATTGGCCTTGGCAGCGCCAAGCTGGTTACGCTGGCAGCGGCCCGAGCCAAGGCAGCCGAAGCCCGCAAGGCCACTCGCGAAGATGGCCGTGACCTTGTGGCAGAGAAACGCAAGACCAAGGCGCTGAGCGTCACGTTTCAAGAAGCGGCCCTGACCTACTTCGAAACCCACAAGAACCAGTGGTCCAACTCCAAGAGCGAGGACCAGTGGATTAATTCCATGAAGGCCTATGTCTTTCCTTCCCTTGGTTCAAAGCCGGTCGGCAGCATAACCGCTGGCGAGATCATCACGGCCATATCCAAAATTTGGACCGAGAAGCCGGAAACCGGCAGACGGGTGAAGCAACGCATAAGAGTCTGATTCAAAATTATCGTCTTTGATTTCATGCTCTTGCGATACGGCGGATGAAGATCTGGATTGAGGCGATGAAGAGCCAAGCGGTGGCCGATGCGATGGTTTGCTCGAAGTCC
>Ga0182735_1000992_pt1 | contig 20098 bp, 17 predicted proteins | sample eDN5th30CKraftMG_FD_128524 | JGI IMG/M metagenome (GOLD analysis project Ga0182735, IMG submission 128524) | Enriched Miracle-Growth compost microbial communities from Emeryville, California, USA - eDNA 5th pass 30_C Kraft MG (version 2) (version 2) ...
CGCCCGTCTCGATCACGCGTGTCAGCACCGGTCCCGCCAGCGCGATCGCCCGCTGCACCGTCACCCGGCGCTCGCGCCGGCGGCCGTCCTGCGACGCGAGCCACTCGGAGGAGGTGCGCTGGAGCTCGGTGAGCTCCGCCGTGTCGCGCGCCGACCTGGCCATCAGTCCCGTGACCAGCTGCGCGATCCCCACCCAGACGATCGCGCCGACCGCTCCGAGCGACAGCGTCGCCGGGATGCCGATCCACAGGCTTCCCGACACGAGGATGATGACGACGCCGACCCACGCCTGCCACACGCGTCCTCGCACCACCATGATCGTCAGCAGAGCGCTGATCTCGCCGAGACCCGCGGTGGCATAGGGGGCCCGCAGCGCGTCCGGGCCCGCGGCGTACCACGTGGCGTTGGGCACGAGCACGGCGGCGGCGAGCGCGAGAGCCGTCAGCCATGGGGAGAGCGGCTTCGACGAGGGCCCCCAGAAGATACAGAGCCATGTCGTGACGAGGTAGAACCCGATCGCCGACGCCGAGACGATGGGGCGCTCGGGCCAGGGGTTCCACACGAAGCCGCCGACCGCCAGGTAGAGCGTGAACACCACGGCGAGCGCCGACAGGGCAGATCGCGTCGAGACCTTCACGATGTCCTCTCCCAGTACAGCGTGACGCGGGTTCCCTCGTCGCCGCTCTCGACCTTCGCGGTGCCTCCGACGGCGGCCACGCGGGCCGAGATCGATCCGCGGATGCCGAGCCTGTCGTCGGGGACGGCGTTCGGGTCGAAACCCGGTCCGGAGTCGCCGATGAGGATCTCGACGTGGTCTTCCGCGGCGGCGACGGTGACGATGAGCCCGGATGCCGCCGCATGCTCGACCGAGTTGGAGATGGCCTGGGCGGTCGCCAGCACGAGGGCACGCGACACGCGTCCGGGGATCGACCAGCTCTCGGGCGGCAGCTCGCTCACGACCTTCGGTCCGCCTGCCTCGAGCGACGCGTTCCCGAGCTCCTCGACGAAGGCCTCGAGGGGCACCGGGGCGTCGGGACCCTCGCCGGCGTCCTGGTCGACGTTCGCCAGACGCGTCAGCGCCTCCTGGGCCATCGACACCGCGAGTGAGCGCTCCCGGGGCGTGCGGGCTCGCTCGGCCGCGATGAGCGCCGCGAGCACGCTGTCGTGCATGAGAGCGGCGACGGCCACCCGCTCGCGCTCCGCGGCGTCGGCGGCGGCGGCCTCGGCATACGACCGCACCGCCTCGCGCCGCGCGTCGTCCATCTGCACGGAGATCGACCGCAGCATCCAGCCCAGCACGACGAACACGAGCGCGAGGATGATCGCGAAGACGACGTTGAGGATCGTTGCGAACAGGCTGTCGGTGCCGACCTGGATCGTCCGCACCACGCCATACAGCACGGGGATGAGTCCTGCCCAGAGGATCTGCAGCGACATCTTGAACGCCAGCACGGCGGCGGCGGTGCCGACGTTCAGGAGGAACCAGATCCACGGCTCTCCCGCCGCGTGCTCCTCGCGGCCCGCGGTGGCGATCGGCCACACCAGCAGCACGAGCGGGAACACCACGGCGAACACGCCCGCGCACGCTTTCACGGCGAGGCCGCTGCTCGCGGCGACCACCATCACGATCAGGGGAACGAACACGGTGACGACGAGGGCGACGCGCCACAGCTCGCCCTCCTGCTCGGAATTGATCGAGTTGAAGAACGCCTGAGCGCCGAGGATCGAGCAGCCGAAGCCGATCACCAGGCCGAGGATGCGCTCCATCCGAGCCTGCGAGAAGCGCTCGCTCCCCGCGGCGGTCGCCTCCCCCAGAGGGAGGACCGGCCGGAGCGGCACCGGACCGGGCATCGCAGGCTCAGGCGTCACCGTCACCCTCTGACACAAGTCCGTCCTCCATCGCGCGACGAAGCAGATCGACCTTCGTCGGCGCGGGGCGCCCCACTTCGATGTACTTCACCCGCACGCGAGTGATGTTCTCCTTCGCCGTCGAGTACGCGATGCCCAGCCGGTCGGCGACCGCCTTCAGCGGCAGGCCCGCCGCGTACAGGCGCAGCACGTCGCGCTCGCGCGCCGACAGCTGCGCGTCGGCGAACGCGCGGTCGCCGTCGACGGCGCTCGCCCATTCGACATTGTCGAGGGGCTCGCCGCGCGCCACGATGCGGATCGCGCGGATCACATCGTCGATCCGCGACGACTTGCTGACGACGCCGGCCGCGCCGGCGGCGAGCGCCTCACGCACCGCGGCCGGGCGGTCGGCGACGCTGTGGATGATCACCTGCGAGCCGTCGCGCACAAGACGCGCGACGTTCTCGGTGACCGTGGTGCCGTCGCCGAGAGTCAGATCGAGCACGACGACGTCGGCCGGGCCGGTGCGCGTCGCGGCGCGCCATTTCAGGTAGTCGGTGACCGTGTCGCCCGAGAACACGACCTCTTTGTTGGGGTCGCGACCGCACGCGGCCTCGAGGCCCAGGCGCACCGATTCGTGATCGTCGATGAAGGCGACACGAGTCATGCGCTCAGCCTAACGACTGACGTCCTGGCGAGTGAGCAGGACGAGCGCCTCGACATGATGCGAATGCGGGAACAGGTCGAAGCCGCGCACCTCCGCCGCCTCGTAGCCGCGCTCGCGGAACGTCGCGAGGTCGCGCGAGAGCGCGACCGGGTCGCACGCGACGTAGGCGACGTGCGCCGGCGCCAGCGCCGACACGCGCTCCACGACCTCCCGTCCCGCTCCGGCGCGCGGCGGATCCAGCACGACGACGCCGCGCGACAGCCGGGCGCGCTCCGACGGGGATGCCGTCTCCTCGAGGTGCGCGAGCCAGCGGTCGACGCGTCCCGTCTCGGCGCGCGCACCCACCCAGTCCGCGAGGTTCGCGCCCGCGTGCTCGGTCGCGCGTGGATCCGACTCGACGGTGGTGATGCGTGTCGAAGGGCCGCCCACGGACGCCACCGCGGCGGCCAGCAGACCGACTCCCCCGTACAGGTCCAGATGCCACGCGTCGGGGTCGACGAGACCGGATGCCGTCGAGCCGGTGAGCGCGTCGGTCAGCGCGTCGGTGAGGGTCTGCGCCGCCAGGCGGTGCACCTGCCAGAACCCGCCCGCATCCACCCGGAACGGCCGCCCGGACACCGTCTCGACGACCGTCTCGTGCGCCGCTGGGTCGAGCACGGGCTTCGCCGCCCGCTGTGCGCCGCCGCGCCGCGGTGCACCGCGGCCGCCGCGCCCACGGCTCTGACGGGCGCCGCCGCTCTGGCGGCCGGCGGAGCGCGCGGCCTCCGGGCGCGAGATGACACGCACGCGCCCGTCGGACGGCAGCACGAAGTCGAGGCGCCCGGGCTCGGCCGAGCGCTGCGCGAGAGCCGCCGCCGCGATCTCCGCGACCGCGAGCGGATGGTCGTCCACCTCGATCACCCGGTGACTGCGCGCCGCGAAGGGGCCGATGCGACCGTCGGCGTCGACGTGCAGACTCACGCGCGTGCGCCAGCGCGTGGCATCCGGGCTCTCCTCGGCGACCACCCCGCCGTCGGCATCGCGTGCCGGACGCGGGCCCTCCATCGTGACGGGCAGGTCGAGGCCGCCGATGCGCTGCAGGGCGTCACGGATGACACGGGACTTGAGCTCACGCTGGTGATCGAGCGCGATGTGCCCGAAGTCAGCGCCGCCGGCACGCTCGCCGGGTGCGCGGGAGAGATCGGCCGCCGCCCAGACGTGCGGCCGGCGATGCTCCGAGGACTCGAGCACCTCGAGCGTCTCGCCGCGCCAGAAGGACTTGTGGTTCGTGTCCGTCAGCCGCACGCGCACGCGCTCGCCCGGAATCGCATCGGGCACGAACACGACGCGGCCGCCGCGGTCGGCGCTGTCTGCGTCGACGTGCCGGCCGATGAACACCCCACCGTGCGCGACGTCGGTGATGTCCAGTTCGATCTCGCTGTCGGGTGCCATCCTCCGACTCTCCCACATCCGTCTGCGGGCGCCTCGGAGCGAGAGCGCCCGGCGGTAGCGTGATGGGATGCGCGTGTGCCTCGCCTCCACCTCCCCCGCTCGTCTCATGCTCTTGCGTCAGTCCGGCATCGAGCCGCTCGCCCACGCCCCGCGCGTCGACGAAGACGCCGTCATCGCCGAGGTCGAGGCCGCCGAGGGGCGCACCCTCGCCCCCGACGAGCACGTTCTCCTGCTCGCCCGCCGCAAGGCCGCCGACGTCGTCGCCGCACTCGCCGAGCACGACCCGGGGTTCGACGGTCTCGTGATCGGCGGCGACTCCATGTTCGAGATCGACGGGCAGGTGCTCGGCAAGCCTCACACCGCGGACGTCGCCACGGCTCGCTGGCATGCGATGCGCGGGCGCACGGGCGTCCTGCACTCCGGTCACTCGGTGTTCCGAGTGGCTCCGGGCGCCGACCCCGTCGAGGCGCACGCCGTCGCCGCTGCGTCCGTGACCTTCGCCGACGACGTCAGCGACGCGGAGATCGAGGCGTACGTCGCCTCGGGCGAGCCCCTGTTCGTGGCCGGCGCCTTCACGGTCGACAGCCTGGGCGGCGCGTTCATCACGCGCGTCGACGGCGACCCCTCGACGGTCGTCGGCATGTCGCTGTCGACGGTGCGCCGCCTGGCCGCGCAGCTCGGCGTGACGTGGACCGACCTGTGGAACCGGGTCTCCGCGTCCGACGCCGAGACGACGTCGTCCTCGTAGACTCTCGCTCACGATTCTGTCGTGACCTTGTGCGAATGATCCAAAGGATCGAGGGTCGGGCTGGGTAGGCTGGCATCCATGCCTCACATCGCCAAGGTCCTCATCGCGAACCGCGGCGAGATCGCCGTCCGTGTCATCCGCGCGGCCCGCGACTCCGGAAAAGCGTCCGTCGCCGTCTACGCCGACCAGGACCGCGACGCGATGCACGCCCGCCTCGCCGATGAGGCGTACGCCCTCGACGGCACCACCAGCGCCGAGACCTATCTCTCGATCGAGAAGATCCTCTCGGTCGCGCGGCGATCCGGCGCCGACGCCGTGCACCCCGGCTACGGCTTCCTCGCCGAGAACGCCGACTTCGCCCGCGCCGTCATCGCGGCCGGCCTCACGTGGATCGGCCCCTCACCCGAAGCCATCGAGGCGCTCGGCGACAAGGTCACGGCACGCCATGTCGCCGAGAAGGTCGGCGCTCCCCTCGCCCCCGGCACCCCGGGGCCCGTGTCGGGCGCCGACGAGGTCATCGCGTTCGCGAAGGAACACGGCCTGCCCATCGCCATCAAGGCGGCATACGGCGGCGGCGGACGGGGCCTCAAGGTCGCCCGCGAGCTCGACGAGGTCGCCGAGCTGTTCGAGTCGGCCACACGCGAGGCCATCACCGCCTTCGGCCGCGGCGAGTGCTTCGTGGAGAAGTACCTCGACAAGCCGCGGCACGTCGAGACGCAGTGCCTCGCGGATGCCGAGGGCAATGTCGTCGTCATCTCGACGCGCGACTGCTCGCTCCAGCGTCGCCACCAGAAGCTCGTCGAGGAGGCCCCTGCTCCGTTCCTCACCGACGAGCAGAACAGGATCCTCTACGACTCCTCGAAGGCGATCCTGAAGGAGGTCGGCTACGTCGGCGCGGGAACCTGCGAGTTCCTCATCGGCGCCGACGGCACCATCTCCTTCCTCGAGGTCAACACCCGCCTGCAGGTCGAGCACCCCGTCTCGGAAGAGGTCACGGGCATCGACCTCGTGCGCGAGCAGTTCCGGCTCGCCGAGGGCGGAGTGCTCGACTACGACGACCCCACCCCCGTCGGCCACTCGATCGAGTTCCGCATCAACGGCGAAGACCCGGGTCGCAGCTTCCTCCCGCAGCCGGGCCGCATCCACCAGTTCAAGACGTTCGGAGGCCCCGGCATCCGCCTTGACTCCGGTGTGACCGCCGGCGACAGCGTCTCCGGCGCGTTCGACTCGCTCCTCGGCAAGATCATCGTGTCGGGGCGCGACCGCGCCGAGGCCCTCGCGCGCTCCCGCCGCGCCCTCGACGAGTTCGAGGTCGCGGGGATGCCGACCGTCCTCCCCTTCCACCGCAAGGTGGTGCGCGACCCGGCGTTCACCGCCGAGAACGGCGAGTTCGGCGTCTTCACACGGTGGATCGAGACCGAGTTCGAGAACGACATCGCTCCGTGGGACGGCGAGCTGGAAGCCCCCGACGCCGGCGAACCGCGCCACACGGTCGTCGTCGAGGTGAGCGGCAAGCGCCTGGAGGTCAGCCTGCCCGACCGCATCGCGCAGGGTCCGGCCCAGACCGGCCGTCCCGCCGCTGTGCCGCCGTCGCGTCGCTCGCACGCGCCGACCGTCGTCGCGGGAGCCTCGGGCGACGCCGTGAAGTCTCCCATGCAGGCCACCATCGTCAAGGTCGCGGTCGAAGAGGGACAGCAGGTCGTCAAGGGCGACCTTGTCGTGGTGCTCGAGGCGATGAAGATGGAGCAGCCCATCCAGGCGCACAAGGACGGCGTCATCGGGTCGATCAACGCCGACCCGGGAACCACCGTTCCCGCCGGCCACCAGCTGCTCACCATCTCCTGAGACCGCACGCGATGCCCTGAGCGCCGCTCGCGCTTCGCGCGACACGGGCCGACGGGGGCTGACCTGGACGACGCGACAGGTTACCGTGGGGCGATGAGACGACTTACGTCGATCGTCCTCGCCGGCGCCGCCGCCGTGCTTCTCTCTGCCTGCGCGACAACGACCCCGTCGGTCGACCTCGATGTGGCACGGGACTGGGTCGAGGAGGTCGTCGAGGCGCAGTCCGACGGTCCGGGCGCCGCCGGGCACGCCGTCCTGCAGGTCGACGGCGAAGGCGACGAGGCGCCCGACGGGTCGGAGGAAGACGGCATCCGCCTCGACTTCGCCGCCTCCGCGAACGTCGTGCGCGCCGACGCCCGCTGCTACGGCGACGGGACGAACGTCGTCGAGGTCGGCGTGACCGTCTACTCCGAGAACGGGGCCGAGGCCTACTCGTACGGCCAGACGGTCGCGTGCGACAAGGAGGCTCACACCATCCAGCTGGGCGAGGGGATGCTGTCGTCAGCCGTGCTGATCGAGGCGACCGCAGACACGGCCACCTATGCGCACGTGACGATCATCGAGGAGCTGGTCGTCGAGCGGTGAACGCTGCCGACGCCGCGGAGCCGCAGGTCAGCTCATCGAGGTGTCGTCGCTGCCGACAAGGTGCATCGCACGCGTCGCGTCGGTGATCGATCCCGACAGCGACGGGAACACCGCGAACACGCGCGAGACCTGATCGACCGTGAGGCGGCGTTCCACGGCGATCGCGATCGGGTAGATGAGCTCCGACGCGCGCGGGCCGACGATGACACCGCCGAGCACCGTGCCCGACCCCTCGTGGGCGATGATCTTCACGAAGCCGTCCTTGATGCCCATCATCTTGGCGCGCGCGTTGGCCGCCAGCGGCAGCTTGTACACGTAGCCGTTGATGGCGCCGGACTCGATGTCCTTCTCCTGGCGACCGACGGTCGCGATCTCGGGTGCGGTGAAGATGTTCGCCGTGATGCGGCCCCGGTCGAGCGGGATGACGATGTCGCCCAGGGCGTGGAACACAGCCATGCGCCCCTGCATCGAGGCCACCGAGGCGAGCGGCACGAACGTCGTGCAGTCGCCCGCGGCGTAGATGTGGGGGACCGAGGTGCGGGCGACGCGGTTGACGCGGATGTGACCCGAGTCGGTCATCTGCACGCCCGCCTGCTCCAGGCCGATGTCGGCGGTGTTGGGGATGGAGCCGACGGCCATGAGGCAGTGGCTGCCTTCGACCGTGCGCCCGTCTGAGAGCGTCACGACGACGCCGTCGCCGACGCGCTCCACCTTCTCGGCGCGCGACTTGGACAGCACCGTCATGCCGCCGCGCTTGAACACCTTCTCGAGCAGGGTCGCCGCGTCGCGGTCCTCACCGGGCAGCACCTGGTCGCGGCTCGAGACGAGCGTGACCTGCGCGCCGAGGTTCATGTACGCCGAGGCGAACTCGGCGCCCGTGACACCCGAGCCGACGACGATGAGGTGGCTCGGCAGCGCCTTCATGTCATACAGCTGCGTCCACGTGAGGATGCGCTCGCCGTCGGGCAGCGCACTGGGCAGCTCGCGCGGCGAGGCGCCGACGGAGACGACGAGCGTGTCGGCCTCGACCCGATCGAAGTCGGTGCCGCCGGGGCCCGTCGAGACGACCACGGCGTGCGAGCCGTCGAGACGGCCATGCCCGGAGACGATGCGCACGCCCGCCTCGACCAGGTGCGCGCGCATGTCGTCGGACTGCTGCCGCGCAAGCGACAGGAGCCGCTTGTTGACAGCGGCGAGGTTGATGGCGATCTCGGGCTTGAGCGGCTTGCCGGCCGCGGAGCGGGCGAACAGCTGCACTCCCAGATCGGATGCCTCGGAGATCGCGACGGCGGCGTCGGCGGTCGCGATGAGGCTCTTCGACGGGACGACGTCGGTGATGACGGCTGAACCGCCCACTCCCGCCCGTTCGACGAGCGTGACCTCGGCTCCGAGCTGCGCGGCGGCCAGCGCCGCTTCGTATCCGCCGGGTCCGCCGCCGAGGACGGCGACGCTCTGGGTGCGCTCGAAGCTCAAGGACATGTGCTCCATTGTCTCAGGCGAACGCGCGTCCCGCCGACCGCCGGCCCACGCCCCACGCGGCCGGGTCGTCCTGGCACGGGATGCCGGAGGTTCCTAGAGTGGGTCCATGTCCGAAAACGTCCCTCATCCCCTCGACGAGCCCACCGCCGATCCGTTCGCCGTGGCCGCCGAAGCCGCCGCCGACATCGCCCGCCTCACGGGCGTCGAGAGGCACGACATCGCCCTCACGCTCGGAAGCGGATGGGGCAGGGCCGCCGACCTCATCGGCGAGACGACGGCGACGATCGCCGCCACGGAGGTGACCGGGTTCAGCCGGCCGGCCCTCGCCGGGCACGTCGGCTCGCTGCGCAGCATCCTGACGCCGCGGGGCCGGCGCGTGCTCGTGATCGGCGCGCGCACGCACTACTACGAGGGCCACGGCGTGAGGCGGGTCGTGCACAGCGTGCGCACCGCCGCCGCGACCGGTGCGAAGACCATGGTTCTCACGAACGGCGCGGGCGGCATCAAGACCGCGTGGAAGCCCGGGCAGCCCGTGCTCATCAGCGACCACATCAACCTCACCGGCGCGTCGCCGCTGGAGGGGGCGACCTTCATCGACCTCACCGACCTCTACTCCCAGCGTCTGCGCGACCTGGCCCGCACGGTCGACCCGACCCTCGACGAAGGCGTCTACTGCCAGTTCCGCGGCCCCCAGTACGAGACGCCGGCCGAAGTGCGCATGGCCAAGACGATCGGCGGCCACATCGTCGGCATGTCGACGGCGCTCGAGGCGATCGCCGCGCGCCAGGCCGGCATGGAGGTGCTCGGCTTCTCCCTCATCACGAACATGGCCGCCGGCATCCAGACCACTCCCCTGAGCCACCAGGAGGTCATCGAGGCCGGACAGCAGGCGGAACCGGTGATCTCTGCCCTGCTGGCACGCGTGATCGGCGAGCTGTGATGAGCACCGCTGTCATCGATGCCGCCCGCGCCTGGCACGCGCAGGACCCTGACGAAGCCACCCGTGCAGAGCTCGCGCTCCTCATCGAGGCGGCCGACGGCGGCGACGCGGCGGCGATCGCCGAGCTCACCGACCGGTTCGGCACACGGCTCGCCTTCGGCACGGCCGGCCTGCGCGGACGCCTCGGGGCCGGGTCCAACCGCATGAACCGCGTTCTCGTGTCGCAGGCGGCCGCAGGCCTGGCCGCGTACCTGCTCGAGAAGGCGCAGCAGAGGGGGGATGCCGAGGCGCCGCTCGTCGTCATCGGCTACGACGGCCGCCGCAACTCCGACGTCTTCGCCCGAGACAGCGCCGAGCTGTTCGCCGGCGCCGGCCTGCGCGCCGTCCTGCTCCCCCGTCTGCTGCCGACGCCCGTCCTCGCCTTCGCGGTGCGTCACCTCGGAGCCTCGGCAGGCGTCATGGTCACGGCATCCCACAACCCGCCCGACGACAACGGGTACAAGGTGTACCTCGGCGGCGCGGACGACGGCTCGCAGATCGTGTCGCCCGCCGACGCCGAGATCGCGGCCCACATCGAGGCGGTCGCCGCGACGACGACGGTGGACGCCCTGCCCCGCGGCGCCTACGACATCGCCGACGAGGCGGTCGTCGAGGCCTACGTGTCGGCGACCGCGACCGTCGCACCCGCCCCGGCCGGAGCGGCCGGCATGACCTGGGTCTACACGGCGATGCACGGCGTCGGATATGAGACGCTCGAGAAGATCCTCACGCGCGCGGGCTACCCGCATCCGGTCGTCGTCCCCGAGCAGATCCAGCCCGACCCCGCGTTCCCGACCGTCGCCTTCCCCAACCCCGAGGAGCCGGGAGCGATGGATCTGTCGTACGCGACGGCGAGCGCAGCGGGGGCCGAGTTCATCCTCGCGAACGACCCGGATGCCGATCGCCTCGCGGTCGCCGTGCCCGACCCGTCGGCACCCGAGGGATGGCGGCGACTCACGGGGAACCAGGTGGGGCTGCTGCTCGGCTGGCGGGCCGCCCAGACCGCATCGGGCGGATCGCTCGCCTGCTCGCTCGTGTCATCGCCCGGACTGCAGGCGGTCGCCGAGCACTACGGCCTCGACTTCCACGCGACGCTCACCGGGTTCAAGTGGATCTCGCGCGCCCCCGGCATCGTGTTCGGCTTCGAGGAGGCGCTCGGCTACCTCGTGAACCCCGCGACGGTGCGCGACAAGGACGGCATCTCGGCCGCTGTCGCCATGCTCGGCCTCATCGCCGAGGCGCGCGAGCAGGGCCGAGCGCTCACCGACGTCATCGCGCAGTTCCAGGACACGTTCGGGCATTTCGAGTCCGGGCAGGTGTCGATCCGCGTCGACGACCTGTCGGTCATCGGACGCATCATGAGCGCCCTGCGCGCCGCTCCGCCGTCACAGGTGGGCGGTGTCGCGGTCGAGCGCATCGACGACCTGCTCACGGGCGTCGACGGGCTCCCGCGCGGCGACGTGCTGCGGCTGTGGCTCGCCGACGGCTCACGGCTCATCGTGCGCCCGAGCGGCACCGAGCCGAAGCTCAAGGCGTACCTCGACGTGCGCGGCGACTCCGCCGCCGACGCCGAGGCGCGCCTGGCGGCTCTCGACGCCGGCACCCGGGCGCTGCTCGCCGCCGCGCAGGGCTGACGTGGCCCGAGCATCCGCCGCGCCGCACCCCCATTCTCAGTAGGCTCGACGAGTGCTCCTGACCGATCCCGTCACCGTCGCGTTCCCTCCCGGGACCCCGCCGCGGCCCGACGTCACGCTCGAGCCGCTCGGCCACCGCCACGCCGCCGATCTCACGGCCGCCCGCGAGGGACTCGAGTACGCCTGGTACACCGTCATCCCCGAGTCGGTCCCCGCCGAGATCGACAGCCGGCTCCGCCAGCGGGACGCCGGACGCATGAACCCGTGGGCCGTGGTCGCCGACGGCCGCGCCGTGGGCATGACGACCTTCTGCGGCATCGACCAGCCCAATCGCCGCGTCGAGATCGGCTACACCTGGCTGTCGCCCGCGGTGCAGCGCACGGGGGTGAACACGGCGGCGAAGCTGCTGCTGCTCACGCACGCATTCGAGACGTGCGACGTGATCGCGGTCGAGTTCCGCACGCACTGGCACAACCGCCAGTCGCGCGCCGCGATCGAGCGGCTCGGCGCCCGCCAGGACGGCGTGCTGCGCAATCACCGCATCGGACCCGACGGCTCGCTGCGCGACACGGTCGTGTACTCGATCCTGCCGCACGAGTGGCCCGGCGTCCGCCGCCACCTGCGGGCGCGGCTCGACCGGCCCTGACCGGCCGTCAGCCGTCGACGACGGCCACGAGCTCGTCGAGGAACGCCGCGAACGTCGTGGCCTTGCGCACGATCCGCTGGACGCTGTCACGCTCGCTGAACACCTCGACCAGCTGCTCGAACACCGTCTGGAACGCCGCACGGTCCGACTCGCTGAAGGCGACCATCGCGACCACCTGCACGCGCCCCTCGCCCCAGGGGATCGACGGGTCGGCGATGCCGACGGCGATCGCGGTGCGGGTCGCCGTCATCCCGAGCGCGTGCGGCACGGCGAGCGCGTCGGTGAACGCCGTCGACGACAGCCGCTCGCGCTCGAGCGTGCGCTGCACGTAGTCGTCGTCGATGACGCCCGTCTCGACGAGAAGGCGGCCGAGCTTCGTGATGACGGCGTCCTCGCTCTCGTCGGGGCGCAGGCCGTAGACGAACGCGTCGGGCACGAAGTACCGCTCGAGCTCGGCGCGCAGCCGCGCCAGGCGGCGCGCGCGGCGCACACGGCCGGCTGCCGCCTGCACGCGCTCGACGTCGGAATCAGTGAGGAACGGCTGGATGCGGACGAAGCGATCGCCCGACACCGGCGGGTCGATCGTCGTGAGCACGAGGTCGGTGTCGATCGCGGTCCAGTCCGGGTCGACGCGGGTCTCGACGCCGACGACGGTGACGGCCTGGCCGAGCGAGCGCGCGACGCTCGAGCGGAGAAGCTCGTGCAGCTCGTAATAGCCGGGGCAGACGATCGTCGCCGAGAGCAGGGTGTCGGCGCGGCGACTGCGCTCCAGACGCCCGCCGACGTGCATCGCGATGTAGGCGATCTCGTCGTCGAGCAGCGGCAGGCCGAGGAGCCCGCGCAGGCCGTCCGCGAGGAACACCGCGACTTCGAAGATCATGGGGTACGTGGTCTTGAGCGACCGCGTCAGCGGGTTGCGCGACCAGGCCTTCTCGCGGGCGCGCACGCGCAGGTTCTGCACGTGGAGCGCGAGGCGCAGCACGAAGTCCTCGTGGTCGATGTCGACCTGGAACTCGCTCGCCGCCCGCGCGACCACGTCGCGCACCGCGCGCTCCACATCGGGGTCGAGGCGGTCGCGGATGACGTCGACCGGCTCCCCCGCTCCGGGGGCGACGACACGGCTCTGCACGAGCGCCGCGAGGTGGCGCAGGTCGCCGGGGCCGAAGCGCACGCCGAGGTGGTCGATGCTCAGCCTGTCGATGATCTCCTCGATGCGCACCGCCGCCTCGCCGCCGCCCGCGAGCCCGGTCTCCTCGAGGGCGTGGTCGCGTGCGACACGGTCGGCGGCGATCGCGATGTGGGTCATGACGTCGCCGATGCCGAACTCGTTGACGAAGTAGCCGAGGCCGGTGAGCTCCGTCACCAGCTGCTCCTTGAACGGACCGAACGCAGCGGCGCCCAGCGAGTCCTCGCCGAGGGCCCGGCGAAGCGCCTCGACGTCGAACGCGCCGTCTTCCGTCTCGTCGTGCGCGAGGCGGCTGAGGAGGCGACGCTGGGCCATCTCGCTCCCCCGCAGGCGCGCACGCGAGGCGGTGCGCTCCAGCACGAGCTCGGTGCCGCCGAGCAGCCCCCGCACGCGGGCGAGGTCGGCGTCGAGCGTCGCCGGGCTCACGTGGAACTCGTCAGCGGTCTCGAAGACGTCGATGCCGTCGGGGGCGGCGAGCACCGCGCGCACGAGCCGGTGAAGCCGGTCGCGCGGCGTGCCGGGCTCCGGCCCTCCCGCCCGTTGCGCGGCGACGGCATCCGGCCCCGCACGGTAGCCCTGCGGCCCTGACTCGATCGCGACGCCGTCGGCGACGCGCGCGTTGATCGCCGTCACGTAGGAGCGGATGCTGCGCGGCGTCACGCCGATCGCGTCGGCGAGCTCGGCGGCCGTGATCCACTCTGCGTCGCGCAGGAGCAGAGCGAGGACTCGATCCTGACGCGCTCTGCTCACCGGTCCAGTCTTTCACGGAGACGGCCGCAGACTTCCGGCCCCGCGGAAACAGGTGTGGTTGTCGGCTCCCAGGCCTTTCACAAGAATGAAGCGAAGGAGGCGGATCGATGAGGATCCTCGTGGTGTGCGGCGCGGGCGCGTCGAGCACATTCGTGGCACAGCGCGTCCGGCACGCGGCTCAGGCCCGTGGCCGCGACATCAGCGCGGTCGCAGGCACCGAGCAGTCGCTGCCGATCGACCTGGATGCCGCGGACGTCGTGCTCGTCGGCCCCCACCTGAAGCACGCGATCGAGCGCATCGAGCGAGACGCCGCCCTGCGGGGAGCACGGGTCGTCCTCCTGCCACCCGACATCTTCACCGACCTCGACGGCACCCGCACACTCGCGCTCGTCGATGCGGAACTGAACGCACAACACCTGGACCCAGCACAGCGAGAGGAGCACTCATGAGCGGAGTGTCACGGACCATCCGGATCGGATCCTCGAACGGGCTCCACGCGCGCCCCGCGAAGCTGTTCGCCCAGGCGGTGAAAGACGCCGGCATTCCGGTCACCGTCGCGAAGGGCTCAGGCGCACCCGTCAACGCCGCGAGCATCCTCGGCGTCATCTCGCTCGGCGCCGAGAAGGGCGACTACGTGACCCTCACCGCGGAGGGCGACAACGCCGAGAGCGTGCTCGACACGCTCGCCGAGCTGCTGACGACCGACCACGACGAATAAGCACCACCCGTCGAAGAGCACCACAAGGAGATCTCCGTCATGAGCGAACTGCGAGGCGTCGGCATCGGACTGGGCGTGGCCCAGGGTCCGGTGGCGCGGATGGCCGAGCCCCTGCCCGCCCCCGAGGACGTGCCCAGCGCCCGCACCCCCGACGAGGAGCTCGCCCGCGTGCGCGAGGCGGTCGCCGCGGTCGCCCGCGAGCTCGAGGAGCGCGGTTCGCAGGCCGGCGGCCTGGCCCGCGAGGTGCTCGAGGCGCAGGCCATGATGGCGGAGGACCCGACCCTCGACCAGGAGGTGTCGACCCGCGTCGACGCCGGCAAGACCGGCGAGTTCGCCGTCCACGACGCGTTCGCCACCTTCCGCGACACGCTCGCGGCCATGGGCGGCTACCTCGGCGAGCGCGCCGCCGACCTCGATGACGTCGCCCAGCGCGTCATCGCCCGCCTGCAGGGCTCGCCGGCCCCCGGCATCCCCGACCCGGGCCACCCTTTCGTGCTCGTCGCGAAAGACCTCGCCCCCGCCGACACAGCGCTCCTCGACCTGGACAAGGTCCTCGCCCTCGTGACCACCGACGGCGGCCCCACGTCGCACACCGCGATCCTCGCCCGCGAGAAGTCGATCGTCGCGGTCGTCGGCGCGGCTGAGGCGAAGGGCCTCGAGGACGGCGAGACGGTGATCGTGGATGCCGCCCGCGGGGTCATCACGACGCAGCCCAGCGACGAAGACCTCGCCCAGGCCCAGCACCGCGCCGACGCGCGCGCGGCTGCGGCATCCGCCCCCATCACGCCCGGCGCCCTCGCCGACGGCACCGCCATCCCGCTGCTGGCGAACCTCGGCAAGCCGGGCGGCGCCGAAGAGGCCGTCGCCCTTGGAGCGGAGGGGGTGGGCCTGTTCCGCACCGAGTTCCTCTTCCTCTCGGCGACGCAGGCGCCGACCGTCGACGAGCAGACGAAGGCCTACACCGAGCTGCTGAAGGCGTTCCCGGGCAAGAAGGTCGTCGTGCGCGCCCTCGACGCGGGCGCCGACAAGCCGCTCGCGTTCCTCAACGACGCGCACGAGGAGAACCCCGCCTTGGGCCTTCGCGGGCTGCGCGCGCTGCGCGCCAGCGAAGACATCCTGCGCGAGCAGCTCACGGCCCTCGCGCAGGCGGATGCCGCGACCGACGCCGACCTGTGGGTCATGGCCCCCATGGTGTCGACCGTCGAAGAGACCGAGTACTTCGTGGGCCTCGCCCGCGAGTACGGCATCAAGACGGCCGGCGTCATGGTCGAGGTGCCGTCGTCGGCTCTTCTGGCCGACAAGGTGCTCGCGGTCGCCGACTTCGCCTCGATCGGCACCAACGACCTGACGCAGTACACGCTCGCCGCTGACCGGCTGCTCGGCTCGGTCGCGAGCTTCCAGGACCCGTGGCACCCGGCCGTGCTCCAGCTCATCAAGCTGACCGGCGACGGCGGCAAGGCCAACGGCAAGCCGGTCGGCATCTGCGGTGAGGCCGCCGCCGACCCGCTGCTGGCGGTCGTGCTCGTCGGCCTCGGCGCGTCCACGCTGTCGATGGCGCCCACGGCCCTGGCCGATGTGCGCGCGACGCTTCTGCAGTACAGCCGCGAAGATGCCGAGCGCATCGCCGCGGCTGCCATCGCCGCGCCCGACGCGGCATCCGCCCGCGCTGCAGCCCAAGCCGCAGCCGGAATCTCCGCCTGAGTGCGGCCAACCCGAAGGAGAGCAACGAAATGACAACGGAGTCAGCCCCCGTCACCGGGGTGAACCGTGCACGCGTGGGGGTGCAGCGCTTCGGCGCCTTCCTCGCCGGCATGATCATGCCGAACATCGCGGCGTTCATCGCCTGGGGTCTCATCACCGCCCTCTTCATCCCGAACGGATGGGTCGGCGTCGAGAGCCCCGTCGAATGGCTGCGATGGAGTGGAAGCGAGCAGCTGTCGGGTCTCGTCGGCCCGATGATCATCTACCTCCTGCCGCTGCTGATCGCCAACATGGGCGGCCGCATGGTCTACGACGTCCGCGGCGGCGTGGTCGCCACGATCGCGACCATGGGCGTCATCGTCGGCACCGACATCCCGATGTTCCTCGGCGCCATGATCATGGGCCCGCTCGCCGCCTGGCTCACGAAGAAGATGGACGGTCTCTGGGAGCACAGGATCCGCCCCGGATTCGAGATGCTGGTCAACAACTTCTCGGCCGGCATCCTCGGCATGCTCCTCGCGATCGCCGGATACTACGTGTTCGGTCCGCTCGTGAAGTGGCTCAGCGACGGCCTCGGCGCCATCGTCGACTGGCTCGTGCAGTACGGCCTCCTGCCACTGCTGAGTATCATCGTCGAGCCCGCCAAGGTGCTGTTCCTCAACAACGCCATCAACCACGGCGTCTTCACGCCGCTGGGCACGCAGCAGTCGACCGAGACGGGACAGTCGATCCTGTTCCTCGTCGAGGCCAACCCCGGCCCCGGCCTGGGCATCCTGCTCGCGTTCTCGATCTTCGGCGTCGGCGCCGCGCGCGCATCGGCGCCGGGTGCGATCATCATCCAGTTCCTCGGCGGCATCCACGAGATCTACTTCCCGTACGTGCTCATGAAGCCGATCCTCATCCTCGCCGCCATCGGCGGTGGCATGACGGGCGTCGCCACGAACGCGCTCTTCCAGTCGGGCCTTCGGGCGCCGGCCGCTCCGGGAAGCATCTTCGCGGTGCTCATCCAGACGCCTGCGGGCAGCTTCATCGGGGTGATCCTGTCGGTCATCCTCGCCGCCGTCGTGTCGTTCCTGATCTCCGCGGTGATCCTCCGCGCCTCACGCAAGAAGGACCTCGCGGCCGAGGGCGACGGCTTCGAAGACGCCATCGCGCGCACCGAGGCGAACAAGGGCAAGGAGTCCGACGCCCTCGCGGGTCTGCGTGCCAGCTCGGCCGGGGCCGCCGCCGGTGCCGCGACCGCCGGCGCGACCACCCAGACGATCAAGAACATCGTGTTCGCGTGCGACGCGGGCATGGGGTCGTCGGCGATGGGCGCGAGCGTCCTGCGGAACAAGATCAAGAAGGCCGGCGTCGAGGACGTCACGGTCGTCAACAAGGCGGTCGCCAACCTCGACGGCACCGAGGACCTGGTCATCACACAGCAGCAGCTGACCGACCGGGCCCGCTCGAAGAACCCGGATGCCGTCCACGTCTCGGTCGACAACTTCATGAACTCGCCGAAGTACGACGAGGTCGTGAAGCTGGTCGTCGACCAGCGCGAGACGGGCGCGTAGCCTCGAGAGACCGCTGCGGGGCCGGGCAAGCGCGATGCGCCCGGCCTCGCAGCCCCCGACCGGGGAACGAACGACAGACGCAGAACGCAGAAGAGGAGAGACGCCATGGCACGTGAAGTCCTGAACGTCGGGCAGGTCCGCATCCACCCGGGATCCGCTACCCGCGAGGAGGCGATGAAGGAGGCCGCTGACATCCTCGAAGCCGCCGGCGCCGTCACGCACGCGTACTTCGACGCGATGCAGCAGCGCGAGGAGACCGTCTCCACCTACATGGGCAACGAGCTCGCGATCCCGCACGGCACCAACGAGACCAAAGACACGATCCTCGAGTCAGCGCTCTCGTTCGTGCGCTACGACGGCGGGGTCGACTGGGACGGCAATCCCGTCACATTCGTCGTCGGCATCGCCGGCAAGGGCGACGAGCACCTCGAGATCCTGTCGCAGATCGCGCTCGTCTTCTCCGACGAAGACGAGGTCGCGCGCCTGAAGGCCGCCCAGAGCCCCGAGGACCTGTTCGGGCTCCTCTCGTCGGTGAACCACTGACGGGCCGGTGAATCAGCGATGAAGGCCGTCCACTTCGGCGCCGGCAATATCGGCCGCGGATTCGTCGGACTCCTGCTCCACGAAGGAGGCTACGAACTGGTGTTCTCCGACGTGGCCGCTCCCCTCGTCGACGCGATCAACGCCACCGACTCCTACACCGTGCACGCCGTCGGCGACGGCGGCTCCGACACGGTCGTCACCGGCTTCCGCGCGATCAACAGCGCGACCCATCCCGACGAGCTGGTCGAGCAGATCGCGACCGCGAACGTCGTCACGACCGCTGTCGGACCCACGGTCCTCAGGTTCGTCGCTCCCCCGATCGTCGCCGGGCTCGCCCTGCGCGACCCGTCGGCGCCGCCGCTGCAGATCATGGCGTGCGAGAACGCGATCAACGCCACCGATCTGCTGCGCGACGAAGTGCGCGAGCAGGCCGGCGACGCATGGGACGCCCTCTCCGGGCGCGCTGTCTTCGCCAACACCGCCGTCGACCGCATCGTGCCCGCCCAGCCCGAGGGAGCAGGCGTCGACGTCACCGTCGAGCCCTTCTACGAATGGGCGATCGAACGGCATCCGTTCGGCGACGAACCGCCCGTCATCCCGGGCGCCCACTTCGTCGACGACCTCGCGCCCTACATCGAGCGAAAGCTCTTCACCGTCAACACCGGGCACGCCACGACCGCCTACTTCGGCGCCGAGGCCGGCATCGAGAAGATCTCCGACGCGCTGGCCGACGAGGCGATCGCCGCGCGCGTCGCCGCCGTGCTCGCCGAGACCTCCGCGCTGCTGGTCGCCAAGCACGGGCTGGATGCCGGCGAGCTCGCCGACTACCGGGCGACGATCCTGCGACGGTTCGCCAACCCCGCCCTCCCCGACACCGTCGGGCGGGTCGGCCGCCAGCCGCTGCGCAAGCTGTCTCGCCACGAGCGCTTCGTCGGCCCCGCCGCCGAAGCCGCCGAGCGCGGGCTCGACGTGGGCGCGCTGCTGTCGGCGATCGCCGCCGCCCTCCGTTTCGACGACCCGGCCGACGAGCAGTCGGTGGAGCTCCAGCGCCGGCTGCGCGACGAGCCGGCCGACGAGCTCACGGCATCCGTCACGGGCCTCGAACACGACCACCCGCTGTACCCGCTCGTGCGCGAAGTGGTGGAGGAGCGTCAGTCGGAGCTCACGGCAGGCTGAGCCCGACCGCTGACCGCGGCAGGGCGAGCGCGAGCGGCTCCGACCGGTCGGCAGCGACGCACGGAGGCGTCACGCGGCGCACGTAGACTGTGCGCCCGTGACCCTCGTCCTCGCGGCCCTCGCGGCCTTCGTCGCCGCCGTCATCCAGCGCATCACGGGGCTCGGCTTCGTGCTCGTCCTGATCGGCCCCGTCGTGCTCGCATACGGCGCGCTCGAAGGCGTGACCGTCGGCGTGCTGCTCGCACTCGTCGCCTCTCTGTCGGCGCTCCCCCTCGTCTGGCGCGAGATCGAGTTCGGGCGGGCGTGGCGGCTCATCTGGCCCGGACTCATCACAGCCCCCGCGGGCGCGCTCGTCGTGCAGCTGCTCCCGGACGCGGCGATGCTGCTCCTGGTCGCGGCGATGGCGTTCTTCGCCCTCCTGGCCGGTCACCTGCCGTCGCTGTCGACCGCACTCACCGGGCGCTCCGGCGCGATCGCCGCCGGAGCCGGGGCCGGCTTCATGCACGTCACCAGCGGGCTTTCGGGCCCGCCGCTGGCCGCCCACGCGGTCGGCGACGACTGGCCGCAGCGCTCGTTCGCGGCATCCGTGCAGCTCATCTTCGCCGC
>Ga0182735_1000993_pt1 | contig 20096 bp, 19 predicted proteins | sample eDN5th30CKraftMG_FD_128524 | JGI IMG/M metagenome (GOLD analysis project Ga0182735, IMG submission 128524) | Enriched Miracle-Growth compost microbial communities from Emeryville, California, USA - eDNA 5th pass 30_C Kraft MG (version 2) (version 2) ...
GATCGGCGCACCTCGCATGTCCCGGAGCCTTGAGGACAAGATCGCCGCGCTGCTCAAGGCCGGAGTGAAGCCCGACCGTGTCCGCACGATCACGCACGCCGGCAAGTCCGCGATCTACCGCATCAGGAAGGACTTGGAGGCCGCGGCCACCCTCGCCACCGAGGAGGCCGAAGCATGAGCCGTAACACCCAACTGACCAAGGGCATCGTCCGCGACCTCGCCACGAAGGGCCTGCCCGCTGACGCGCTGAACGTGGTGCGCGAACTCGCCGCCGAAGGGTGCCGTGAGCACGCCATCCGCCGGACCCTTGGGCTATCCCCCGCGCAGTGGAACGCCCTCAAGAAGGATGACGCCGAAGGCGAGCTGTCACCGCTGGCGCTGGCAATCGAGGAAGGCCGGGCAGAGGGCGCGGGCGAGGTCATCGCCGTCATGCGCGCCCGGATGAAGGAAGGCGACACCCGCGCCGCCGAATGGCTGGGCGACAAGCTCTACAAGATCGGACGAGAGGACGGCCCCGGCGAAGCGCCCCGCGTCCTCATTCAAATCAACGCGGCCCTGAGCCCGGAGGAATACGCGAGGGTGATCCATGTCCAAGATTGATAACGTGATCCGCCCGACCGCCTTTCAGGCCCGCGTGCTGGCGGTGCCTGAGGACGTGTTCTTGTTCCTTGGCGGGGGCCGCGGGGGCGGCAAGTCGTTTGCCCTGATGCTCCTGATCCTGCGACACGTCCAGCAATACGGCCCGCGTGCTCGGGTCCTCGTGACGCGCCGCCGGTTGAAGTCACTGCTCCAGTTCGCCGAAGAACTCCGGGGCCTGCTCCGCTCCGCCTTCGGTCCGGGCGTCAGCTACAACATGAATGACAACGTGTTCCGGCTCCCGAACGGCGCGGCGATCTTCATGACGCATTGCGAGTCCGTGAGCGCGCTACAAGACACGATTCAGGGCCACACCTACAGCCTCGTGATCGTGGACGAAGCGGGCGAAGGCCCGCCGCTGGAAGTCATCGACCAGCTCGGGTTGTCGCTGCGCGCTCCGGGCGTACCGCTCCGCATGATCCTTGCCGGGAACCCTGGCGGGGCGAACCATTCCGCCCTGTCGGAGCGGTACGTCACCGCGCGCGACCCTTGGGCAATCTTCGAGTTCGCCGGGCAGAGCTGGGCCTATGCGCCTTCGACGGTCGATTCAAACCCGCACCTGCCAGAGGCGTACCAACGCAACTTCGAGGTTCTGCGGACAACCGACCCGGCGCTGTACAAGGCGCACCGGCACGGCGATTGGTCAGCGATCACGGGGGACTTCTTCGCTGGATCGTGGCGGGCTGATGAAATGGTGATCGACCATCACGACCTCCCGCCGCATCTGTTCGCATCGCTCAAGCTCGCCATCGACTGGGGCAGCGCCGCGCCGTGCGTCGCCTTGCTCATGGGCACGCTCGCCTATGACGTGCGGCTCCCGGATGATCGGGTGATGCCGAAGGGCAGCGTTGTTGTGTATGACGAGCACGCGGAGTTCGACCCGCGCAACATCGCCCGCGGCACGGGCCGTTCGCCGTCGCAGATTGCGCCCGCCCTTCATGCCATGTGCGCCCGCTCCGGTGTCCGTGCCCGTGGCGCCATCGACGCCGCCGCGGAGGCCAAGACCGCCGGGCGTCACGAGGACAGCATCAGCGACTTGTTCCGCGCCGCCGGGGTTCGCGTCTCGCCTGCTCGCAAGGGGCCGCGTGTCCCGCGCTTCGAGGCGTTAAAGCAGATGATGATTGCGCGGGAGTTCTACGTGGCGAGCCGCTGCGCCGGATGGCTCCGCACCGTGCCCAGCCTTCCACGCGATCCCCGCAACCCGGAGGACGTGGACACGAAGGCCGTGGATCACTGGCTGGATGCGACCAGCTACGGGCTGGCCGGGTCCGCTTCGGGCCTCGTGACCGTGGGCGACTTCGGCGGAGCGCCGCCGCGTCTGCCCGATACCGGCGACCGCGTCATGTACGTTTGAGGAGGTCCCACCATGCGTAGCCTTGTAGCCGTCGCGCTGCTGATCCTCGCCACCGTAGCGGCAGCGGAGGAGCGCCCCCTGTACTCTGCCCAGGACTCGCTCCGGCGGGCGCAGGTCGGCACATTCTCGCCACGTCTCGCGCCTCCCGTCCGGGTTCAGGAGACGCCCCGAGGAGCCGCGCGCCAGTTCGAGCGCATGGAGTGCCGCCACGACCCCAGCCGACCGCTGGAACGGGCCATCATTTGCGCCCCATTCAAACCCGAAAAAGTAAAGTAAGCCGTTGATCTACAAGATAATTTTCTTTCCGCGGACTGGATTGGGGCCTTATCCTTACTGAAAGTGTGGGCATTTCGCGCCCGCGTCTTGATAGTGGGATGAGCCCCGCTGGTTACGTGCTTTGGGCCTCTCCCGGTTGTGACAACTGAGACAGGAGCCCGACATGGCAACCATCGACTTCAACACCGTTCCCTCAGGCGTGACGCTGAACGAGGAACGCGCGCAATACCTCAGCGACCGTGCCGCCGAAACGGCCACCGCCTTCTCCCGCAAGGTTGAGAAGCTGCAAAACACGGTCATGGACGCCCGGAACAACTACAGCCGGGAAGCCGAAGAATTCATCACCTCCGCCTCGCCGGAGGATCGCGCCACCGCTCGCGCCTTCGCCAAGAAGAACACCGCGAACAAGGCCGCGAACATCCACCGCCAGCTCATCGCCAGTTCCGAAGCGGAACGCGCCGCCATGCTCAAGGGCCTGCAAGCCTACGCCGCGGAAGCCGCCGCCATCCAAGCCGTGTACACCTCGCCCGCGACGATGCTGGGCCGTGTCGCCTTGGGCGATGCCCGCCGCACTCACCTGATGCAGCAGCTCGAAGGCGCTGGCCCGGTCGAACTCGAAACCGCCGCCCGTACCGCGATCATGACCGGGGACATGGTGCTTGGCGCTGCCATCGCCACCGTGATCGACCGCCGCCCGAAGGATCGCCGCCCGTTCGCCGTTCAGGCCTTGGCCGAACGGATGCTGGGCGAGGTCTGGAAGCGCATGACGGCGAAGCTCGAAGGCGTCCAGCTCGCCTACAAGTCCGCCGTTGCGGCTGACCGCGAGTTCGTCCGCGGCAAGGCGGACGGGATCACCAACCTGTCGTTGGCCTTGTCCCGTCAGGCGATTGCCGAAGCCGAAGATGAAGGCGAGGCCTGAGCATGAGCCTTCAAAACATGACGCATGACGACCTGAAAAAGCTCATATCGGAGGCCGTCCGGGAAACCCTCGTGCAGATGGGGGCCGATCCCTCGAACCCGATTGAGATGCAGAGGGACTTTCAACACCTCCGCCAGTGGCGGACGGCGGGCGAGGACCTGCGGGCCAAGGGTATGTTTGCCCTGCTTAGCATCTTCATCACCGGGGCCGTGGCGCTGGTCCTCGTGGGCCTCCGGGACTACTTCGGCAAGTGACCAGCGATGGACGCGAAGGCGAAACCCGCCCGCCGCGCGGCCCGTCCGCGGGCCGGAGCCAATGCCCGGTTCTTCCGTGACGATGACCCGCGCGTGAAGGTCCGCCGCTGCTTGATGTGTGGCGGTGACTTCTGGAGCGCGCACGCCGGAAACCGCATGTGTGCGGCCTGTATCGAGAAGGCCCGCGAACTTTGAACAACCAGAGGAGAACCGATCATGACCGGCTCAGTACCGAACGTGAAGAAGGCGAAAGCCACCCATGAACAGCGCCAGCAAGTGCGCGATGCGAACGTGGCCGCGATGAAGCGCGGGACCGTCGCCACGCAGCTTCAAGGCTTCATCAATCACGCCTACAAGCGCCCGAACGCGAAGCCGCGCGGACGCTGACCGAATGAAGCCCGCCGCCCGCGTCAGCGGTGTGCGCCTCACGCTTCCGTCCTCTTGATTGGGCGCGCGGGCTTCACCCTTCAAGGCCTGTCGTTGGAGACTTCCGGGAGGCGTACAGCCTCGCCCCTCGACCCGGAGGAGGAAGGCGGCAGGCCTTGACCTTGGGCTTTGAAAAATTCGCCTATACCCGCGTGGAAGCGGTCGGTAGAATCGTGTATCTGAGGAGAGGTGCGGACAGAAGTCACGCAGAGCCTCTCAAGAAATGGAGATTGCTACTTGTGACAATAGAATATTCTGCCGAGGGGCACACTATATACCATGGCGAAGCGGTTGAGGTGCTCAAAACAATCGAGACCGGCAGCGTGGACCTCATCTTCGCCGATCCTCCCTATAACATCGGTAAGGACTTTGATGGGATTCATGACCGCGTTGAGGAGTCAGAGTATTTTGCTTGGTGCTGGCAGTGGATCGACGAATGCCACCGCATTCTGAAACCAAACGGCACGTTCTATCTGATGAACTCGACCCAGAATATGCCGCGGATAGACCTGTACTGCCGCGACAAATTCGAGATTCTTTCCCGGATTGTCTGGGCCTATGACAGCTCCGGGATGCAGGCTAGGAAGTTCTTTGGCTCTTTGTACGAGCCGATCCTACATATGGTGAAGAACCCTAAGGCCTATACCTTCAACGCTGATGACATCCTTGTTGAGGCCAAAACAGGCGCGAAACGGGGACTGATCGACTACCGTAAAGACCCGCCCCAGCCGTACAACACCACCAAAGTCCCCGGAAATGTGTGGGAGTTTGCCCGTGTCCGGTTCAAGATGGATGAGTACGAAAACCACCCATCGCAGAAGCCGGAGGCTCTATTGGAGCGGGTGATTCTCGCATCATCGAATGCGGGCGAGGTAGTGCTTGATCCTTTTGGCGGCTCATTCTCGACGGGAGCCGTCGCCAAACGCCTTGGCCGCCGTTCAATTTCTATTGAACGGAACGAGACGTACATCAAGATAGGTCTGCGCCGCATTGGCCTCCCCTCCGATTACCCGGAGGAGGAGCTTGCCAAGCAAAAGGTGCGGAAAACGCAGAACCTTTCGAAGAAACAGCGAACCAAGGATTCAGTCCAGCAGCCCGTACTCCAATTGGAACTGTAGGGTAAGCTCAGACTTCAATCGGTCTAGTGCGGTGGCCGGGAGACTTTCCGCGACATTCCGCAGGTCCCTCAGTGTGAAAATCTCCTCAAACAGGGTCATGTACAGCGCGATCGTCTCAGCGCTGTACTGATCCGATCGCTCTGCGTCACGGGCAATTCGGGCCTTCACGTCCGCCTTGTCAGTTTCAACCTTGATGACAAATGAAATCGGGTAGCGGTTGACCTTCTCGAAGTCCAAAAAATACTTTCGGAAGTCCAACGTCTCCGTGACCTGAAAAAATCGGCCCAGAGGCTGTAAAACGAAGTCGATGCCTCCGTCATTCGCATTTGTGCGCCCGGTACGAAAGAGCGCAAGCGGCTTGCGCTCCAGCTTGTCCTCCGACGGGCCAATCAGAACCGTCTGGCCGCGGTAGTACTCCGCCAGAAGCACGTAGGATGCAATCTCGAACAAGCGAGCGTCAGAGTTAGGCGCGAACGCGCCGTCAAAGAACTCCGCAAGGTCCTCCAGCGTTTCGATAGCCTGAATTTCCTCAAGCGCGCTGGACTGGTTCGCGGTGATCAAGTCGATGTAGGTTTTGACAACCGAGACAATGACCTGGGCTACTGCCTTGGGGTCGGCTCCGTTATGCGCTAGCAGTTCCTCCGAGATTGCCCGGGCTTTCTGCCCGGCAACTGTGGTGGCCCTAACGGGGAGCAAGTCGCCCTCGACTTCCATCTGGCGCGAAAACTCGTCATTCAGCCTGTTGTCTAAGGGATGGTTCTGGAGCTTCGACCCGAAAGGCAATGCACGCATCCGCGCCAGTAGATCAGTGAAGCGAGAAGTCCTGTCGTCGATGTAGTCCTCAGCGACAACGAACAAGGCATACAGGTTTCCGAGGGAGCGCCTAGCCTTACTGCCGCGATCCGCAGCCCGAGTCTTTCGCACCAAGTACTGAACAATCAAATTGTTTGCGGGCACTCCGTGCTCCGCGGCAATATCTTCGACAAAGGCCATCCCGTCTCATTCCCTCACAGTGACATAAACACTGTGCATGGTATGAGCGAACGGAACATGCGTCCACAACAGGCAATAAAAAAGCCACCGCAGCGGGTGGCTTCTTCATCGTCTCACAGGGCCTTACCCCATCGCATCCCATCACTTCGGGAAAGGCGGGTTCTTAGGCGGGTTTGCCATCGGAACCCTGCGAGAAGGCCAGTAAAACTGGCAAAATTGGCGGAAGAGGTGGGATTCGAACCCACGGACAGGTTTCCCCGTCGCTGGTTTTCAAGACCAGTTCCTTAAACCACTCGGACACTCTTCCATACCGTTTCGGGGCTGGCAGCTTATGACAGGCTTATGGGTGAATGCACCACTGAAACCGACCTGCCACTAACCCCTTGTAACTATACTCCTAATTCAGCACAGCGCCGACAATCTCCGGTAGCTTTCAAGACCGCTGCCTTAAACCACTCGGCCACCTGTCCGTCGCCTGCTTCCTAGCGAACGCGCCGGGATTGCCAAGCGCAAAAAGGTCATAGCGTCGCTTCATCGCTATCGAACAAGAAGGGGATTCACGTCGCGCTTCCCATGTGCCAGAAAAGGGAGAGGGAGATTCTGATGCGTTCGTCCATCCTTTCGCTGTTCCTTGGCCTGGCTGCCCTGTCCGTTGGTCCCGCCATACCGCCTGCTTCCGCGCAAAATCAGGATGATGCGTCATTTCGCGCCTATCTGGAAAGTCTGCGTCCCAAGGCGCGCGCGATGGGCATTCGCGACGGGACGTTGTCCGGCGTGTTTTCGGCGCTTACGCCCAATCCACGGGTCATACAGCTGGACCAGAGCCAGCCCGGCGGCGGGGCCTATTCGCCCATTCCGGCCTTCGAACCCTATCGCGTGAAGCATGTCGACGCGGCGCGCATCGGACGGGGGCGCACCGCCTATCTGGCCAACCGCAGCCGCCTTGCGCGCATCGAGGCCGAAACCGGCGTGCCGGAGGAGATCATGGTCGCGATCTATGGGCATGAAACCAATTACGGTTCCTATACCGGCGATTTCGACCTGATCCGTTCACTCGCGACGCTGTCATGGGAGGGGAGGCGCCGCACCTTGTTCGAGCCGGAATTGCTGGCGACATTGAAGATGCTGGACAATGGCGTGCCGCGCAGCCGGCTGGTGGGAAGCTGGGCCGGCGCCACCGGCTATCCTCAATTCCTGCCGTCGGTTTATCTTCGGCTGGCGAAGGACGGCGACGGCGACGGCAAGGCGGATATCTGGAGCAGCGAAGCCGACACGCTTGCTTCCATCGCCAATTATTTCGTTCATGCCGGTTGGCGGCGGGGCCAGCCCTGGGGCGTGGCGGTTTCCGTCCCCGCCAATTTCAGCCGCGCGTCGGTTTCGGCGCGAACGGCCCCGGCACGCTGCCCGCGCGTGTTCAACAGGCATAGCCGCTGGCTCAGCATGGCGGAATGGCGGCGGCTGGGCCTGGTTCCTTCAAGGGGAGGATGGCCGGCCGACAATGTGATGGCCACGCTGCTGGAGCCGGACGGGCCGGGCAAGACGGCCTATCTGCTGACCAGCAACTATCGGGCGATCCTCGACTATAACTGCTCGAATTTCTATGCCTTGTCCGTGGGCCTGCTGGCCGATGCCGTCCGGCAATGATCTCATCCCCGCGAGGGCTTTGAGAAAGCGCAAATCGTGGCTAATGATGCCTTTCCGTTTCCAGGCCCGTTACCTCGAATCCCTATAAGCGAAGGCAGCTTCATGAACAAATCCGTTGCAGCGATCCTCTTTGTCGGTTTGCTCGCTTCGCCGCTGACCGCGGCCGCGCCTCCCTATACCAGCGAGGCGCCGATCGCTTATCTCAAGGATCTGTCCTCGGGCGCGGTTCTGTATGACAAGGGCGGGGAAACGCGGATTCCGCCGGCTTCCATGGCCAAGATGATGACGGCCCATGTCGCCTTCCGCATGATCCAGAAAGGCGAATTGAAGCTCGACACCAAGTTCACGGTGCGCCCGGAAACATGGCAGAGATGGCATGGTCCCCAGGCCGGGTCCACGATGTTCCTGTCCGTTGGCGAGCAGGTGTCGGTCGAAAACCTGCTGCATGGCATCGTGACGCTTTCGGGCAATGATGCGTGCGTCGTGCTGGCCGAAGGCATTGCGGGGACGGAGCAGGCTTTCGTCGCACTGATGAATCAGGAAGGCGAACGGCTGGGCCTCAAGAACAGTCATTTCGGCACCAGCAACGGCTGGCCCGACGAAGGCGTCACCTATGTCACCGCCGAAGACCTGGCGAGGCTGGCCCAGGCGACGATCGAGGAAACGCCCGATCTCTACAAGAAATTCTATGCCACCAAGTCGTTCACCTGGGGCAAGACCATGGGCGGACAGGATATCGAGCAGGCGAACCGCAACCCGATATTGGGGAAGATCGCGGGCGCGGACGGATTGAAGACCGGGCATACGCAGGAGGCCGGGTTCGGCTTTACCGGGTCGGCCGAGCAGGATGGCCGTCGTCTGGTGATGGTCGTCGCCGGATTGCCGACCTTCAACGGCCGAATCGCCGAATCCGTCCGCTTCATGGATTGGGGTTTCAAGGCGTGGAAGGCCCAGCCGCTTTTCCGGAAGGGGCAGACCGTTGAAACCGCCGAAGTCCAGTTGGGGAGCGCCACCAGCGTGCCCCTGGTGGCGCCGCAGAATCTGGCCGTGACCCTGCCCCGCACCGCGTCGACGAATATCAGCGTGAAGGTGGCCTATACCGGCCCGATCAAGGCGCCGATCAGGAAGGGCGACAAGGTTGCCGAACTCATTGTTTCAACGGCTGACACGCCGCCGCAGATCATGCCGCTCGTCGCCGGCGAGGATGTGGGCGAGGCGGGGGTTTTCGGACGGCTCTGGAACGGCCTGAAATCGTTGTTCGGGTGAGACCCGCGCGCTTCATTTCGCTCGAAGGCGGGGAGGGCGTAGGCAAATCGACCCAGTTGCGCGCGCTGGGGGCGGTTCTCCGCGCGCGCGGAATGGAAGTTGTGGAAACGCGCGAGCCGGGCGGCAGCCCGGGCGCCGAAGCCATTCGCCACATGCTGCTGACAGGCGCGGCGGATCGCTGGTCGGCGCGCGCGGAAGCATTGCTCTTTGCCGCCGCGCGCGCTGATCATGTGGAAAAGACCATTCGTCCCGCCTTGCAGCGCGGAGCCTGGGTGCTGTCCGACCGCTTTCTCGACAGCAGCCGCGCCTATCAAGGCATGGGCGAGTTGACCGACGAGGACATATTGACGCTCCATCGCATCGGCAGCGCGGGTTTCTTGCCTGACCGGACGTTCATCCTGATGTTGCCGGAGGCGGAGGCCGAAAGCCGCGCCCACAGCCGGGACGGCGACGGCAGCGACCGCATAGGAGGCCGCGACAGCGCATTTCACCGGCGGGTCTCACAATCCTTCGCCCGCTTCGCCGCGATAGAAGCCGACCGCGTCCGTCCGATCGACGCGTCGGGCGAAGCCGCAGCCGTGACGGCGCGTCTGCTTCGGGAACTGGAGGACCTGCTGCCGTGACATTTCCTCTGGGTCATGATGCGCAGGCCCGAATGTTGCTGGCCGCGGCCGAGAGCGGCCGGATGCATCATGGCTGGATTCTCGCGGGACCGGCCGGCATCGGCAAGGCGAGCTTCGCCCGCGCCCTGGCGATGCGGCTGCTTGCGGACGCCGCCGGTCCTCCCATCGCCGGGGAAGGCCATGATGTGCCCCAGGGGCATCCCGTCCGGGCCTTGATGGAGGCGAATGCGCACCCCGATTATGCCGAACTGGCCCTGCTCGAAAAGGATGGCGTGCTGGCCCGCAATATCGGCGTGGACCAGATACGGGGCCTTCAGCGCCTCATTCAATCGGCGCCCTCGCTGTCGGCTCGCCGCATCGTCGTCATCGACAGCGCCGACGACCTGGAACGAAGCGCGGCCAACGCGCTGCTCAAGAATCTGGAGGAACCGCCGGCGGACATGCTCTTCCTGCTGATATCCCATGCGCCGGGCCGGTTGTTGCCGACCATTCGATCCCGTTGCCGCACCTTGCGTTTCGGACCCTTGCAGGACGATGCCATGCGGTCTGCCCTTTCGATGATGGAACCCGCGCCGAAGGACGGGGAGATCGAAACGCTGCTGTCCGTCGGCGAAGGTTCGCCGGGCAAGGCGCTGCGCTATGCCGGTCTCAATCTTGCGGAGATAGAGGGGATATTGCAATCGATCGCCACGCAGGGCGACGCGGACAACCGGTGGCGGCTGACGCTGGCGAAGATGCTGTCGGGAAAGCCCGCTCGTCCCCGCTATGAGGCTTTTCTCGAGCGGGCGCCCGCCTTCATCGCGCAAACGGCGCGATTGCGGGAGGGCGCGGCGCTGGGCGCGGCGCTGGGCCATTGGGAAGCGGCGCGGCAACTGGCGGGCGGCGCGGTCATACTTTCGCTGGAGCCGGGGGCGGTCGTTTTCGAAATCGCTGGCCATGTCGCGGCCCTCGCTCCACAAGGCAACTGACGCATCGAGCGGAAAAGCGGACTTTCCGCGACGCGCAACACTCGCTAGGGAAGGCGCATGTCGCAGCCCTACACCATCACGACCGCCATCAGCTATCCCAACGGCCGCCCCCATATCGGCCACGCCTATGAGGTGATCGCCACCGACGCGATCGCCCGTTTCCAGCGCATGATGGGCCGCGATGTCTTCTTCCAGACCGGCACGGACGAGCATGGCCTGAAAATGGCCCAGACCGCGCGTGACCGCGGCATCGAGCCGAAAAATCTGGCGGAAGAAATGTCTAGATATTTCAAGGAGATGAACAACAAGCTGAATATCAGCTATGATCGGTTCATTCGCACCAGCGAGCCGGATCACCACCGCGCGAGCCAAGCCATGTGGCAGGCCATGCAGGCGAATGGCGACCTGTATCTGGGCCGCTATGAGGGATGGTATTCGGTCCGCGACGAGGCCTTCTACGACGAGAAGGAACTGAGCGAAGGGGAGGGCGGACAGAAGCTCTCGCCCCAGGGCACACCCGTCGAGTGGACGGTGGAGGAAAGCTGGTTCTTCCGGCTCTCCGCCTATCAGCAGAAGCTGCTCGACCTTTATAACGGCCAGCCCGATTTCATTCAGCCCGACAGCCGCCGCAATGAGATCATGCGCTTCGTCGAAGGCGGCCTGTCCGATCTCAGCGTTTCCCGCACGAGCTTTGACTGGGGCGTGAAGGTGCCGGGCAGCGACGGCCATGTCATGTATGTCTGGGTCGATGCGCTCACCAATTATCTCACCGGCTGCGGCTATCCGGACGATGCCGGACGCATGGCCCGATACTGGTCCGAAGGCGGCGATATAACGCATATCATCGGCAAGGATATCGTGCGTTTTCATACCGTTTACTGGCCGGCTTTCCTGATGAGCGCGAAGCTGCCGCTACCCAGGCATGTCTTCGGCCATGGCTTCCTCCTGAACCGGGGGGAGAAGATGTCGAAGTCGCTGGGCAATGTCGCCGATCCGATGGAACTGGCGGAGCGCTTCGGCGTCGATCAACTTCGCTATTTCCTGCTTTCCGAAGTGACGTTCGGCAATGACGGCAGCTATAGCGCGGAAGCCATTGTCGCCCGCTCCAACAGCGATCTGGCCAACAGTTTCGGCAATCTCGCCCAGCGCACCTTGAGCTTCATCGCAAAGAATCTCGATGGACGCTTGCCCGCGCCCGCGCCGCAGGACGTGGACAGGGACCTTCTGAAGGCCGTCGCCGACGCGACGGGCAATTTTCAGAAGGCCATGGCGGACCTGGCGCCCTCCGTTGCGATCGAGGGCTGGATGCGCGGGGTTTTCGCCTGCAACGCCTATATCGACGCCCAGGCCCCATGGGCGTTGCGCAAGACCGATCCGGCCCGGATGGAAGCGGTCCTTGCCACCTTGTATGAAGCGATCGCCAGCCTGGCCATCATGATCCACCCCGTCATCCCAGCCAGCGCCGCCGCTCTGCTGGATCAGATGGGGATAAGCGACGACGCACGGGATTATGCCGCCATCGTTGCGGACCGTTATGCGGATCTGCGCGCCTCGGGCTTTACGCTCAGCCCTCCCAAGCCGCTCTTTCCCCGATTGGAACTGACGGAAACGGACGCCTGACACCATGCTGATCGACAGCCATTGTCATTTGAATTACAAAGGGTTGGTCGAAGATCAGCAGAATGTGCTTGAACGCGCGCGCGGCGCGGGCGTCGACCTGATGCTCAACATCGCCACGCGCGAAAGCGAGTGGGACGATGTGCTGGGCACGGCGCTGCGCGAGCCGGATGTCTGGGCAACCGTAGGCATTCATCCGCATGAAGCGGACGAGCATCCCCATGTCGACACCGCCAAGCTGATCGAGCGGGCGGCGCATCCCCGCGTGATCGGCATAGGCGAAACCGGCCTGGATTATTATTACGACCATAGCGACCGGGACCGGCAGCAAAGCAGTTTTCGTGCGCATATCGCCGCCGCGCGGGAAACCGGCCTGCCGCTGATCGTGCATACGCGGGAGGCGGAGGACGATACGCTGGCGATCCTGCGCGAGGAGATGGGGAAGGGGGCATATGGCGGCGTCATCCATTGCTTCACCGCCAGCGGGGCCTTTGCCGATGCGGCGTTGGAACTTGGCCTCTACATCAGCATTTCGGGTATTGTGACCTTCAAGAACGCCAGGGACCTTCAGGAAACGGCGGCGCGCCTGCCGCTGGATCGCCTTCTGGTGGAAACGGATTCCCCCTTTCTCGCGCCCGTGCCCCATCGCGGCAAATCCTGCGAGCCTGCCTATGTCGCCGACACCGCCCGTTTCCTGGCCCATCTGAGGAATGAGAGCATCGAGGAACTGGCAAAAGCCACTTCGGCGAATTTCCATACGCTTTTCAGCAAGATCGGCAGAAACCCGGCCTCATGAGCTTGAGGCTCGTCATATTGGGCTGCGGCACGTCGTCGGGAGTTCCCCGGATCGGCAATGACTGGGGAACCTGCGATCCTCACGAGCCGCGAAACCGCAGGACGCGCGTGTCCATTCTTGTCGAGAGTCCGACGACGCGCCTTCTGGTCGATACCTCGCCGGATATGCGCGCGCAGTTGCTGGCGGCGGATGCGGCCAATCTGGATGCGGTGCTGTGGACGCACGATCATGCCGATCATTGTCACGGACTGGACGATCTGCGGCAGGTCTATCACTATCGGGGGACGCCCGTGCCCGCTTATGCCCGCGCCGAAACGCTTGGCGCGCTGCGCCAGCGTTTCGGCTATGCCTTTGAGGGGCGCGGGGGCTATCCGCCCATCGTCGAAGACTACGCGCTTCCCGACCGCCTCACCATCGGCGATATCGATATTCATTGCGTGGACCAGCCGCATGGGGACATTCTGTCCACAGGCTTCCGCTTCACCCATGGCGGACGCACGATAGGCTATGCCACGGATTTCCACGAATTGACGCCGGCCATGCTGACCCTGTTCGACCGGCTGGACATATGGGTCGTGGACGCGTTGAGGGCAAAACCGCATCCGACCCACGCGCACCTTGCCCTGGCGCTGGAGGGAATCGCCGCCGCGCGCCCGAACCGGGCCATTTTGACGCATATGGACAACAGCATGGATTATGCGACCTTGCGCCGCACGCTGCCCGAAGGCGTCGAACCGGGCTATGACGGCATGGTCGTGGAATTGAGCGACGGGGAGGGGGCTTCCTGATGGATGTGGGAACGGATCAGGCGATGTCGGGCATCTGGTATCTGCTCGCAATTGTCCTCGTCGGTTCCGCGCTGCTGACGCGCCGTATGCCGCTGGGCGGTATGATGCGGATGGCGCTTTTGTGGGTGGCGATTTTCGCCATTCTGCTCATGCTGTTCAATCTGGCGCAAAAATCGGGGATTTTCATGGAGAGTGCCCACACGCCATCCACGGCAAAGGAGGATGACGACCATCCCGTCGCGCCTCAAACCCGGATCGATGGCGACCGCATCCGTATAGCGGTATCTTCCGACGGGCATTATTGGGTGGACGGCGCCGTCAACGGCACGCCGACCCGCTTCCTGATCGATAGCGGCGCAAGCGTCACCGCCCTGTCGGAACAGGCGGCGCGAGCGGCCGCGCTCAACATCGATCCAGCGCAATCTTCCGTCACCATGATGACCGCCAACGGCCATGTGAAGGCGCAAAGGGCGCGGATCGCGACCCTGACGATCGGACCTGTTCGGACGAGCGACCTGGATATCGTCGTGTCGCCGGCCTTTGGCGACGTGAACGTCATCGGCATGAACATGCTGTCCCGCCTTAAAAGCTGGGGCGTGGAAAATGGCGAGATGGTTTTGACGCCATGACGGCAGCGCCGGACCAGCGGCAAAGGTTGAAGGCGATTATCGGCGGTTCGACGGGCAATCTGGTCGAATGGTATGACTGGTATGCCTATTCGGCCTTCACCCTCTATTTCGCGCCGCATTTTTTTCCCAGCGAGGACCGGACCGCACAGTTGCTGAGCGCCGCCGGAATCTTCGCCGTCGGTTTCCTGATGCGCCCCATCGGCGCCTGGCTGATGGGCATCTACGCGGATCGGCACGGCCGCAAGAGCGGTCTTACCCTGTCCGTATCGCTCATGTGCGTGGGATCGCTGCTGATCGCGGTGACGCCGGGCTACGAGAAGATCGGCGTAGGTGCGCCGCTCCTGCTCGTCCTCGCCCGCCTGCTGCAAGGATTGTCCATCGGCGGGGAATATGGCGCCAGCGCCACCTATCTGTCCGAGATGGCGGGAAGACACCACAGAGGTTTTTTCTCCAGCTTCCAATATGTGACGCTGATCGCGGGCCAACTCGTCGCGATATGCGTGCTGCTGATATTGCAGCAGATGCTGACGGAGGCTCAATTGGACGCATGGGGCTGGCGCATACCCTTCGCCATCGGCGGAGCGTTGGCCGTCATCGTCTTCTGGCTGAGACGCGGCCTGGCGGAAACACAAAGCTATGTCGTCGCGCGGGTGGAAGGCGGGCCGCGATCCGGCCTGGTCGAATTGCTGCTGCGGCACCCTGGCGAAACCGTGACTGTCATGTTCCTGACTGCGGGAGGGACCATCGCCTTCTACGCCTATTCCATCTACATGCAGAAATTCCTGGTCAATACGAGCGGCATGAGCCGGGAAACCGCGTCCCAGATCAATGCGGCCACCCTGTTCATCTTCATGCTGATTCAGCCGCTGGCCGGCGCGCTATCGGACAGGATCGGCAGAAAGCCTCTCATGGTTGGCTTCGGCGTGTTGGGCGTCCTTTGCACCTATCCGATCTTCGCCACGCTGAGCCGGACGACCGATCCGTGGGTCGCAGGCGCGCTGGTGATGGCGGGGCTTGTCATCGTCAGCGGCTACACGTCGATCAACGCCGTTGTGAAAGCCGAACTTTTCCCGGCGCATATCCGCGCGCTGGGGGTCGCTCTGCCTTATGCGCTGGCCAATACGCTGTTTGGCGGCACCGCGGAATTCGTTGCGCTCTGGTTCAAGCACAACGACATGGAAAGCGCATTCTACATCTATGTGACCGTGATGATCGCCATTTCGCTGACGGTCTATATCCGGATGCGGGATACAGCGAAGCACAGCCGCATTCTGGAAGACTGAGCGTAGACCGAAATTCGCGCGCTTCGATCATTAGTAATTTAACATAATATATATTATCGAACTGTAAGGACCAGAGTGGCGCTTCATCCTTCTCCAAGGCAAAGCGCCGTTTCGATGATGCCCGGACCCGCGCCGCCATCAGGCGCGGCCGTACAGCCTGGCCAGTTCGATGATCTCGCGGGCTGTCTTGACGTGCGCGATGTCGATATGCTCGCCGTCGTAGATGACCGATGCGCGCCCATTGGCCATGGCTTCATCCAGAGCGTCGATCATGCCCTTGTAGAACGCGACCTCGTCCTCGGTCGGGCTGTAGACGTCGTTGATGATCTCGACATTGGTCGGGTGCAAGGCCAGTTCTCCGTTCATGCCGAGCTGACGGTCGGCTTGCGAAGAAGCCTTCAGCCCTTCCAGATCCTTTACCTGCTGCCACACGCCGCCGATGGCCAGCTTGCCCGCGGCTCTGGCGGCCATGACGACGCGCGACTTGAGGTAGAGCGTTTCGCGGCCTTCGGGCGACCACACAAAGCCAAGCGCGCGGGCGACGTCGGCATTCTTGGCGGTGGAGCCGACGATGGCGGAAACGCGGGGATGCTGGGCGATTTCATAGGCCAGTTGCATCGAACGCGCGCTTTCCAACAGCGGGATAACATGGATCGAGCCATTGGGCAGGCCGTTGCGCATTTCGGCTTCGGCCAGCATCTGAGACGCGACATGAACATCTTCCGGGCCGCAGGGCTTGGAGATAAAGATGCCCTCCAGACCCGGCTGGACAACGGCAAGGATGTCTTCGAAATCATAAAGGTGGGGCGTGCGGTTGATGCGGACCCAGACCCGCTGGCCCTGCTCTACCACCCATTTCAGCCTGCCCGCGACGATGCCGCGCGCTTCGATCTTCTGGGCGTGTGGAACGCTGTCCTCAAGGTCGAGGATCAGCGCGTCGGCGCCGGAGTTGATGGACTTTTCGATCCAGCTTTCCTTGTTGCCGGGAACGAACAGAAATGATCTGACTGGAATCATGGCATCCTCATCTAAAGGGGCAGGTTAGCAGTTGGCGCTTTCGCGCCTAGCCTGATTTTCCCGGCTATGCACAGAGTCAGGAAGCCGTGGCGGGCTTCTGTAGGAAATGATCCCCTGCCCTTTGCCAGCCTTGCGACGATCCGCCGTATGCGGGACAGATAAACAGATAAAGAGCCGCATTTTTCTACCGTAAACTCTGGATATTCCCGCGCCGCGCCGCAATGATGGAATATGGCCGGTGCGATCAACCCTCAAAGCTTCAGCGATTCCCTCGTCATTCTCGGCGCCGCCGGTCTGGTCATCCCCGGATTTGCCCGTTTCCGCGTCAGCCCGGTGATCGGCTTCATCCTGGTCGGCCTCGCGGTCGGTCCGGCCGGCCTCGGATCGCTGGTGGGCGAATATCCCTGGCTCTATCATGTCACCATATCCAACCAGCAGGCGATAGAGCCCTTTGCCGAACTTGGCGTCATATTATTGCTGTTTTCCATAGGGTTGGAACTGAGTTTCCGTCGCCTGTGGACGATGCGAACGCAGGTGTTCGGCGTCGGCGCGGCGGAACTGATCGGCAGCGGCCTGCTGATCGCGGCGGGCCTCTATATCCTGGGCCAGCCCACGGCGGGCGCCATCGGCCTGGGCCTCGCGCTCGCCCTGTCCTCGACCGCCGTGGTGCTCCCAATGGTCGGCACCCAGAGTGCGGTGGGGCGCGCGGCCTTTTCCATGCTGCTGTTCGAGGACCTGGCGCTCGTCCCCATCATCTTCATGCTGGGCGCACTTGCCCCCTCCGTCGCCGCCAGCCCGGACGGGGCTTGGGGCGAGCTGGCAAGCACGCTGCTCAAGGGCGGCGTCACCATCGCCGTCATGCTGGTGCTGGGGCGCGTTTTCCTGCCCCATATCTTCAGCCAGGCCGCCCGCACCAAGAGCCCGGAGGTCTTCCTTGCCGCCAGCCTTCTGGTGGTGATCGTCTCCAGCCTCGCCACATCCATCGCGGGACTGTCGCCCATCGTCGGCGCGCTGCTGGCGGGCCTGCTGATCGCCGAAACCGAATATCATGGCGAGGTCGAGGTGATGACCGCGCCCTTCAAGGGGCTGGCGCTGGGCGTTTTCCTCATCACCGTGGGCATGAGCCTCGATGTCCGCGTCATCCTCGCCAACTGGCAGAGCCTGGTGCTGGCGGTCGTCGGCGTCATCCTCGCCAAGACGCTGGTGACGGCGGCGCTCCTCTATTTCTCCGGCGCGCGCAAAGGCGTGGCGCTGGAGGTCGGCGTGCTGATGTCCAGCCCGTCGGAAACCACCCTGATCGTGCTGTCGGCGGCGGCGGCGGCCAAGCTGATCCTGCCGTCCACCGCCGCCTTCTGGCAGATTGTGACCGCCATCGGCCTCACCATCACGCCCCTGCTCGCCCGCATCGGCCACGACATCGCCCGTCGCCTCGAAATGGCGCTGGGCGAGGAAGCGGTGGAAGTGAAAGAGGAACTGATAGAGGCGGCGGCCGTCGTCATCGGTTTCGGGCGCGTCGGCCGCATGGTCTGCGACCTGCTCAAGATGCACAAGCAACGCTTCATCGTGGTGGAATCCGATCCGGATGTGGTGGCCGAAGCCCGTCGTAGCGGCTATCCGATCCTTTTTGGCGACGTGTCCCGAGCGGAGATGCTCGACCGGCTGCGGCTGGGCCATGCCCGCGCGCTGATCCTGACGATGGACGATCCGGTGCTTTCGGTCCGCGTGACCAAGCGGGTGCGCGGCTGGGTGCCCGACCTTCCCATCATCGCCCGCGCCCGCGATACCGAACATGCGGCCCAGCTTTACCGGGCGGGCGCGAGCGACGCCGTGCCCGAAACGCTGGAAAGCTCGCTGCAACTGGCGGAAACCGCGCTGGTCGACCTGGGCGTCGCGATGGGTCCGGTGATCGCCTCCGTCCACCAGATGCGCGAAGATCTGCGCATCGGGATCAAAGACGCCGCCCAGCTCGAAAACGCCCCGAAACTGCGCCGGCTGCGCGCCGATGAGGTGCCTTGACCGGTATGCACTGTGTCGCCTGCCCGGTGACGGGAGGCGACGCGGATGTCAGGCCGGAACCTTCGCCAGCGCGCCCTTCACGGCTTCGATGGCGTCTTGCGCCTTGTCGCCGTCCGGACCGCCGCCCTGCGCCATGTCGGGGCGCCCGCCGCCGCCCTTCCCGCCCAGAGCCTCGACGCCCGCGCGGACCAGATCGACCGCGCTGATGCTCCCGATGAGATCGTCGGTCACGCCCACGGCGATGCTCGCGCGGCCGTCGGTGACGGCCAGCACGGCGGAAACGCCGCTGCCCAGCGTCGCCTTGTTCTGATCGACAATGCCGCGCAATTCTTTGGGGTCCAGCCCCTCGATCACCTGCCCCAGGAAGCTGACATGGCCCACCTGCTCCGGCCCCGCGGCCTGCGCTGATCCGCCACCGCCAAGGGCAAGCGCCTTCTTCGCGTCGGCCAGCTCGCGTTCCAGCTTGCGGCTCTGTTCGACCAGGGCGGCGATGCGGGCCGGCACCTCCTCCGGCGTGGTCTTGAGCGCCGCCGCGGACTGCCGCAGCCGATCCTCCCGGTCGGACAGCCACAGGCGCGCGGCCTCGCCCGTCAGCGCCTCGATCCGGCGAACGCCCGATGAAACCGCGCTTTCCGAAACGATCTTGAACAGCGCGATGTCGCCCGTCGCCCGGACATGGGTGCCGCCGCACAGTTCCACGGAGTAGCCATGCTCATCGCCCTTGCCCATGGAAAGGACGCGGACCTCATCGCCATATTTCTCGCCGAACAGCGCCAGCGCGCCCGCCGCCACGGCATCGTCCGGCGTCATGAGGCGCGTGGTGACGGCTTCATTATGGCGGATCTGCTCGTTGACATCGGCTTCGACGGCCGCGATCTGGCCGTGCGTCAGCGCTTCGGGATGCGAGAAGTCGAACCGCAGGCGATCCGGCGCGACAAGGCTGCCCTTCTGCGTCACATGCGCGCCCAACCGCTTGCGAAGCGCCGCATGAAGCAGGTGGGTCGCGCTGTGATTGGCGCGCAGCCGGTCGCGGCGGTCCCCATCGACGCTCAGATGCACGGTGTCGCCGACCTTGATGCTGCCCGCGCTGATCTTCGCCCTGTGCGCGTTCAGGCGGCCCAGCGGCTTGGCGGTATCGGACACCTCGGCAACCAGCCCGGCCTGCGAGGAGATGGCGCCCGCGTCGCCCATCTGCCCGCCGCTTTCGCCGTAGAAAGGCGTCTGGTTGGTGATGACGGTGACTTCATCGCCCGCCGCAGCGGAGTCGACCCGCGCGCCGTCCTTGACCAGCGCCAGCACTTCGCCTTCGCCCTCTGTCGAGTTGTAGCCGATAAATTCGGTGCTTCCCGTGCTTTCCGCGATGTCGAACCAGATTTCGTCCGACGCCTTTTCGCCCGAACCCTTCCACGCGGCGCGGGCGGCGGCTTTCTGCTCGGCCATCGCCTTGTCGAAGCCGTCCCGGTCCACGCCCAA
>Ga0182735_1000994_pt1 | contig 20078 bp, 16 predicted proteins | sample eDN5th30CKraftMG_FD_128524 | JGI IMG/M metagenome (GOLD analysis project Ga0182735, IMG submission 128524) | Enriched Miracle-Growth compost microbial communities from Emeryville, California, USA - eDNA 5th pass 30_C Kraft MG (version 2) (version 2) ...
ATAGCAATATATCCTGCATTTTCTATACATTTGTTTACAAAGATTTTAAAACTGGTGTGATGAATTAGTTTTAATTGTCTATTTACCTAGTAAAGCTTCTTTACTAGGGGAACCGGGAATGTTGGCGCATTTCCGGTTTTTTCATGGTGTACGTTTCAACTCATATGCATTTGTTTAGTTTATTGATGTGTTAGTTAGTTATATTTAATATTGACATGTTTTCCATTTACAGCGTAAGAAAAACCACCTAACTGCCCCAAGTAATTTAAGATTTCCCGAAAATCGCGCTTTTTAGAAAACCTTCCTGCCACGCGCTTTTGGGGCAAATCGCCATCTATTCCAATTTGCAGATCATACCAACGCGCCAACAAGTGTGTTACTTCTTCCAAAGGCTGATCGAATACAAAAAAACCATCCTTCCAAGCTGTTGCTAGATCTAAATCGGCTCTGATCTTCTCCATCGGACGGTTCTCTTGATTACTGATCACCTGATCACCCGGCTGTAGTTGGATGCGTTGATTTTGATAAGACACTGCCACCCGTCCTTCTACCAACGTCGTTTTTACTTTACCTTCATCAGCATAGGCAGACACATTAAACTGTGTACCGGTCACACTGATTTCGCTCTCCTTACATTGCACGAAGAACGGCTTGTTCTTATCGGCCGCTACATCAAAATACGCTTCGCCATTCAATATGACCCGTCGTTCATGGTTTCCAAAGCGAACGGGATAACGCAGCGTAGAAGCGGTATTTAACCATACTTTTGTACCATCAGGTAAAATGAGCTTAAACTGTTTTCCTTTAGGTATAGTCAATTCGTTATATAGCTGCGTGTCATCTGTACCCAAGGCTTCTTCATTCAGCTGATAAACCAATTCATTGTCTTCCTGGTGAGCGATGGTTACGCCACCGATATCGCTAATGGTCTGACCGGCTGTTGCCGACTCCAAATTAATGGTTTGGCCATTGGCTAGCTTCAAGGTAAGTTTTTCTACAACAGGTGTTACGGCTGTAAGTTGTGCTCGCTTAGATTCGTCAGGTCGGTAGGAAAAGTAAAAAAGTGCTATTCCTACAACACAAAAGCTAACAATAACAGCGTATTTTAACCAACTAAAGCGACGAGATTTAACAGGAATCTCCGGTATGGAGAAAAGCTGATCGTCAAGGCGCTCCTTCATCCGCACCTCTAGACGCGTACGCTCCGCATCATTGATCGATTCGGTATATTCCCCTTCCGTATCGAATGCTGCATAATAGCGTTCTACAAAAAGTGCCTCTTCGGGAGTCGCCTCGCCTGCTAGGTACTTCTTAAAGATACGTTTGTACTCTTCCTTACTCAGTTGCATTTATTATTGGTTTGTTATAAGATAAGATACGTGAAAGGGGAAATAGCCCGTGGCTTTTTTCATTTTCTTCTAATAAAACAGTTAATCACCTGTTTTTCAGGAAGAAAAAAATAAAAGAAGATTTATTTTAACACCTTTTGTCTTGGCACAAAAGGTGACAAAAAGTCAAGGCTGCATGATCTTCGCTAAAAAATTGGCACCACCCGCAATGAAGTGGAGCCGTTCATTTCACTTCACTTCCTCACTTCATTTCCTGTCCATCCCATCACCAATTTTTCTTAACGCTTATCTCATGAGGCCGTTCAGCTACCGCACAGGCCCATGGAGTTTGTGCTATTAGCACCATGCATGCTATCTTTGCAAGCCATGCACAATCCGTTCCAAAGTACGAAAATGGCCTAGGTCTGTGGAGGCAGCCATCGGCAGTCGGCATGCCCTAGCATCATGTTTTGCGAAGCATGCAGTTAAGTAGCAAAAGAGGAAACGAAGGGTTGGCCAGTGTAATGGGGTGGCTCCTTTTGCGGCTGGGCATGCCGGCCACGAATGGCAACGGAACAGACCAGCCAGGCATTTTGCTTACTTTGTTGCGGACAAAGTAAGAACAACTCCGTGCGTTCCGCACGGAAAGCCTTTGAGCGAAGGGCAATCGAATCAAAATTGATTAATAAAAAAGTTCCTTTGAACATATGTTAATAGTTTATCAGAAATAAACTATTAAAAACAAGACAAACACAACCACAATATAGGTATCATAAACATCGCAGCACGTATTTTATGACTAATCTTTCCTAATTGGTTACGAACAGTTTTTGGTGAAAGGTTCAATTTTTCGGCAATCTGCATAGCAGAGAAATTTTCGAAATACCGCATTCTAAAAATAAGTTGCTGCTGTGAAGTTAAATTTGCCACCAATGCCTCATAAGCCAATTTCAATTCCTGATACAATAAAGCTGCATCTGCGCTTTCTGATAAGCCCTTGAGGTGATCAAGTAATTCGGGTACCAAACGGTATTTACTTTCCCTCTCTAATAAACGTACCACTCGGTTTCGAGTAGCAATAAATAAATAACTTGGAAGGTCTTTAATTTCTTGTTTACCTCCATGATGCCATAGCTGCGTAAAGACGTCTTGGGTTACATCTTCGGCTAACGTTACATCATTCAACCGTTTATAAGCGCTATTGAAAACAAACGTCCAATACTTTTTATACAACACATCGAAAGCAAAACGATTGCCTTCGCTTAATTGTTTTAGCAATAAGCAATCACTATCCCGCTCTTGTTGATAAACAGTTGGCATAAATGTGGTTAAGCGCTTTACAGGCAATGTTAAGGATAAATTTGAGAATTTGCAATAGCTTAACTTGACCGTTATATAAATTTAACATCTGATATGCAAAACGCAGCAACCATAGGTTCAAATGAGCATTAAAAAGCCTCTAGAAAAAATTATTTATATTTATCCACTACCATCAAACAATAGTATACGCATGCAAAGAGAAGAGCAAATCACAGCTGCATATTTTGATTTACTAGACCAACATTTGGATGATTTGTTGACTGGAAAAGTGATACAGATGTTTGAATTGAACCAAATAGCTGATCGGTTGTCCGTATCTCATAAGCAGTTAATCCAGCTGATGAAAAAGCAATATGGACAGCATCCCTGCTTTTTCTACGATCAAAAAATTTTAGACAGATCCAAACAACTTTTACGTGATTCTGACTGGCCAGTAGCTAAAATAGCACTTCGGTTAACGTACGATCCTTCTAACTTTTCCAAATTTTTCAAAAAATATACCCAACAAACGCCAGGCCAATTTAGGCGGCAGGCGTACCTCGAGAAAAGCAAAAAAGAGAAAAGTTCACCATAGAACCAACATCTATAATAAACAACTTTGTGCTCATAGTAATCAAAACAAAAAAATTATGGCACGAAATGATCTGAAAGACAAAGTTGTTCTTATTGCGGGCGGAGCGAAAAACCTAGGCGGTTTATTAAGTAGAGACCTAGCAACAAAAGGTGCTAAGCTAGCCATTCATTACAATAGTGAGCAAACCCAGGCAGCAGCCGAAAAAACCCTAGCGGCCATTCAGGCCAATGGCGGAGAGGCATTTTTATTCCAAGCCGATCTGACCCAAGTAGCTGAAATCAAGCGTTTCTTTGATGAAACCAAAGCGCGTTACGGAGGCGTTGATATTGCCATCAATACGGTAGGTAAAGTGTTAAAAAAACCTTTTGTAGATACGACCGAAGCAGAATATGATAGTATGTTCGATATCAATTCCAAAATTGCTTACTTCTTCATTCAAGAAGCAGGAAAGCAATTAAACGATAACGGAAAAATCTGTACCATTGTTACTTCCCTATTGGCAGCCTTTACGGGCTATTATTCTACCTATGCAGGAGCCAAAGCACCGGTTGAAGATTTCACCCGGGCTGCTTCAAAGGAATTTGGACAGCGTGGCATATCGGTAACTGCCGTAGCACCCGGCCCGATGGATACTCCTTTCTTTTATGGACAGGAAAGTGACGATGCAGTAGCTTACCATAAATCGGCTTCCGATTTAGGTGGATTAACCAAAATTGAGGATATAGCACCTCTAGTGGAATTTTTAGTGACCGATGGCTGGTGGATCACTGGGCAAACCATTTTTGCCAATGGGGGTTATACTACACGGTAAAAAACCACAATGGTTCAGTGTAAACATTTCATTACGCTGAACCACTTTTTATGGTTTCACAAAACGAATTACTGCAGGTGTCTCCATTTTATATCCAAATGGATCCTCGGCTTCTATATGTAGCTGATGAATACCTGATGGCATATTTATCGGCAATAGTTGCTGCCATATATGCGGAGAAAATCTTTTTCTCAAAGGAATCAAGCGACTACCTGTGGTTGGATATGTTTTGGAACGATTCCGTTCAATGATATGTAAAACATAGGGGTCAATGCGCCGTACTTTTTCCATCTGCAACCAATCTCCTCCGTCTATTTTCATGCGCACCCGGGTGCTATCGCCTCCGGCGTAGATGTTACTAATCACCGTATCGCCATTCATCGTTACACTTGCTTGATCAGATGCATCCAATCCGATTCCCTTATACTGTAATGTATAACCTTTTTTATTAAAATCAACCGTGAAATAGTTTCGTGGACTCCCATCCTGCATCAATGCATGTGGAATGCCCTGCCAGTCTTTTTCGCCTGTCCACCAAGTACCCGAAGGAGCTCCGACCACGATTTCCTGTATGCGGCCATGGTCTAAAAAATGCCGACTGATGGTATGCATATGGGCAGATAAAATCAAAACCTTGCTGTGCGCCTTCAAAATATCCAATACCGCATCCTTATTTCTGGTAAACACCATGGGTATATGTTGGCAAATCACCACCTGCCGGTCTTTGGGTACATATTTCAAGTCATTCGCCAGAAAACGCAGCTGCACTTCGCTTAAACGCCCTTCGTATGAACGTTTACCGGTTGCATATACATTATTGAATACAATAAAATGGATATTCCCATAGTTAAAAGCGTAGGTAGATGCACCAAAATTTTCGTTAAAAATATCGTCCTTATGAATGGCCTGTTCTACATTCCGATCATGGTTTCCGGCCACTGCCCACGAATGGACCGGTAACGTGTTCAACATATTTTTCATGGTAGACATATGCTGTAAATTATCGTTCAGCAAATCTCCCAACACCATATGGAAAGCCATATCCTGACGGCCCAACAATTCTTTAAACAGCGTTTTATTGGCATAGGCAATCTCAGCCGTATCACCCACTTGAATATCGCCAATGGCTCCTATCCGAAATGATGGAGATTGCTTTTCCCGAACCAACGGAAACAGGATTTGTTCAGTAGCTGTAGGCATTTCACCTTCCTGAAAATAGAAAAAAGCGGTATTATTTACTTTTTCTCCTTTTTTAAAGGGTGTGTATCCTGTTGGTATGATAGGGAATACCGACATACCCGGTGCTGCCGGTATGGCATAATTACCCCGTTTATCGGTTTGCACGACCGTATCGCCATTGGAAATCAAGATATGTGATAGGCCCCGTTCTCCTTTATCATACAGCCCGTTCTGGTTGCGATCCAAAAAAACAGATCCGTGTACGAGGGTATCCGATTGTGCCCAAAGGCAACCAGGTATACTCAACCAACCTAATAAGATAAATATTCTTTTATCCATTTCTGTTATGAAAAGAGGATGTCTAAAAAGTCCGATGTCATCGTCATTGCGAGGCACCGAAGCAATCTGGTGACATCAAAAACGCAGATTATTCATTTGTATCTTATTTCTAAGGCATTCATGAGCTCTCTGCGTTCGGTTGCCGCGTCGTTCCTCCTCGCAATGACGCGTTTTTAGGTTTGCGAGAGCACTTTTTAGACACCCTCTATACTACCTCAATTGACTAATTATTTTGCAGGCACATCGTATTTATACAACGAAACTGCTCCCGCCTCATTTACAAATGCAGCATATCCAACGCCATCAGGAGAAAAATCCAAATACACATCAGCCACACCCAGTTGAGATGCTTCCAATACTTTCGGTGCCGTCCAATCTTTTGTTTCGCTATCCAATGAAACTACTTCCGGATACATTTGCTCGTTTCTGTACAAAACAAAAGGAACACCTGTTGGTGATACGGCCAATGACAGATACCTCGCGCTACCCAAATCAAAAGGAAGCACATTACCTACCTGACTCCAGGATTTTGTTTCTGCATCATATTTCTTTACCCGGGGGTTATATGTACCACTGGTTGTCGCATCGTCTGCAGCGATGATGTAGATATTTCCACTACGATCAACATCCAAATCGAAATCGCGCAAATTGAGATTCCCCGCTCCAGGTTCGATCATTTGCTCCGCAATGGTTTCCCAAGTATTATTCTCGTATTTATAAATCGAATACGTTTGCGGCGAGCCACCATTATTAAAAATTCCTAAATAAAGCGCATCGCCAACGGTCTTGCTTACTTGCAGTGATGCGTAAGTACTTGTCGACCGTCCAGGAATCTCATTATTAATAGACCAAGTGCTTCCGTCAAAATTGGACACACCCAACGCTCTTCTTGGCAAGGTCCCCGAACGACCATCAATGGTATTGAATACCATCGGTTGTTGGTTGGCTGGATTGATTCCCATCCCCATATATGAAATCTTTTCATTGGTAAAACCTTTACTACCAACCAAAGACCAGGCACTGTTCTGCAATTGTTTTACGCTTACTGCTTGCGAAACGTTTGCAGTGTAATCCAAATAAGCCGCATAGGTTTTGCCATCTTTATCGAAAGCAAGATCAAGGTCGCTTCCTACCTGACCATCAGAAACACCCTGATCGGAGCCCACAAAACTCCAACTATTGTCTTCGAATTTAACCATAAATGCCTTTTCGTCTTCACTTTCTTCCCGGTTGCCTTTGTATAATACGTAGGGTATGCCATCTACCGGATTCACTTTCATAATCATGTTATTGGTTTCATCTGAAGAATAGGTCGACAATTTTGTCCAAACGTAATCGGCTGCGTTCACCACGGTAATGGTATAGCGCGCATTGGTTTGCCCCTCGGTTACGATATAATCTACCGGTGTACTGAAATCCTGCACGCTATTTCCGGATTGTTGAATCTCGCCATTGACTGTTACGGTTGTGTTTGGAGAAGCAGTAAACTGCGCCACCAATTCAGACCGATCAATCTCTTTCGGCAAAGCAATGGTAATCGCTGTTCCTGTAACCGCAGAAACTTCGTAATCTTGAACAATGACACCTTCATTGTTGGCTTCATAAAAACCAAAACTGAGCAATTTCGGATCGGCTTTGGTTACTTCATCGTCGTTACTCTTGCTGCACGATGTGGCTAATATGCCTATAAAAGCCATTAGCAAATAGTTTTTAAATACAAATTGTTTCATACTTTTTTTGCTTAATTAATTGTTTGGTTCATCCTATTTATTTTCTGTATTATTTTCTTGACTTCCACCTGATTTCTGTGGATATAAAATGGCATGAAAGGGCGTTGTTTCCAACATATACGCTGTGAGCATTTGAGCCATGTCAGCGGCCGAAACGGCTTCTACCAGCGCCGTGTACCGACGCACAAAATTCCAATCGGTATCATGGTTAAAAATACTGTTACGGATATATCCCGTCCAGAAAGCATCACGCTGTTTATCGGCTTCCATTTCTTTTAGCAGATTGCTTTTCACATCGGCCAACTCATTTTCAAACGACGATGGCCGTGCAGCCATTTCCGTTAAAATGTGTTGTATACTTTTCAGTAAAGTTGTTACATCCGTAGGCTTGCTATTGAAGCTGATGGTAATGCGGGTAAGTGGTGTTGGATAGGGCGTAGCACTACCGGATACACCAACGCTATACACCATGCCCATTTCTTCACGTAGCTTTTTCAACAACTTCATACGCAACACGGCTGTTAACATCTCCAGTTTCATATTCAATGGGTTGTAACTTCCCAAGAATTGATCTTGCTGGAAAATCAAGGATACGGTTGCTTTAGGCGAATCACCATTGTAGTGCACCAGTGAATCCGGTTCAGATTTCGGACGGACATAGCGATATGTAGTATCCGAATGCCCCGAAGGTAATCCGCCTAAATATTGCAAAACCAGTTTCTTTACGGTTTCATTTGCCGGATCGGCCGTTACAATAAAGGTAAATCCGGTTGCTGTACCAAAAGCCCGATCAAAGATGGGAAGCATACGATCTGATTGAAGCTGATTTTGAAGTAAGGTGTCTGCTAAGGGTTGGGTGGTGTAATTCCAACCATTGACCAATGCATTCAAATCTCTTCTGAACAAACTGCTCGGTGTTTGATTGGTGTTTCTGGCATTTTCAACTGCCTTTTGCTTAATGAGCGAAAAGACAGAATCATCAACCTGAGGTGCGGTCCATTTCAAATAAATCAATTCGAACAGGGTTTTCATATCTGCTAAATCAGCACTGCCGGCTATCCCTGTTCGGGTTTTATCAATTAAAAACCGTACAGAGGCTGAGTTCCCGGTCAAGAATTGCGACAACGATTCCCTGGAAAAACCTCCGACACCACTCAATGCTATCACGTTGGTAGCGAACAAGCCACTCACATAATCACTTTCTTTAAAGGTATATAGCCCCCCTTTTCGGAAACCGGAAACGGTAACTTTTCCGTCGTTCTGCAAAGGTTTCCGAAAAATAACGGTAGCGCCGTTGGATAAAGTCATCTGCATGGCTTGTAATGGGGTCATTTGAACCGTATCAGTCAAACTGCCCGATTGAGGTGCTGCATCTAGAAGCCGATCGATATGTTGCGTATGCTTTTCATAAGCTTGAATAGGTGCCTGTTTCACCCGATCAAACAGTTGCTTGATTTCGTTGTTAGCAGGCATTGAATCGGCTACTTGCTGATAGCCTGTCAAAAGATATTGTGCATTATCCAATTGATACGCCTGCCTGAATGCACGGAGCAAAGCCAACGAATCGATACCGCTACTGCACGATTGAAACCAATTGTTTTCGACTTTTGTCGAAATGAGTGGTTGATCGCGGTAAAAATCGGCATAGATATCGTCCATAATCGATGCCGAAGGTATGGGCCGATCAGGTTTCATTTTTTGCCGCAGTGCCAAGGCATAACTCTTTTTCACGGTTTCAATCTCGTTCTGGGTAAAGCCATAACGACGCATTTGTTCCAGCTGTTCTGCAAATACACGTATGGAAGCCACGGCCTTTTCCGGGTTAATTTCCACGGTAGCCATGATGACATCTTTCGTATTTAAGAATCTGGAACGCTGCAAACTGGCACGTACATAGGGTGGACGAGCAAATGCCAGATCAGAAAAACGTCTTTTAATCAGCATCTGTGCCAAACTTCTGGTTAAATAGCTCCGATAGTCGTCTTTACGTTTAACAGGTGGAGGAGAATCAGCCAACTGCAATAAGCTGAGTTCTATTTTTTGTTCATGACTGTTAAATACCCGTTTAAAACCAGATGCTTCATAGTTCGAAATGCTATAATCAGGCACTACGGGCCTCTTCATCGTGGGTTTATAGTCAAATTTTTCATGCAGTAGTTTGATGATCAATTGCGGATCGACATCGCCTACAATTGCCACTGCCATCAAGGCAGGATGGTACCACTGTTGATAGTAGGCTTGCAACGCTTCGCGTTTAAAATGACGGATAATAGCGGTATCGCCTATGGTCTTCCGCTCTGCAAAACGCGAATGGTTCAATAATATCGAAAGAAAGGCTTCTTGAGCTTCTTCGCTGGGCCCTCTTCTGGCCAGCCATTCCGATAAGACCACTCCACGCTCCTTTTCTATTTCGGCACTATCTAAACGCATCCCATGAGCCCAGTCAGCCAAGATGGTCATCGTTTTGGATACCATCGCCGAATCTTTCGAAGGGAGCTGCAGTTTGTAAACGGTTTCGTTATAGGAGGTATGGGCATTGAGGTCTTTACCGAATTTGGCCCCTTTATTTTCCAAAAATTTCACCATACCATCCTTTGGAAAATGTGCTGTGCCATTAAAGGCCATATGCTCTAAAAAATGGGCAAGTCCACGCTGACTGTCAGCTTCCACATTGGATCCGCTCTTCAGAAACAAGCGATAGACCGCTTCTCCCTTTGGAAAATGGTTGGGATAAATATAATACGTCAGGCCATTTTCAAGTTTCCCTTTAATTAACTGCTTGTCATAAGGGCTTTGTGCCAGCGAAACTTGGGCAAAAAGCAGTAATGCCAGCCACAAACACGTCACATAAATCGTTCTAACCACCACTTCTATTTTACTTTTGTAATAACAAATTTCTTTTGCAATCCATCCGGACCGGGCAATCCCATCGTAATACCCAGGTTATTGCTGACCAGTTCGATGGTCAGGGTATTATCCTTATCCGGATCAAAATGCTCACTGGGCAACCATCGGATACGAATGGGTACGTCATAAATACCCGGTAGAAAAACCAACGAATTTCCTTTGGTAATTCGCTCAAAATCAACTCCCTCTTTTAGCCCATCTCCAATAGTCAGTTGATAGGTCACTTCCAGATTCTGAGTCAAAGGGGCTGAACTTAAATAGATGCTGTACGACTTCACGTCAAGTGCTTGGTAATTGACCGTTGCCGAAGAGGCCTCATTATTCATGATATGAATAAAAGGTTGATCGTATGGTTTTAATTCCTGTTTGCCACACGACGACAGTATCGTTGTCATGACCAGTGCACAAAGCAGGCAAACGTTATATTGTTTTATCATATCTTATTTTAATTATTGACAGTAGGATTTCCGATCATATTTAAGTTGGCATCCAATTCTTTCTGTGAGATGGGGAGCACAAAACGATCATTCGGATAGCTGATGAACGGAACCGTAGACGTAGTGGTGGCATCCCGCTGTAAATCTTCCTTTCGCCGGGTGATGTCAAAGAAACGGTGGCCTTCAAAGGCAAGTTCTTTCATCCGTTCTGCCGCGATGACATGGTTCAATACGTCCTTGTTCGAAGTGACTGTAATATCATCGACCGATGTATTAAATGCCCGCGCTTCCAGTTGTTTGATATCGGCCACAGCCTCACCGAATTGTCCTTTATTCCAATAGGCCTCAGCCCTATTGAGGTACAGTTCAGACACCCGCAAAACCAAGGGGTTATAATGTTGCCTATCGGCATCAACAGCTGTCTGATCGGCATCGAATTTCCGGGTAACAAAAGCACTGCCATCGGTTTCGCTACCTTGATCGTTCAACCGTTGCATCAAAATGCTGAACCGAATATCAGTTGGGTCAAAAAACAGTTTGAGCAATGTATCTGTCGGTTGGCCGGCGGGTTTTACGAGCTTACCACTCTCTCCTTTAAAATTGTAGAAATCAAGAAGTGCTGATGACTTATCCAGACCATTTAGACGAAATATCGTTTCCTTCCCGGCATCGTTCAGCGTAAAGAACATATGGGTATAATCATCTCCCCTAGCCAGCGGAATGGCTGCAATGACTGCAGATGCAGATTGAATGCAGTTATCCCAATCGCCTTTATACAGATAAACCCGCGATAACAAAGCCTGAACAGCTTCATTTGATGCGTAAAAACGTTTATTGGCTCCCTGATGTAAATCATTTGCTCCTGCGGTATACAATTGCTTGGCCGCTAATAAATCGTTGATGATGAAATCGTAAACCTCTTTGACCGATTTTCTACTTACATTGTCATCCGGTCCGGGTGTTTGCTGTAAAATCGGAATGCCCAGATGGCTGGCATCGGCTGTATAGTTATACGGTTGAGCATACACGCGACACAGATCAAAGTGGCATAAGGCGCGTAGGAATAGAGCTTCTGCCCGATAGGTCTGTAATTCTTCTTTGTTCTGCGGGAATTTTTCTTCTAAATTGGGCAAATAAAATAAGATATTATTAATGTTAGATAGGGCCACATAAATTTCTTCCCAGACTTTGCCCACCATGCCGGTTTCGTCGTCCGGCGATGCATTGAAATTATACACATCCCGTTGGCTTTCACTAGCACTGGAAAGATTCAATAGCAGTTCATCACTGGCAATTTCCGGATATAAATAGAAATGGCTTGAATAATACGCATAGGTTGTAGCATATGCCCCTGCCATAGCTGCCCGTATGCCATCCATATCCGAGAAAAGAACCGGAATGGTTGTCCGGCCAACCGGCTCTACCTCCAAAAACTTATTACAGCTCGTTAAAGTACACAGCAGCAATACAGCATAAAATTTTACTTTTATCATCGATTTCTTCATCTTTTACTTTCTAAATTTTTACCGATAAACCTAATGACACCGTCGTTTCCATCGGATAACCACTGATAGCTTGTTTATATGAATTTTGACCAGCCTGATCATAAGGTGTCCAAAGACCAATATTGTCGATCAATAAATTCACGCTTGCATCACCCAGTCCGGTGCGCCTCAACAATTTTGGGTTCAGCCGATAAGAGACCGATACATTTTTCAATCGGAAATAGGTTGTGTTATACAGATAACGGGTTGAGTTACGTGTAGAATTGGCATTACTTTGTTGCCAAAGCGGTTTGGGAGATAAAGCTAAGTCGCCAGGGCTTTGCCAACGATCCAGTTGATTAACCGACTGGTTGGTTTCCATCAGATGCAGACCATCTGATGAAACATTCCGCCCGAAGGAGGTAAAAGAATATCCTCCGATACGGTACACAGCCAATACATTGACCGACCAGTTACCATACTGAAAAGTATTGGATAGCCCGCCTGCAAACAATGGGGATGCAGATTTATAGGGTACCCGGTTCGCCAAATCGTAGGTCCGGGTCAGATTTCCATTCACGTCATACCAAAGAGGTGCCCCATCCCGCGGATCTACGCCCGCCCACTTTACCAGATAAAACGTATTTAAATCTTCACCTTCCATCCATATCTGGGTATCGCGCGTTTTGGAGATACCATTGTAAATCTCCAACAGTTTATTGCTGTTGTGTGAGATATTTGCATCGGTTGTCCACAGAAATTTTCCATGCCGTACATTGGTAGACTGAAAAGAGAATTCAATGCCCCGATTTTGGGTCTTACCCACATTGCGCATCACCCGTTGATCTCCTGTTGTGCGCGACACGTCTAGATCCGACAACAAGTCTACTGTCTTTTTATTATACACCTCCAACTCCGCATCGAAGCGATCGTTCAGGTTTACGCGCACACCAAAGTTTGCCATATATGACCGTTCCCAACTCAATTTTCGGTTCCATACCGATTGCATCACCGTGCCGCTTGTGCCTAAGTAATTGCTGGATGTTCCATAAGTATATACCCCCATGGATTGCAGATCGCCCAATCTGGAATTACCATTTGTACCAAATGAAGCTTTCCACTTAAACACCTTGATGAGGTTGCTGGAGAAAAAAGGCTCGTTATGCATGTTCCATGAGGCCCCTGCCGACCAAAAGTTACCCCAACGTGTATCAGCGCCAAAATCAGAATTACCATCGCTACGCCAATTAAGTGCCAAGTAATACCGGCTATCATAATTATAATTCGCTTGAGCGAAAAAAGAAGATCGCCTTACCCTGGAAGAACTACTCGTGGCATTATCACGGACAGCCGCATAACTTACCTCCTTGATGTGGTCGTTTGCAAAACCAGAGCCATAAGCAGCCAAGCTCTTATTATCCTGTGAACTGATTTCCATACCCGCTACACCACCAACAGCATGCTTGCCAAAATGCCTATTGAAATTTAAGCGTTCTATGGCCGACCAAATGAGAAAGTTGGCATGCCTCCGTTCAGCCTCGCCAAGCGGATTTCCCGTATAGATATCCATCCCCGACCAGTTGGTTCGGGCATGATAAACATCGCCATGCAAACTTTGAAAATCAGCTCCTACCTGGCTCGTAAGCTTTAAGCCTTCCAGTACATCGTATTGTAAGATTAAGTTATTAACCGATGCAAAAGCGCGCTGTATATCATCATTCTGATCGCGTTCGGCAACCGAATTAAAGAACTTATAGGAATGGACGCTTGGTATAAAATTCCCATCTTCATCTTGCGTCTTTTCAACGATATCGTACCAAAGCCGATAACTTCCATCTGTATTATAAGGAGACATGATGGGCAGCAATTCATAATAATCATTACCCGGGTTGAAAAGCTGGTTGACATTATAAGAAGCCCCCATGGTTAATGTCAATTTCAATTTCTTGGCTAACGAAATATCCAAGTTTGTTCGAAGCGAGAACCGCTGTTGATCATTGCCTTTAATGGTGGATTGATTCTTGAAATATTCGCCCGAAATGTAATAATCTACCTTGTCCGTACCGCCAGAAACATTCAAATTGTTCTGCAGATACGTGCCGGTACCATAATACACATCATCCCATTGGGTACTCGTTGTGCTGTATGGGTTATTGGGTAAATCCTGATAAGGAAAATACGTTAAATCGTTATTCCCCGGCACATTAAGATAGGCTTCTTTTGCCAAAGCTAGATACTGATCGGCATCAAGCACTTTAAAACGTGTACCCTCATTAATCTTTGCCAAGCCATAGCGCACGGAAACTCCCAATTTGGGATCACCTTTCCGTCCCTTTTTAGTGGTAATCAAAATAACACCATTGGCGCCATCGGCGCCATAAATAGAGGCCATGGTGGCATCTTTTAAAACGGTAATACTTTCGATATCATCCGGATTGAGGTATGAAAGCGGACTGATCGATGTGCTCATTCCCGGAATCATATTCGTTCGATCGCCTGTAAAAACCCGAATACCATCTACGATCCACAAAGGTTCATTCGAGGCCGACATAGAAGCGGTTCCGCGCACCCGCAGATTAAATCGTGGACGCGTACTTGTTGCTGCATCTGTGTTGTAATCAATTTGCAGGCCGGGTACCAAGCCCTCCAACAGGTTGTCGACACGCTGAGCAGGCAGATTTTTAAATTGCTCACCACTAATCTGATAAGCACTACCTACCAGGTCCGACCTTTTCTGTTGTAGACCATAGCCACTTACGATAACCGCTTCATCCAATTGATTAATTGCCGGTTTTAACTGCACCAGTAGAACCAACTTCGTACCTACCTCTATTTCGCGCGTTTCTTTACCCAAATAGGAAAATACCAGAATAGGTGACGTGACCGTTTCAGGAATTTGGATGACATATTTCCCATCGTTGCCGGTACGTACCGCTACCTGCTTTTGTCCTTTCAAATAAATGGTGGTACCCGCTAGTGGCTGGCCTTCCTCATCGATGACGCGTCCAGTTACTTCCCGAAATTGCTGCGCGGCTTTACCGGCTCCCTTCGAACTTGCTTCTCTGTTTCGAATAATAATAACCTCATCATCCACCTCATAGGTTAATTTGAGCGGCAGTAGTAGTTCGTTCAATACTTCCTTTAATGTTTTCTCACGGGCTTCCAAGTGCTGAACCGTCTTTCCAGATACATCCATCTTTTTATATAAGAATGTAAAGCCACTCAGCTTTTCCAATTGGTCAAAGACCTGTTCGAGCGACACACCGTTTTCGATGATACTTACCTTTATTTCTTGGTTGATCTGCGGAAAGCTTTTGGCATGAATTTGTAATAAAGCCATCAATGTCAGGGCGAACAATCCCCATCTTCGTTTTCTAAGTTGATTAAAATACCTCACGGTTCTCATAAATTGTATTGCTTATTTTCTTAAAGCGAATGGTTACTTCTCACTAATACCTGTTTTCCATGTACCTGAAACGATACATCGCCAAGCTTTTCAAACTTTCTAAACACGTCATTAGCATCGGAATACATCTTCATTTTACCACTGACCAATATTTTACTGGTCTGCGCTTCCTCAAATTCAATTGCTAGATTATAATGCCTGGCAATCCGCCGCATTACGCTTTCCAATGTATGATTATCGAAATCCAGCCAGCCGTTTTGCCAAACAATGGCACTTTCACTATCGATTTTATTCACAAAGGTTCTACCAGCCTTCCGGTCAAATACACTTTGTTCATTAGGAGATAGTATACGACTATCTTCATTCGGTACATATACCGCAACCTTTCCTGTAATCAAGGTTGTACGGATCTGTGCATCATCCTGATAAGCCTCTATATTAAATGTCGTGCCCAATACTTCTACCTGAACTTCATCGGCTTCAACAATAAAACGGCGCTTTGCCTGCGGCATGACTTCAAAATACGCTTCGCCAGATAGTTTTACCCGCCGTTCATTAGGCGTAAACGCAGTAGGAAAAGACAAGGATGACCCCGCATTTAAATGTACCCGCGTACCATCAGATAAGACAACCTGATAGGTGTGTTGGTAAGGTACAGTGAGTATATTCAATGCACCCGCATCTATGCCGGTATGGTCTTCCATGATTAATGTCCCGGCATTGTTTTGCGCTATAACTCCATTTTTGCGGATTTGTGTTAGCGTATCTAGCTTGATTTCTTCTCCGGAAGCCAGTTTGAGTATAGGCTCATGTACTCCCTGTTGACGTGCGATGAGGATCCGCTCATCAGAACTGCGCAACAAAAAAGGGACAAAAAGGGCTCCACTGACCAAGAGCAACACGATACTTGCTGCAATCAGCCATGTACGCCGTTGCCAAAAAGGAGTTTTAGGAGCTATTAACTTCGTAGCATTCGAAAATGCTTGATTGGCATCGAATGATTGCAACAACGATAGCTCCTTTTCTATTTGAACCTTATCATCCAACTCATGCAACAATTGTGCGAGTTCTGGATCTGCCTGAAGCGCTTTTTCAATCTGCGCGGCTTCATGAGGCGATAATTTATTTAAGCGATATAAAAAAAGGTATTCCGCCGTAATAAACGGATTTCTTTCATCCATATATGGTTATTTTAGTGCTATTACAGATAAGTATAAAAAAAGGATTAGTGAGATTTCATTTTTTTTAGAAATGACGTATACCGATCGCGCCGCTATTAAAAAACGCTTACGGAGAAAATTTGCTATTGTAATTTGTGGAGTAGAAGAAACAGCAAGGGATATAAATCTTTGAGTGTTATTCGCAGCTGCTTTTTAGCATTGTTTTTATGCACCTTCACGGTATTGATACTGAGCGATAAAAGCTCAGCAATTTCCGGATTACTCTTTTGCTCTAAATAAGCCAACTTGAATACTGCTGCGGTCTTGTTGGGCAGCTTGTCGATTGCTTGTAGAATCCGTCCGTACAGTTCTGTTCGGACAATGTGATGAAATAAATCGTTTTCCTCGCTTTCGGCAGCAGCACTGAGTTTTTGGGTAATTTTATCGCGAGTTACAGCTGTATTCACCTCATTCAAGCATCGATTCTTGACACTTTTATAAAGATAGTGTTTCAAATGTGCCTCATTATCAAACTGGGCTTTCTCTTGCCATAGTTTAATAAGAATTCCCTGCACGATATCTTCGCAAAGTGCATGATCACCTAAATAGCCATATGCGAAATGACACAATAGCTGGTAATAATTCTTGTAAATGGATTCCCATTTATCTCTATCGTGAGGGAATCTGTAGGTTAAGGATGACATCGTTTCACTTCAGGGTATTGCGGGCATGCAATCAACAAACCTAAAGCAAAAATAATTAAAATTATCTGATTATTAAAACGTTCACCTTACGCCTCAGAGCAAACGTATCTAATTTTTGAGGATGTTGATTAAAGAGTCATTATCCCATCCTGCAATAAGCCTTTTACCTTAGACACTTCTATTCCTAGTAGCTTCATATACTCTATTAAATTACAAGTTTTCAGGCCACTTTTACCGTACATGCAGTTCCGCATACGGCATTCGTTAGTTTGTTTGTCAATTTCTTAGCCTTGTTTTGGCACTTAATTATGGTTGTTATTTTATCGTCTGCCATTGGTTGTATTCAACTTCCGAACTCGCTTTTGCCTCTTGTAAATAAATTGTGTCTAAAAACAAGGTTGGGTTTGTTTGGTTGAGCAAAGTTCCGTTAAGTTGAGCCAACGCTCTATCTGCCGAAATTGTTTTGCGAAGTATTTCTTTAGTTTCAATATCTGCCTTTGGCGGTAACAATGGCAAGTCATTGTATGTTTGAGCAACAGCTATTTTGGTCAGTATTAAAAATACCACTATAAGATTGATTGTATATTTCATAACTTTCAATTTTGAATTGGTATTCGGTTCATTGCTTGCCGCTAATGGTTCGGGGCTTATCTGTTGTGTTGTTTCCCCTTTCACTTGTCAATGCCGTTTTTTATTCGGTTATTTTCCAATGTCCTGTTTTGTCGCTACCGATACGTTCAATAATTCCTTGTTCTTTCAGTTCTTTAATTTTTCGTCTTACAGTGCTTAAACTCATTTTCAAGCGTTCGCTGATTTCATTTGCTGTTATTTTGTTGTTCTGTTTTATCAATGAAAATACAGTGTCATTTACAGTGTCAATTTGCAGTTTTACAGTGTCAGTTGAACTTGTAAAATGGATGTGCATTTCTCGGTTTTTGAGCGAATGATTTTCTTTGATTAACAAGTTTGCTAAAAAGCGAATCAAAAACATTTCTGTCTTGTAAATGCCTTTTGATAGGTCTTCATAATTGGCTCTTACCAATGCGTTTCGGAAATACCAAGAATTGTCGGCAAACAAGTCGTTGTTTACTTCTTTAAAGCCCAATTTTCGCAAATACTTGATTAAAAAAATTGCTGTTGTTCTTGTATTGCCTTCGCCAAAAATAATGTCAATGAATAGGAAAAAAGTCCAAGTCCGATGATAAATATCAATATTATTATTAGTCGTGGTGTCATTGTGTGGTCGTCTTTATACTTGCCTGTAACGGTTCGGGGCTTGGCGAGGGCGGGGATTTTCAGCCGAAAATCCTCAACCGAAGCCGAAAAACCAAATATAAAGAAAATGTTTCAATAGAAACGTTTTCGCCCCGCTCTTGACAAACCCTTGTGCTGGGCTTTCGCCCACAGTTTTTGTCAAAAGAGCCGTCAACAATGGTCTGTCAACGGCTCTTTAATTTTTACTCTGTTGTCCGAATGATTAACAAGTTCGGCATTGAGGTTACTGTCACTCGTGAATCAATTTGGAAGCCGAGATTTTGTAACCAGTCGCCACAGAGTTTGATTTCTGGGACGTCTTTCTGACTGTATTTGTTAAACCTTGTCTTTGGTTGGATTTTCAGGCTACGCACATCAGGTCTCCTGATTGTTTGTCTCTTGTTGTTTCGCATAACTTTTTGATTTTTAAAAAGGGGCCTGACGGTGCTGCGAAACAACAAGAGAACTTGTAGGTTACGGGACTTACACCCGCTCTCCGCCAGGCTTTATCTTTGATTTCTAAATTTGATGAATTAAACATTGAATTTCTCTTAATTGTTTCGCACTTCAAAGATAGAAATTTTATGGAAACCTACAGCGATACTTTTTTATAAATTATTTTTGGGAGTAAGTTGAGCTTTGTGTATGATGTTTTTTTATGTCGGCAATAATTAAGGAAGAAAGCGCTTCGATTTTTCCCCGCAACAACCATTTTGATACAGCCATTTTTATGCCTTCCAACCATATGTGAAATACTGATTGTCAAATGCACCATCTTCATAGAGATCAACCATGGCGTAACCATTTTTTGTTGCATAACGGTCGCCTTTCCACCAATTGCCACTGACCGCACCATTGCTGATATAAGTTACTCCTTGATATTTGACTTCGTCGTTTAGGTGGATATGACCACTCAACGCCAGCCTTACTTGCGGGTGCTGTGTGAATAAAGTTACTACTCGTTCTGCATCATTTAATATCGATCCTCCGCCGAGATCATAACCCGTATCGGTTTTTCCCAAATGGCCGACCACTAAAGGAGCAGCAGACAAAATGGGTGCATGCGATAAAATAACGGTATGTTTATCCCGATTTGCCGCCAAATCCTGCCCCAACCATTCAAACTGGGCATCATCTAGCTGGCAGGCATACCACTTACCATCATTTGTACGTGGTTGGATGCTATCTAACACCACAAAATGCCATCCCGCTTGATCAAAACTGCGATAGGGTTTATGTAAACGCATCATGTCTAAGGCATAGTTCTTTCCATAAAGTGGATCGCTTTTCTGACCAGCTCCCCAACAATCGTGGTTGCCAATAGCATATTCAAGTGGTAAATCGCTCTCGCCCGTCATCAACTGGTGCCAAAGCTTCCACTGGGTTTCCACTCGATCACGAGGTTGTTTGAGTGCATCCATAATACAATCGCCGGTATTGATAAT
>Ga0182735_1000996_pt1 | contig 20022 bp, 16 predicted proteins | sample eDN5th30CKraftMG_FD_128524 | JGI IMG/M metagenome (GOLD analysis project Ga0182735, IMG submission 128524) | Enriched Miracle-Growth compost microbial communities from Emeryville, California, USA - eDNA 5th pass 30_C Kraft MG (version 2) (version 2) ...
AACACCATTGCCGTGCAGGGCGCGGCGGCCAGCAGGATAAGGCCAGCCACGTAGCTGTCGAGTTGCGCCGCGGGCAGCATCGGCGCGAACAGATGCTTGATGAACAGCCAGGCGAGGAATGCCATCGTAAAAGGCTTGACTAGCCAGTTCACCACAAGCGTGACGCCAATTCCCCGGATATGCTGCCGCACTTCATGCAGCGAACCGAAATCGACCTTGACCAGCATCGGAATGATCATCACCCAGATCAACAGCCCGACCGGGAGGTTGACCTGAGCGTACTCCATCCGGCCAATTGCCTGAAAGACGCCGGGCAGGACTTGACCGAGCAGGATGCCTGCGACAATGCACAACGCGACCCAGACGGTCAGGTATCGCTCGAAAAAGCTGATGGCCGGTTTGGCAGCGGTCTTGCCCGAAGCGGCGACGTTGGGGGTGTTCATGGGACAACTCGATGGAGAGGGGTTCAGCTTTTCAGGATGTCATTGAGTGCCTGCTGAAGCTCGGCATCGCCCAGACGGTTCAGGGGAAGTTCAAGCAACTGCAGCATGCGATAGCCGATGGCCTGTCTGGTCAGCTCGAACGCCTGACGCTTGCCTTCATCGCCGCCCGGTGCGTCTGACGGATCTGCATAGCCCCAGTGCACCTTGACCGGACTACCCGGCCAGAACGGACATGCTTCGGCGGCCGCGCTGTCGCATACCGTGATGACGATGCGCATTTGCGGCGCACCGTCCTGCGCGAATTCGTCCCAGCTCTTGCTGCGATAGCCGCTGACGTCGATACCTGCCGTTGTCAGCGCCTCGATTGCGAGTGGATTCACGCGGCCACTCGGCGAACTGCCCGCGCTGAAAGCGCGCACCTTTTTGTCCAGCTTCGAGGCGAGGTGATTCAGCATGGCCTCGCCGAGCACACTGCGCGCCGAGTTGTGCGTGCAGAGGATCAATACGTTGGCCGTCATAGGTTTCTCATTGAATGGCGCGGACTCAGCAGCACGACGAAGACTTGACCGGAACACCGACGGGTTTGCTTGACGACGGAGCGCAGGACGCTGCAACTTCAGAAGCAGGTGCACTGTTTTGCGTACGACGCGACTCGCCGAATAACGGGATGCCATTCAGCGTGTGATACGACTCCCATGCGATGCCTTGAGGATCGACGGTCCAGTACTTGTTCGACTTTGCATAGCAGCAGGCCGTATCCATCTGGGTGTCGACCGGCAAAGCCGCGCCTTCGAGTCGCTCGTGCATCTCGACCAATTCCGCTCCGTTCTCGACCTGCACGCCCAGATGGTCCAGGCCCGGCGCGGCGCCACGTTGCGAGATCGCGAAGTTGACGCGCGGGTCGTCGAGCATCCACTTCGCGTAGTCGCTCTTGACGACCGTCGGCGCGGCTGCAAACAACGACGAGTAGAAGCGGATGCTCGCGGTGAGATCCGTGACGGCGACGTGAATGTGAAAGCGCTTCATGACTGCTTCTCCCGGGAGGGAGAACACGCTGAAGCCGGCGAACAGGGGTTGCCGCCACAGCAGTTCTCGGTGAGATAGGCCAGCAGGCCGTTCATCGTTTCGAAGTTCGCGCAGTAGTAGACAAACCGGCCTTCCTGCCGACTGGCGACGAGGTGCGCATGAGACAGCTCCTTCAGGTGGAAGGAAAGGGACGACGGCGCGACACCCAGCAGCTTCGCGATCTGGCCTGCGGGCATGCCTTCGGGACCTGCCTGCACCAGGGCGCGAAACACTGCGAGCCGCGACTCGTGCGCGAGTGCCGCAAGAGCGACAATGGTCTGGTTGGTTTCCATAATTTGATAATAGTCGAAATATAGAATTAATGGAAGCCGGGAAAATGGCGTGCTCGACGGGTTCGAGAAGGCGGGGCAACACTTGGGCGCATGATCGCTCAATGGAAACTCGGGCGGCCTGCGTCCTTTAAGCGTTGACCAAGGACATTCAACTCTTGGAGCATCCGCCCCGTCTTTGAGCGACTTTTGCTAGGACTGTCGCTGCGGCGACGACGGGCGCTCGGCCGCTCAACTCTGGGAACCGGACGTCCGGGTTAAGAAACGGTGGACGGCGGGTTTGGGTCGGCTAGCGCCGACCGCATCGGGCGGCACTCGGCCAATGGACTAAACCGCTCGCGCGGTATTCACTCCGGTTGAACATGGCGGTTCGTCATAGGAAACCTGCGCAGTTTCCTATGTTGGGAGATGAGGCGGTCTGCCTCATCTCCCAACTGGAGCCCAGCCATGACTACTGCCATTCAGAGCGTCAGTCCGTTGCGCCAACGTATGATGGACGATATGCGCATGCGCCGACTCGCGCCAAAGACACAGGCCAATTACCTGCGCGCGGTTCGAGATTTCACCGTCTTCCTGAGTCGCTCGCCCGATACCGCGACGGTCGAGGATTTGCGGCGCTATCAACTGCATCTGGTTGATCACGGCGTGTCGCCGATTTCCCTGAACGCAGCCATCACTGGCCTCAAATTCTTCTTTGGTACGACGCTTGGTCACGAGGAGTTAATGGCCAAGATGCGTCCGATTTATCTCCCGCGTACCTTGCCGGTCATACTGAGCCGCGATGAGGTGAGTCGACTGATCGCGGCAGCGGGCAATCTTAAGCATCAGACCGCGCTGGCGCTCGCCTACGGCACAGGATTGCGCGCAAGTGAGGTGGTGGCTTTGAAGGTCGCCGACATCGATAGCCAGCGTATGACGCTGCGCGTTGAGCAGGGCAAAGGCCAGAAGGATCGATACGCGATGCTGTCGCCGATCTTGGTCGACCGTCTGAGGGTTTGGTGGCGCGTCGCCCGAGCTCAGGGCAAGATGCTCGACGGTGGCTGGCTGTTTCCTGGCCTCAATCCTATCGAATCGCTCAGCACGCGCCAACTCAACCGCGCGGTCCATGCCGCGGCTCAGGCTGCTGGAATCGACAAGCGCGTGTCGATGCACACATTGCGCCACTATCTTCCATTCCGGACTATGTCGAGTGACGTCGTTGGCGGCAACCTGTTCCAATGATATCGGGCAATGTGAGGTCGAGCTTGCCCTGTCACCCAACATAGTCCCACGCTTCCCTATAGACCATTGAGGAAGCTGAGGAGATGGTCCGTCGGCTTGAAGCGTCCTGCCTTTCCGCGAAGCGGAGATGTCTTCGCGAGCGCCTGTTCCTTCATCGCGAGGGTTGCCTCGAGATAGATCTGTGTGGTTTCTACTGATTCATGTCCGAGCCACAATGCGATCACGGAGCGATCAATACCGGCTTGAAGAAGGTCCATTGCCATCGTGTGCCTCAAGCAGTGAACGGTTACCCGCTTCAGTTGCAACGAGGGGCATTCTTTGGACGCCGTCTCGCGATGCTTGTTCAGCATGTATTGAACGCCGTGGACGCTCAGACGTTCACCCTTGGCGCTCGGAAACAGCACGTCTCCGGCACCGCGTTGCGGTTCTCGCAACCAGGATTTGAGCACGGCGAGCGTGGATCTTGCGATTGGCGTACAGCGTTCCTTCCGGCCTTTGCCGATCACGCGCACGTGGGCGCCAGCCCCGAGAACGAGGTCATCGCGCTTGAGGCTGGTCATTTCGGACAGGCGGAGGCCGGTCTGCACCGCAAGCAATAGAAAGGCGTGGTCACGACGACCGGACCAGATTCGCTCGTCTGGCGCGGAGAGCAAGGCATCGACTTCCGGGCGCGTGAGGAAGTTGACCGTCGTGCGTGTGAAGCGCTTGCTCGGAATGGCAAGCACACGTTGGATCTGCGCTGAGTGGGCAGGCGCTTCGAAGGCTGCATATCGGAAGAACGAGTGGATCGCCGTGAGACGCAGATTACGGCTGCGAACGCTGGCGCCTTGGCGCTTCTCCAGGTCATCCAGAAACGCGATGATCAACGGCGCGTCGATTTCCTTGAAGTCCATGCGAGACGGCGACTTATGCAGGTTTGGGCAGCGACAATTGTTTTGGCCGGTCGTTGACGATCGTTTTGGCCGGTGGTGAGGAGTCTAAGGGCGGCGCAGTCGCCGTAGACGATGAGCCACCGGCGGCGCCAGGTCGACGGGCTTTAGGATGGACTGATCGAAGCTTGAAGAAGAAGCGGTCAGCTCATGTCTGGAACCCGCATTACCGACCAACAGGTTCATCTCTATATGAACAAGCGCAAACAGTACTCCCAGGAAGTCGCGGCCGCCAAGACCGGTATCAGCGTGCGTACGGCGCGCCGCATCGAACGTGACGCCACCTTGCCTTCTCAGAAACCACGGCAAACATGGCGGACCCGAGCTGATCCCTTCGTCGACGTATGGGAGAGCGAAGTCGTACCGCTGCTGCGCAACGCGCCCCACCTGATGGGCATCACGATCCTGCGCAAGCTGCAAGACGATCACCCGGGTTGCTATCCCGATAGCATGCGCCGCACGCTGGAACGGCGTATTCGCCAGTGGCGGGCGCTTGAAGGGCCTACGCAGGAGGTGTTCTTCCCCCAGGAGCATCAGCCCGGTGTGCGCGGTCTGTCAGACTTCACCGATATGAGCAAGCTTTGCGTGACGATCGGCGGTGCCCCATTCGGTCATCGGCTGTATCACTTCGTACTGGCGTTCTCGCGCTGGGAATACGCGAACGTTGTTGAGGGAGGCGAGAGTTTCGAGGCCCTCGCAGCGGGATTGCAGAACGCGCTGTGGCAGGCCGGCGGCTGCCCGCGCGAACATCGCTCTGACAGCCTGTCGGCTGCCTTCAAGAATCTGACAGAGCAGGAGGACTTCACGAAACGTTACTCAGCGCTGCTCGACCATTACGGCATGGAGGGCACGCGCAACAATCGGGGCCTGGGTCACGAGAACGGCAGCGTGGAGTCATCGCATCGGTATCTGAAGGAAGCGGTCGACCAGGCCTTGATGCTTCGCGGTCATCGCGACTTCGCTGACCGGGCCGCCTACGATGAATTCATCCGTGAGGTGGTGATGCGCCGGAACCGGCGCAACGCTGCGGCGTTTCGCATTGAGCGCGCACAGTTGCAGGATTTACCCGCACGTCGCACTACTGACTTCGTCGAGGAAGAAGCACTCGTGACCCGCTGCAGCACATTCACCGTGCGCGGCATCCTATACAGCGCACCGTCACGCCTGATCGGCCATAGGCTAAAGGTGCGGATCTATGGTGACCGGCTCGACTGCTATCTGTCGGGCGCGCTGGTGCACAGTACGCCGCGAGGATCCCGTGCCGCCGACAACCGCCACGCGCTGGACTATCGTCACTTCATCGATTCTCTCAAGCGCAAGCCGCAGGCGTTCAGGGGGTTCGCGTTTCGCGACGCGCTGTTTCCCCGTGAAGCCTACCGACGGACCTGGGAGAAGCTGGAGACGCAACTGACGCAACGCCAGGCATGCAAGACGATCGTAGGGCTGCTCGAACTCGCAGGACATCACGGCGTTGAGGCGTTGCTGGCCGAGCGGCTCGAGGCCTTGCTCGAAGCAGGCGAACTGCCCGATCTGAAGCAGTTGCGCGATGAATTCGCGCCGCGTCAGGCCCAATGTCCCGAGGTCGTAGTCGAAATGCCGCCCGTCGCAGTCTATGACGAGCTTCTCGACAAGGTGGCAGCATGAACGCCCCTGCCCATGACAACGGCCGTCTGGCCTTGATGTTGAACGAGCTACGTCTGCCGACCATCGGCAGGTTATGGCCCGAGTTCGTTGAGCGCTCTGATAAGGAAGGCTGGCCGGCTACGCGATTGCTTGGGGCGCTGCTTGAGCACGAACTGGCCGAACGTGCCAAACGACGCATCGAGCGGCATCGTACCGAGTCACATCTTGATCCAACCAAGACGCTGGCCACCTTCGACTTCGGCATGGTGCCAATGGTCTCGAAAGCGCATGTCACGGCACTGGCGACCGGAGATTCGTGGCTGGAGAAAGGTGCCACGATTCTCCTGTTCGGGCCCCCCGGTGGCGGTAAAAGTCATTTAGGTTCAGCCATCGGACACGCTTTAATCGAAGCCGGCTATCGAGTGCTGTTCACACGCACGAGCGAGCTCGTCCAGAAACTCCAGGCTGCGCGTCAGAGCCTGCAGCTTCCATCCGCCCTCACGAAGCTTGATCGGTTTGATCTCATCATCCTGGACGACCTGTCGTGCGTATTTCACACCAAGCTGGACAGCGATTTCGCGGGAAGCTGGACAGGCATTTCACGTGAAGGTGGACACGGATTTCACGCCAAGCTGGACAGCGATTTCACGCGAAGCTGGACAGTAACCTCGTGAGGTAGCGACGCGGGTCAACCGTGGCACGCTCGACGATTTCGTCGAGAGGCCACATGGCATATCCAACGTTGACCATGCGTAAAATTCGTGAAGTGCTGCGCCTGCATTTCGACTGCGGGTTCAAGCAGCGGGAGATCGCCCGGGCAGTGGGCACCTCGCCGACGACGGTCGGACAATACGTGCGGCGCATGCAGCGCACCGGGCTGAGCTGGCCGCTGCCGGCGACGTTGTCCGATGACGAACTCGAAGCCCGGCTGTTTCCGCCACCTCCGCAGGTTGAAGGGCAGCGTCCCGAACCTGACTGGCCGACGGTGCGCCGCGAGCTTGCGCGCAAGGGCGTCACGCTCGACCTGCTGTGGAATGAGTACAAGGCCGAGCATCCGGACGGCTACGCGTACACGTGGTTCTGCACGCGCTACAGCCAGTGGGCGAATTCACTGCCCCTGACGCTGCGTCAGACACACGCGCCCGGTGAGAAACTGTTCGTCGATTACTCCGGCGACAGAATCGCGATCATTGACGCGGCGACGGGCGAGATCCGCGAAGCAGAGCTCTTCGTCGCGGTGCTCGGCGCGTCGAACTACACGTATGCCGAAGCGACCTGGACTCAGCAGTTGCCCGACTGGATCGGCTCGCACGTGCGCGCGTTCGAATTCATCGGTGGCTGCCCGGAGATCGTCGTGCCCGATTTTGTTCCCGGCAACAAAATCGGGCTTCTGTGCCCGCTGGCGTTATGTGGCGGCAAGCGCGGTGTTCCCGTGCTGAGGCGGCGGGGAGCGAATATTTGAGCACATAATTTGTTACAGCGAATTGAGCCATTCGAGGAGGGTTTTGTCGTCCTTCCAGGCGGTACGAGCTCGGGATCCCGCCGAAACACCAGAATTCACCGCACAGGCTGCCAATGCTCGAGCTTTAGCATTTAACGTCAGCTCTGCGTATCGATTTGTTGTATCCACGCTGACGTGTCCGAGCCAGCCACGGATCACATTGATCTCGACACCGGATTCCAGAAGGTGGACCGCGGCGGTGTGGCGAAACAGGTGCGGGCTGACTCGCCGAGGCTGTGGGCTGTCCGTGTCCCATAATGCAGCATGTCGCCGAACGATCTTGTAGATACCGAAGCGCGTCAGGGGACGGTTTGGTATTGCACAGAAGACATAGCCGTCAGGCAACGTATGCTGCTCTGTCAGCAATTGCTGAAGACCTTTAACCGTCTCCTCCCAGAGTGGACAGATGCGCCACTTATCGCCTTTGCCGTGCAGATGAACCTTGGCTGGAGGGACGAAATCGAGATGTTCCATGCGAAGATCGGCGACCTCTTGTACGCGGGCACCGGTGTTGTACAGAAAGAGCAATAGGATTCGATCTCGGAGTGCAAAGCGCCCCTGCTTTGGGAGAGAGCGAAACAGTGCTGTCACCTCATCATCCGCGAGATAGTGGGTGTCAGGTAATGCTGTCCGCTTGACAGGGATCGCGGCGATGCGCTGGCAGGCTGCAAGCATCTCCGGCACTCGCAGGGCGAGGTATGAGTAGAAGGTATTCAACGCCGCGCGTCTCTGGTTGCGGGTACGCACAGAATTGCCACGCTCCTGCTCCAGGTACTTCAGAAATGCAAGGACTTGGTCGAAGCCGAGGTCCTCGATGGTCAGAGATGCGATAGAACCGCCGCGTTGTTCGGATACAAAGCACAGGAACAGGCGGACGGTGTCGCGATAGCTTCGGATCGAACCTTGGCGCAACCCCTTCTGCACTGGAAGATGATCCGTAAAGAACGACTGTACCAATGGGCCGAGAGATGGTGTCATGATGAGATGACCTCCTGGAGGGTTGCTGCGGCGAATGCCTCGTAACGACGGTTGGCCTGCTCGAGCAGTGCAGGTGTCGTTGACAGATACACCGAGGTGGAGCTCACATCGGCATGACCCATGAAGGTTGAAAGCGCAAGAAGATTCGCCTGTGGATCAAGGCCGTCGCGGTACCAGCGGGTCAGCACGCCAACAGCGAACGCGTGGCGTAGATCATGGAGATGCGGATTCGGAACACCCGGTGCGATGTCCAGATGCAGCTTTGGAACCAGAGCATGAAAGGTCTGACTTACGGTGCCCGGACTGACGGGCCGTCCTCCACGCAGGCTAAACAGCGGCGCCTCATCCGAGACTGCGCGCGCGTCGTCCATCTGACGTCGCCGCACATGCTCGTTGAGCAACGCTTCGAGCTTGGGACCGAAGGGAACGAGCCGGCTCTTATAAAACTTCGTTTCCCGAATGATTAGCAGCTGCCGATCACGGTCAACATCCTTGATACGCAGTCGGCAGGCTTCTCCAACGCGCAATCCGAGCCCATATAGAACAGCAAAAAGAACGAAGTAGGTACTGCCCCGTTCAATGGTGCTTCCGTTGTCGGGAAGCGCCTTGGCCAGAGCGAACAGTCTCCTGGCGTCTGCCGTATCAAAGATATACGGCGCCCGGTCATATCTCGATCGACGCGGTGGTGACTGCAAGGGTGTCGCGGCGAGACTGCCGCGATCGACGAGATACGAGAAGAACCGGCCTATCGTGCAACGTAGGTGGTTGTAGCTCCTCGGTCGCGATCGTGGACGCGAGAGCAGGAACTCATCCACCAGGGGCGGAGTCACTTCGGAGAGGCGACCAATGCGCTTCTGTAGAAGGTAGGCGTCGAGCAGAACGAGCGTCTTCTGTTCAACATCATAACGCCTTCCCAACGAACGTTTGTGAAGGATGAACTGCTCAATATCCGGCCCAAGAAAACTCTGGAAAGACGTGTGGGGACTCATAGCACATCCTCCCCGTCGCCCTGTGCGACACTGCGAAGTTCCTCGATCGCGATCTTGCCGTAAATCTGGGTCGACGAGATGTTTCGGTGCCCGATATAGTCTCCAATATGCTTAAGTGAAAAATGGGCGTTGAGCAAGTGCTGGACGCAACTGTGGCGCAGTACGTGGGAGCCAGTCCGTGGAACGCTGACACCGGCCTTGCGGATGAAGTAAGCAGCCCGCGATACCACAGCCGCGGACTGGATCGGAGCGAGCGGTGCCGTCATGCGCATGAACACTTCACGATGCGTTGTCGCTGGCCGCCCATTTTTGAGGTAGTCGACGATTGCCGCTCCGGCTACCGCCGACAGCGGGTAAGTGGTCGTATTACCGGCCTTGCGGTCGCGGATTCTGAAACGCTCGTTGCGCCAGTCAACATCGTCCAGGGAGAGTGCAGAAACTTCGCAGGCCCGCAGCCCGTATGTCGCAAGCAGCAACAGCATCGCGTAGTCGCGCTTACCACAGGGCGAACGTCGATCAACGCTCGCCAGGATGCGCTCAACCTGATCCCAGGCGATCGATCGGGGAATGCCTGCGTATCGATACGATTGGGGAAACTCGACCAGCGAACTCAGGTCTCTGGAGACGACTCCTTCACGATACAGGTATCGCAGAAAGACTCGCAGTGTTCCACAGGCATTGCGAAGCGTGGTCCAGGCAACCCGTGGACCATACTCGGTGATGAAGCCGCTGATCACGGTCGGCGACACAGCGCGTAGACCGATGCCGTTGCGATCGAGGTAGGTTGCGAACTGTCGAAGGTGGAAGCGGTACTGGTAAATCGTACGCGGCCGGAGGCCCTTCTCCTCGACAAGGTAAGCCAGGAACTCCGGCGCCTGCCGCTCGAACGGATTCTCTGGCTTATGCGGGCGACCCGGACCAACGTAACCGTCAATTGCCAGTTGCAGCATCTGGCAAACGGGATTGCGTATCTCATGGGCCAACCTGCTTCTTCTGGACGCGCACCGTCCGCGCCCTCGTCGGCGAATCCAGGCTTGCACAAACGGTTCGACGTGGTCGCTTAGTTGCGCCAATTCGTTCGCGCCGTGCGTCTTAGCGAACTCGCCGAATTCGACCAGAACCGGAACGCGATGCAGCACGCTGCGGGGTGTGTAGCCGTGCTCTGCCATCCAGTTGACGTACTGCTCGATCGCTGGAGCGATCCACGAAGCCCGGATGCGATCAACGCTCGCGGGACGAACATAGTAGTTCTCGAGCATGACAATCTCCCAAGGAAAGTGGGAAGATCAACATGCCACGACGACTCGTTATGTTGCCAGTGAAGCAACAAAATGGCCCACGGTCGCTACTTCGAAAAGAAAGGGCCACATAACGCCAGCGGGCACAGAAGCCCGATAACCCGAGGGCACTGATCTCGAACGCCGACCGCTACGAACCCACGCTCGGCCTAACCACGCAGGACTTCGTGAGCCATTACGGTACCGCGATGCTGCCCGCGCGCCCGCGCAAGTCAAAGGATAAGGCGAAGGTCGAGGTCGGCGTACAGATCGTCGAACGCTGGATTCTTGCCCGCCTCCGGAATCACCGGTTCTACAGTCTGGTCGAACTGAACAAGGCGATCGCCGGGTTGATCAACGATCTGAATACGCGGCCGTTCAAGAAGCTCGAGGGCACTCGGCGCGAGTGGTTCGAGCGGCTCGACAAGCCGGCGCTGCGCCCGCTGCCGACGCGTCGCTACGAAATCGCCACCTTCCAGAAGTGCCGCATCAACATTGACTCGCATATCGAGATCGATGGCCACTACTACAGCGCGCCGCATAGCCTTGTACGTCAGGAAGTCCACGCGCGCGTGACACGTTACCACTGACCCAAGGAGGTCACGATGTTGATGCAGCAAACCCTCTCCCAGCTCAAAGCCCTCAAGCTGGACGGTATGGCTCGCGCGTTCGAGGAACAGGCGGCGCTGACGGCTAGCACGAGCCTGTCGTTCGAGGAACGCTTCGGCATGGTCGTGGATCGTGAGATCGCCTGGCGCGATACCCGGCGGCTCGAGCGATTGCTCAAGTCTGCGAAACTCAAGAATCCCCAGGCCTGCATTGAGGACATCGAGTACCGGCAGAGCCGTGGGCTCGACAAGGGTAGCTACCTGGGCAGATTAAATTTGCTGGGCTGTCAACGGATTTCGTTGCGACATGCGGCGTCCCCGACGTGCAGCGTTGGTTGGGATGACAGCATGCACGTTGGTATAGAGAGTTGCGGCGCGTGCTGAGAATGCCGACGCTTACCTTCGCGTCGTTGAACACCTGCATTCAGGAGACATGCGACCCAACATTAATGACCGCGATTGAGGTCTGAGACACGCATAGGACATCCATGGTCAATGCTGTCCGCCCTGTTTTTCGGTGTATGCGCTGATCGGCGCTGGTATAGCGAGCAAGGAACTGAACTGTTTCAACGGCGCTTCTTGAAAGCAGGCTGCTCGCACTCGGCTTGATACGGGTCGTCCGGCAAGAGTTCTTTCCATTCGTCTTGGCTCAGCTGACGGTTCGCCTTGGTACAGGCCATCTTGATCCAGATATCCGGGTTCAGTGGCCAGCCGAGAAACGTTCCGTCGGTGTTCACCGTAACGAGGCGTTCGTGCGCAGCATCGATCAGGATCGCTGAGACCACGGAACTCCCCGCGTCCAGCGTCGTGACGAATTGCGTCCCTGCCAGCTTCCACAGGGAAACCTGACCATCGTGATCGCCAGCGGCGATCAGATCCGCAGGGGCATTGACGGCCAGCGCCGACACGCTGCCGTCCACCTGATGTATCGTGAGCTTGCGTTCCAGTTCGAGCATGGGTATCGAGATCACGGCGACGGTACGCTCCGCGGCACCGCCTCCGGATCCGAAGGAAATCAACTTTAGTCCATTGTCCGAAAATGACAGTCCTGCAACGCCTGCATCTTTATAAACGGCGAGCGGGCCGCTTATGGCGCGCCCGGTGTGCGCATCGAACAGACGAATGCTCCCGTTCTCGAAGCCAAGCGCGACGCGATTGCCCTGAGCATCGATTGCAAGCGAGCGAAGGCGAGGTTCGGCAGGGAGCGCCAGTCGCGTTTCGCGTTGCGGTCTCGCAGCGTCGAGGCCCACGATCATGACGTTTTTGCCGGCGCGCTCCACGTATGCCAGTGCATTCGCCGTCACGGCTAGCTCCATCCCGTCCGGCGCAGCGGCGGTCGTCACGACGCGCGCCTGCGATGGAGCGGTGCGATCGCGCAGCAGGATGGTGCCATTGTGCGTCGTCCACGCAACGCGTCCGGCGTTGTCGTCCATCGCAATGGAAGAGATTTCCATATCGCCGACTGACTGAAAGCCCTTGCTATCCGGGGCGCCTGTCTCGCGCATGTCCACCGAGGCTTCGCCCGCCACCGTGCGGCTCTCGGCGATCAAGTCGGATTCCTGCATCCATATTCCGTTTGCGAGCCTCCAGACTCCGGCGCGTCCCGTGGTGGTCGAAGCCGCAATGAGGGTTCCCGTGCGATCCATCCGGAGTAGCCAGGGCTCGGGCCCGAAGGAGGGCAACCGGCTGGCGAAGCTGATTTCATTCCCGAGGTTCCAGAACGCCACGTCGCCATCTCTCGAAGCCGAGACGAGGCTGTAGGCTGCATGCGCTTTGCTATCGAAGACCAGCGCCGTGACCGCATTCCCGTGTGCCTGGAGCGCTTCGAAACCGGCCGGCATGCCGAACCAGTCGTACAATCTGACCATCCCGTTTTCGTCGCCGAGAGCAATGCGTCGTGATTTGCCGTCGACCGCGGCGCTGCTCGGCAGTCCGGCGAGGGCGACGGAGGACCGTCGCGGACCGCTCTGCGAGTCAGCCGCGAATCTCCATAGCGTGCCATAGGCGCTGACTACCGCCAGCGTGCAGTTCGCGTCGAAGTCCAATGCGAGCGTTCCCCCTTCGATGCCGGCCTGCCTTGTGATCGTCGATGCGGAAAGATCCCGTTTTGACGACAGGTCGATCAGCAACAGGAATTCCGAGGTCATGCCCGCAGCCAGCATGCGTTGTCCCCGGCTGAATGCGAGCGATGTGATGCGCAAGTCGTCACCTTCGTCGAGCGCCGCCAGCATGCGACGGCTGTCACGTTCAAAGAGCATCAGCCGGCCGCTGGCGGTGCCCACGGCGACCAGCCCGCGAGGGTCGCCGTCCTCCGCTCCCGCAATGGCAAGCACCTGCCGCTCCTTGCCGGCGGGCGCGGGGGCGGTGCTCACCGTATCGAGGGCCATGCCCGCAGCCGTGTGCGTCATGACCTGAACCGACCCATCCTCTCTGCCGATCCATTGCTGATCGCCGAGGGTTCGGACGGCGGTCACCGCGCCTTTTGCCGGGTCCGCCTGCACGGTGCTTCCGACGTCCAGCTTATCGGCATCGATCGTGATCAGCTTCCCTGTCGATGTGCCTGCTTCGACGTTTCCTCCCGAACCCACGCCGATGCTTTCGACGCCGTCCTTCAGGTGGATCAGGCGCCTGAGAGCATTCCATTTGACGAGTTGCTGCATCAGGGCGTTGCGAGCATCGGGCGTATCGTTGACCTGGACCGCCCGGGCGCTCAGCAACAGCTCGCGATCGGCGCCCGCGGACTGCTGTGAGGAGGCTGCCAACGCCCGGGAGAGCGAATCGAGACGGCGCGCCTCGGCGAGCAGGTATTCGCGATATGCCGCGATGAACATGATGAGGAAAATCACAGTGCCCATCAAACCACCGATGGCCGTGCGCCGCCAGACAGTGCGCTGACGTGCTTCGGACGCAGCGAGAAAAGGCGCGATCTGCTCGCCCACGACAAAGTCGGGATTGTCCTGCAGCAAGCGCCGCGCTGCCTCGAACTGCTTTCCCCGATAAAGGATGCTTTTCTCTGCCCGCCCGGACGCCTCCCAGCGAGCGGCATCTCGACGGACCTGATAGGGCGTCAGTCGCGCGGGCCCGTGGGAAGGTGACAGTTCCTTGCCGGTAATGGCGGCCTCGAGCTTGCGCAGGCTCTCGTGTTCATCGGCCCCGGTCTGGAAATCCGCCCAGTTGATGTCCTGAAACACGCGGCCCGCGCCCAGCTTCGCCATGTCGTCGGAGCGCGCGCCGTCCAGAACGGCGGGAAGGAGTTTGAACTGCGGATCGGCGCGATAACGTCGCAATGCCTGCTCGGCCTCCCAAAGATGGGTGGGCCCCCAGCCGTTCGCGCCGAGAAAGATGACACAGCCCGAGCATGTGGCGAGGGCCTGCTCGATAAAAGGAATGAACTCCTGCCCGGTTGGGATCGCATACACGTCCAGGAAAAAAGGCGTGCCGAAATCGAGTTCCAACGCATCGGCGATCTGCGTGATGCGAGGCTTGTCCTTGCTGTTGTGACACAGAAAGATTCTTATCTTGATCGATGCATCATTCCGGTCTTTCGCAACGATTTGCAGGGCGGTTTCTGACATGGCGGTTGATAGTCTGGACGAGCCGGGGTTTCCGGCATTGCGGGTGCCTGAACATCAGGACAGGTTCGCCGCCGGTGCGGTGGCTGCGCATCACCCGCTTACACGCTTTGGGGCGGTTCACGAAGCCGGGCTATCCCTGCTCGAAGAGGCCACTGCCTCCGGCAGGGGCAGCAAGCCCACGCGCGTGGTTGCGCCCCACATCACCTCGTCTTTCTCCGACCGGAAAGGCGACTCGCGCACGTGGCTGGCGCGGGCGAGACCGTCGAGCACTGCGCGAAGTTCATCCTGGTAGAGCCTGGTCTCCCGGCGTAGCGCGGTCTCGGTCCGCCACTTCCACCGGAAGTCGGCGAGCACCGCGTAGACGCGCGTCGAAGGCTCGTCGCGCTGCCCGGAGAACGCGGGCCCGAGCGGCCACGCGTCTGGCTTCAGTTCGAGCGAATACGTCTGGTTCGTCTGCCTTCCCGACTTGTAGGTGATCCGGATTTTGATTTTGAAGCCGCGCCAGGATTCGCTGAGCAAAGCGAAACAAAGGGCGGCATCGGTGCTTCTTCGGATCGGCTCGTCGAAACTCGAGTTCAACTGATATTCGACTTCGGCGATCGCGTCGAGGCGGGCGCGCGGCGCGTCGATGAAGACGCACCAGGTATAGCGGGCGCGGGCCTTCGGCCCGGAGGTGCGGCGCGAGTAGGTCGCGAAGGACTCCGTGGTGCGGCTGAGACGCAGCCTTTCGATGATTTGCCGGAGCAAGCGCGTGCATTCGCGACCGGGATCGACGTCCTTGCTGGCTTCCAACGCACGGAGCAGATCTTCCAGTTGGGCGTCGAGCTCGGGCGGGAGCCGATGCGCGAGCGCTGCTTCGTGGAGCGCCGTGGAGAGGCAAGTGAGGAACAGCCAGAGCGGGCGCGTTTCGCGCGTCGTGAACGCCATCATCCTTTCGACCTCCAGCGCTTCGGTTAGGGCGGGAAGCAGCGCGGCCTCGGGCCTGAGCCAGAAAATCGTGTAACCGACGACGCGGCGCGCCGCATCACGGCTCGCGATCAGCTTAAGCGCGACGTCGTTGTCGATGTGCGGCATGGCCTTCGCGACCAGGAGCCGCAATTTTCGGTATGCCTCGCCGAACGTCTTCATGTCGACGGGGCCCAGGAATTCAAGCGCAAGTGCGAACAAGGCGCTCAGCGCGCGTCGCGAACGCTCCGCGATCTCGAGACGCTCGAGAAAGCGTTCGACGGCCTGCGCGCGCACCTCGCCGGCCTGATCGCGGGAGCGCCGCAGCCATTCCGAACGCGATCTGTCGAGGCTCTTCGCGCCGGCCGCATCGTCGAGCATGGCCTGCAACAACTGCGCGGACGCGCTCTCATCGGTGAGAATTTCATCCAGCAGGGCGTTCCTCACGCTTTGCATGCCTTCCGCCGCAGCTAGCGTGTCGAGCCGTGCAAGGTCCGCGATGAGCCAGCGCGCCGCCGCCGGCAGCACGGCGCGCAGCTTCGCCAGAGCGTCGGCTTCGCCCGATGGGAGCGGCGTGCCGCCGGCCGCTTCGGCCAGCTCGCGCATGAACGTGTCCACGGGGAGCGCGGACCGGTCGATGGAGGCCGTCGCGAACAGTCCGTGCAACGCGGCGGCGCTTTCCCGGTATCGCGCGATGCGCACATCGTCGAAACAGTCCTGAAGCAGCGCGATGATTCGCCCGGCCATCCGCTCCGCGGCTTCCTGTGTGCCGGTCCCGCTGTCGAGAAAGCGCAGGGCGCGGCGGTTCGGGAACGCCTGCCGATGGTCGCCCGACATCAGGCTCGCATGGAACGCGCGGGCATCGGCGCCGGTTCCCGGAACCGGCAGCACAGGGCAGCCGGCATCGATCGCAACCTCGCAAAGTGCGCGCACGCCGCCGACGCCGCCGAGGGCCACCACCGCGTCGGCCCAAGCCACCATCTGCCGGGCCCAGTGCCGCCGGTCTACCTTGACCGGGGGCACGGGCAGCCTGAGGTCGGGAGACCATCGTTCCTCGACGAGCTGCACGACGCGAGACTCCAGCGGAACGTGAGATCCGAGCGACTCGGTGAACGACTGCGCCACCAGATAGTCGACGCCGGGCCACCCGCCGCAGACGAGAAAATAGCCCGCGTCGGCAAGCGCGCGACCGAGCGACTGACCGATGCGCCAGACTTCCTCCGGCAAGTCCTTTTGCCCGGTGCCCGTGACGAGCACGCGCCGCCGGATGCCGCCCCGCATGCTCTGGATCGACGGCACGGACACCACGACGGCATACACACGTTCGTCGGACGTCTCTTCCGTGCGCATCAGAACGCCGAGAAGCTCACCGGACTCCAGCCATACCGGCGCGCCACCGGCCTGCGCGAAGATGCTTCGATCGAAAACAGGCTCGAGACGGACCGTATAGCCGCGATCGGTCAAGCCGGAGACGACGCCATTCACAGGAAGCGATTGCGGGCGCTGCGAAAGCGTGTCGAGCTCCGTCGCGATGTCGATGTTCACCGTGCGGCCCACGACAGGCTCCGCCGCTCCGACGACCGTGACATTGCCGACGCCCGCGCCTTCGATCGCGCGCTCGAGCCTGATGATCGCGGGGTCTTCCGGGAACGAATGCGGCGCGCCCGCCGGTACGCGCGCGATCACCTCGCCGGGGACAGCGTCGGGCGTCGATGCGCCGCGCTCTTCGAAGGCGTCGGTCAGCAGAACCCTGACCGTGTCGCGCTCCACCGCGTGGGCGAAGATCAGCGCATGGCGCGGCGACAGCAGAAGGCCCGCCCAGCGGGCCTGTCCCGACGCCACGACGACCACCGAGCGCAGCCGTGCGCGCCTGTCGGATGGCGGTAGATCGGGTTCTTCGACATCGAGCGCCAGAACCTGTCCGTCGGACAGGTGCAGATCGACGCAGCGCGCGGCCGACGGCACGAACGACACGCTGCCGTCGACCAGCACGGTATGCGCTTGCGCGGCGGCATCGCCGCGCGGCACCACGTCCACGCGTATGGCGTCCTGCGTCGTCGATGTGTCGACGCGATGCGCGTCGTCGAGCGCCCGCTCGCTCATCTCGATCCCGTCTTCCACACGGCGTACCCAGAAAGCGCGCGCCCGGTTCAGCGAACGGGTCGCCGCCTTCAGTCGCGCCGCGCCAGGCAAGGCCCACACCTGCCGGGGAATCAGCGATTCCGCCGATCTCATCCAGATGGCCGCATCCTTCGACGTACCTTCGTCCGTCAGGCCGTGCTGCACCCAGCCGAACAGCATGTCGATGCGGGCCGCGTCCTCCGCGTTCGAAGGGCCGCCGCGCACGGCCCACCACGTGAGCTCCTCGTGCACCAGAAGCCACGTCGAAAAGGGCGCGCGATCGCGCTCGTCGAACGGAACCCTGGCGCGCAGTCTGAACATGAGGTGCCATGTGGCGTCCAGCCGCCGCAACGGATCTTCGGCCAGCCGCCGCTGCAAGACGGGAAGCACCTCGGGATCGAATACGAGGCCGGTCGCGGCCGCGGTCTCGACGATCGGACTGAACCACAAATCGGCCTCGTCGGCGGCGCGGCGTTCCGGGGCAAGCTCCAGACGCAGCGCGCGCAGCAACTGCGGCTCTACCCGCCGCGCCAGCGAAGCCAGCATCGCGATTTCGCGGGATCCCGGCGAGAGCGCATCGACCCGGGCAGCGGCGCTAGTCATCGAACCCTCGCACGAACGGGGCAGGGGGCACCTGGCGAACGCCGGTCTCGCGATCCCACAGGACGATCCGAAGCAGCCGCACGAGCGCGCCGTCGCCGAGGCGTTCGCCCGGATAGGGCGAGAGCACGCTCAGCGGCACGCCCTGAGCCATGAGGTGGCGGCGAAAGGCGAGCCAATCGCGCGTGCGATGGGCGCGTTCGAACGTCTCGGCGCGGACCACGCCCAGATCGGTCACCGCGAGCACGGGCGTCCCCGCGCGCGGCGGTGAGTAAGGCGTGCGCCGGCGGGTCCTTTTTTCGATGACGCCATACGCCGGGCACTGCTCGAAATTGCGGACCTCGATCCGATCGGCGCCCACGGTGCGTTTCAATTCGCGAAACAGTTGCACCGCGTCTTCGTGAAAAGGCCGCATGGCCGGCGAAGTATCGACGAGCAATCGCAGACCGGGACCGAGCGTGGACAGTGGACGTCGCGGCAGCTTGCACGGCGGGTTTGCGCGCGCAATGGCCGTGACCAGTGCGGCGACGTCGAGCTCGCCGCGCGGCAGGCGCACCGCCGAGAGTCGTCCGAGCATCGCGCGCGCAAGGTGCGGCTCGAGCAAGGGCTCGATCGGCGTGTCGTAGAGCGGCCGGTGCTCCTTTGGCTTCGGCAGCGGAAGCCGCCGGATCTCCGCCCGGTCCTCTTCCGGCGGGGACGGCGTCACGAGCACACGGAGGCTGGAAGGCACGGCACTGCGCTTTGCATGACCTCTGCCGCGTTCGCGCGACGATGAATCGCCCATGCCGCCGTCCTCGTCCTCGGCCTCATCATCCTTGTACTCCGTTTCGCCAGGATGGATTGCCCGCGCTTGAATGTACGGCGTGCCGATGGTTTCCCGCGCGCGTGAAAGCGTCGGCCAGCCGAGCGCGTCAAGAATCGCGTTCACGACATCAGGGTCCGTCGCACCGCCGCATCGGGCGAGCGACCGGACGACATCGGCCAGGTCCTGCGCCTGTGTTCTCGACCCGACCAGCCCGCTCTTGTAGTTCCACTTCGCGCGTGCGGCGACGGCGCGCGCCAGCGAGGATTTGCCGCTGCCGGACGGCCCGCGCACAAGCAGCGGGCGCCCTGTCGCGAGCGCGAGGTTGAGGCGCAGCCGGATGGCGTCGTCGAACACGTACCAGTGCGAAGGTGTGCGGTCGGCGATCACCTCGGCGGCTTCCGGCCGCAGACCTCGCTCGACCACGGTTTCGCGGCGGTCGTCGAAAAGCGGGGTGAAGGTGTAGCGCTGGTCTGCCGGCATCGCCTAGCTCCTTTCGCGTTTCGGGTGAAACCTGTCGAACACTCGCTTGAGCGACAGGAGCGTGTCCACCTGATGGGCGTCGAGCGGCGGCTGGAGCTGGAGCAGCCAGTTCTCGTTCCACGGCTCGACAGTGGATTGACCGTTCTTCCTGCGCAACGTCAGACCGCAAACAGAATACGTGGCTCGCCACACGTCGATCATCGATCTGGCCTGATCGAGCGTCGAGACGTTGACGCAGAACACGACCGGTTGTCCCATCTGCCGCAGGCGCCTCGCGGTCTCCCGATCGACGCTTTCGAGCGTCTCCTCGTCGTCGTCCGGATCCTCGTCCTTGCCATCGAGCTCGCCGAATTCGTCCGCGAGTGCTTTTTTCATTTCGAACGCGATGTCTCTACCCGCCTCGAGCGCATTAGTCACGTTGAGCAAGGTCCAGCCGTGATCGTGGCGGCCAGCCGAACGCACGACGTAGAACTCCGAAACATCGGTGCGGAGGCTGTCGATCAGTACCGGCAACGCGTCGTCGGGCGCTTTCCTCATTTCCATGCCGAGCAGGTGGGCAGCCGTCTCGGGCA
>Ga0182735_1000998_pt1 | contig 20008 bp, 13 predicted proteins | sample eDN5th30CKraftMG_FD_128524 | JGI IMG/M metagenome (GOLD analysis project Ga0182735, IMG submission 128524) | Enriched Miracle-Growth compost microbial communities from Emeryville, California, USA - eDNA 5th pass 30_C Kraft MG (version 2) (version 2) ...
CCACCCTTCGGCCAACGCCTTCTGAGTGATGATGAATTTCACCGGACAACGCGGGTCGGAAATGCCCAGGGCGTAATCGGTGGCAATGCGATCCAGCCCCCTTTCATCTCCTGTGGCGACGACGATTTCCTCGGCAGGGATGCCGTGATTGTTGATCAGTTCCTCACGTACCCGATCAAAATCCAGCGTTTCGTGGGTCGCACTACGCGGTTGCGACTGAATCAGCACGAGAGGGCGAAGATACGGCCCCCCTGCGCGGTATTCCGTCGTAGCCAATCCCTGCAATGCATCGCGCCGTGCAATGGCATCGGCCAGGCATTGCTGCCAATCGGGCTGGGTTTCCAGCAGCACCGGGAGCTTGATCATCTCCTCGGCCTTCAGCTCTGCTGCAGAAACACTGTGCAGGACATTGCTGGGCGTGTGCTCGGTATCAGGTGTCGCGGTCAACTCCAGAATGCCTGCTGGCCGCAGTCGGGCCAGCATCTCAAAGGCCAGTTCCGTGCGATTGTTATGCGCCTCATCCACCACCACAAACGGGCGTCGCAGGCGCAAGACATTGGCCAGCGACGACGGTGTCGTGCGCTCAGCCCCTTCGCCGTCAGTCAGCAATTCCGCTCGTTGCTCCGCACTCAGATGCTCGAAATGATGCATCAGTGCGCCGTTGGACTGATAGACCTTGCGGCACTCTTCGTCCTCCACCTGGAATGCCTGGCGTGTGGTCACGATCACGACCGTGTTGGTATCCAGCGTGGCGCGTGTGATGCTTTTGGCTTCGTCCAAATCCATGACGACCACGCGGCCCGCTTCGCGCAGAGCAGCATGGTAGGGATGCTCTGCGTCCTTCAATGCCTTGAGGGTCTGCTCACGGATCGGTTTGCTGGGCACCAGCCACAGAATGACACTATGCGTGGACCGAAGCAGGTGCGTATTCACCAGATTGACGCTTTTGGCAGCAAGCCAGGTCTTGCCGCCACCCGTGGGCACACGCAGGCAGAAATACGGCATCTCAGGCTCAAACCCAGCGAGCGGGTGATAAGCATTGGCCCGGCCCCACAGCGCTTCAGTGGTGCTCATGTAGGCAATTGAAGCCGAGCCCTGCGCCTGACAAGCCTCGAAATACGCCTGGACGCTATCCAGCACCTGTTGTTGATAGTTTTTTGGAGTGTAGTCATTCATGACTGCACCTCCAGTGCATAGGGCGTCTGCTTGAAGGTGATGTTCTCGCGTGCAATGCGTGACCCCATGCGATTGGCAGCCGCATAAATGACTTTCGGGCCGCGAAACGTCGGCAGTCGTCCGAAAACGGCCGCCGTGAGGACATTGCCACTGTCTGGGGCGAGATCCTTGAGGATGCCGTTATAAAGCAGATAGATCGCACGGCCCTCATGCACACCCAGCAAGGGACTGTCAGCAACACCTGTGAAGCCTGTGCCTGTCTCGGCAAACCAGACGAATTCGGCGAGTTGGGCAAAGGTCACATCTTCCCGGATCTGGCCGTCTGCGGTAAAGAGTGGCTCGGCAGAGAGTTTGCAATACTGGAAGCTGCCCCCCAGACCTTCGACATCTTCACCTTTGGCATTGGTGTAGCCCTGGGCCACACGACGCACCCGCTCAGCCGTGACATTTTGCGCGATGTGTTCGTCCATCTCGACCAGAATGAATCGGCGATTTCCCCCGTCCTCGGCGTTCTGTTTCAGAACCGCGTGGGCCGTGGTGCCGGAGCCTGCAAAACTGTCGAGGACCAAAGCGGACGGATCATTCATCATGCGAATGATCTGTTCAACCAGCTCTACTGGTTTCGGGGTATCAAACAAGTCACTTGTATTGAATACATCCCGAAGGAATGCTTTTGCCTGCCGCATCGTCGGTAGATCAGACCAAATGCTGGGGTAGGGACGTCGAGGGTCCTCGGGTGCAAACTCTCGGGTATAGGGTTCCCAGACGGTTACACCCTGGCGATCACGTTGCTTCCAGATGAGTGTGTCAGCAGACTGGTGACGCGCAATGCCATCTCGTCCCATTGCCCAGCGCGCTTCCTCGCCATTATCGTGCATGGGAAACACTTCAGACCCGTCTGGTGCAATTAACGGGAAATACATGGTGGGACGGTCTCGACGCAGACTGTTTCTGCCATTTTTCTTCAAGAGCCGATCTCGGTATCTACGCCCGGACTCATCCACGCGCCCGTAAGCATCCACAATCCCTGGAGCCGACATTTGCGCGAGCGAAAGCTTTGAAATATCACGAGCATAGGCCAGTATGTACTCGTGGTCTGGCGTCAGTGGAACCTTGTTGTCGTTTGGACTATCAACCTTACGCCAGATGAGCGCCGTAATCAGATTACGGGCTCCGAAGATTTCATCCATGAGAGGCCGTAAATTACCAACCTCGTTATCGTCGATGGATATAAAAATTGCACCCTCGTCGTGCAAAAGCTCCTTCAACAGCACGAGACGCGGGTACATCATGCACAACCAGCGGTCATGGCGATCCAGGGTTTCGCCTTCTTTGCCAACCACTTCCCCCAGCCAACGGCGGATTTCAGGGGAGTTGACATTATCGTTGTAGGCCCAACCTTCATTGCCGGTGTTATAGGGCGGGTCGATGTAGATGCACTTCACCTGACCCGCATAGCGGGGTCGCAGCGCCTTCAGGGCATGCAGGTTATCGCCCTGCACAATCAAGTTTCCATCACTTCCCATGCCTGCACTGGATGATAGGTCTTGTACCGGCTCCAACAACCGGCATGGGACCTCTTGATGGTGACGTACAACGGCGTCTTTACCGATCCAGTTCAGTGAGGGCACAGAAAAAATCCTTCTTACGTGTGGTGGCAGATTCGGGCATTCTACAAGCCGAGAAATCCAAGATGTGGGACCCGGCACGGCGTCGGATACCGGCCTTCGAGCGCATCGGCAGCATGCTTCGACAAGGGAGCCGGAGTGCCGCTACATCAATGGTCATAGATGATACTAAAATCAACGCAAGACCATTGAAAAACTTTCTGTTCGTCGTGTCGTTTGGCCTCGGCTATCCGGTGGAAAACTACAGATTTAACTGATTTTCTATTAATAAAAAATCTCTAGCCATCCCGATTCCGACCTCTTTCCTCAGCCACAGAAAAGGCTTCGCTTTTTTAGTTTTTTCGGCCCACTCTCTTCGCCGACTTCAACTCTATAGTCTGATCTCTGTTCACATGAGGCAATGGTTGATTCAAAAATTTTTTATCCAACCCGCGTGTATGCGCGTTATATGCCCACACGACGAACTGCTCAAGTAGCCGTTGATTCTCCGCCTCCAGTCGCTGGTTTTCAGCCTCTAATCGAGAGATTCTTGCCATTACATCAGGAGGCATTCCAGAGCGACGTTGACCGGCTTCCTGGCTTTTTCCACCAAGAGCTTCTTTCCGTTGAGTAAAGGCCGCACGAATACGCTCATGCTTATGTAAGGCTTGCCGTGTGTACCGACAATGGAGTCTAATCACGGTAGCTTGAATCAACGCCTCCCATGTCAATTTTCCCTCCCACCCATCCAGAATTCTAACGATCTGTTCTATTGCATCGTCAGTTAAATTCTTACCTCTGCGGGTAGCACCTTTTTTTTTCATCACTGCCCTCCCAACAGAGCTTTAACATCAGCAGGTAAACCAGTTGGCCCATCTTCTATCGGCAACTGAATTGACTCTGCAGTCTGATTCAATTGCGGCACGGAGTTCGGAGCTGTCAACTGAATCACCGAGCCGCGAGGTGTCGCGGGATTATCAATAATCGAACATAGTTGAGTTAAGCGATCCACAGTTGACCGATGATGCTCTAGCCACCTATCACTACCGAAGTATCCATCCCCCACGGCAATCTCAGCTCGGTCTAGCAAAACCCTCGCCTCATCAAGCCGCTGCCTCAGCACAGCCTCCCTTTGAGAATCGCCCTTTACACACACCAAGTCCTGGCAATGAATGCAGTCCATATGCAACTGGCAAGGTGACGAGGAATAATCGTGTATGCAATAGCCAAAATCAGTCGTATGCGCCGTCGGGACCACCAGCCGAGCAAACTCATCTCGTGGAATCAGCGTTTTTTTGGACAATTCAGCCAGAGGCCCAAACATCTGATCGCCACCAAGAGTATCCCTTATTTTCTGAAGCATCTGGCCTGGGGTTACATGGTCATAGGCCTCATTCTGCTTAATATCCCGGCGCCCTGACCATTTTGCGATGTCCAATTGACTTAAACCGCCAGCCTGAGCAAGGGTATTGAGGTAATGGCGAAACTGATGGCTAGTAATAACAATGTGACTTCCATCCGGCTCTATGAAACCAAGGCGACTGAAGATCGACTCATGCCCGTGCGCCACACGGCTACCTAAACCTGTATTAATCTGACCGATGCCGACGGGCTCGATCATGCACTGATAGGTTCCACGCTGCATGCCAAGTTGATTACGCTGCACAACGAACAAGGCCTCGCTATACTTCAGCCCTGTCTGCTCATCCAGCACAGGAAACCCAGGCGGCAACATATTAAGCACAGCCTTCTCAACGTCTGCGAAACGCGCAAATCTAGCTCTGCCATACCCCTCACGTTGTTCTTGTTTAATACCTTGTCCTCTACACCAAGAATTAGCAGCCGTACGATCTTCAACCAGACCCAGAACGCCTATGATTTCTTTCTGGGACAACCACTCCTGACTTCGCAGATACTCCAAATCCGGGATTAGATACATTTTCCCAGGGTGCTCTTCATACCATTTAGCGATATGTCGAGCCTCTGATGTCACTCGTCGGATTTTCTCCAGCGCCTCTTTTACGACAGACACCATGGAAGGCACCACCCATTTGACCATCGGTTCTGCCCCCTTCGCAGGCCACCAGCGCAATCCATATGCATCTTCGCCCTCCTTCCTCGGTTCACAAACCTCACAATCCTCAGGAAGAGTAAGAACCTCACCAATACGATCCGGTGAAGCAAGGAGAATGGCTGCTACGGAGACAGTAATGACATCAGCAGGACTCTTAGCTTGCCGAAAAATCTGAGGCAGTGCGTCTAATGCTGCTTGAGATGGCATTTTTGCTTCACGCTTTTCGTCAGCATCCTTGCCAACGCGCACAGCACTACTGGGACGTTTGATCGGATTACGCCAACGAACTGGAACAGCAGTAAGCCTATTTTCCGCCAGAAACTTGCCTAGCATTTCAATCTGCCCACCGACTCGATACGCCGCAGCCTCACTAAACCGATCTACGACGAGTTGTGCAGCACGGTTGAGAATACGTGAATCAATTAGTACTGGATCCGCAGCCACTCCACTCTCTGACAGAGCAGCCTCAACTGCTCGCAATGCCGCCATACGGTTGTGAATTATTTTTGTAGGACGCATTCCATGCATGTACCGTATATATGCCTTTGCAAAAGAAAGGAACGGCTCACACATCATCTTTGGTGTTTTTTCACCGACAGTCGCAGCATTTGAAAATGTAATGCGCTCGCGCTTACTCCCACGCCCCTTAACAGCCACTGCGTCAGTAACATCCCAAACATCGCCCTGAAACTGAAGATCTTTCCCAAATATCACCAGCTCTTTTCGGCAGACATCAACAAACCCACGAAGATTCTCTGTCGCGTCCAGTTCGGCTTTCGGGGTAAACAGAAGTACTTCAGCCATCGACCATTTCCTTACGCCTAATCTCACAAAGCCTGACCACCTCCGCAACAGCGAGAATGGCACGATCATTTATCGACGCAATTCGCAGATCGGCATTCTCCACAAGCCGATCTCGCTCACCGATCAAATATTCGAGTACCCTCTCATGAGGCCCATCCAGCCATGGCTGAAAGTTCACGCAGGTATAGCAGGCAATCGGAGCCAAAAACCCGCAAAATCCATGCTTCCCACAATTACCCATAGGCTGCATCTCAGGGGCAAACCTGGGATCACACACCCTGCTGCTAGGATCTCCTGACCGTGTTGCTTGAGATTCATCATCTATGATGACTCCGGCAAAAGCCTGTGCCATCGGTGCTAGATACATGGCCATAGCTCGGTCGATGCGCTCGACGATTTCAGGCCGCGCTTCTATGTAAACACCAACATTCTGAGTGTCTGTATGGTCCAGTAATTCTGCGATGATTAGCTCGCCATGGCCTTCCATAGCGGCTCTCGTAGCCATAGTGCGACGGAAACGTACAGCAGTTATATGTAAAGGCTTTCCTGTTCTCTCCGACATTACACTGAGGCGCTGGAAAACGAGTTTCAACCTCAGTCCAAGCGCCTGTGCCGTACAGTGATAATCGAATCCTTCCGGCGCTCTATCAATTTGTCGTCTAACAGGGAACAACGGTGCATCCAAGGGATCTGACAGTATTCCTTGAAATGCTGTACGAACCTCATTAGAGTGCTGCACCAAAAGCTCACCTATTCGGGAGATGAGTACACGCTCTTTGAACTCAGTACGTGTAAGTTGGTTTCGCTGCTTAGCTCGTGGGACGCGAAGTATATATATAGAAGACCCGTCTTTTGAACGCTCTATCCCAACATCTCTCACCTTTAGAGCGGCATACTGCACGTTCCGCTGTCCAAGCAGTATATAAAGATACGCAAGTAAATAGTCCTCTCTGCCCACTCTACCATTTTCATACGCCACATCAAGAGCGGAATGGATGGACTCCAACTCAATGTCAGTAAACGGCCCACGGATCGGGTCATGCGTCAATATAGCCTCACCCTTAGCATTCCCCTGCAGGCGAAGTTGCTTCAACAGTAAGATCGCATCTACCGACACCCCCGAATACCCAAGGCTGCCCCACTTTTGCAACAGCCCAGAAAGATTACCTAAATACCAGGATGTAGCCCTATTCAATGCAGACCTGTAGTTCATGAGGTCCTTGCTGGTTATTTCCTCAATAGAGCCATCCCGCCAAGTACATGCAGTTCTCAGAAAATGCGTCAATCTTTCATGCATATTCCTTAAGTGCGATGGAGACATATTTTCGGCATACCAGAGAAAAACATGCCGAGCTGAAACCGTAAACTCCGTCGTAGCTGGCCACATGGAAAAGTCCAAATTAACGGTAGCTGTAGCATCGCGGTATATCCATCGTTCAGCTCGCGGACTAAACTCCACACCAGACCGAGTCCTTGCCAGAATGGGCAATTCTGGAATACCACCATCCTCGGATAGGCGTACTAAATTATTCACTTTCCAGATCCCTTTTCACAAGCTGGTTTTGCAATTCCAGAGACACAGCCTTGGCCTTATTACGAACATACCTTCGTGTATAAGTTGCAGCGGTGGTCGATGTCGGCGACCACCCCATAAGATAACTACGAGCTTGCTTTTCATTTTCTGGAGTCACTCCTGCCTCTTCCATTTTTTTCGAGAATGCGTCGTTCCAAGTGTGACGCAGAACATGAGCAGAAAGTCTTTTCGGCAAAGATGGACAAAGCAGCCGTAGTTCCTTGAATAATTTTCCAGCAGCAGCTAAAGACATAGGCATGCCGGAACGACTCGCAACAAACAGGAATGCGTGTTTTTTTGCTTGTGGCAACTTGCTACGATGATTCAGGATATATGCTTGAGTCTGCTCCAGTAGCGTTTCACCGATGGGAAGAACCCTTGCCCTGGTTTTAGTTTGCGGCTGGTATCGCCGGGGGTCCTCAGAATCATCAGCCCGTCGATGAATTGTGACTTCCTTTCGATAAGCAACAATATCGCTAACGCGCACACCCAACGCCTCGCCAATGCGCAAACCAAGATACAAAAGCCAGCTAATAAACAAGGCATTGCGATAACGAGTATGCTCATCCCTCCATGGATTATCTGGTGAGAGAGGATCACTTACCCGCAGCAACTCAATAACAGCCTCATCGGATATGCCTTCTCGCTGATTTAACGTATTACGCCCCTTCCCATGAGGAATTCGCGCATCAATTGCCTCAACTACAAATCTAGTTGTATCGCTAAGCCGAGACCATACTGACTGTTCTAGACCATGCTTATTCAAATGCCCGGTGGATAGCCATTGAAGATACATACGAATGTAGCGCAACCGATTGGCAGCAACATCTGGATCCACCTCTGCAATCGAGGACTTCTGCCCCCCCATCCTCACCTTCTCCAGTGACAAAACGTTTGAAGCATCATCACCAGGCAAAGACAGTGCAGCCAACTCAGTGAGTGGCCACCGACACACACGAGCAAGCTCATCTACTTCGGCGAGCGAAAGCAACTCACCACAGGCAAAGCGTTCATCAAGGTTGATATCTCGTGCATCAGCAAACAGATGGAAAGCCATCACACTGCGCAAGACACTCCCTATGGTGTTGGCAGCGAGATTCCTTCCCCTTACCTCAGTTAAAGCAAAGACCACGGGATCGAACATTGGCATACCGTCCCTATCAAGAAGAACTGGAAGCCGCTCTCCTGAAGAAAGGACGACAGTCTTGACGCGGTAGCCTGGAGACATTGTTTACAATTTATTTGGTACAGGATAATGAAAATTATATCCATAGTCTAAAAAATCGTAAACAATAAAAAATCCCAGTAAACACAAAGCTTACTGGGATCTTGTTTACAAATAAATCTAGGTCGGATCTAGAACGGAATATCGTCGTCGAGATCCGCCAGGTTCGCTGCCGGGGCGGCTTGGGGGGAGGCCGGACGCTGCTGGGCGGGGCGCTGGCTGCGCTGCTGCGGGGGCGGCGCCTGGTTGTAATCGCCGCCGCCCATGCCGGCCTCGCCGCCTTCGCGCCCGCCCAGCATCTGCATCTGGTCGGCGACGATGTCGGTGCTATAGCGGTCCTGCCCGGTGTCCTTGTCTTGCCATTTGCGGGTTTTGAGGCGGCCTTCGACATAGACCGAGCGGCCCTTGCGCAGGTATTCGCCGGCGATTTCCGCGAGGCGGTTGTAGAAAACGACGCGGTGCCATTCGGTTTCTTCGCGCTTTTCGCCCGTGGCCTTGTCTTTCCATTGCGACGTGGTGGCGATGGACACATTGCAGATCGCGGCGCCGTCGGGGCTGTAACGCACTTCCGGATCGCGCCCGAGATTGCCGACGAGTATGACTTTGTTGACGGATGCCATGACAATACCTTTTAACTTTGAAGATTTCTAATTAACACCATTATCGACCATTACCGCCCTGATCGCCAGCAAAGCGCGTAGAAGCACGGTGGCTGAAATTGCCCATTGAAGAACCCGGCCTGAAGGCCGGAGCTTCTTCGCCGCAATGCGGGGGCGCCTCTAGCGCCGCATTGATATTGCCTCGCTTGGCCTTGCCTTGAACGGCGAGGCTGGCGCTTTGGCTGGTGGTCAAGATTGGTCCTTAAAGCCGCGCGCCGTCAGAAACCAGGTGAAGGCCAGGGCCGCCGCCAGCAGGAAGACGGCAGAAACGCGGCCCGATGAAGCCAGCAGCCCGCCCGTGGCGCCGCCCAGAAAAACCCCCAGCGACTGGGCCGTGTTGTAGAACCCCAAGGCCAGGCCTTTGTATTCCGGGGGCGCGACGCGGGACACCAGCGAGGGCTGCAGGGCTTCGAGAATATTGAACGCAATGAAAAAGCCTATGAGCAGCGCGACCGTGGCGAAGAAATTCTGGCTGGCCAGCGGCATCAGCGCCAGCACCACGCCCAGCCCGGCCACCGCGGCTTCCAGCGCGATCTTGTGGGCGCGGCGGGTTTCCGTATAGAACACCGCGGGCACCATCAGGACGAAGGACATCAGGATGACCGGCAGATACACTTCCCACAAGTTGGCGGACGTATAACCGCCCAGCGCCGACAGCAGCCCGGGCGCCACGATGAACAGCGCCATCAGGATGAAGTGCAGGCAGAAAACGCCGAAATTCAGTCGCAGCAAATCGACGTGCGACAGCACGTCGCGCGGGCGGGCCTGGACGATGGGGGTCTTGGCCAGAGGCACGACGGGCACGACGAAGCAGGCGATCAGCAGGCAGACGAAACCCAGCAGGCTGATCGCCCAGAACAGGCCGGACAAGCCGAATTCCCCCACCAGCATGGGCGAAAGCACCAGCGAAACCGCGAAGGAAATGCCGATGGAGCCGCCCACCATGGCCATCGCCCGCGTGCGCACTTCGGGGCGGGTGGCGTCCGCCACCCAGGCCGTGATGGCGGCGGACACCGCCCCCAGGCCCTGGATGGTGCGGCCCACGATGATCCAGTCCACGTTTTCAGCCAGGGCGCAGATCACCCCGCCGATGATGAACAGCAACATGCCCGCGACGATGACGGGCCGGCGCCCGTAGCGGTCCGACGCCATGCCCAGCGGAATCTGCAGCACCGCCTGGGTCAGGCCATAGGCGCCCAGGGCCAGGCCCACGCGCGCGGGATCATTGCCGCCGGGCAGAGATTGCGCCGCCACGGCGAAAATGGGCGTAAGCAAAAACAGGCCCAGCATCCTGGACGCAAACAGCAGAGCCAGGGTGATGCTGGCCCGCCTTTCGGTCGGGGTCAGCTTGAGTTTGGTTCGCGGGGAACGGCCGGGTTGGTCGGCTGGGTCACTCATAAAAACTCTGTAGGTTGACGGCACTGTGCCGGTTCCGGCCCGACGCGCCGGCCAGCTGGACGCTGGCGCGCGGAATCGGGCCGCGCGTTATAGTAACAAGTTAGCCTCTGAAAACCTTGACTCAAAGCTGATGGAAGCAATACGCATCCGGGGCGCCAGAACGCATAATCTAAAAAACATTTCCGTGGACCTGCCGCGCCGCAAGCTCGTGGTCGTGACCGGGCTGTCGGGATCCGGGAAATCGTCGCTGGCCTTCGACACCCTGTACGCGGAAGGCCAGCGACGCTACGTCGAAAGCCTTTCAGCCTATGCGCGCCAGTTCCTGCAGCTCATGGACAAGCCCGACGTGGACTTGATCGAGGGCCTGTCGCCCGCCATTTCCATCGAGCAGAAATCGGCGGGACACAACCCCCGATCGACCGTAGGCACCATTACGGAAATCCACGACTACCTGCGCCTATTGTACGCACGCGTGGGCACCCCGTATTGTCCCGAGCACGGCCTGCCTCTGCAAGCGCAGAGCGTCAGCCAGATGGTCGACAAAGTACAGGCCTGGGCGCCCGGCACCCGCCTGGCCATCCTGGCGCCGCTGGCGCGCTCGCGCAAGGGCAGCTTCGAAGAGGAATGCGCCAGCCTGCAGGCGCAGGGCTTCGTGCGGCTGCGCGTGAACGGCCAGATGGTATCCATCGATGAGCTGGGCCCCTTGAAGAAGACGGAAAAGCACGATTTCGACGTGGTCGTGGACCGCCTGCGCATCAAGCCCGAAAGCCAGCAGCGCCTGGCTGAAAGCTTCGAAACCGCGCTGAATCTGGCCGAAGGGCGGGCCATCGCCCTGAACATGGACACCGGCGACGAGCAGCCGTTTTCCAGCCGCTATGCCTGTCCGGTCTGCCACCACAGTCTGACCGAGCTGGAGCCGCGCCTGTTCAGCTTCAACAATCCCGTCGGCGCCTGTCCGGCCTGCGACGGCCTGGGCTGCGTGGACTTCTTCGATCCCAGGCGGGTGGTCGCCTTTCCCGAACTGAGCCTGGCCAGCGGCGCAGTCAGCGGCTGGGATAGGCGCAACGCCTTCACCCATACTCTGCTGACCAGCCTGGCGGCCCACTATGGCTTCGACCTGGACACGCCTTTCGAGGATCTGCCCAAGGAAGTCCAGGAGCGCGTGCTCTACGGCTCGGGCGAAGAAGAAATATCCTTCCTGTACTTGAACCAAAAGGGCCGCAGCACCGTCAAGAAGCACCCTTTCGAAGGCATTATCCCCAACCTGGAGCGGCGCTGGCGGGAAACCGATTCCAGCGCGGTGCGCGAAGAGCTCGGCAAGTATCGGCACAGCAAAATCTGCCCCGAATGCAAGGGCTCGCGCCTGCGCACGGAAGCGCGCCATGTGCTGATAGGCGACGAACCCGGCGAAGGGCAGCGCCGCGGGAAAGCGATTTTCGAAGTGGAAGCCTTGTCGCTGTCCGCCTGCCTGGAATGGTTCCAGGCGCTGTCCCTGGGCGGAGCGAAAAAGGAAATCGCCGACCGTATCGTGCGCGAAATCGTATCCCGGCTCCAGTTTCTGAACAATGTGGGGCTGAATTATTTGTCGCTGGACCGCAGCGCCGACACCATTTCCGGCGGCGAAGCGCAGCGCATACGCCTGGCCAGCCAGATAGGCTCGGGGCTGACCGGGGTGATGTACGTGCTGGATGAGCCCTCCATCGGCCTGCACCAGCGCGACAACGACCGCTTGATCCAGACCTTGCAGCATCTGCGCGACCTGGGCAACAGCGTCATCGTCGTCGAACACGACGAAGACATGATACGGTCGGCGGATTTCGTCCTGGACATGGGTCCCGGCGCCGGCGAGCATGGCGGCAGGATAGTGGCCCAGGGCACGCCGCAGGAATTGGCCGCCAACCCGGCGTCCCTGACCGGGCAATACCTCAGCGGCCAGCGCCGCATCGCCCTGCCCGCGCGGCGCCCCGTCACGCCGGATGTGCCCAGGCTGGAAATCAAAGGCTGCCGCGGAAACAACCTGAAGTCGGTCGATCTGGCCATCCCGGCGGGCAGGCTGGTGTGCATCACCGGCGTCTCGGGCTCGGGCAAATCGACCTTGATCAATGACACACTGGCCGTGGCGGTGGCGCGGCAGCTGCACCGCAGCCAGGTCGAACCGGCGCCCTACGACAGCCTGGAAGGGGTGGCCAATTTCGACAAGATCATCAATGTCGATCAAAGCCCCATAGGCCGCACGCCGCGCAGCAATCCTGCCACGTATACGGGCATGTTCACCCCCATACGGGAACTCTTCGCCGGCGTGCCCGAAGCGCGCACGCGCGGCTATGACCCTGGCCGCTTTTCATTCAATGTGAAGGGCGGCCGCTGCGAGGCTTGCCAGGGCGATGGCGTGGTCAAGGTGGAAATGCACTTTCTGCCGGACATGTACGTTCCCTGCGACGTTTGCGGCGGCAAGCGCTACAACCGCGAAACCCTGGAAATACGCTACCGCGGGCGCAACATCAGCCAGGTCCTGGACCTGACGGTGGAGCAGGCCCTGGACTATTTCGAAGCGGTGCCCGCCGTTGCGCGCAAGCTGCATACCTTGATGGATGTGGGCCTGTCCTATTTGCGCCTGGGCCAAAGCGCGACGACGCTTTCAGGCGGGGAGGCGCAACGGGTGAAATTGTCGCTGGAGCTGTCCAAGCGCAGCACCGGCCGCACGCTGTACATTCTGGACGAACCCACGACGGGCCTGCATTTCCAGGATATCGCGCTGTTATTGGAAGTCCTGCGCAAGCTGGTGGACAGCGGCAACACCGTGATCATCATCGAGCACAACCTGGATGTGATCAAGACGGCGGATTGGGTCGTCGACATGGGGCCCGAGGGCGGCAGCGGCGGGGGCCGCATCGTGGCCCAGGGCAGGCCGGAAGATATCGCCGCCGCGCCGGGCAGCCACACCGGCAGCTATTTGAAGCCCTTGCTGGCTACTCCATCTTGAACACTTGCCTGTGCTCGCGTATGGCGTATCTGTCGGTCATGCCCGCGATGTAGTCGGCTATGGCCCGCGCCTGGGCCACCTCGTCGCCGCGGCGATGCTCTTCCGCAAGCAGGCGCGGGTCATCCAGGAATGCCACGAACAATTCCCTGATGATGCTGCGGGCCTTGGTGGTCATCCGGATGACCCGGTAATGCCGGTACAGATTTTCAAGCAGGAAGTGCTTCAGGGCGTCCGCCTGGCGCCGCATCGACGCCGAGAATGCCGCCAGCGGCGGGGCGGCGCGCACCGCGTCCGCGCTATCGGGCCGGTGCTCGCGGATATTCGCCAAGGTCGTTTCGGTCAGGTCCAGGACCAGCGTATTGATCATCGCCCGGATGATTTCCGCAATCAGCCGCCGCTTTTCGAGGCGCGGGTATTTGCGCTTCACCTGCGCATGATGCGTGGCGAATATTTCCAGCATCTGCAACTGTTCTATGGTGATCAAGCCGGAACGCAGGCCGTCATCGATATCGTGATTGTTGTAGGCGATCTCATCGGCCAGGTTGGCGATCTGCGCCTCCAGCGAAGGCTGGGTGCGCGACAGGAACCGCTCTCCGACATCGCCCAGCAGGCGCGCATGCTTGACCGAGCAATGCTTGAGTATGCCTTCGCGGGTCTCGAAGCACAGATTCAGGCCGTTGAATGCGGCGTAGCGCTCTTCCAGCTCATCCACCACGCGCAGGCTCTGCAGATTGTGCTCGAAACCGCCGGCCTCGGGGGCCAGTTCGCGCATGCAGGCATTCAGCTCGTCCTGCCCCGCATGGCCGAAGGGCGTATGGCCCAGGTCGTGCGCCAGCGAAATGGCCTCAGTCAAGTCTTCGTGCAACCCCAGGTTCCTGGCCAGCGTCCGGGCGATTTGCGCAACCTCCAGGCTGTGCGTCAAACGGGTGCGGAACAGGTCGCCCTCGTGATTCACGAAAACCTGGGTCTTGTACTCCAGCAGGCGGAAGGCGTTGCAGTGGATGATGCGATCACGGTCGCGCTGGAATTGGTTGCGCCCGACCGGCGGGGCTTCATCGTAGCGGCGGCCGCGTGTATGTTCGGGATTGCAGGCGTAGGGCGCAAGGTCCGCCATTTGGCCTCCTCAGGCTTGTCCGACCGCGACAGTACGGTCGAGCACCTGGCGCAGGGCGTCCATGGGCGCCGGCACGAAGCTCGCCCGGCCGATTTCCGGCAGCAGCACGAAACGCAGCCGGCCCCCCTCGGTTTTCTTGTCCACCTGCATCAGTTCTATCCATCGCTCCACGCCCAGGTCGGGCGCAACGACAGGGCAGCCTATGGCCTGCACCAGCGCACGCACGCGCTGCACCGCAACGGCAGGCAAACCTTGCGATGCGGCGGAAAGCTCGGCGGCCAGCACCATCCCGCAACCCACCGCTTCGCCGTGCAGCCATTGCCCGTAGCCCAGCCCCGCCTCGATGGCATGGCCGAAGGTATGCCCGAAGTTCAAGACGGCGCGCAGGCCGGACTCGCGCTCGTCCTGGGACACGACCCGCGCCTTCAGTTCGCAGGAACGCCGGATGGCATAGGCGACGGACTGCGGCTCCAGGGCGCGCAAGTCGGCCGCATGCCTTTCGCACCATTCGAAGAACGGCGCATCCATGATCAGCCCGTACTTGATGACTTCGGCCAGCCCGGCGGACACCTCGCGCGGCGGCAATGTAGCCAATACGTCGGTGTCGATTTCCACGGCGATCGGCTGGTAGAAAGCGCCTATCATATTCTTGCCCAGCGGGTGATTGATGGCCGTCTTGCCGCCCACCGACGAGTCGACCTGCGCCAGCAGCGTGGTGGGCACTTGCACGAAGCGGATGCCGCGCATGTAGGTGGCCGCGGCAAAGCCGCACATATCGCCGATCACACCGCCGCCCAAGGCCACCAGCACCGCCTTGCGGTCCAGCCTGTTTTGTAACAGACCGTCGAAAATCAGGTTCAAGGTCTGCCAGTCTTTGTGAGCCTCGCCTTCGGGCAGCGTGATGCGCACGATGCGCTTGCCCGTCCCGGCGAGCGCGGCTTCGGCGCGTGCGCCATACAGCGCGGCGATGGCCGGATTGCTGACCACCGCCACCGCCGTGGCGTCGGCCGGGATGCTCTGCGCCAAGCGGTCGAGCCGGCCCGCCGCGATATGGATGGGATAAGAACCGCCCGGCGTTTCAACCTGTACAGTATTCATGAAAGGGTCTCGTGTTGTTGCAGCATGGAAATCAGCGCCTGCACCGCTTGCCCCACCGGCATGGAGCCGGTTTCAAACGTCAGGTGCGCGACGCTTTCGTACAGCGGTTCGCGCTGCGCCAGCAGCTCGCGGATGCGCCTTTCCGGGTCGGCCGTCTGCAGCAGCGGACGGCTGCGGTCGCGCGCCACGCGCCGGTATAATTCCGCGGCGCTGGCCCGCAAATAGACCACCACGCCGCGCTCCCGCAGATAGCGGCGATTTTCTTCCGCCAGCACCGCGCCTCCGCCGGTAGCCAGTACAATACCGCTACGCTGGGAACATTCGTCCAGTGCGGCGGTCTCACGCTTACGGAAACCTGCTTCGCCCTCGATGTCGAAAATCAATGACACCCTGACCCCGCAACGGGCTTCCAGCTCGTGGTCCAGATCGACGAACTCTTTGTTCAGCGCGCGCGCGAGATGCCGGCCTATGGTGGTTTTGCCCGCCCCCATCATGCCCACCAGAAACAAGGGCCGGTCGGCGCGAGGCGGGGCGGGAGCTTCGTTTTCCGCAGCCTGGCGGGGCTCGCCGCAGCTCGCGGACAAAGGTAAAGAATCATTCATTTGTGTATTATCCCACTTGCTATCCACCGCCACACTGCATTAGTCGGTTACATATACCTGATGCGCAAATCATAGTCTGATCGAGGTTAGACTTAAAATCGCCCCTGATGAGTTCCTCTACCCATTCCTCTCAAGACAGTCCCCGCGCATCCGGATCATGGATAGGCCGCTTTTTCGTCAAAGCCGCCATATTCGTGGCTGGGCTGGGCTTGTGCGGGGCGCTGCTGGGCGCCCTGGCATTGGCGCTGGCCTGGCCCAACCTGCCCGACCTGAGCGCCATGATCGATTACCGGCCGCGAGTGCCGCTGCGCATATACACGGCCGACAAGGTCCTGATCGGGGAATTCGGCGAAGAGCGCCGCAACGTACTGCGTTTCAACGAAATCCCGGACGTCATGAAATCGGCCATTCTATCAGCCGAGGATGACCGGTTTTACCAGCACGGCGGCATAGACTGGGCGGGCGTGGCGCGCGCGGTCGTCGCCAACCTCACCCATATGTCCAAGACGCAGGGCGCCAGCACCATCACCATGCAGGTGGCGCGCAACTTCTATCTGTCTTCGGAAAAGACCTACACCCGCAAATTCTACGAACTGCTGCTTACCTTCAAGATCGAGGCCACGCTGACCAAGGACCAGATCCTCGATCTGTACATGAACCAGATCTATCTGGGGCACCGGGCCTATGGTTTCGCGGCGGCGTCGCGCACGTATTTCGGCAAGCAGCTGGCCGACATCACGCCGGCCGAAGCGGCCATGCTGGCGGGGATTCCCAAGGCGCCCTCGCGCTTCAATCCCATCGCCAACTTCGAACGCGCCAAGGCGCGCCAAGTATATGTGTTGACGCGCATGAAGAACCTGGGCTACCTGACCGAAGCCGAGTATCAGCAGGCCATGCAGCAGGAAATCGTGATCAAGTCCGCCCCCGGCACGCCCGCCGGCGGTTACGCCATACACGGCGAATATGTCGCCGAGCTGGCCAGGCAATTGCTTTACGGCGTCTACCAGGACAACATCTATTCGCGCGGCTTCAATGTCTACACCACGGTGCATTCCAAGGACCAGGAGGTCGCCTACAACGCGGTGCGCTCCGGCGTTCTGGACTACACCCGCCGGGCGCCCTATCCCGGCCCCGAAGGCAATGTGGACCTGCCCGCGGGCATCGAAAACGATGCGGCCAAGCTGGACGCGCTGCTGGACGACTTGCAGGAAAAATACCCAGACAAGGGCGATCTGCTGACCGGCGTGGTGCTGGACGCCAGCCCCAGCAAGATCACCGTGGCGCGCACTTCCACCGACATCATCGAGGTCACCGACAAGGGCGCCTTGCGCATCGTCGCCCGCGGCCTGGTCAAAGGCGCCAAGGACGACGTCCGGATACGCCGCGGATCGGTCGTCTATGTGCACAAGTACGGCGATCATTGGGAAGTCATCAATCTGCCCAGCGTGCAGGCGGCACTCGTGTCGCTGCGCCCCCAAGACGGCGCCATCCAGGCCATGGTCGGCGGCTTCGATTTCGAAGACGGCAAGTTCAATCGCATAACGCAAGCCTGGCGCCAGCCCGGCTCGGCCTTCAAGCCTTTCATCTATGCGTCGGCGCTCGAGCGCGGCCTGACGCCCGCCACCCAGATATCCGATGAACCCTTCATGCTGACCGCGGCGCAAACCGGCTCCAAGGCCTGGACGCCGAAGAACTACGGCCAGAAGTACGAGCCCATGCTGACCCTGCGCCAGGGCCTGTACAAGTCCAAGAACATGGTCTCCATCCGCATCATGCAGGCTGTGGGCCCCAAGTATGTGCAAGACTACATCACGCGGTTCGGCTTCGACAGGGCGCGCCAGCCGCCGGTGCTGCCCCTGGCGCTGGGCGCCGGAAGCGTCACGCCCCTGCAGCTCGCGGGAGCCTATGCCGTCTTCGCCAATGGCGGCTATCGCGTTCCGCCCTACCTGATCGACCATGTCACCGACAGCAGCGGCAAAGTCATCATGCAGGCCAAGCCCACCATCGCCGGCGACGCCGCCGCGCGCGTGGTGGATCCTCGCACGGTCTATGTCATGAACGACTTGCTGCGCGGCGTGGCCACTTACGGCACCGGCGCGCGGGCGCACCGCGAACTCAAGCGCGACGATATCGGCGGCAAAACGGGCACCACCAACGATTCGCACGACGCCTGGTTCGCCGGGTTCACCCCCAAGCTGGTGGGCGTGGCCTGGATGGGCTATGACCAGCCGCGCTCTTTGGGCTCCACCGAAACCGGCGGCGGCGCTTCGCTGCCCATCTGGCTGGACTACATGCGCTACGCATTGAAGAATCAGCCCCAAATACCGCCCGGCCCCATTCCCGATGGGCTTACCAAGGTGAACGGCGAATTCTATTTTGCCGAGTTCCCGCCCGGACAGGCGGTGGCTCGCGTCGGCCTGCCCGCTCCGGGCGATGTTCCCGTGGACGGCGGCGGCGCGGACGGCATCGCCGACTTGCTGAATCAACTGACCAGCAGCGGCGCCCGGCGCCAACAGCCACCCGACGTGCCGTTCTGACGGCGCCCTTGAATTGGAGCTTTGATCATCATGCAAGCGCCTCGCGCCACTTCCTCCGCCCCGCCGGTCCTGCGCCGCCTGGCCGGCCTGGCCCTGCTTTCCACGCTGGCCGCTTGCGGCTATAAGGGCCCGCTGTACATGCCCCCTCCGCCCCCGCCGGATGAATCGCTTACTACGCCGCCCACACCGGCGCCAGCGCCCGCCCCAGCGCCGCAGGCAGGCGAAGCGCCCGCTCCGATGCCCGGCGCGGCCCCCGCCAGATAGCAACACGGTGGCCACCACACATCATCTCCCCTCAACATCGCCTTATTCCATGACGATAGCCCCTCATTTCCAGTATCGAAACGGCGTCCTGCACGCAGAAAATGTCTCGCTCGCCGAGCTTGCGCACAAATATGGCACCCCCTTGTTCGTGTATTCCCGCAAGGCGCTGCACGACGCCTGGGAAGCCTACCGCAGCGCCGCCGGGGACCGCCGCGTTCTGGTGTGCTATGGCATGAAGGCCAATTCCAACCTGGCGGTGCTGAATGAATTCCGCAAGCTCGGTTCCGGCTTCGACATTGTCTCGGGCGGCGAACTGGCGCGCGTCCTGGCAGTGGGCGGCGATGCCTCGCGCGTGGTGTTTTCGGGCGTGGGCAAGCAGGAATGGGAAATGCGCGCCGCTTTGGATGCCGGGGTCAAGTGCTTCAACGTGGAATCGGAAGCGGAATTGCTGCGCCTGTCGGCCGTGGCGGGCGATATGGGCAAGGTCGCCCCGGTGTCGCTGCGCGTCAACCCCGATGTGGACGCCCGCACCCATCCCTATATTTCCACCGGCCTGAAGGAAAACAAGTTCGGCATCGCCATCGAAAGCGCGCCGGCCGTCTATCAGAAAGCGGCGTCTCTGCCCCATCTGGAGATCGTCGGGGTGGATTGCCACATCGGTTCCCAAATCACCGAAGTCGATCCCTACCTGGACGCGCTGGACAAGCTCATCATCCTGATCAAGCAACTGGCCGGCCAGGGCATCCCGCTCAAACACCTGGACCTGGGCGGCGGCATAGGCATCCGCTACACTGATGAAACGCCGCTGCGTCCTTCGGCCCTGCTCGACAAAGTATTCGCCGCGCTGGACCAGCACGGCCTGGGGCATCTGGAACTGGTACTGGAACCCGGCCG
>Ga0182735_1001002_pt1 | contig 19958 bp, 14 predicted proteins | sample eDN5th30CKraftMG_FD_128524 | JGI IMG/M metagenome (GOLD analysis project Ga0182735, IMG submission 128524) | Enriched Miracle-Growth compost microbial communities from Emeryville, California, USA - eDNA 5th pass 30_C Kraft MG (version 2) (version 2) ...
CGACAACGACGGGCGCAATCTGGACGTCAAGCTGCGCATCAAGGTGAAGGTGATCGTCGACGGCGAGCGCATGGTCATCGACTTCTCGGAAATGCACGACCAGGTGCCGGGGCCGCTGAACTCTGGCTATTCCGGCGGCCTCGCCGCGGCGCGCATCGCCTTCAAGAACGTCACGCAGCCGCAGGCGCGGGTGAACGAGGGCTGTTTCCGCGCGCTGGAGACGATCCTGCCGGAGGGCAAGCTGTTGAACGCGCGGCATCCCGCGGCGCTCGGGCTCTACAGCATCCCGCTGCCGACCGTCATCGACACCATCCTGAAGGCGCTGGCGCCCGCCCTGCCTGACCGGATCCCGGCCGGGCACAAGGGCGACATGGGCGGCTGCTCCATCGGCGGCTTCCGGCCGGACGGCCAGCGCTTCCTGCTGATGAATATTTTCGGCGGCGGCTGGGGCGGCCGCCCCCATGAGGACGGCGAAAGCGCGTCGGTCTCGATCTGCCAGGGCGACGTGCGCAATGCGCCGGTCGAGCTGCAGGAGATCCAGTATCCTTTCCTGATCGAGCGATTCACGCTGCGGCAGGATTCCGGCGGCGCTGGCCGGCACCGCGGCGGCCTCGGCGTCGAGCTGGCGTACCGCGCGCTGCAGAGCGCCAGCGCCAACGTGAACTGCGAGCGCACCAAGGATCCGCCATGGGGCCTCAACGGCGGCAAGCCGGGTGAGGTCAACGAGGCGGTGCTGATCCGCGCCAGGGACGGCAGCCAGGAAAGGCTGCTCAAGGCGACCGGGGTTCCGCTGGAGAAGGACGACGTGCTGGTGTTCCGCACCGCCGGCGGCGGCGGCTGGGGCGATCCGAAGCAGCGCGAGCGGCGGGAAATCGAGGACGACATCCGCACCGGCCTCGTCTCGCCGGAAGCGGCCAAGCGCGATTACGCTTAGAGCGTTTTCGAGCGAAGACAGCTCGAGGCTAACGAGAGCGGCGGCGAATCCGCCGCCGTGCGTCCCCGACGCGAGCGCGGCGCGTCCGTTACGCCGCGCGCTCCACCGAGACAACCTTGAAAGTGTGCTCGCCCTTGCGGTCGCGCAGCGTGAGATATTCTCCCGGCACGAAGGCATGGGCGCCGAAGCGATAGCCCGCCTCGTCGTCATCGTCGCTCGTCTGGTCGTAATCGAAAATCCATCGCGCGTGCTCGCGGCCGCCCGGCTTGTGCACCAGATAGCCGTTCTGGTCGTCTTCGCCTTCCCAGAAACGGCGCACCTGGCACTCCTTGCGATGCGACTTCCACAGCTCCAGGTCGATGCGGCCGTCGGCGTCCAGCGGCGCCACCACCTCGTAGCCGTGGCGGTCCGAACCGGAAGGGAACTCCTTCGAGCGGGCCAGGTGAAGCTCGATGCGCTTGAATGCGTCCGACAGTGTCATGTGTGTCCCCTGATCATCCGATGATTGCCATGCTTGACGGCGCACGGGATGGATCGGCCGCGCCGCCGCGTCGCTCTCCGTTTTTCAATTCTCGTCGCGCCATTCCCGCCAGTGCGTCGGATGCACGTCGATGCGCCGTCCGGTCGCGGCATTGATCCAGCCGGCGGCGCTGCGGCGGCAGCGGAACACCAGCGCATGGATGTGCGCATTCTCGACAACCGCGAGCTCCAGATCCTTGTCATAGGGCGCCGTGGAGATGAGCTGCCAAGCATGCTCGTCCATTGAAGTCGACCCCGCTTTTCCGTCACGGCGACAAATTGCTGCACTTTGCATGCCGCCACGTTGACCTGGATCAACGGGATCGAGGAAGCCGCGACGGAATCGCATTGAAATCCGCCGGCGCCGGCAAGTTGCGCCCTACAACGATTCCAACCATCATGGATGTCGTCCCCGTCCCAGAACAGCGGCCCTCGTCCGTGGACCAGTACGAACTCCTGAGTCGTCTCACCGTCTCCCTTGCCATCGGCCTGCTCGTCGGGCTCGAACGCGGCTGGCACAGCCGCGACGAGGAAGACCATCAGCGCGCCGCCGGCTTCCGCACCTTCGCCCTTTCCGGCCTTCTCGGCGGGATCGCGGGTGCGCTCTCGCTCCAGACCGGCGGACTGGTGCTCGGGCTGGTGTTCCTCGGCTATGTCGCGGCCTTCGTCGCGTTTCACTGGCTCGAGGCGACGGCGGACCATGACTACAGCGCGACCTCGGTCGTGGCCGGCATGGTGACTTTCCTCCTGGGCTCCATGGCCGTCCTCGGCGATCTGCGCATCGCCATCGCCTGCGCGGTGGCCGCGGCGATCCTGCTCGCCCTGCAGGAGCCGATCCACCGCTGGGTGGCGTCGCTCACCTGGCAGGAAATCCGCGCGGTGCTGATCCTGGCCGCGATGTCGTTCCTGCTGCTGCCGTTCCTGCCGCACCGGCCGATCGATCCGTGGGGCACGGTCAATCCCTACGAGATCTGGCTCCTGGCGATCCTGATCGCGGGAATCTCGTTCGGCGGCTATGTGGCGGTGCGCGCGCTCGGGGACCGCTACGGCGTCATCATGACCGCGATGACGGGCGGGCTCGCGTCCTCGACGGTGACCACCCTCACCTTCGCGCGGCTCGGGCAGGAGCATCCCGGCTCGGCGCGGCTGCTGAGCGCCGGCATCCTGATCGCGGGCGTGGTGATGGTGGCGCGCGTCGGGGTGGTCGCGGTGGCGCTCAACCGGGCGCTGCTGACGGCGCTTGCCGCGCCGCTGGCGGTCGCTGCGGTGGTGCTGGCACTGGGCGGCGCCATGCTGCTGTCCGGCGTACTGGCGAGCGACTCCGAACGGGAGACGCCGCAACTGCGGATCGACAATCCGCTCGCGCTCGGCTCGGCGCTCAAGGTGGCCGCCTTCATCGCCGCCGTGATGCTCGCCGCGCAATTGCTGCAGTGGTGGTTCGGCAGCCTCGGCGTGCTGATCGTCGCTGCCATCTCCGGCATCGCGGACGTGGATGCCGTGACCATCTCCATGGCGCGTCTGACCGCCGACACCGCCAGCGTGGAGACCGCGAGCCGGGCGATCCTGATCGCCGTGGCGGTCAACACCGCCGCGAAGGCGGCGATGGCCGGCTGGGTCGGCGGCTGGCGGATCGGCATGGGCGTCGGCGGCGTTAGCGCCGCCGCGCTGGCCGGCGCGGCCGGCGCCGTCGCCTGGCAGGCGACCTGAGCCATGCCGGGCGCGCTTCGCGATCCAGCGATGAAACAGCGCCGCGATCGCATTTGCGCTGAATCAAACCGCCATCCGGCGTTCACCGATAGCAATCGTCAGGTTTCCAGGAGGGGAGTTCGATGAACTACAGGGATGTTCTTCTCGCGTTGACCACCTATCCGGACGCGACGCCCGCCGCAGCGGCGGATGACGCGGTCGATTTCGCCGCCGCCATCGGCGCCAGGATTTCCGCCATCGCATGCGAGGTCAAGTTCCGGGTGCCCGGACAGGTATTCGGCAAGGCATTGATCGACATTCCCGCGATGGCCGCCTCCGAAAGCAAGCGAAGCGCCGACAACGCCGAAAAGCTGCTGGTCGCATTCCAGCATGCCGCCGAAAAGCGCGACGTCTTTCAGGACCGGATACTGGAGCGCTGCCTGATCTCGGAAGTCGGCGACGTGCTCGTCGAATATGCCCGGTTGCGGGATCTCACGATCGTGCCGACGCCGGGAGCGGAATCGGCCGATCCGGGATTCGCCCAATCGATCATCTTCGGTTCGGGACGGCCGACGCTCATCACGCCGGCCGCGCGCAAGCGCCCGTTCGCGCTCGATACCGTGGTGGTGGCCTGGGACTTCAGCCGCCCCGCGGCCCGCGCCGTCGCCGACGCGCTTCCCCTTCTCGAGAAGGCAAAGCGTGTCTTTATCGTCACGGTGGTCAACGAGAAGGTCATCGACACCCGGCGCTCCGGCACCGAACTCGCCAAGCACCTCGCGCGCCACAATATCGAAGTCGTCCTCGATCAGGTCGATGCCGCGGGACGCAATATCGGCACCGTGCTCGAAGCCGCGATTGCCTCGCATAACGCCGACCTCATGGTGATGGGCGCCTACGGTCACTCCCGCGTGCGGGACTTCATCCTGGGAGGCGCGACCCGGAGCATGCTGTCGCATCCCCCGGTTCCGATCTTCCTTTCGCACTGACGGTGCCATGGCGTCGCGCCCGGCGGACCGCCCATCGGCGGCCGCCGACCGGCGTGGCCGTTCGGCGAAGGTCATCCCGACTGCAACCCCGCCGCCGCCGCCATGCGGCGCGCGGCCATTGCATTGCGCCCGCCATGCGCGATGATCCGGTCGGCAATCGATGGACCCGCCGTGACAGCCAGCCCCAGCTCTTCCGATCCCGTCAGCGGCCTCAGCGAACCGGAGGCCCGGGCGAGGCTGAAGGCCGAGGGCTTCAACGAGTTGCCCCGGTCCGACCGGCGGACGCCGCTGCGCATTCTGCTGGAGGTCCTGCGCGAGCCGATGCTCACGCTCCTGCTCGCCGGCGGCGTCATCTACATGATGCTCGGCGATCTGAGGGAGGCGCTGATCCTGCTCGCGTTCGCGAGCATGTCGGTGATCATCACCGTCGTCCAGGAAACCCGCACCGAGCGCGTGCTGGAGGCATTGCGCGATCTGACCAGTCCGCGGGCGCTGGTGATCCGCGACGGCGAGCGCCGGCGCATCGCGGGACGGGAGGTGGTGCGGGGAGACATCGTGGTGCTCGCGGAGGGTGACCGGGTTCCCGCGGACGCCGTACTCCTTCAGGGCGCCGACCTGCAGGCCGACGAATCGTTGCTGACCGGCGAGTCCGTGCCCGTCCGCAAGGTGCCGGCTTCCGATGCCGTTTCCGCCCCCGCCCGGCCCGGCGGCGACGACCAGCCCCATGTCTACTCCGGCTCGCTGATCGTGCGCGGCAGCGGCCTCGCCGAGGTGCGAGCCACCGGACCACGCAGCGAGATCGGCAAGATCGGGCAATCGCTCCACACGCTCCAAGCCGAGCCGCCGCGGCTGCAGGCACAGACCGCGCGGCTGGTGCGGCTGTCGGCCATCGCCGGCGCCGCCGTCAGCATCGTCGCCGTGCTGCTTTACGGCACGCTGCGCGGGGGATGGCTGGATGCGATCCTTGCCGGCATCACCATCGGAATGTCGATGCTGCCGGAAGAATTTCCGGTCGTGCTCACCGTGTTCATGGCGATGGGCGCATGGCGGATCTCGCGCGCGCGGGTTCTCACCCGGCGCGCCGCGGCGATCGAAACACTGGGGTCGGCCACCGTCCTGTGCACGGACAAGACCGGCACGCTGACCGAGAACCGCATGTCGATCGCGGAATTGCGCCTTGAGAATGCAAGCCCGTTGCGGCTGCACGAAATATCCGGCCCGTTGCCCGAGGACTACCGGCAATTGGCGGCCCACGGATTGCTGGCCAGCGCGCCGCAACCGTTCGACCCCATGGAGAAGGCGTTCCACGATCTCGCGCGCGGGCACCTGCCCGGCGGCGATGCCCAGCCGCCGGAATGGCGGCCTGCACATACCTACGGCCTTCGCCCCGATCTCCTGGCGATGACGCAGCTCTGGCGGACGGACGAGCAGACATTCGTCGCCGCCGCCAAGGGCGCGCCGGAAGCCATCGCCGCATTATGCCGGCTGGACGCAACACGACGGGCCGCCGTCCGGCAAACCACCGACACGATGGCGGCGGAAGGCTTGCGCGTCCTCGGCGTCGCAAAAGCCACGCACCGCGGGACGGAGCCGCCCGCCTCCCAGCAGGATTTCGCGTTCGAATTCCTGGGGCTCGTCGGCCTTGCCGATCCGCTGCGGCCAAGCGTTCCGGCGGCCGTGGCGGAATGCCGCTCGGCCAGGATCCGGATCGTGATGATCACCGGCGATTACCCGGCAACCGCGAAAGCGATCGCACGTCAAGCCGGCATCGATACCGGCGACGTGTTGACCGGCGAACAGATCGAGCGCCTCGACGATACCGAGCTGGCGCGCCGGACGCGCACCACGACGGTGTTCGCGCGCATCATGCCGGAGCAGAAGCTGCGCATCGTGGAAGCGCTGAAAGCCGATGGCGAGATCGCCGCGATGACCGGGGACGGCGTCAACGATGCGCCCTCGCTCAAAGCCGCGCATATCGGCGTGGCGATGGGAGGCCGCGGCACCGACGTCGCGCGCGAAGCATCCTCGATCGTGCTGCTCGACGACGACTTCGGATCCATCGTCGCGGCGATCCGGATGGGGCGCCGCATCTATGACAACCTGCGCAAGGCGATGGGCTTCATCTTCGCGGTGCACGTTCCGATCGCCGGGCTTGCGCTGCTGCCGCTGGTGCTCGGCCTGCCCATCATATTCAGCCCGATCCACATCGCGTTCCTCGAGATGGTCATCGATCCGGTCTGCACGCTGGTGTTCGAAGCGGAAACGGAAGAGGATGACGTCATGCGCCGTCCGCCCCGCCCGCCGGCCGAGCCGCTGTTCTCGTGGCCCCTGATCGGATGGAGCCTGCTGCAGGGCGGTTTCACGTTCGTGCTGGTCGGCACGATTTTCCTGCTCGCGCTTCAGCGCGGCATGCCGGAGAACGAAGTGCGGGCGCTGACCTTCTTCTCGCTCGTGGTGTCAATCGTCAGCCTGATCCTTCTCAACCGCTCCTTCAGCACGTCCCTCATCACCGCCTTCCGCCGGCCCAACCCGACGCTGGCATGGATACTCGCAGCCGTCGCGGCGATCCTCGCGCTAAGCCTGCTGTGGCCCATGGCGCGCGCGCTGTTCCGTTTCGGACCGCTGCACTGGGACGATCTCGCCCTCACGCTCGCGGCCGGCTGTGCCGTGCTGATCGCGCTCGAAGCGCTCAAGCCGTTCTGGCGCGCGCGGCTTCGGTTCTAGATCACGGTTCCGAAAAGCAGGAAGCGGCCGTGGCGACGCATTCGGTGGGGCGCCGGCGCCGCCGGGTTCCCCTGCCTACGTAGAACCCCGTAGTTTGCGCAGCCGACGGGTTGGGATAGGGATTTTGCTTGTTGCCGACAGCGCCCCGCCTGCAGGCGGCGACAACTCCCGGAAATGCCGTGCCCGCCTTCCTCTATCGTTGCCCCGTCACAAACCTCACCGTTCAGGGCTGGGCGGCCGAAGAGATCGCGCACGAGACGCTGACGCCGATCAAGTGCATCGCCTGCCAGCGCACGCACCTCGTCGATCCGAAAACCGGAAAGCTCCAGCGCGAAGGCGAGCCGCCGCGCTTCTGACCCGCGACGGCTCGATTTCGAAGCTCAGGCCCGGCTCAGGCCTGGTCGTGGAAGACCAGGTTCTCGATTTCGTAGACCGGAAACCTCACCACGTCCTTGGCGATTTCCTTCGTCAACGCATGGCGGATCGAAGGCGTATAGACCTCGCGGATCATGCCGAGCGCGCGCGGCGACGCGATCAGCGCCACATGCTTCGTCTCGCGGCGCTGCAGCGCGGCGTCCAGCCGCTTCGCCAGCTCGTGCAGGAAAGCGCGTTCTGCCTGATCGTGCCAATCGGTCTGGTCCAGCGAGCTGCGATGCTGCCCCACCGATTGATGGACGGTTCCGGGAGGGTCCGCTCCTTGCAGGTGAGTCGGCAGATCAGGGTGCTCGTAGGTCTCCTTCACGTAGAGATTGGGGAACTTTTCATCGCCCTTGTTCTCCAGGATCAGCGCCTTGCGGCCGTCGCAGGCGACGATCCAGTCGCCGGTCCCTATGGTAGGCTTCGTCATGATGACCTCTTGCAATTGCCTTCGGCCGCGAATGAGACAAGCCGGCCGCGAGCGGGGCACGATCGTCGCGCGAGACCTTGGAATTTTTCCACGCGCGTCTCTTTGCCTCCACGCAGGCCATCGATATCCGTCGCGACGATGCACATAATGACCTGGATCAAAATGAAGCTTCGCGTTGCGTTGCGGCAGGTCAACGCCCGGCGCCGGCCGTAAGCCCAACGTGCGCCGAGCTTAAACCGGGAGCACCGCCGACGAAATGAGGACCCGAGACCTTCACCCTCGCCGCCCGGAACGGTCGCGACGGGACACCGCGGCGGAGCAGCCATGACGACCTACCGGTTGGATCGCCTTTTCGCGCCCGGCTCGATCGCCGTCGTCGGCGCCAGTCCGCGCGAGCTCTCGGTGGGCCGAAAAGTGCTGCGCAATCTCAAGGCCGCGGGCTTCGCCGGACCGATCCGGCTCGTCAATCCGAAATACCCCGAGATCGAGGGGGTGACCGCCGTCCGGCAGATCGCCGACCTGCCCGCCACCGATCTCCTGGTCATCGCCTCGCCGCCCGAAACGGTGCCCGATATCGTGGCGGCGGCCGGGGCGCGCGGCTGCGCGGCGGCCGTCGTCATCACCGCAGGTCTCGGCCAGGGACCGGGCTCCCTCAGCGAGCGCGCCGAAACCGCCGCCCGGGCGCACGGTCTGCGGCTGCTCGGCCCCAACTGCCTCGGCTTGCAGGTACCCGCCGCACGACTCGATGCCAGCTTCGCGGCACACATGTCGCAACCCGGCGACCTTGCATTGATCTCGCAGTCGGGCGCGATCGTCGCCGGCATGGTCGAATGGGCGGCGCGCCGCGCGCTCGGCTTCTCCGCCGTCGTCTCGCTCGGCAACCAGATCGACGTCGATTTCGGCGACCTGCTGGACTATTTCGCGACCGACGTGAGGACGCGCTCGATCGTGCTCTATATCGAGTCGATCCAGAACGCGCCCAAATTCATGTCCGCTGCGCGTGCGGCGGCGCGCGCCAAGCCCGTGCTGGTGATCAAGTCCGGCCGGCACGCCCAGGGCGCCGTCGCGGCACGCACGCATACCGGCGCGCTCGCCGGCTCGGACGCCGTCTACGACGCCGCCTTCCGCCGCGCCGGGCTGGTGCGCGTGCTCGATCTCGACGAATTGTTCGACGCCGCCGAGACGCTCGGTCATGTCCGCCCGTTCGCCGGCAACCGGCTTGCCATCCTGACCAACGGCGGCGGCATCGGCGTCCTCGCCGTCGACCGGCTGATCGATCTCGGCGGCCGGCTCGCCACCCTTTCACCTGACACGCGGGCCGCGCTCGACAGCAAGCTGCCGCCGATCTGGTCGCGGGCCAATCCGGTGGACATCGCCGGCGATGCCGACGCCGCGCGCTATGCCACCGCGATGGAGGAACTGCTCGCCGACCCCGGCAACGACGCGCTGCTGGTCATGAACGTGCCGACCGCGCTCGCCTCCGCGCGCGAGGCGGCCGCGTCGGTCATGACCGTGGCGCGCCGGCACCGCGACACGGCGTTCCCGCCCAAGCCGGTGTTTGCCGTGTGGCTCGGCGACAGCGGCGACGCCGAATCCGGGCTCGGATCGGCCGGCATCCCGCATTACGGGTCGGAAACCGACGCGGTCCGCGGTTTCATGCATCTCGTCCGCTACCGCGAGGGCCAGGACGCGCTGATGGCGACGCCGCCGAGCCTGCCGGCCGAGTTCGTGCCCGACACGGCGCGCGCCCGGAGCATCGTACGCCGCGCGGTCGGGGAGCGGCGGACATGGCTCGATCCGATCGAGATCGCCGACCTGATGGACGCCTACGCGATCTCGATCGCCGCCGTAAAGCTCGCCCGCGATCCCGACGAGGCCGTCGCGGCGGCCCGACCGTTCCTCGAAAGCGGCGCGGTCGCGGCCAAGATCCTGTCGCCGGACATCGTCCACAAATCCGACATCGGCGGCGTGCGGCTGAACCTGCGCGACGAAACATCCGTGCGCCAGGCCGCCGCCGACATCCTCGCCCGCGCCAGAACGGCAAAACCCGATGCCCGCATCACCGGGGTCACCATCCATCCGATGATCGTCCGTCCCAGGGCGCGGGAACTCATCGCCGGCCTCGCCGACGACAAGACCTTCGGCCCGGTCGTGGTGTTCGGCGCCGGCGGCACGGCGGTCGAGGTCATCAACGACAAGGCCCTGGCGCTGCCGCCGCTCGACCTGCGGCTTGCCGACGACCTGATCGGACGCACGCGGGTTTCGCGCATCCTCGGCGGCTATCGCGACATTCCCGCCGCCGACCGCAAGGCGATCGCGCTGACGTTGACCAAGCTGGCGCAGCTCGCCGCCGACCTGCCCGAGGTCAAGGAGGTCGATCTCAACCCGCTGCTCGCCGACGAGTGCGGCGTGATCGTCCTCGATGCCCGTGTCGCGGTCGGCGAAGCGCCGCCGCTGCCTCTGCGCCGCGGCCACCGGTCGCGCTTCGCCGTACGGCCCTATCCGAAGGAATGGGAGCGCACGGTCGAGCTCAGGGACGGCACGAAGGTGCTGCTCCGCCCGGTGCGGCCGGAGGACGAGCCGCTCTATCCGCCGTTCCTCCGCAAGGTCACCGCGGAGGATCTGCGCCTGCGGTTCTTCGCGCCGGTGAAGGAATTCGGCCACACGCAGATCGCCCGTTTCACCCAGATCGACTACGCACGGGCGATGGCCTTCGTCGCCATCGAAGAAAGCTCCGGCGAGATGCTCGGCGTCGGCCGGGTCCATCTCCTGACGCACAGCGATACCGCCGAATACGCCGTCCTCGTCCGCTCCGACCTCAAGGGGCGCGGCCTCGGCTGGCTGCTGATGCAGACACTGATCGAATACGCGCGCAGCGAGGGAATCGAGGCGCTGCGCGGCGAGGTGCTGGCGGAGAATACGACCATGCTGCGCATGTGCGCCGAGCTCGGCTTCGGCATCGCCGACAGCCCGGCCGACCCCGGCTTGCGGATCGTCACGCTGCCGATCGGACCGGGCACGGCCGCCACGGGAATGAGACCGACATCGCCGCCTTCCGCGAAGATTGACGGCCCTTGACCTGGGTCAAAACGGAAGGCGCCGCGCCGGTCAGAATGGCTCGCAATGGAGGATGCCATGCAAGTCCAGGACGTAATGACCCAGTACGTTATTTCCGTAGCGCCGGACGACACCATCGCGCGGGCGATCCGCCTGATGCTGCAGGAGCGCGTGAGCGGCCTGCCGGTGATCGACGCGGCCGGCAATCTGGTAGGGATCGTGACCGAAGGCGATTTTCTCCGTCGCGCCGAGACCGGCACCCAGCGCAAGCGGCCGCGGTGGCTCGCCTTCCTGACGAGCCCGGGCCGGATGGCGGAGGAATATGTGCAGACCCACGGCCGCAAGGTCGGCGAGGTGATGACGACCGATCCGGTAACCGTGACCGAGGAGACCTCCCTCACCGACGCCGTCGCGCTGATGGAGAAGCGCCGGGTGAAGCGGCTTCCGGTCGTCCGCGGCGGCAAGGTGGTCGGCATCGTGAGCCGGGCCAACCTGCTGCATGCGCTGGCAAGCATCGCCGGCGAGGCGAAACCCGACCGCGCCGACGACAAGACGATCCGGGAGAAGATTCTCGCCGAGCTCGACAAGGAGCAATGGGCCCCGATCGCCATGCTCAACGTCGTCGTTCGCAACGGCGTGGTCGACCTCTGGGGCACCATCACCGACGAACGGGAACGCCGCGCGCTGATCGTCGCGGCCGAGAACGTGCCGGGCGTCAAGCGCGTGAACGATCATGTGGTGTGGATCGAGCCGACCAGCGGCGTAGTATTCGACCCGCCCAGCGAAGTGGTCGAGTTGCCGAAGGCAGGCTGACGCCGTTTCCGGCGCTCGACCGATCAGCCCCCGCCGCCGGAAACGACGGCGGGGTCTGTCGTTAAAGGAATGGGTGCGGATGCCGGCCACCCGCCTAAATTGTTACCGGTTGATATGAATCAACCGGATGCCCGGCGGCGGGGCTAAGAAGGCTCGATCCGACGGAGTGACCGATGCCCGACAACGATGTCGCCCGTATTGCCGAGTCCCTGCCCGCGGATGCGCGCCGGCCCGCCGCCCGGCCGGCCCTTCCGCCGCATGAGAACAGCAGCGCCGAACACGATTCCTATGCGGTCACGGCGCTCGCCGACATCATCGACCGCTCGCTCCACGCCGCCGTCGCCCGCTTCACGTTCGGTCTCTCGCCGGCGTCTCTCGCCGAAGCGTATCTCGACTGGGCGACGCACCTTGCCTTCTCGCCGGGAAAGCAGCTTCAGCTTGTCGACAAGGCGGCGCGCAAGACGTTGCGTTTCACCACACATCTGCAGCGCTGCCTGTCGGAACGCGGACCGCAGGAGCCCTGCATCCTGCCGTTGCCGCAGGATCGACGCTTCGCCGGCGAGGACTGGCAGAAGTGGCCCTACAACGTGCTCTATCAGGGCTTCCTGCTGCAACAGCAATGGTGGCACAATGCCACCACGCATATCCGCGGCGTCACGGAACAGCACGAGCGCATCGTCTCCTTCGTCTCGCGGCAGTTGCTCGACGTCGTCGCGCCCTCGAACTGGATCCTGACCAATCCCGAGATCCTGCGCACCACCTCGGAAAGCGGCGGGACCAATCTCGTGCGCGGTTTCCAGAATTTCATCGAGGACTGGGAGCGGGCGGTCAGCGGTAAGCGCCCGATCGGCGCCGAACGCTTCGCGGTCGGCCGCGACGTTGCGGCGACACCGGGCAAGGTGGTTTATCGCAACGGACTGATCGAGCTGATCCAGTACACGCCGACCACAGCCCAGGTCCGTCCCGAGCCGGTGCTGATCGTCCCGGCATGGATCATGAAATATTATATCCTCGATCTCTCGCCGGAGAACTCGCTCGTCCGCTACCTGCTCGATCAGGGCTTCACGGTATTCATGATCTCGTGGAAGAATCCCGGCCCCGAAGACCGCGATCTCGGCCTCGAGAACTACCGCACCGACGGCGTGATGGCCGCGCTCGATCACATCGCCGCGGCCTTGCCCGACCGCAAGGTCCACGCGGTCGGCTACTGCCTGGGCGGCACGCTGCTCTCGATCGCCGCCGCCACGATGGCCCGGGACGGCGACGACCGCCTGCGTTCGATGACGCTGCTGGCGGCGCAGACCGACTTCTCCGAAGCCGGCGAACTGATGCTGTTCATCAACGAAAGCCAGCTGTCCTTCCTGGAGGACATGATGTGGGAACAGGGGTTCCTCGACGCCTCGCAGATGGCCGGAGCATTCCAGATGCTCCGCTCCAACGACCTCATATGGTCGAGGATCATCCACGAATACCTGATGGGCCAGCGCGCGCCCATGACCGATCTGATGGCCTGGAATGCCGACGCCACGCGGATGCCCTACCGCATGCATTCGGAATACCTGAGACACCTGTTCCTCAACAACGACCTTGCCGAAGGGCGCTTGCGCGCCGGCGGCCAGCCCGTCGCGCTGGCCGACATCCGCATGCCGATCTTCGCGGTCGGGACCCAGCGCGATCACATCGCGCCCTGGCGCTCCACCTACAAAATCCATCTTCAGACCGGCAGCGACGTCACCTACGTCCTCACCACCGGCGGCCATAACGCCGGCATCGTTTCCGAGATCGGACACCCGGGCCGCAGCTTCCAGGTCCTCGCAACCCGACACGACGAACCTTATGTCGATCCCGACACCTATCTGACGCGGGCACCCCGCAAGGACGGCGCCTGGTGGCCGGAATGGACGGAGTGGCTGCACACGCATTCCGGCACGCCGGTCTCCCCGCCCCCGATGGGAATGCCCGGACAGAAGGCGGGCCATTTGCAGGACGCACCCGGTGCGTACGTTCGACAGGATTGAGAACACGAACGGTTCGGCGCCGCGCCCGGCCGCGCGCGACGATGCGTTCTGGTGCCGGCCCCTCGACGCGCTCTGCGAGCAGCTCGCATGCGGCCCCTCGGGGCTGAGCGCCGAGCAGGCCACGCTGCGTCTCGAGCGATTCGGACCCAACACGGTTTCGGAGATTCCGCGCCGGCAGCTCATCTGGACGATCGCTCGGAAATTCGCCGAGCCGCTGGTGGCGATCCTGCTCGTTGCCGCCGCGATCTCCGCCGCGACCGGCGATGTCGCCAGCTTCGGCATCATCTTCGCGGTCATCACCCTGTCGATCACCCTCGACGTCGTGCAGGAACGACGCGCCGAACTCGCGGCGGACGCCTTGAAGCGATCGGTGGCGATCCGCGCGGACGTCTGCCGCGACGGCAAGCTCGTTTCGGTCCCCGTCGAGCACGTCGTGTCCGGCGACGTGGTCGAGCTCCGCGCCGGCGACCTCGTGCCTGCCGACGGCGTCGTCATCAGCAGCCGTAACGCCCATTGCAATGAAGCGCTGATGACCGGCGAGCCGTTTCCGACCGAGAAGCGCGCCGGCGCCTGCGACGCCCGCATGCCGGCGGACGCGTTCAACGCGCTTTTCGCCGGCACCTCGATGGTGAGCGGTGAGGCCACCATATTGGTCGTCGCCACCGGACGGACGACGCGCTTCGGCGGCATCGCGGCGGCGCTTGCCGCGAGCGAGACGCGCAGCGCGCTCGAGCGCGGCATCCATCGCCTCGGGCTCATGATCCTGCGGCTGACCGTATTCCTCGTGCTGTTCGTCCTGCTCGTGCATCTCGCCTCGGGCCGGCCGGTGATGGAATCGTTCCTGTTCGCCGTTGCGCTGGCGGTCGGGTTCACGCCCGAACTGCTGCCCATGATCATGACGGTGACGCTCTCCCGCGGCGCGCTCCGCATGGCCGGGAAATCGGTGATCGTGAAGCGGCTGGCGGCGATTCACGATCTCGGCGCGATGGACGTGCTGTGCACCGACAAGACCGGGACGCTGACCGAGGCGCGCATCTCGCTCGTGGACCACACGGGCGCGGACGGCCGCACCAGCGACCGCACCCTGACGCTCGCCATGGTGAACAGCTGCTTCAGCAGCGGGATTCGCAGCCCGCTCGATCAGGCCGTGATCGACCGCTGTGCCGATGGCCGCATCCAGGCATGGAAGAAACTCGACGAGATCCCGTTCGACTTCGAGCGGCGCTCGCTCACCGTGCTGGCGGAAACCGATCGCGAGCGGATTCTCGTCGTCAAAGGCGCGCCCGAGCGCATCCTTGCCTTGTCGTCGACGATCGACAACGGCGACGGGACCACCGCGCCGCTCGACGGTACGCATCGGGAGCGGCTGTCGCGCGAGCAGGAACAGCAGGCCGAAGCGGGACACCGGCTGCTCGGCGTGGCCTGGAAGGCGGTTCCGGCGGATTATCGCGAGCTGCGCGCGGAGGACGAGCAGGACCTCGTGTTCGCGGGCCACTGCGTCTTCGTCGATCCGCCGAAGGCGAGCGCGGCGGAGGCCGTCGGCCGGCTCGCCCGCGCCGGCATCCGCGTCAAGGTGGTGTCGGGGGATTACGCCGCGGTGGTGCGCCATGTCGTCACCGAACTCGGCATGCCCGCAAACAACCTCCTGACCGGAGAGGAGATCGCGGAACTGACCGACGCGGCGCTGCTCGCGCGCATCGACGACACCGACCTGTTCGCCCGCGTCTCCCCCGACCAGAAGACGCGGATCATCCGCGCGCTGCAATCGCGCGGCCATACGGTGGGCTTCCTCGGCGACGGCGTGAACGACGCGCCGGCGATCCGGGCCGCCGAGATCGGGATTTCCGTCGAGGGCGCCACCGACGTGGCGCGGAGCGCGGCCGACATCATCCTGCTCGCCCAGGACCTCGGCGTGCTCGCCGACGGCGTCGCTGAAGGCCGCCGCACGTTCGCGAATATCCTCAAGTACGTCCGCATGGGCACGAGCTCGAACTTCGGCAACATGCTGTCGATGGCCCTGGCCTCGCTGGTGCTGCCGTTCCTGCCGCTGCTGCCGATCCAGATCCTGCTCAACAACCTGCTCTACGATCTCTCCGAGATCGGCATCCCGTTCGACCGCGTCGATCCGCAGGATGTCGCCGCGCCCCGGGCATGGACGATGGCGGGCATCCTGCGCTTCACCTTGGTCATGGGCACGCTGTCGTCGGTCTTCGACATGGCCACGTTCGCGGCGCTCATCAAGCTGTTCCACGCCGCGCCCGACGAGTTCCGCACCGCGTGGTTCGTGGAATCGATCGCGACGCAGATCCTGGTGATCTTCTTCATCCGGACCAGCGGCGCGTTCCACGTCAGCCGCGCGAGCCGGGTGCTCATCGCCAGCTCGTTCGGCGCGCTTGCCGTCGCCGTGACCGTCGCGCTCACGCCGCTGGGCGGATTCTTCGGCTTCGTCACGCTGCCGGCGATCCTGATCGCCGCCATCGCCGTCATCGTCGCGCTCTACCTGCTGGCGGCGGAGCTGATGAAGCCTCTCGCGGCGCCGCACGCAACACGCGGACGAAGAGCTGGACCATGACCTCAGGCAGCACCATGTACGGCTTCCTCTCCTGCACCGCGGCCCGGTACATGACACCGGCGGTCGTCACCGTGCAGCGAAAGGTCACCCTGCGCGAACTGGAGCAGCTTTTCGAGGAACACGACTTCAACGCCTTTCCGGTCGTCGAGGAAGGCCGGGTTCTCGGCATCGTGACGAAGTTCGACTTCATCCGCGCCTTCGCGTTCACCACGCATCAGATGGTGCCGCACTTCGACGACCTGATGAACCTCACGGTAGCGGAGGTGATGACCGAGGCGATGGTTCACGTCGAGCCGGAAGCGCCGCTGACGCGCATCCTGCAGCTGATGGTGAATTTGAAGACGCGCAGCTTTCCGGTGCTGGACTCCGGAAAGCGGCTGGTCGGGATGATCTCCCGCGAAGACATCATGCGGGCGCTGCGCGAAACGACCGCAAATCCGCCGTGCGGATAGACCGTCGCGATTGGCCGAGAACTCCGCCGGCTTTGATGGAATCAAAGCCGGACCCAGTTTTTTGTTTATCGCGTTTTCTCCACGCGAACCGGCATCGACCTCGCTCGAAAACGCGCTAGCCTTTTGGCACGGCCGAGCCCTCGGCGACGGCAAGGGCGCCCTCCAGGTCGGCGATCAGATCGGCTTCCGCCTCGATCCCGACCGAGAGGCGGATCAGGCTGTCGCTGATGCCCGCCGCGCGGCGCGCCTCCTCCCCCATGCCGGAATGAGTCATCGTCGTCGGATGCGCCACCAGGCTCTCCACGCCGCCGAGCGATTCCGCGAGCGTGAAGACCTCGACGGCCTCGACGAAACGGCGCACCGCATCGACGCCGCCGGCAAGCTCGAAGCTCAGCATCGCGCCGAAGCCATCCTGCTGCGCCGAGGCTAGCGCGTGGCCCGGATCGGTATCGAGGCCGGGATAGTGGACGGCCGCGACAGCGGCGTGCCGCGCCAGGAACTGCGCCACCGCCATCGCGTTCGCCTGCTGGCGCTCGACGCGCGGGAACAGGGTCCGCAGGCCGCGCAATGTCAGGTGCGCGTCGAACGGCGATCCGGTCGTGCCGGTCACGTTCGCCCAGTGCGCCAGCGCCTCCACATCGGAGCGGTCGGCGGCGATGACGGCGCCGCCGACCACGTCGGAGTGCCCGTTGATGTACTTCGTCGTCGAGTGAATGACGAAATCAGCGCCGAGCGCGAGCGGCCGCTGCAAGGCCGGCGAAAGGAACGTGTTGTCGACCGCGACCTTGGCGCCGGCCTTCCTGGCGCGCTCCGCGATCGCGCGAATATCGACGACGCGCATCAGCGGATTGCTCGGCGTCTCGACGAGCACGAGCTTCGGCCGCCGGCCGAGGGCGGCGGCGAAGGCCGCAGGATCGCCCTGATCGACGAAGGCGACGTCGAACTGTTCGCGGTCGCGCCGGCCGGCAAGCAGGCGATAGGTGCCGCCGTAGCAATCATGCGGCGCGAGCACGAGATCGCCGCGCCGAAGCTGCGACAGGACGAGATCGACCGCGGCCATCCCGGATGCCGTCACCACCGCGCCGGCGCCGCCCTCGAGCTTGGCGAGCACATCGGCAAGCAGGTCGCGGGTCGGATTGGAAGTCCGCGTGTATTCGTGCGGCCCGCCCTGGCGATAGCCCGAAAAGCCGAACGTGCTGGAAAGATAGACCGGCGGCGCGACCGCATGAAAATCGCTGTCCCGCGCGACGCCGTAAGCCGCGGTGATCGTTTCCAGTCTCGTCGCTTTGGTCATGCTCTCGCCTCGTGCCTTCCTCCCGCAGGACTAAGACCCGATCGGGCCGCAAGACAATAGAGCGATGCAAAGAATCCGCTTCGCCGGCGCCGCGAGGCGATATGTCCCTATTACGGTCCATGCCCGGCCTGAGACCCGCCCGCGCCGGCCGCTCTTTCCCAACGCCAGGCCGCCTGTCGGGCGGCCCTGCAGGATCGGTGAATCGCGCGGCGGAAGCGGAAAGGAACCGATGCTCCGGCACCTCGCACGGCTCCAGAAATCGCGCCGTCTCGATCCGCAGGGGGCGCTTCCCGCGGCTTCCCTGCGGACTTATCGACCCAATAACTGGAACGAAGCATCGGTCCTGCGTCGATCGCCGGTCCCTTCCGACCAGCCGATCGCGCTGCGGTAGTTTCCGAGCGCGCCCGTTTCGCGCAGCTGCTTCAGGTCGAGCGATTCCAGTTCTGCCGCGAACGGCGAGACATAGAGCGCATCTTCCGGACAATAGAGCTCGCACATGAAGCACGTCTGGCAGTCATGCTGCCGCGCGATGACCGGCTGCCCTCCCGGCACGACGTCAAACACGTTGGTCGGGCAAACGCCGACACAGATGTTGCAGCCCGTGCAGCGCTCGGGATCGATGATCTGGATCATTCCGCCGCCTCCGCGACGGGCCGGGAGAGGACCGGGCCCGGCCGCGTCCATACCTCGCGGAGGCCCCCGGCATGGATCGACCGACGCTGACTGTCGTCCTGATAAGGATGATCGAGGCGGCGGGCCATGCCGCGCGATTCCCTTCGCGCCAGCGCGCTGCGATACATCCAGCGCGCGGTGGCGAGCATGGCCGCGGCTTCGCGCGTCTTGACGATGCCGCTCCTGTCCGCCGCATCGGCCCCGGCGGCGGATGTCCACAGCGCGTCCAGACGCAAAAGCGAGTCGGACAGCCGGTCCGCATCGCGGAAGTAGTTCCGCTCGTAGGGCGTGACCTCCGCCTGCACCGCCCTTGTCAGGCTGGCGGCGTCGATGCGATGTCCGCCGCGCTCGCGCAGGCCGACATCGCCCCTGCGCTCGGCGCCGCGCCGGACCTGCCCCTTCCCCTTCGCGAAGGCGCCGGCCGCCGTGCCGGCCCAGGTGCCGGACGACATCGCCCAGGCGCAGTTATGACTGCCGCCCCCGGTGAAGGCGCCGCAGATCAGTTCGCGCGTCGCGGCATCGCCTGCGGCGTAAAGTCCGGGGACCGTCGTGGCGCAAGTATCGTCGACGATGCGCAGGCCGCCGGTGCCGCGCACCGTCCCCTCCAGCCGCAGGGTGATCGGGAAGCGTTGCGAGAACGGATCGATGCCGGCGCGATCGAGCGGAAGAAAGAAATTGGGCTGCGCGAGCCGCATCGCCGACTGGGTCTGCGCGTCGGCCTTGTCGAGCTGGGGGAACACGCGCCCCTTGTCGAGCGCCTTGGCGATGATCGAGCGGCCACCCTTCGACTTCGCCCCTTCGACCGGACGCCCGTCCTCGTGGGTGAACGTCGCCCAGTTGTAGAAGAGCGTTTTCGTGACCGAGCCGTATTCGGCGGACATCGCGTAGGCATTGGAGAATTCCATGCCCGAGAGCTCCGCGCCCGCCTCCGCGGCCATCAGGTAGCCGTCGCCGGTCAGCACGTTGCATCCGAGCGCGCCGCTCAGGAACGCGCAGCCGCCGGTGGCGATGACGACGGCGCCGGCGTGCACCGTCCAGCGGTCACCGCTCTGGCGGTGGAGCCCCATTGCGCCGACGACCGCGCCATCGCCGTCGACCAGCAATTCCAGCGCCGGGCTGTGATCGAGGATCTTCGCGCCCGCCTGTTTCACGCGCTTGCGCATCAGGCGCATGTACTCCGGCCCCTGCAGCGAATTGCGGCGCGGCCGTCCCTCGTCGTCGACCGGGAACGGATAGCCCCATTCCGCGAGCTGGTGCACGCTGTCGTAGGTGCGGTCGAGCACGCGCGACATCCATTTCCGGTCCTGGAGATAGCCGCCCATCGCCTCGCGGCTCGCCATCGCCGCCTCGCGCTTGGCGGGATCGGGTTCGACGTACCAGACCC
>Ga0182735_1001005_pt1 | contig 19923 bp, 16 predicted proteins | sample eDN5th30CKraftMG_FD_128524 | JGI IMG/M metagenome (GOLD analysis project Ga0182735, IMG submission 128524) | Enriched Miracle-Growth compost microbial communities from Emeryville, California, USA - eDNA 5th pass 30_C Kraft MG (version 2) (version 2) ...
CCTGTTCCGGCATGGGCGGCCCCAGCATGGGCTGCCCCACCCTCATACACGGTGGCGATCTGGGTTTCGCCATGGGCGGTGCGCAGGCGCAAGTCCAGCGTGGGCGCGTCCGTGGCGGACTTCCATGTCATGGAAATACCCTGCAGCGGCAGCAGGCGCTCCAGCGGCACATCTTCGCGCCCGTAGACATACCGGGCCAGAAAATCCGACACATCGACGCCCGTCGCCGCCTTGATCAGGCGCGGCATGGCCTCTTCGGCGATGCCGCGGCCGGCGCCTCGGTAGAAATCCCGCCCATAGCGTTCCCACAACAGGCGCATCACATCGTCCAGCGAGCGCGCCCCGCCCGTGGCATGGCGCAAGGTAATGTCCAGCCCCAGTGCCGCCAGAGAGCCCTTGGTGTAATAGCTGACCAGCGCGTTGGGCGAGTTTTCGTCCTGTTTGTAGTAGCGCGTCCAGGCATCGAAAGAGCTTTCAGCCACGCTTTGCTTCAGGCGCCCCGTGCCGCGCTGCACATTGCCGATGGTTTTGCCCAGCATGCGCAGGTAGTCGGCCTCGGCAATGACGCCGGAACGCAGCAGCATCAAGTCATCGTAGTAGGAGGTGAAGCCCTCGAACAGCCACAGCAGCTCCGTGTGGTTTTCACGGCTCAGATCGTAAGGGGCGAAGGCGGCCGGCTTGATGCGCTTGACGTTCCAGGTATGGAAATACTCGTGGCTGACCAGGCCCAGGAACGTCTGATAGCCTTCGCCGGCCTGCTCGCGGCCCAGGACTGGCAGGTCATTGCGGCTGATCATCAGCGCCGTCGATGCGCGGTGTTCCAACCCGCCGTAGCCGTCGCCGGTGACCATCGTCATGAAGACATAGCGGTCGGCGCTGTCCAGAAAGGGCGCCCGGCGGGTTTCAGGTTCGAACAGAGCGATCTGGGCCGCGCATATCTTTTGTACATCGGCGGCGATGCGTTTCAAGTCCAGCCTGGGCGCGATGCCGGTAAACACCATTTCGTGCTCCGCGCCATGGGCCTTGAAGCGGACGACCTGCGGCGTGCCCATTTCGATCGGATGATCGATCAGCGCGTCATAGTCGGGCGCGACGTACAGGCCGAAGCCATGGCGGCGCGCGCCGCCCGCCAACCCCCGCGCTTCGGGCAAGCTGGTATAGACTCTCCAGCCCCGCACGCGCGGCGGCGGTTCCAGCAGCACATGGCAAGCATCGTTGTGGCGTCCCTCCACGCGCAGGAAAACGCTGGCGCCGTTGAAGAAAGCGTGGGTTTCGTCCACATGCGCGCCCCGCACGGACAGATCCCACGCATACACGGTGTAGTCCACTTGCAGCGGCCCCTGGCAAGGCGCGCATCGCCAGCTATGGTTGTCGATCTTGCGCAGGGCGACCGGCTTGCCGCGGCACGAGGCTTCTATGGTTTCCACCTGCCGCGCGAAATCTCGAATAAGATAGCTGCCGGGTATCCATGCGGGCATGGATAGTATTTGCGCCGCGTCGCCTGGCCGGGGTATGGTCAATCGCACTCTCAACCGGTGACCCGCCAGGTCGAAAGGCGTTACGCTATAAAGTATCGGTTCGTTTTTCATCCCACTATATTACTTGCAAGGAGACGGCATGAATCCGCCATTGATTAAAACGGAGGTCCGGGGCCGCGTGGCGCTGCTGACGCTGGACAGGCCCAAAGCCTTGAACGCCCTGAGCAACGAAGTCATAGATCAGCTGGCCGAGGCCATGCGGGCGTTCGACGCGGATGACAATATAGGCGCGATGGTGCTGACGGGCAATGAAAAGGCCTTCGCCGCGGGCGCGGACATCAGCGCCATGCAGGGATGGTCCTACATGGACGTCTACAAGCAGGACTATCTGGGCGGCAACTGGGAATCGCTCAAGCGCATACGCAAGCCCGTCATCGCCGCGGTGGCCGGGTATGCATTGGGCGGAGGCTGCGAGCTGGCCATGCTTTGCGACATCATCATAGCCGCCGACAATGCGCGCTTCGGGCAGCCGGAAATCAAGCTGGGCGTCATTCCGGGCTACGGCGGCACACAAAGGCTGCCGCGCGCCATCGGCAAGGCCAAGGCGATGGATCTGGTGCTGACGGCGCGCATGATGGACGCCCAGGAAGCCGAGCGCGCCGGCCTGGTGTCCCGCGTGGTGCCGCCGGAGCGTTTGCTGGATGAAGCGCTGGAAGCCGCCGCCGTCATCGCGTCGATGTCGCTGCCATCCGTCATCATGGCCAAGGAATGCGTGAACATGGCCTATGAAGGGTCGCTGAATGAAACCCTGATGTACGAACGGCGCAATTTCCACGCTTTGTTCGCCACCGAAGACCAGAAAGAGGGCATGAAGGCTTTCGTGGAAAAGCGCAAGCCTGAATTCAAGCACCAGTAACGCAACCGTAACATCCGTAACGCCGCCTGCCGCCGTGGCGGCAAGCGGCGGCGCGGCGACGGTCCTGATCGGCATCCACCGTAGCGGTTCGCCTGCCCATCCTGCCTGCGCGCCGATCGCAAGGAACTTTGCCGCAAACGGGCCGTCCCGGCTCGCCGCGCCGCCTTGCGGACGTTCGGCCACCGGCCTTGTCCGGTATTCGGCCGCTCGCCTTTTCATGTCGCCGCGGCCCGCCGCCAAGCGCTCGGGCATCGCCCGCACCGACTTGCACGCAGACAACACTTGCCGCCTGACAAGTTGCTTACACATAAAAAATAAAGCTATACTCTATGAGTTTGCCGCCTTGCAACGGCAAGCACAGATCAGCGGTAACGCTACAGCAGTGGATCAAAAGCCATCGGGGCCGCCTGCCATGAATCAATACCACGCAGGACATGCCGAACACCAGATCGAAAGGCTGGTTCTTTCGGATGGCGATCGGGCAGCCATCAGGCAGCGCGCAAGCCGCGGCATCACGCGGGCGCTTGCGGCTCAGGCTGCAATGCTGGTTTTCGCGGTGGTGGTTTCCTGGCTTGTGGCAGGGAATGGCGCGGCGGCATCGGCCTTGATAGGCGCTGCCGCCTATTTCGTGCCCAACGCCCTGTTCGCCCTGCGCTTGCTGGCGGGGTTGCTGGGGCCGGCAAAAGCCAGTCCGTTCACGTTTTTCGTGGGCGAGGCATTCAAGCTTGGTTCGGCCGTGCTGGTGCTTGGGGCTGCGGCCTGGCTGGGCGGCGCCTGGCTGGTGTGGCCGGCGCTGCTGTTCGGCTTGCTGTGTGTATTGAAAGGCTATGTGCTGTTGCTGATGCTCCGCAAGCTGCCGTAGTCGCCGTTATGTGTATTAATTTCATGCGCCCAGGGCGCTCGTTAACCGGATAAGGGTTCAGATGGCTGCTAGTGATATTTCGCCACAGTCTTACTACATTCAGCATCATTTGGTTCATCTGAACAATACGGGTGCGAAGCAATCAACCATCGCGAACTTCGACGTCGTCAACTACGACTCCCTGTTCTGGGCCATCTTGATGGGCCTCATCGTCGTCTTCTTCCTGTGGCGCGCCGCCAAGTCCGTCACCACCGGCGTGCCCGGCCGCTTCCAGGTCGCCGTCGAGATGCTGGTCGACATGGTCGAAGAACAAGCCAAAAGCATTATCCCCAACGCCACATCGCGCCGCTTCGTGTCTCCGTTGGCGCTGACCGTATTCCTGTGGATCATCCTGATGAACGTGCTCGACCTGGTTCCGGTCGATTTCCTGGCCTGGGTCTTCAAGCTGACCGGCCTTGGCGCGGAGCACGGCGATCCCCTTTATTACCACCGCATCCTGCCCACGGCCGACCTGAACGTGCCCATGGGCATGTCGCTGGGCGTGCTGCTGCTGATGTTCTACTACGGCATCAAGATCAAGCACCCGGGCGGCTTCGTCAAAGAACTGTTCACCGCGCCTTTCCACGCGCCCGGCATCTTCGCGCTGGTGCTCGCGCCGTTCAACTTCCTGCTGAACTGCATCGAGTACGCCGCCAAGTCGGTATCGCTGGGCATGCGGCTGTTCGGCAATATGTTCGCCGGCGAACTCATCTTCATGCTGATCGCCCTTCTGGGCGGCGCATGGACCGGTTTCAATGGCTCGAGCCTGGGCCTGGGTATCGGGCATGTGCTGGCAGGGTCGGTGTGGGCCATCTTCCACATCCTGATCGTGCTGTTGCAGGCGTTCATCTTCATGATGCTGACCATGGTGTATGTGGGTCAGGCTCACGAAGGCCATTAAGGGTATTCGGTCCGGGCGCGCCGGCGCCCGGCTGGGATGCAGGGTTTTTCTTTTAATCTGTTTTTGACTTTTTGATATACGGTTTCTAACCAAGGAGTTGTCATGACCAACGTTGCTTTCGTTGCTCTAGCTTGCGGTCTTATTATTGGTCTGGGCGCTATCGGCGCCTGCATTGGTATCGCTCTGATGGGCGGCAAATACCTGGAAGCTTCGGCTCGTCAGCCCGAACTGATGAATGCTCTGCAAACCAAGATGTTCCTCTTGGCGGGTCTTATCGACGCGGCGTTCCTGATCGGTGTTGGTATCGCTATGCTGTTCGCATTCGCCAATCCCTTCGTCGGATAAGCATTGCGGCCCGCTATTTGGTGGGTTGAGCAGCCGCAGGCGGCCCAAGGGCGCCGGTCTGCGGCTTGGACATTAGGGTGTCACGCAGCGGGGCTGCCTGGCACGAGTGGTATTAAAGGGAAACGACCGTGAATTTAAACGCGACTCTCTTTTTTCAGATGATCGTGTTTTTCGTGCTGGGATGGTTTACGATGAAATTCGTATGGCCGCCCCTGACGAAGGCAATGGACGACCGCCGCCAGAAAATCGCCGACGGCCTGGCCGCCGCAGATAAAGGCAAGGCCGATCTGGCCCAGGCCCAGGCGCGCATCAGTCTGATCGAGGCATCTGCAAAAACGGAAAACCATGCTCGCATGGTCGAAGCCGAGAAACAGGCTGCGGCGCTTATCGAACAAGCCCGCCGCGAAGGCGAGGCCGAAAAGGCCCGCATCATTGCTCAGGCTCAGCAGGACGCCGCCCAGGAAGCCCAGCGCGTGCGTGAAGGCTTGCGCAACGATGTCGCTGTGCTGGCGGTCAAGGGCGCAGAACAGATTCTCCGGCGTGAAGTCGACGCACAAGCCCACGCCGAGCTGCTGGAGCAGCTCAAGGCGCAACTTTAAACCCAGGGCAGGCCATGGCTGAATTATCGACTATTGCCAGACCCTACGCCGAGGCCTTGTTCGCCTCGGCCCGCGACAGCCAGGCATCCCTGGAGTCGTGGTCGGGTCTTCTGTCCGAGCTTGCCCAAGTGGCCGGCCTGGACGACGTGCGCGAGGCGCTGACCGACCCGCGGCTGAATGCGGCTCAGCGCGTCGAGCTGTTTGCGGGCCTGATCAAGTCACCGCTCTCGGATGAAGCGCGCAATTTCATCGAATTGCTGGTCAGCAACAACCGCATGCTGGTTCTGCCGCAAATCGCAGAGCAATTCGAATTGCTGAAAAACCAGCTCGAAGGTACGGCGCTGGCTCAGATCTTCAGCGCTTATCCGCTAAGCGATGATCAGGTCCAGGGCCTGGTGGCGGGGCTGGAAAAGAAGTTTGGCCTCAAATTGAAACCCGCCGTCACGGTGGATGCCGACCTCATCGGCGGCGTGCGCGTGATCGTCGGCGACCAAGTACTTGATACTTCCGTGCAGGCCCAGTTGGCCCGCATGCGCGACACTCTGGCCGCCTGATGCGGGCCGGATAACAGGATTCCAGGAGTCTGAACATGCAACTTAACCCGTCAGAGATCAGCGAGCTGCTCAAAAGCCGCATCGAAGGCTTGGGCGCGTCGACCGACGTACGTACGCAAGGCACGGTCGTTTCCGTGACCGACGGTATCACCCGCATTCACGGCCTGTCCGATGTGATGCAGGGCGAAATGCTTGAATTCCCGAACAATGTGTTCGGGCTCGCCCTCAACCTCGAGCGCGACTCGGTCGGCGCCGTTATTCTGGGCGACTACACCGGCGTGTCGGAAGGCGACCAGGTCAAGACCACCGGCCGCATTCTCGAAGTGCCGGTCGGCCCGGAATTGCGCGGCCGCGTGGTCGACGCGCTGGGCAACCCCATCGATGGCAAGGGCCCCATCAACGCCAAGGCGACCGACATCATCGAAAAGGTCGCGCCCGGCGTTATCGCCCGTAAATCGGTTTCGCAGCCTCTGCAGACCGGCATCAAGGCCATCGATTCCATGGTGCCCATCGGCCGCGGCCAGCGCGAGCTGATCATCGGCGACCGCCAGACCGGCAAGACCGCCGTCGCCGTCGACACCATCATCAGCCAGAAGGGCAAGGGCGTCACCTGCGTGTACGTCGCCATCGGCCAGAAAGCGTCCACCATCAACAACGTGGTGCGCAAGCTCGAAGAGCACGGCGCCATGGAATACACCATCGTCGTGGCCGCCGCCGCGTCGGATTCCGCCGCCATGCAGTATCTGTCGGCCTACGCCGGCTGCACCATGGGCGAATACTTCCGCGACCGCGGCGAAGACGCCCTGATCATTTACGACGACCTGACCAAGCAGGCCTGGGCCTATCGCCAGGTATCGCTGCTGCTGCGCCGGCCACCCGGCCGCGAAGCCTACCCCGGCGACGTCTTCTACCTGCACTCGCGTCTGCTCGAGCGCGCCGCCCGCGTGAACGAAGAGTACGTCGAACACTTCACCAAGGGCGAAGTGAAAGGCAAGACCGGCTCGCTGACCGCGTTGCCCATCATTGAAACGCAAGCCGGCGACGTTTCCGCCTTCGTGCCGACCAACGTCATTTCCATTACCGACGGCCAGATCTTCCTGGAAACCGACCTGTTCAACGCCGGTGTGCGTCCCGCCATCAACGCGGGTATCTCGGTTTCCCGCGTGGGCGGCGCCGCCCAGACCAAGGTCATCAAGAAGCTGTCCGGCGGTATCCGTACCGACCTGGCGCAGTATCGTGAATTGGCCGCTTTCGCCCAATTCGCTTCCGACCTGGACGACGCCACGCGCCGCCAGCTGGAACGCGGCAAACGCGTGGTGGAACTGCTCAAGCAGCCGCAATACCAGCCTTTGCAAGTGTGGGAACAGGCCGTGACGCTGTTCGCCGTTAACAACGGCTATCTGGACGACCTGGAAGTCGAACAAGTTCTGCCGTTCGAGAAATCCTTGAAAGATACGCTGAAATCCAAGTACGAAGCTCTGGTTCAGCGCATCGAGGACAAGAAAGAATTGTCCAAGGAAGACGAGGCGGAACTGGCCGCCGCCATACAAGAGTTCAAAAAGCACGGTGCTTTTTAAGTTTGACTGGCGAGGGTGATGAAGCACGCGCTTCAGTATCCATACGTAAGGCGGGGCGCATCGATGCCGCCCCGCTATAACGCCCTTTCAGGAAACAGCGATGGCCGGAATTAAGGAAATTCGAACCAAGATCAAGAGCGTCCAAAACACGCGCAAGATCACCAAAGCCATGGAGATGGTGGCGGCATCCAAGATGCGCAAGGCGCAGGATCGGATGCGCGCGGGCCGTCCCTATGCAACCAAGGTGCGCGAGATCGCCGCCCATTTGATGCAGGCGAATCCCGATTACTCGCACCCCTACATGCTCGAACGCGAGGTGCGCGCGGTGGGCGTGGTCGTGATCACCACCGACAAGGGCTTGTGCGGCGGCCTGAATACCAACATCATGCGCCTGGTATTGGCCCGCCTCAAAGAGTTCGAGCAAAAGGGCGTCAAAGTACAGTTCACGGCTTTGGGCAACAAAGGCGCGGGTACTTTGTCCCGCATCAGCGCCAAGCTGGTGTCCCAGGAAGTGCAGTTGGGCGATACGCCCAATCTCGAGCGCCTCATCGGTGCCATCAAGACGCAGATCGACGACTTCGTCGATGGCAAGATCGACGCCATCTACCTCGCCACCAACCGCTTCGTGAACACCATGAGGCAGGATCCGACTTTCATGCGCCTGCTGCCCCTGCCGACCGGGCTGGCCGATCCCTTCCAGTCGCAAGCCGAATCGGAAGACGAGCAGGTCAAGTCCACCTATGGCTGGGATTACATCTACGAGCCCGATTCCAAGACCGTCATCGACGACTTGCTGATGCGCTACGTGGAAGGCTTGGTGTACCAGGCGGTGGCGGAAAACATGGCGTCCGAACAGTCGGCACGCATGGTGGCCATGAAGGCCGCATCCGACAACGCCAAGAAAGTCATCGGCGACCTGCAACTGGTCTACAACAAGACCCGCCAGGCAGCCATTACCAAAGAAATTTCAGAAATCGTGGGGGGAGCCGCCGCTGTCTGAGATCAGGCAGGCGTCCCGTCAAAGATATTTAGCAAGGACTAAACATGAGCAACGGTACCATCGTTCAGTGCATCGGCGCCGTGGTGGATATTCAGTTCCCCCGCGACCGCATTCCCAAAATTTACGACGCGCTCAAGCTTGCCGACGAAAGCTCCGCTTTCGCCGAAGCGGGCCTGACCTTCGAAGTTCAACAGCAGCTAGGCGACGGTGTGGTGCGTACGATTGCCATGGGTTCGTCCGACGGCTTGCGCCGCGGCATGGCCGTGGCAAACACCGGCGCTCCCATTTCGGTGCCCGTGGGCGAAGGCACGCTGGGCCGCATCATGGACGTGCTGGGCCGCCCCATCGACGAGCGCGGTCCCATCCTCAGCGATGAAACCCGCGCCATACACCAGGACGCTCCCAAGTTCGACGAATTGTCGCCCTCCGTGGAACTGCTCGAAACCGGCATCAAGGTTATCGATCTGGTCTGCCCCTTCGCCAAAGGCGGCAAGGTCGGCCTGTTCGGCGGCGCCGGCGTGGGCAAGACCGTGAACATGCTAGAGCTGATTAACAACATCGCCAAGGCGCACAGCGGCTTGTCCGTGTTCGCCGGCGTGGGCGAACGCACCCGCGAAGGCAACGACTTCTACCACGAAATGGCGGAAGCGGGCGTTATCAAGATGGACGACTTGAAGGAGTCCAAGGTCGCCATGGTGTTCGGCCAGATGAACGAGCCCCCCGGCAACCGCCTGCGCGTGGCGCTGTCCGGCCTGACCATGGCCGAGAAATTCCGCGACGAAGGCCGCGACATCCTGTTCTTCGTCGACAACATCTACCGCTACACCCTGGCCGGTACCGAAGTGTCCGCACTGCTGGGCCGCATGCCTTCCGCCGTGGGCTATCAGCCTACGCTGGCCGAGGAAATGGGCAAGCTGCAAGAGCGCATTACGTCGACCAAGACCGGTTCCATCACGTCCATCCAGGCCGTGTACGTTCCTGCTGACGACTTGACCGACCCGTCGCCTGCCACGACCTTCCAGCACTTGGACTCCACCGTGGTGCTTTCGCGCGACATCGCCGCCCTGGGTATCTATCCCGCGGTCGATCCGCTGGATTCCACCAGCCGTCAGCTCGATCCGCAAGTCGTGGGCGAAGAGCATTACGCGGTGGCCCGTGGCGTGCAGCAAACCCTCCAGCGCTACAAGGAACTGCGCGACATCATCGCCATTCTGGGCATGGACGAACTGTCGCCCGAAGACAAGCAGGCCGTGGCGCGCGCCCGCAAGATACAGCGCTTCCTGTCGCAACCCTTCCACGTGGCCGAAGTGTTCACCGGCTCGCCCGGCAAATACGTTCCCCTGGCGGAAACCCTGCGCGGCTTCAAGATGATCGTCGACGGCGAATGCGATGCATTGCCCGAGCAGGCCTTCTACATGGTCGGCTCCATCGACGAGGCATTCGAAAAAGCCAAGAAACTCCAATAAGGATCGAACATGGCCAACTTGCATGTTGACGTAGTCAGCGCGGAAGAGTCGATCTTCGCCGGCGAGGCGAAGTTCGTCACCCTGCCTGGCGAGTCGGGCGAGCTGGGCATCCTGCCCGGCCATACGCCGCTGATTTCGCGGATACGCCCTGGAACGGTCAAGGTCGTGCTGGCCGACAATACCGAGGTCAGCGTTTTCGTTGCGGGCGGCATACTCGAGGTTCAGCCGGGCAAAGTAACGGTGCTCTCGGATACCGCCATCCGCGCGGAAGACCTCGATGAAGCCAAGGCGATCGAAGCGCGGAAGCGCGCCGAGGAAGCCTTGCGCAACACCAAGGACAAAGCGGATATCGCGGTGGTCGAAGCCGAACTTGCCATGCTTGCGGCGCAAGCGGCCGCGGCTCGCAAACTCAGCCAGACGCGGCGTTCGCATTAATCCCGCGGACCCGCCGCGGCTTGCGGCGGTTCAACGGCAAGGGGCGCATATTGCGCCCCTTGTTGTGTGCGGTTGTGTGTGCTTGCGAGGAGCGCTTGCGGCATTCGCGGTCCGCGCCGCAAGATGGGCCGGTGGTATGGCCCGACCCTGTCGTCTACGTAGTTTCCGAATTCATAGTTTTCCGAATTGAAGGCGCTGTGCGCGCTGACTATTCTGGCGGTATGCGTAAGCTTATCCGACAGGAGGAAACCATGAGGGAGCGCCTGGATTGCGCCGTATTGGCCACTGCATGCAGCGAAAGCTGGGTCATGCCTTTGCTGGGCAATCATGCCGGCGGGCGCCTGCATGTGCGTGTCCTGGACTCGGCCATTCACATCGCCGGCAGCGCCGATTCGGTACGGGTCCTGGGCGATGCGGCCATGCGGCTGCGCCGCTACGATGCCTGCCTGATTCCGGTGTCCGAGTCCAATCTGGCCTGGGCGCGCACCTGTCTGTCGGCCGCCCAGGGCGCGCTGCATACGCCCGTACTTGCCTTGGTGCGCGGCCTCAAGGCGCCCGCCTTGAACGATTTGTACGCGCTGGGCATGGCCGATTTCCTGCGGGCGCCGGCCTGCACCGAAGAATTGCGCGCCCGGCTCGAACGCCTGCTGGATGGGCGCCGCTATCCGCCCGCCCAGGCCGCATCCGGCGCCGGCCCGCTGCTGGCGGAATCACCCCGGGCTCAGCCCTCCGGGTCCGGCGCCGACTACGCCTTCACGCCTTGCGCCGGCGGGCCGCAATTGCAGGAGGCCTTGTGCGCCACCATCCTGGAACGCAGCGGCATGGAGCTCGAAGCCTTCGCCGTTGCCTCCGCTTCGCGCTGCGCCACCACCAAAGAATCTTTCCGCTCAGCCAAAAGCAAAGTCATCGAACGCTTCGAAAGGGCGTATATCACCGCCGCTCTCGGGCGCCATTCCGGCAACATCGCCATGGCGGCGCGGGCTGCTCAAAAGCACAGGCGGGCTTTCTGGGCTCTGATGCGCAAGCACGATATCGACGCCGCCCCGTTCCGGGCCGAGGCCGGCCCCAACAAGCCGATAGAAGGGTAAAATCGGGGGTCTTGGAATAAGGATAGACGTGACTGCCCCTACTTTGAAAAACGATGTTTTCTTGCGCTCCCTGATGCGCGAGCCGGTCCCCTATACCCCCATCTGGCTAATGCGCCAGGCAGGCCGCTACCTGCCCGAATACAACGAAACCCGGGCGCGCGCGGGCTCCTTCATGGGCCTGGCGCAAAACCGCGAATATGCCTGCGAGGTCACGCTGCAGCCTCTGCTGCGTTTCGAGCTGGATGCGGCCATATTGTTTTCCGATATCCTTACCGTTCCTCACGCCATGGGCCTGGGGCTGGATTTCCTGCCGGGCGAAGGGCCGAAGTTCGCCCATCCCGTACGCCACGAAAACGATGTCAAGAGGCTGGCGGTACCCGATATGTCGCGCCTGCAGTACGTGTTCGACGCGGTATCCCTGATCCGCAAGGAACTGGACGGCAAGGTGCCGCTCATCGGGTTCGCCGGCAGCCCCTGGACCATAGGCTGCTACATGGTCGAAGGGCAGGGGTCCGACGATTACCGCCTCATCAAAACCATGCTGTACAGCCGGCCCGATCTGCTGCATCGCATCCTGGACATCAACGCCCAGGCCACCGTGCAATACCTGAACGCCCAGATCCAGGCAGGCGCGCAGGCCGTCATGATCTTCGATAGCTGGGGCGGTGTTCTGCCCGACGGCCTGTACCAGGAATTTTCACTGGACTACACCCGCAAGGTCGTACAAGGTCTGATACGCCGCCATGAAGATCGCGCGGTGCCTTGCATCGTCTTTACGAAAGGCGGCGCCCAATGGATAGAAGAAATCGCCGCCAGCGGCTGCGATGCAGTCGGCCTGGACTGGACGGCAAACCTGGCGCAGGCGCGCAAGCGCACGGAAGACCGTGTTGCGCTGCAGGGCAACCTGGATCCCATGGCGCTTTTCGGCACCGAGGCCGCCATCCGCGCCCAGGCTCGCCGGGTCATCAACGATTACGGCACAGTCGGCAAGGGCGGGCATGTATTCAATCTAGGCCACGGCATTTCACGTTACACACCCCCGGCCGCGGTCGCCGCGCTGGTCGATGAAGTGCATTCCTACAGCCGTATAAAGCACTAATTCATCGCGGCGACAATGGGTAAAACCCTTATTTTTACAAATATGGCGGTCGGGTTGTGCACAGATCTTAGTTGCTATGCACCATTTCGCCGCAACGGGCGCCGATACCGGCTTGTCAACATAAGCGCCTGTTTTACATAAGGAAAATTTCCGACTCCCTAGGCATAACCCCCTTGAGGCTTTACCCTGTATGCCTTGCCGCTCAGTTGTTGTCGGAATTTTCCCCAAAGTTATCCACAGGCTGTTCCCGCGTGGCGCCGAAATTCCGTGGGAGCGGGAGCTTAAGACATTAAGCGAGAATTTACTTGAAGTTCTGATGGCCAATCCTGACGCAGTCGAACCACCTACACAAGCAAACGCCGTGCCCGCGACCCAGACGGGATGCTGGGCGCGCATCGCGCTGGATGTTCCGCTGCACGGCTTGTTCGATTATCGTTCCGCGTCGGCCGTCCACCCCGGAACGCGGGTAATCGTTCCTTTCGGAAGGCGCAAGCTTGTGGGCATAGTGGTGGATACGCCAGTCTCTCCAGCCATAGCGCCCGACTTGATCAAGCCCATAGACCAAGTACTGGACGATACCGCACCCTTGCCGGCCGACTGGCTGAGGCTGGCTGCTTTTGCCGCGAGCTACTATCAGCGCCCATTGGGGGAAGTCATGCTGCCGGCGTTGCCTGCCGCCTTGCGCAAGGTATCAGCCTATCAGGGCAAGCGTTCGGGCGGGGGGCCGGTGCAACGCTTGTTGCGGCGGGCGGCCGCCACGCCTCGGACAGCCAAGGCGCGGGCTGACGCCCCGCCTTCTCTCAATGCCGAACAAGCGCAGGCGGTCGAGGCGATTGCCCGCTTGCAAGGCCACAAAACCGTGTTATTGCACGGCGTTACCGGCAGCGGCAAAACCGAAGTCTATCTGCATGCGGCGCAAGCCGTGCTGGCCAGGGGCAAGCAGGTTTTGTTCATGGTGCCCGAAATCAATCTTACGCCGCAGCTCGAGCAATCCCTGCGTGCGCGTCTTGCCGGCTTGCTTCCCGCCGGAGCGCTGGCGGTCATGCATAGCGGCCTGGCCGACGGCGAAAGGCTGCGGGCCTGGCTGCGGGTGCAATCGGGGGAAGCCAGGGTATTACTGGGAACACGGCTTTCCATACTTGCGCCCGTGCCCGAGCTCGGCCTGATCATCGTCGATGAAGAGCATGATGTTTCCTACAAGCAGCAAGACGGCCTGCGCTATTCCGCCCGCGACCTGGCGGTGTGGCGTGGGCGCGACCTGGACATTCCCGTAGTGCTGGGCTCGGCCACGCCTTCGCTCGAGTCCTGGAACCATGCGGAAAAGCATCATTACCTGCGGCTCACTTTAGCCCAGCGGGCCCGGGGGGTCGCTTTGCCCGAGGTGCGCCTGGTCGATACGCGCCGCCTGACTTTGCAGCAGGGGTTTTCCCCGCAGTTGCTCGACGCCCTGGAGGCCAGGCTGCGGCAAGGCCAGCAATCCCTGATTTTCCTGAATCGGCGCGGTTATGCGCCGGTCATCAATTGCGCTTCTTGCGCCTGGGTCAGCCAGTGCCCGCGCTGCACCGCCTATACCGTGCTGCATCGCAGGCCGGGGCGCGGCAATTATCTGCAATGCCATCATTGCGGCCATCAAGCCCGTGTCCCGCATGCCTGCCCCGATTGCGGAGACCAGGATTTGAAGCCCATGGGGCGCGGAACCCAAAGGGTGGAAGAGCACCTGGCCAAACTCTTCCCCGACGCGCGGATCGCGCGCATCGACGCCGACAGCACCCGGCTCAAAGGCAGCGCCGCCGTTCTTTTCGACCGGGTGCATGCGGGCGAGGTTGACATCCTGGTGGGCACCCAGATGGTCGCCAAGGGGCATGACTTCGCCAATCTGGGGCTGGTGGGGGTGCTGAATGCCGACGCCATGCTGTTCGCGCAGGATTTTCGCGCGCCCGAGCGCTTGTTTGCCCAGTTGATGCAAGTCGCAGGGCGGGCCGGCCGCCATGTGCAGGGCGGCGAAGTCATCATCCAGACCGATTACCCGGACCAGCCCGTGTACCAGGCCTTGCGGCGCCATGATTACCTGGGCTTCGCCCGTTATGGACTGGCGGAGCGCGAGGCCATAGGGCTGCCCCCCTATTCTTACCAGGCTTTGCTGATGGCCGAGGCCGACGAACTGAAACATGCGCTGGATTTTCTGGATCGTGCACGCAGCCTGCCCGAACGGCAGCCGCAGGACTATCCCACTGCCACGGCGGTCACGCTTTACGACCCGGTCCCCCTGCGCGTGGTGCGTGTGGCCAATATAGAGCGCGCCCAATTGCTGATAGAAAGCGCCCATCGCAAAGCGCTGCAGGCCTTCCTGACGGCCTGGTCCGTCGCGATAGGGGACTTGGCGCGCGAAGCCCGCGTGCGTTGCACCCTGGAAGTCGACCCCCTGGAAATATAGGCGGGACGGTTTTGTGAACTCTCCACGCGGTTACACGGTTGCCCCCGACTTGAACGCCATGCAGCGCCAGGCCGTGTTGTACCTGGACGGGCCTTGCCTGGTGCTGGCGGGGGCGGGCAGCGGGAAAACACGCGTCATTACCCAGAAGATCGCCTATCTTCTGCGGGAATGCGGCTATTCGGCTCGCCAGGTCGTCGCGCTGACCTTCACCAATAAGGCCGCGCGCGAAATGAATGAACGCGTGAAACAACTGGTGGATCCCAAGCTGGCGAAGGGCTTGACCGTCAGCACCTTCCATTCGCTGGGTTTGCGCTTTCTGCGCGAAGAAGCCGCGCATGCCGGCTTGAAGCCGGGTTTTTCCATTTTGGATTCCAACGATGCGCTGGCCATAGTCCAGGAACTATTGGCCACCACCGACAAGGGGCGGCTGCGTGCGGTGCAGCAGAATATCTCCTTATGGAAAAATGCCTTGATGGACCCGGACGCGGCCGATCGCAGCGCCGCCACCCCCAGCGAAATAGAGGCCGCCAAAATCTATCGCAGCTACAGCGCGACTTTGGCAGCTTACCAGGCGGTCGATTTCGACGACCTGATCCGCCTGCCGGCCATGCTGCTGGAGAAAAATGCGGACATCCGGCAGCGCTGGCAGGGTCGCGTGCATTATTTACTGGTGGACGAATACCAGGACACCAATGTGTGCCAATACCGGCTGGTGCAATGGCTGGTGGGGCAGCGGGCCATGTTCACGGCGGTGGGCGATGACGACCAGGCCATCTACGCCTGGCGCGGCGCCACGGTCGAAAATCTGTCCAACCTGACGACCGACTATCCTGACCTGCGAGTCATCAAGCTGGAGCAGAATTATCGCTCCGTACAGCGGATATTGACGGCGGCCAATAATGTCATCAGTAAAAATCCGAATATCTTCGGCAAGAAGTTATGGTCCGATCTGGGGGTGGGCGAAGCCATACAAGTCACGCCCATGGACAACGAAGAGGCTGAGGCCGAATCCATCGCCGTGCGGCTGTCCGCGGCGCGCTTCGAGCGCCAGGCCCAGTGGCGCGACTTCGCGGTGCTGTATCGCAGCAACCATCAGGCGCGCACGCTGGAACAAGCCTTGCGCAATTTGCGCATCCCTTACACGATATCGGGCGGCCAGAGTTTTTTCGATAAACCCGAAATACGCGATATCCTGGCCTACTTGCGGCTGATCGCCAACGATGACGACGACCCCGCCTTCATACGCGCCGTGACCACGCCGCGCCGCGGCGTCGGCCAGGCGACGTTGCAGACGCTGGGCCAGTTCGCCGCCGAGCGGCAGACATCGCTGTTTGCCGCGATTTTCGAGATAGCGGCGACCGACCGTTTGGCTGCCAAGCCTTTGCAGGCCCTGCAGGCCTTCGGCAGCTTCATTCAGCGCATCCAGGCCAGGGCGGGGCGCAAGGCCGGCGCGCTGGCCCCATCCCCCGCCCAAGGCAGCCTGATCGCCGACGAGTCGGCCCTCCATGCCTTTTCAGGCGTAGGGGCGGATGGCGGCCGGGAAGATTCCGCCGGAGCGCTGCTGGATGATCTGCTGGGCGCCATCCAGTATGAGCGCCATCTCTACGACATACTCGATGAAAAACCCGCCCAGACTCGCTGGCAGAACGTGCTGGAGCTAGTAGGATGGCTGAAGCGCAAGGCTGACGAAGATGGCATGAATTTGCTGGAACTGGTGCAGCATATCGCGCTCGTCACCATGCTCGAAAGAGGCGATGACGAAGAGCCCGATGCCGTGAAGCTGTCGACGCTGCATGCTTCCAAGGGGCTGGAATACCCGCACGTCTATCTGGCGGGAGTGGAGGAAGGCCTGTTGCCGCATCTGGGGCGCGACGAAGACGACACCGACCCGGCCTCGGCCGCCGAAGCCTTGGCACAGCGCATACAGGAAGAACGCCGCCTGATGTATGTAGGCATAACGCGCGCCCAGCGCAGCCTGCATTTGAGCTGGTGCAAAAAGCGCCGCCGCGCGCGCGAAGATGTGGTGCGCGAGCAGTCGCGCTTCATCGAAGAAATGGGGCTGGCGCAGAAAGAGGCGGCGGATCCCGATGCCGCCATGACCCCCAAGGACAGGCTGGGCATGCTCAAAGCCTTGCTGAACAAGGCTTGATCAGCCCCCATAAAGCAAAAAGCCTGTTCCAATGAACAGGCTTTATGTGCTAGCCGCCGTAACCGGCGTCAAACAGCTTACCACTGCGAACCCGAAAAATGTGCGTCTTTAGAGCGGGCCTCATCCAGGGCGCGAGTTACCTCGACTATGTAATTCTTGACTGCGATTACACCCTTTATAAGGGCCGCCAGCATCTTCCTGGCCAGGGTAGCGGCCTGTACCGATTCGCCTTCGCTCAATGCTTTCTGCATCAAATCGCGCTCCATCGAGTCGCTCAAGCGGCTGTAACGGTTGTAACTAAGATCCGACATGATTGCCTCACCTTTTTGAGATGTGTACTGACAAAACGGAATGTTGTGTGCTGACAACGTCATTATAGGGTTAACCCTAGGATAAAGCTAGGGGTAAACCCTAGTCACCCTAAGACTGTTGTTTTTAAGTGTCGTTGCTTGCCTTTGTTGGCCAGGAAGGCTCTTGACATGTGCCAATCATGGATTTAATGGCACACGCAAGCCGGACCTTAACGGCACACGCAATCCGCATTACGAATGCCAGCAATCCGCTAGCAGTCCGTGCGGCTTCTGCGATCCGAGCCATGCGACCTGCCGGCGCAGGCATTTTTTCAGCTATAAATCCGGCCGCCTGATGAGACGGACGGCGCATATGCCCGGCGCAGCCGCGCCAGATCAGGCAAAATACCGCTTTTGTTCCAATTGTCTGGTCTTGCCATGTCTTTCCGTTCCCCCCCGCTTACAGGTATCCGCGTCCTCGACCTTACACGTGTCCTGGCCGGGCCCTGGTGCACGCAAAACCTCGCCGACCTGGGGGCCGAGGTCATCAAGATAGAGCGTCCCGGCAGCGGCGACGACACGCGCGGCTGGGGTCCGCCTTATATCAAGGACGCCCAGGGGCATGACACCAGCGAAGCCGCATACTACGCCTCGGCCAATCGCAACAAGCAGTCGGTGGCCATAGATATCTCCAGCGAGCGCGGCGCGCAGATGGTGCGCGAACTGGCCAAGCAAAGCGATATCCTGGTGGAAAATTTCAAGGTCGGCGGCTTGCGCAAGTACGGCCTGGACTACGAGAGCATCAAGGCCATCAATCCGGCGCTGATCTATTGTTCGATCACCGGCTTTGGCCAGACCGGGCCTTATTCTAGCCGTCCCGGCTATGATTTCATGATCCAGGGCATGGGCGGCTTGATGAGCATCACCGGCGAGCGCGACGACCTGCCTGGGGGCGGGCCGCAAAAAGCCGGCGTGGCAGTGGCCGATCTGATGACGGGCATGTATTCGACCGTGGGCATCCTGGCCGCCCTGCACGAGCGCAGCCGCAGCGGCCTGGGGCAGCACCTGGACATGGCCTTGCTGGATTGCCAGGTGGCCATGCTGGCCAATCAGAATCTGAACTACCTGACCAGCGGCGTCGCGCCTAAAAGAGCCGGCAATGCCCACCAGAATCTGGTTCCTTACCAAGTGTTCGCCGCGGCCGACGGGCATTTGATCGTGGCCGTGGGCAATGACAGCCAGTTCAGGGCGTACTGCCGCGTCATAGGCAGGCCGGGCCTGCCGGAAGATATCCGCTTCCAGACCAATTCCAATCGCGTCATCAACCGCGATGTCCTCGTCCCCATGCTTGCGGATGCCATGAAAGCGCAGTCGCGCGACTACTGGCTGGCCGAACTCGAGCGCGTAGGCGTACCGGCGGGTCCCATCAACACCATCGACCAGGTTTATGCCGACCCTCAGGTGAAATCGCGCGGCATGCTGAAATATCTGCCTCACAAGCTGGCGGGGCAAGCACCGGTGGCGGCCAGCCCGCTGAGGTTTTCCGACAGCCCGGTCGGTTACCATCATGCGGCGCCTACGCTGGGCGAGCACACCGAACAGGTGCTGCGCGAGCGCCTGGGCATGACGGACGAGGAAATCAAGGCATACCTCGACGCCAGCTAGCATCGCAGCATATAGGGCCGGCCCTATGGGCCGGCGCCGATTTGAGGAGTGGAAGAATGAAGAAGATACAGACCATCGGAATAGTCGGAGCAGGCGCCATGGGGCGCGGTATTGCCCAGATCGCGGCACAAGCGGGTTTTGGCGTCGTTTTGTTCGACTTGAATGCCGATGCGGTGGCCGCCGCCCGGGAAAGCCTGCGGCAGACCTGGGATAAGCTGGTGGCCAAAGGCAAGACGAGCGCTGACGCGGCCGGTCTGTCGCTGGAACGCATCGCACCCGCCGCCAGCCTGCAGGACATGGCCAAGGCCGATCTCGTCATCGAAGCCGTCGTCGAACGCCTGGATGTGAAGTGCGATCTTTTCCGGCAACTGGAAGGCATTGTCGCGGAGAACTGCATCCTGGCTTCGAATACTTCTTCGCTATCCATCACCGCCATCGCCCAGGCCTGCGAGCATCCGGGCCGGGTGGCGGGCTTCCATTTCTTCAATCCGGTGCCGTTGATGAAGGTGGTGGAAATCATCGACGGCCTGCGCGGCGATCCCGCCGCGGGGGATGCGCTGATGGAGCTCGCCCGCGCCATGGGCCACACGCCCGTGCGTGCCCGGGACATGCCCGGCTTTATCGTGAACCATGCGGGCCGCGGCATGAATATCGAAGGCCTGAAGACGGCGCAGGAATCGGTCGCGCCCTTTTACCAGATCGACGCCATCATGCGCGAGCAGGCCGGTTTCCGCATGGGGCCGTTCGAGCTGCTGGATTTGACCGGCCTGGATGTGTCGCAGCCTGTCATGGAATCCATCTATCGCCAGTTTTATGACGAGCCGCGCTTTCGCCCCTCGCCGATCGCCGCGGTGCGCATGGCTGGAAAACTGCTGGGCCGCAAGACCGGCGCCGGGTTCTACTCCTATCCGGACGGCCAGAAGCAGGTGCCCGCCGAGCCCGCGGCGCCTGCCGCGCCGGCCGGCCTGAAAGTATGGCTGGCTCCTTACCATTCCGTCGGCCATAAAAGAGCGGCTGCCTTGCTGA
>Ga0182735_1001006_pt1 | contig 19910 bp, 20 predicted proteins | sample eDN5th30CKraftMG_FD_128524 | JGI IMG/M metagenome (GOLD analysis project Ga0182735, IMG submission 128524) | Enriched Miracle-Growth compost microbial communities from Emeryville, California, USA - eDNA 5th pass 30_C Kraft MG (version 2) (version 2) ...
AGGTTCAACGGGCGGGGATTGTTCTGGATGAGGCGTGCGATGCCGATGCTCTGTTCTGCCACCCAGGCAAGCCGGCTTTCTTCAAGCCCAAGATCTTGCAGCGTCGACGGGATGCCGATCCGGGCGAAGAGGCAAGCGAGTGCGGGAATGACATCGTCGGGTCCTGACAGCCCCGCTGCCTGCGCAATCATCGCAAGCTCGTCGCGGATGACGGGTGCGTTCCATGTCATGACATAGGGTATGAGGCAGGCGACCCCGAGACCATGCGCGGTATGGGTGAGGGCGCCGACAGGATACTGAATTGCATGGGCGGCGGCGGTTCCCGCCACGCCGAAGGCCAACCCCGCCATCGTGGCGCCAAGCATGACTTTTTCGCGTGCCGCACGGTCGCCGCCATTCGTGCACGCCGCTTCCAGCCCCTGCCAGAGCAATGAGATGGCGCTGAGCGCGAACTGATCGGACAGCTCGTTCTTGCCGACGAAGACGCGCTGTTGTGTTATGCCGGGAACGGGGTCGCGGCGGATTGCGGTAAGCGCCTCGAGTGCATGTGTCAGCGCATCGGCTCCGGCGATCGCCGTCAGCGCGGGTGGGCAGGAAAGGGTAAGCTCCGGATCGCAGATGGAGACGGTGGGAATGAGGTGCGGGCTTGAAATGCCGACCTTCAAGCTTCGCTCGGCATCAGAAAGCACGGCGACGGGTGTGACTTCCGAACCGGTGCCGGCAGTGGTGGGAATAGCGATCAGCGGCACGACCGGGCCGGGTACGGTATATTCGCCGTAATAGTCCTGTGGTCGCCCCCCATGCGTGAGAAGCAGGGCCACGCATTTGGCCATGTCGAGGCAGGAGCCGCCGCCGATGCCGATGACGAGGTCCGGCGAGAAGTTTCGGGCATTTTCCGCACTTTTTACGGCGGATTCGACGGGAACGTCCGGGAGGGTCGACTTATCGGTGGCGACCGCGACATCGGCTTCTTCGAGCTGTCTGACGAGCATGAGAAAATCGGCATCTGCGGCCAGGCGTTTATCCGTGATGACAAGCGCACGCCGGCCGAGCCTTGCAGCGATGCTGCCGAGAGCATGTCGCTGCCCCGCGCCGAACAGCAGTTCGCGCGGCGCTCTTAATGTGCCGAAAAGGTTCATTGTGTCTCTCCTCCGATTGTTCAGGCGGCTTCAAGGGCCAAAAGGTGTTCCAATAGCGGTTGTGGCAGCTCTATTCCCGAGCGTTCCGTTGCGGCGCGGCGCTGGCGCGCGCCATCGCCGGGAACGGCCACCGGGCTTGCGCGATCGGACGGGCGAGAGCCGCGCAGCCGGTCGAGATAGGATGCAATCGAGCGGATACTGCCATCTCCGGCCGCCGCATCGATGAGAATGAGGAGGTCGCCCTTATTGGCGACGTGGGTATCGTCGAGCGTGCCGTGCACATCGGGTGCGAGGTCGGAGCCGGCAAGGGCGGCGACCAGAAGCTCGATCGCAAGGCCCAACCCATATCCTTTGGCACCGCCGAACGGGGCGATGGCGCCCATCCTGGCCGCGTTCGCATCCGTTGTCGATCGCCCCTCTGCGTCCACGGCCCAATCGGGCGGGATGGGCATACTCCGCATTGCGTGATGGTTGATCTTGCCCATGGAGACGACGCTCGTCGCGAGATCGAGGACGAAGTGCTGATCGCCGGACGGGATTCCGATGGCGACGGGATTGGTGCCCAGCATCGCCTGCGTTCCGCCGAAAGGGTGAACGAGCGCCTCGCTGGTCGACATGATGATGCCGATGAGGCCGCTCCGCGCCGCCGCTTCCGCGTAATAGGCGAGCATGCCAATATGGTTGGCGTTGCGGATCGCGGCGATGGCGATCCCCGCCTCGTGCACGACGGGGCGCATCGTCTGCAAGGCGTGCGTAACGACCACCGGACCGAGGCCGCGTTTGCCATCGACGCTGAGAAACGAGCGCCGGCACCACGTTCCGCTTCCATGTGCCTGCCCATCGGCCAAGCCCTTTTCCAGCCGTGAAAGGATAAGCGGCAGACGCTGCAGGCCATGGGACGGCAAGCCGCGCAGTTCCGCCTCCAGAAGAAGATCAGCCTGAATGCGGGCATTGGCGGCAGGGACGTCGCGTGCTTCGAGCAGCCCACTCGCCAATCCCCGCAGCCGTTCCGGCGGGAGTCTCATCTCTAAATCCTATATCAGATCATATACGATATTGTATTTGACATGCGATATCTTATTTGCAACAAATGCCGGCATGTCAAGAAGCAGCTGGAGAACGGAAGTGGCATTTGCAGCGGAACGGGAAGCCCGAGGGGCCAGCCTTCGACCGAGCAGTGTGGTCGATGGCGTCTATGACAACATCTATCATCGGCTGATGTCGCTCGAGATCGCGCCCGGTGCCCGGATTCCGATCGACGTGCTCGCCCGTGAAATCGGCGTCTCCCAGACGCCAATCCGCGAGGCCTTGAGTCGTCTCGAACGCGAAGGCCTTGTGCGCAAAGAGCATCTTGTTGGTTATAGCGCCGCGCCGCAGTGGACCAGGAAGCAGTTCGAGGACCTCTACGTTTTCCGCCTGCTGGTCGAACCGGAAGCCGCCAGGCTGGCAGCCGTCAACATGACCCCGGAGGCGCTCGCGCAGCTTGAAAACTCCGCCGCGGACATGGGTAACGGCGCGGCCCCCGTCGATCGCAATACGCGTTATTCGCGCTTTGCCCGCGCCGACGCGCATTTCCATGATGCGATTCTCAAGATCGCCGGAAATGAGGTCATCCGCAACACGCTGTCGAACCAGCATGTCCACCTGCACATTTTCCGGCTGATGTTCCACACGCGCGTGACGCAGGAGGCTCTTGAGGAACACGAAAACTTGCTCGCCGCATTTCGATCGGGTGACCCGCAGGCGGCGTCTGACGCCATGCGCATTCACATCGAGCGGTCGCGCGACCGGCTGCTTTCGGCCTTCGAATGAACGCGGTCCTGTCTCCTCAATCCCTCGTGCCGCCGATGGAATCGGCGGTCGCAGCCCTTCGGACCGAAAACCTGGGCAAGGCTTACGGCCAGATCACCGTCCTTTGTGATGTCACGCTTGATGTACGTACAGCAGAGGTTCACGCCATCATCGGTGAAAACGGTGCCGGCAAGTCGACGCTCATGAAGTTGTTGTCCGGTCACCTCGCGCCGACGGAAGGCCGGTTGCTTGTAGACGGCAGGCCGATCGAATTTCGAAACGCGGTAGAGGCGGAACAGGCCGGCATCGTGCTGGTGCACCAGGAAATTCTGCTGGCACCGGACCTGACGGTCGCGGAAAATCTGTTTCTGGGGCGTGAAATGGGCCGCGGTCTGATGGTCGATGATCGCGGGATGAACCGCCGGACCGCCGAGCTTCTCGCGAAAGTCGGTTCAACGGCGCGTCCGCGAGATCGTGTCGGTGAGTTGCCGCTTGCCCAACGCCAACTCGTGCAGATCGCACGCGCACTCCTTGATGAGCGGAAAGTGGTCATCCTGGACGAGCCGACGGCGGTACTGGCCAATGACGAGGTCGCGGCGTTGCTCGACATCGTAAGGATGCTGCGCGACCAAGGCGTGGCCGTGCTCTATATTTCTCATCGCCTCGATGAGGTGCAGGCGCTTGCCGACCGCATCACCGTTCTGCGTGATGGCCGGATGATCGGCACCTGGCCCGCCGCGGGCTTCAGCCAGCGTGAAATGGCCGAGCTGATGGTCGGGCGCGAACTGGAGATGCTCTATCCCCATAAGCGTCCTCCAACCGAAGATGCGCCAATCCTCTCCGTTACGGACTTGGCGGTCGATCATGGTTCCGATTGTGTCAGTTTCGACGTTAGGCCGGGCGAGGTGCTCGGTATCGGCGGCATGATCGGCGCGGGGCGCACCGAACTCATCGAAGGGCTGATGGGCCTTCGTCCCTCGCAGGCGCGCAATATCCTTCTAAACGGCAAGGAGATGAGGCACCGGTCGGTTCGCACGATGATGGAAGCCGGTCTCGTCTATCTGACTGAAGATCGAAAGGGAAAGGGCCTTCTTCTGGAGGAGAAGCTCGGTCCGAACCTGACGCTTCAGGCGCTCGATGCCGTCAATCCGGGTTCTGTTCTGGACAAGAGGGGAGAGCTTTCCCGCCTTGAGAAAACGGTGGCGGACTACGATATCCGCGTCCGTTCTCTTCGCCTCGAAGCAGGAAAACTATCGGGGGGGAACCAGCAGAAGCTGCTGCTCGCCAAGGTTATGCTTGCCGACCCCTCGGTGGTGATCATCGATGAACCGACGCGCGGCATCGACATCGGCAACAAGAGCCAGATCTACGACTTCATCGACGCCATGGTGCGGGCAGGCAAGGCTTGCATCGTCATCTCGTCGGAAATGCCGGAGCTGGTGGGGCTCGCCGACCGCGTCCTGGTGATGCGGGCCGGCAGGATCGTCGCCGAACTTCGCGGCGCAGAAATCAATGAGGAAAACGTCGTCTACGCAGCCACTGTTGGTGGACACGCAGGTGACCGGGAGGACGAACATGACCGCAGCGACCGCAACCATCAACCCGACTGACGAACGAAGCCGCATCCACTGGGCTGACCTTGCACCATTCATCGCTCTGGCCGTGATCGTGTTGCTGGGAGCGATGGTGAATTCCAACTTCGTTGCGCCTGCAAACCTGATCAATGTGATCACGCGCAGCGCCTTCATCGCGATCATCGCGGTTGGAGCGACCTTCGTCATCTCGTCCGGAGGCCTCGACCTTTCGGTCGGTTCCATGATGGCGTTCGTCACGGGCATCATGATCATGGTGATGAACCATCTCGCGCCGGCATTCGGCACATGGGCCCTTCCGATGGGCGCAGGCGTGGCACTCGTCGTCGGTGCGCTGTGCGGGCTTTTCAACGGGCTCATCGTGACCATCGGAAAAATAGAGCCCTTTATCGTGACGCTCGGCACGATGGGCATCTTCCGGGCGTTCATCACCTTCATGACGGACGGCGGATCCCTGCCGATCGACCGGAGCCTGCGTGAGGCCTATCGGCCGGTCTATTTCGGTAGCCTGTTCGGCATTCCCTATCCGGTCCTGATCACCTTCCTCGTGGTGATGGCGGGCGCGTTCCTGCTCTACAAGACAAAGTTCGGCCGCCGCCTTGCGTCGACAGGTTCCAATGTCGAGGTTGCACGCTTTTCCGGCGTCAATGTCGCGGGCGTCCGCACCGTTGCCTATGTCATCCAGGGTGTCTGCGTCGCCGTCGCGGCCATCTGCTATGTGCCGCGCCTCGGTGCGGCGACGCCGACGACCGGTCAGCTCTGGGAACTGCAGGTCATCACCGCGGTCGTGATCGGCGGCACGCTTCTGCGCGGTGGACGGGGACGCATCGGCGGAACCGTGGCCGGCGCACTCATTCTAGAGGTCATCGCCAACATCATGGTCCTGTCGGACATGGTCTCCGAATACCTCGTCGCCGCCGTGCAGGGCGCGATCATCATCATCGCCATGCTGGCGCATCGCTTTACCGCCAACCGCTGAAAACAGCACTGACTTCAAAGGAGGAGAAAATGAAGTCTATCATGCAGAAAGCCGGTCTGTTGTTGTCGACTGCCGCACTCATCCTGGCTCTGCCGCTTGGCAGCGCACAGGCCGAAGGTGAGAAGGTTACCATCGCCGTCTCTATTCCTGCGGCCACGCACGGATGGACCGGGGGGGTCGTCTATCACGCCGAGCAGGCCGAAAAGGAAATCGAGGCTGCATTCCCCAACATCGATGTCGTTGTGTCCACCGCTTCTTCGGCTCCCGCGCAGGTTTCCGCCCTGGAGGACCTCTCGGCGAGCCGTAAGCTCGATGCGCTGGTCATTCTGCCCTTCACATCGGAGGAACTGACGGGGCCGGTCGAGCAGATCAAGCAGAAGGGCACCTTCATCTGCGTAGTGGACCGTGGCCTTACGGACCCCTCGGTTCAGGATCTCTATGTGGCCGGCGACAATATCGCGGTCGGCGCCAACACGGCGCACTGGCTCGCCGACAAGCTGGGCGGCGAGGGGCAGATCGTCGTCTTGCGCGGCATTCCGACCGTGATCGACGACGAGCGCATCAAGGGCTTTTCTGATGTCATCGCCAAGACCAACATCAAGATTCTCGACATCCAGTATGCCAACTGGAACCAGGACGAAGCCTTCAAGCTGATGCAGGACTATCTGGCGAAGTATCCAAAGATCGATGCCGTCTGGGCAAACGACGACGATATGCTGCTTGGTGTCATCGAGGCTGTCGACAATGCTGGCCGCAAGGACATCAAATACGCTCTTGGCGGTAACGGCATGAAGCAGGTCATAGAGATGGTGAAGGAAAAGAACGAGCGTACGCCCATCTCGACGCCCTATCCGCCGTCGATGATCAAGTCGGCCATCTACATGACTGCGGCCCAGTTCAACGGGCAGGCGCCGGTGCGGGGTTCCTTCCTGCTTGGTGCTCCGCTGATCACGCCTGACAACGCCGATCAGTTCTACTTCCCCGATTCCCCGTTCTGACCGTTCGCGATGCCCGGCAATCGCGGGCATCGCCCCATCATTGAAAACAGGAGATTTGACATGAGTGGCAAGAAGATCCTCATGCTGACCGGCGAGTTCACCGAGGAATACGAGATTTTCGTCTTCCAGCAGGGGATGGAAGCGGTGGGCCACACGGTCCACGTCATCTGCCCGGACAAAAAGGCCGGCGATCGCATCAAGACGTCCTTGCACGATTTCGAAGGCGACCAGACCTATACGGAAAAGCTCGGCCACTATGCCGACATCAACAAGACGTTCTCCGAGGTTCGGGTCGAAGAATACGACGCGGTCTATGCCGCAGGCGGTCGCGGCCCCGAATACATCCGCACCGACAAGCGCATCCAGGATATGGTTCGCCATTTCCACGAGACCGGCAAGCCGATATTCACGATTTGCCACGGCGTACAGATCCTCATGGCCGTGCCCGGTGTGCTCAAGGGTCGAAAGGTCGCCGGCCTCGGTGCCTGCGAGCCCGAAGTGACGGCAGTCGGCGGCATCTATGTCGACGTGAAGCCGACGGAAGCCCATGTCGACGGTAACATGGTTTCGGCCAAGGGCTGGACCGGACTTGCCGCGTTTATGCGCGAGTGCCTCAACGTGCTCGGCACGAAGATCACGCACACCTGATCGTACGCAGGACACAACGATCCGCCCCCGCGTTTGAACGCGGGGGTACTCGCGGGCCTGACGAAGGCCTTACGTGATGCCGAACCTCATCAGGCGGCTGAGGCCAGGCTCGCTATCGACAAATTCGCTGCTTCTTGTTTGTTGTGAAATGAGCGCCGAGCGACCTTCAGCAGGCTGAACGCCGCTTCCGCTGTCTCATCGTCCTTTCCTATACGTCGAAATTTGTCGGCAAGACAATCATGTCCCGGATCGTGACGTTTCGCGGGCGGGTCAGCATGAAGATGATCGCATCGGAGACCTCCGAGGGGTCGATCAGGCTGCCGTTGGCTTTTGCTTTTTCAAGATTCTCGGCCGGCCAATCGGCAAGCAGAGCGGAAACGACCGGGCCAGGCGAGACCTGACTGACCCTGATGCCGTGGTTTTTCAACTGCCGGCGCATGATCTGGACGAAACTGGTAATCGCCCATTTCGAGCTGGAATAGACCGGCTCCCACTGGATCGGCGCATGGCCGGCCACCGAGCATGTGACCAGAATGTCCCCGGTTCCGCGTTCGATCATATGCGGCGCGATGTCGTGAACGTTCTTCATGACCGCGTTTATGTTGAGGTTCAGCATCCGATCCATTGTCGCCGTATCAGCATCGATAAGATCGCCGCCAATGTAGGAGCCTGCATTGCAGTGCAAAATGTCGAGATGATCGACCGCTGCCAGGATCTCCGGCACCATGGCCGCACAACTTGCCGCGTCCAGAAGATCGGTAACCTGTGTGACCACGGCGTCCCCGAACTCGGCAGCGCAGGTTTCCAGCGCCTGCCTGTTATAGTCGACCATAACGACCTTGGCGCCGGCATCGACCAGGGCGCGGGTCGTCGCCAGCCCGATACCGGAGGCTGCACCGGTTACCGCAGCGATCTTTCCTTCGAGTGATTTTGTCATTGTCTTGTCTCGTCTCTTCGTTTTCAGACAGCAAGGAAGCCGCCGTCGGCTGGCAGGACCGCACCGCTGATCATGGCGGCGTCCTGAGAGATGAGCAGCGCGATCGAGCGTGCGATATCGTCGGCCTCTGCAAAGCGCGCCATCGGGTGGCGAACAATCATCGGGTCACGTTTAGAGGGTTCGGACCACGCCTTCGCGGCAAGCTCCGTCATGGTAACCGTGGGTGCGACTGCATTGACCCGGATTCCATAGGCGCCAAGTTCCTTGGCCATCACACGTGTCGCGCCTTCCAGTCCTGCCTTCGAAGCGGCATAAGCCACGTGGTCCGCGAAACCGCGATGTGCGGCAATCGAGGTCACATTCACGATCGTACCGCCGCCGCCGTTTGCAATGCGGGACCGTGCGAACTCCTGGGCGCAAATCAGCGCGGCCCGAAGGTTGATGCCAAGCACCTGCTCATAGCCTTCCTCCGTCATATCGAGGACGCTTTCCAGGACGTTGGTTCCCGCGCAGTTAATCAGCGCGTCCGCCAGTCCCGCCTTCTTCATAGCGACGCGTGCTGCTGAACTGTCGGCGAGATCGACCGATATTTCGGTCGCACCGAACTTTGCCGCCAGATCATCCAGATCTGCCTGAGAGCGCGACAGGGCGATGATCCGTGCGCCACGGCGGGTGAGCAGCTCAACGCAGGCGCGGCCGATGCCCTTGCCAGCGCCGGTGATGATTATCGTTTTTCCTGTAAAGTCCGACACGATTGATCCTTCAGATACCGGTTGTTCACAACGCGAGTCTTTGGTCGGTTTGCTTGTCGAACACGTGAGCCGCGGCAGGATCGACGTCGAGCCGTATCGTGTCGCCCGGCCTAAGCGCATGGCGCTCGCGAAAGGCGCACAGGACCCGCTTGCCCGCCAACTGGCCTGCAAGGAGAATTTCCGCCCCCGTCGGCTCGATCAACTCGACAGTTGCCGGCACGCCCGCATCGCCATGCGCCATGATCCACTGGTCAGGACGGACCCCGTATATCACCTCCTGGCCGTTCGTTGCCCGGATGCCTGGTGGAAGGGGAAGGGCAGAGCCGTCAGCAAGCCGCGCCGCGTTCACGGAGAGATCGATCGTGGCCGGCAGCATGTTCATCGCCGGCGATCCGATGAAGCCGGCGACGAAGGTATTTGCCGGCCTGTCGTAAAGCTCCAGTGGCGCGCCGATCTGCTCCACCTTGCCGTCGCGCAGCACGACGATGCGATCCGCCATTGTCATGGCTTCAATCTGGTCATGCGTGACATAGACGGACGTTGCGCCAAGGCGCTGGTGAAGAGCCTTGATCTCAGAGCGCATGTCCACGCGCAACGCGGCGTCGAGGTTTGACAAGGGCTCGTCGAAGAAGAACGCCTTTGGGTTGCGAACCATCGCGCGTCCCATGGCGACACGTTGCCGCTGGCCTCCCGAAAGCGCCTTCGGATATCGCTCGAGATAGGGGGTCAACCGCAACATCTCGGCAGCCTCATCGACCTTGGCGTTGCGATCGGCAAGATTTTCGCCGCGTAGCTTTAGTGCGAAAGCCATGTTCTCCCGAACGGTCATGTGCGGATAGAGTGCGTAGTTCTGAAACACCATCGCGACGTCGCGGTCCTTGGCGGGAATATTATCGACGCGATTCCCGCCAAGCTTGATCGAACCGCCGGTGATCTCCTCAAGGCCGGCAAGCGATCGCAGAAGCGTGGATTTGCCGCAACCGGAGGGCCCGACAAGGACGACGAACTCGCCGTCGGCAATATCGAACGAGATGTTACGCAGTGCGTGATAGGAGCCGTAATGCTTGTCGACCTGGTCAAGCTCGATCGTCGCCATATCTCAATCCTCAGTCAGTTGTGGCGGCATGGCCGCGGATCATTCGGGACGGGTGCACGGGCAGCTTCACCATGACGTGTATCCTGCATCCGCAATCACAATGCTGCCGGTCATCAGGCTCGCGGCATCGGATGCCAGGAACAGGACGACGGACGCAATTTCCTCGACTTCGCCCATGCGCTTCATCGGCGTCATGTCCATCCAGTCCTCGTCCCACCCGGTCTTTTCGATCGCGGCCTTTGTCATGTCGGTCGCGATATAGGTTGGCGCGACGGCGTTGACGCGAACGCCCCGCTCGGCCCATTCCGCCGCAAGTGACTTCGTCAGCATGTGAACGGCCCCCTTCGAAGCGTTGTAAGCCGCCTGCGGCTGTGGCCGGTTGGCGATGATGCCGGACATCGAGCCGATATTGACGATCGAACCCTTGCCCGCCTTCAGCATCAGGTTTCCGAACGCGCGATTGCTCCAGAACACACCGTTGAGGTTCACGTTCGCGACCCTCAGCCAGTCCGCATCCGACATGTCCTCCGCAGGGCTGTGCGACGCAATGCCGGCATTGGCGACGAGAATGTCCACGCGACCAAGCTTGGTTGCGACCGCTGCCGCCACACGGTCGGTTTCGCCGGAATCGGTTACGTCGAGACGAACGAATTCGGCTTTGCGCCCCATCGCGGCGAGCCTGGATGCGGCTGACTGGCCGAGCTCTCCATCCATATCGGTCAGCACGACATGCGCGCCGGCTTCCGACAGGGCATCGGCGCAGGCATAGCCGATATTGCGCCCCGCACCGGTGACGACTGCCACCTTTCCACTAAGATCGAACTTCTTTAGATACATCCTACTTCCCAAGCTCGATCTGGATTTTGACCGAAGACGGCTTCGGTCGTACGGCGTAGTCGAACGCCTCGATCGAATCCTCGAAGGTGTAGGTATCGGTGATCAGCGCATCGACATTAATCTGGTTCGACCCCAGAAGTGCGACGATGCGCGGATAGACATGGGCATAGCGGAACACGTGCTCGATGCGCAGTTCCTTCGTCTGTGCGATGACGATATCGAGCGGGACAGGCTTCAGGGGCATGCCGACAAAGACGACGGCTCCGCCTGGACAACTGTGATGCAACGTGTCTGCGATCACTTCGTCCGCGCCCGAGCATTCGAAAACCACGTCAACGCCCCAGCCATCGGTCTCACGGGCGATGACACGCTTCAGGTCCTGCGAGCGTACGTTGACAGTTGTAACGGCGGGCCCGAGCTTGCCCGCTACCGCAAGCTTCTCGTCGACAACGTCGGTGACGATGACTTTGGCGCAGCCCGCCGACAGCGCCGCGATCGCCGTCACCATGCCGATCGGCCCGGCACCCGTCACCAGCGCGACCGCGCCGGGTGTGAGTTTCGCCTTGGAGACTGCGTGAAAGCCCACGGCCAGCGGCTCGACCATGGCGCCAGCGGCATAGGAAACATTGTCCGGAAGCTTGAAGGTGAAGGCCGCCGGATGGACCACGCTCGGCCGTAGCACGCCATGCACCGGAGGTGTCGCCCAGAAGCGCACGGCGGGATCGAGATTGTACAGACCCAGCCGGGACGCGCGACTTTGGGGGTCGGGAATGCCGGGCTCCATGCAGACGCGGTCGCCCACCTTCAGGTTCTGGACCGCGCTGCCGACCTCTTCGATGATGCCGGCGGCTTCGTGGCCGAGGATCATCGGCTCGCGCACGACGAAAGGACCGATTGCCCCGTGGGTGTAATAGTGGACGTCCGATCCACAGACGCCAACTGTCTTGATGGCAACGCGCACGTCGCTCGGACCGAGCGCCTCGTTCGGGTCCAGGTCGCGAATGCGCAGTTCGTCTTTTCGTTCGAGAACGAGCGATCTCATGTCTTCAGCCTTTTCGGATAATGAACACGGCCAGCGCCAGGCAGAGCACCGTTGCTATCCACAGGGGCAACGCACTCTCGAGAAAGCGCATCCACAGAAGATGCACCAGGATTAGGATCACAACCGAGATGAAGCCTCTGTCGAAGCCGTTGGTTCTGATCGGCAGAAACCCATCGCGTTGGGGTTTGGGGGGTTGAATGCCAGCCATTATCTTACCCTTTCAATGCACCGAAGGTCAGGCCGGTGACGATGTGCTTCTGAACAAAGCCGAGCACGATCAGGGCCGGGAGGGTGGTCAGGAACGCCATCGCCGCCATCTCGCCCCAGTTCGTTCCGGTGACGGAGACATATTCAGCGAGCGCTGTCGTAACCGTCCGGGCGCCTGCCGACGACGTCAGGGTCGCCGCGAACAGGTACTCGTTCCAGGCGAAAATCCAGGTCAGAATAAAGGTGACGGCCAAGCCCGGCCGCGCCAGCGGAAGGATGACGTAGGAAAGCACCTGGCTGGTTGTGGCGCCGTCCACCCGCGCCGCTTCGTCCAGCTCCAGCGGAATCCCGTCGAGCATGCCCTTCAATAACCAGATGGCGAAAGGTAGGTTGAAGACGCAATAGAGCAGGATCAGGCCGATCTTCGTGTCGAACAGCATGAAATCGCCGAACACGAACCATTTCGTAAACAGCAGGAAGAGCGGCAGCAGAAACACGGCTGGCGGCGCCATGCGGTTGGTGATCAACCAGAAAAATACGTTGTCACCGCCGCTGATTTTGTAACGCGACAAGCCGAACGCCGCGAGCAGGCCCAGTATGCACACCAGCGCTGCATTCGAGGTCGCCACGATTAGCGAATTCCAGAGATACTGGAGGAACGTCGAGCTGTGCAGGACCGCCAGGAAATTGTCCCAGTAGAGATCGTCAATCAGGAACGACTTTGAATAAAGCTTCACGCGGGGGCGCATCGAAACGACCAGCATCCACCAGACGGGAAGCAGCGTCAGAATGGTCAGGCAGACCCATAGGACGAACGAAGTTATACCGGAGCGTCTCATTGTGCGCCTCCCTTGCGGCCGGTCATGGCGACGAACAGCAGCCAGCTCAAAACGATGGTGACGTAAAGCGTGAGAAGAGACATCGCCGCGCCATAGCCGTAGTCCGTCTTCGGAAAGACGTTGATCCAGATATGAAGACCGATAAAGCGTGTCGATTCGGCCGGGCCGCCCTTGGTCAGCATCCAGATTTCATCGACCGAGCGCAGCGCATCCATCAGCCGGATGAAGACGGTTGTCAGCAAGACCGGCTTCAACATCGGCACGATCACGTACCAGAAGATCTGCAGCTTGTTGCCGCCGTCGATCTGCGCCTGTTCGAGCGGCTCTTTCGGCAGGGCCGTCAGGCCCGCCATCAGCGAAAGGGTGACGAACGGCGTCCAGTGCCACAGGTCCATGATGATTGCCGTACCGAAGGCATGGTAGGCATTGGTCGATATGTTGTAGTCGATGCCAAACCACAGTTTCAGGTAATAAGGCACGATGCCGAAGCCGGGGACGCAAAGCAGCCGCCAGGTAGCGCCGACCGCAATAGGCGCGACAACGATCGGCATTGTGTGGATCGTGCGAAAGAACTGCCGGCCCCAAAGGCGATCGGCCATCAGTGCACGGGCCAGGACGTAGCCCAGCAACAGTTCGCTCACCACGACGAAGAATGCGAAAACCAGCGTGCGTGCAAGCGAGTTCAGGAAGGTCGTGTCGAAAACAAGGGTGCGGTAATTCTGCAGTTCAGCCCAACGCAGGGTGGGGTCGACAGCATTGGTGTTCCAGTCGAAGAAGCCGACATAGAGAATGTAGATGAAGGGTATGAACCCGACAACAAACAGAATCAGCGTGGCTGGGGCTAGAAACAGCCATCCGATGTTGGATTGTCTCATCCTGCGCTCCGTCAGATCGTACTTGAGCTTTAGTCAGCCTACTGCCAGCCTCGCGGTGGGACCCTGAAGGACGCAGTCAGGAAAGAAAGGCGGCCACCTTACTGAAGGCGACCGCCAACCGCCGGGAGGTGCGGTTTTTACTTTCGGTAACCGAGCTTCACGAGCTCCGCTTCGGCTGCGGCGGCGGCCTGATCCAGCGCATCGTCCGGCTTGATCTCACCGATGATCGCCTTGTAGATGAACGGCGCGGCTACCTGCAGGACCTGGGAGTGGAACGGGAAGGGCGGAGCGCCGGCAAACAGCTTTCCATCCTCACGCATTAGCGTGTAGTAGCCGTTCATCTTCTTGTCCTGCTCGACGATCTTGGGATCGTCGTAGGTCGAGTTCATGACGATACGGGAGCCGGCCAGTGCCCAGTCGGTCTGTACCGAAGCCTGTCCGATATACTGCAAGAACAGCAGCGAGGCGTCCTTGTTCTTGGACGAATGCGGGATACCGAACGCGCCACCATCGTAGTAGCCGATATAACCCTTGCCGGCTTCGGCTTCTTCCATGACGCCCGTCTCGACCGGAGGCAGTGCCACGCCGACCTTGCCGACAACCGTCGATTTGGATGCGTCGGTCGCGATCCATGCAGCATTTTCACCGTATACGAGGCCTTGGGCCGCGCGGCCGGCGGCGAATGTACCGGCGACCTCATCCCAGGTGGACGACGTCGATTCCGGCGGCGCGTATTTCAGGAGGTCGATCCAGTAATTAAGCGCCTTCTTCGCGGCAGCGGAGTTCATCTGGCCGCCATTTGCTTCTGTGGCCGCAAATGTCGTGCCGTCGATACCCCAGTTGTAAACGCCGAAGGTCGGCGCGACCGATTCGAAGAATTCGTAGAAGGCTGCGGGATGGCTCGACGAGGCCTGTACGGTCGTTCCCCACAGCTCCTTGTCTGCGCCGTATTCGGTGAAGAACTTGGCGATCCGTGTATATTCTTCATGGGTTGTTGCGGGCTTCAGATCCGCACCGGTGGAATCCTTGTAGGCTTTCTGGATCGCCGGATCGTCGAAAAGATCCTTGCGGTAGAGGTAGGGCTTGATGAACGCTTCCATGGGCACGCCCATGACATCGCCCGACTTCGGATCCTTGAAATAGTTTATGAACGTGGTGAAATTCTCCGGCTTGAAGTCCGGTGAAGCGATCTTTGCGTTATCGGCGAGCGACTTCGTGATATCGACCAGGAAGTTGCGGGCCAGATAGGTATAGACGATGTCCTGCTCGATATAGACGAAGTCATAGATGCCGGTGTTGGCCTCCATGTCCTTGATCGCCTTGTCGTACATCTGGTCCCAGGATGTCGCTTCGAATTCGACCTTGATGCCAGTCTCTTCCGTGAATTTCGGCCCGAGTACCTGCTCGACATATTTCGATGCTGGGGTCGATTCTGAAATGCCGCGGATAACTGCACCCTGATAAGGCTGCGCGGCAGTTTTCCACCATGAATCCTGAGCAAAAGCGGTCGAGCTCCAAAGGCCAACCGCGATGAAGCCGACGCCCGCGGCTTTGACGAAACTGTTCATTGTTCTCCTCCATTTTGGATCGCAAAATCGGTCCGGTTGTGCGTGCTAAACTCTCCTCCGACACGCTCACCGGACCCCAATAGTTGTAGAAAGAAAAAGTGGACACAAGCGCGGCCGTTGCGCGATACTGATACTCTCATGCGCAAAAGACCGAAAATTCCCATGAAATCTTGTGTGCATCGCACAATCTAATATTGGTTTTTGCGGCGCAATGAACTTGTCGAAACGAACAGGAGGGTGCCTGGAATGTCAGTAGTTTCGCCGACGGTCGCCAGATTTGAATATGTCCTGACCGGCGCGGACGAGTCCTTCCTCTGGCGCCGCGACGACTACCCCTGGGAGCGCAACGTCTGGAATTTCCACCCGGAGGTGGAGATCCACTACATTCCCAACGCCAGCGGTGTCCTGCTTGCAGGCGATCATGTCGGCGCGTTCACACCGGGACATATTTCTGTCATCGGCAGCAACCTGCCGCACGACTGGGTGACCCCGCTCGGCCCGGATGAGTGTATCCCGGGGCGCGACATCGTCATCCAGTTTCTGCCGGCCAAGCTGGAGCAGGCTTCGGCATTCCTGCCGGAACTTGCAGGGTTGCGTGACTTTCTCGCCCGCGCGCAGCGGGGGCTTTCCTTCAAGGGCCGGGCGCGCGAACAGGCCGAAGCGCTGATACTCAATATGGAGTTCCAGACTGGCTCGCTACGGCTATCGACCTTCCTGTCATTGCTTTCGCTGCTACGGGACACGGAGGAGTTCGATACGCTGTCTTCAGAGGCGTATGTGCCGGACCTGAGCTATGGCTCTCTCGAAGCCCTGCAGCAGGTCTTCGCGTATCTCTTTGCCAATTTGTCAGAGGACATCCGCTTGCCCGATGTGGCTCGCATGGTCGGCATGAGCGACAGTGCTTTCTCGCGATTTTTCAAGAAAAACAGCGGTCACAGCTTCACCGACCACGTAAACAAGCTTCGTATCTGGAAGGCAGGTCAGCTATTGACCGATACCTCCCTGCCGATAACCGATATCTGCTTCGAGGTGGGCTATCGCAACCTCTCCAATTTCAACCGGGTGTTTCTCCGGCACCACAACCTGACACCGTCACGATATCGGAAACTGTCCACCAACCGCAGGATCCTTCCGTTATCCCAAACGGTGGCGGACCACATGCGTATACGGTGAGAGCGGATGGACAGAAATTCGACCAGTCGCGCGCCTATGCATTGTCGCCGCCTGAAAATTGGTATTCCGGTCTCGGCCCAAAGTTGTCTTTCGCGCACCCTCGTGAAGGGCGGCAAGATCCATCCCCGCTACCGCATCATGGCTCCCCCGGAGTTCGTCGAAACCTCAACAGGCGCTGCCGATGGCCCGTGATATGCCGCCCACGTCGCGCTGTTGGCGCGGCTTGCCCCTTTATTGCACCTGAGACGGCCTTCGCACTAAAGGGCGGAACCACGCGGCGGAGGATCGCCAGCACCCGCACGATGTCTTTGACGTCAAGCTGCTCCACGACCATGAGGGGCTGACCGACGCGCTGTTGGTCGATATCCTTTGCCCGACGACCAGGGTCGCTGGAAGCTTCCAAGCCGGAGTTCGACGCCAGAAGGCGCGCCTCGGAGAGAACGCAGCGTTCTGCAACCGCGCTTATCGTCTCACCCCGCTCGATTGCAACTGTGTCCTATCAGGGCCTGTCGGCATCCTGTGCCTGCGTCACGGGTGTGCTGCCTGCAAAAGCTATCATTATCGACCACGGCCATGAGCCTCGACGGGATGCCCTTGGTTGAGGGAGCCCGTCACCGCTGCTTCTCACGCTCCGCACGGACCTTTTTGTCCATATTTTCAAGGCTTTCTACCACGCCTTCGGTCTTCGTTGTTGTATCCGGGACCGCATGGCGTTGGTTGCGCACTTCTTGCTGATCGTTTCCTTGAAGCTGGTTGTTTCCCATTCTTTCCTGAGCAAGATCGGTCTCGGTCAGCTCCGTATCAGAACCGTGCGGCTGTGATGGTGTCTTGGTGTCTTTCTGCGTCATGATGTTTTCTCCGTAATGAGGGCAGTCGGGCTCCCCGAGACCAACGGGCCAGGCACATCCGACAGGTCCGTCCGGCCGGCAAGGCGATGACGACACCCCGCTCGATACTGGCGCCCAGGACTACTCCAATGCAGCCCAACGGTTCGCCATCGATTTTGTTCAGACCTCTTTTTGTGGTTTGCGCCCGCCGGAATCGCAGTCATCGAGGCACAATGGCTTAACCTGAGCCGACCGCATCCGCACATGTCTTGACCCGCTCCATGTCGCCGTCGAAGGACAAGGCTGTCTGCGAGCGACGTAAAGCCTCGATGGAATGCCGCTTCGCGTGTCTGCGACAGCCGCCATCGTCGAATTTGGCCAGCGTCTGAAATGCTTTCTGCAGCCGAAGTCCAACCTCCACGATACCCGCGCCGTCACGCGCGATCGGGGTGAAGAGGTCGTCGAATAGATCTCCAACCTCAAGTGGCGGCACATAGACGTTCGGGTAAAGGACTTCCTTTTCGACCTCTGGATCGACAGGTTCAGCCCAGACGGCGAGAACTCGTATGGTCCGACTAATGACATCGATCGCCGTGCCCGGATCGTTTACCGCAGGCGATAAGGCACGCGAGGCGATCTCCGCCAGAACCGAGGCGCCGAAACGAGGGTCCTGATCGAAAGACCGCGTGTCGCCGACGGCGAAACAACTGCGAATTTTCTCTTCCTGGTCTTGTTCCTGCAATCCATCGACCCACGCCACGGGTTCCGTCGGACCGATAAGCTCGCCTGGAATGGCAGCAACGAAGATTCGGCCGTTTGCCGACTTAGCGATCTTAGAGAGCGCGCGGGCGTCGAGATGTTGGACATAGCCAATTGTCGAGAAGAAAACCGGACGGGCGATCGGCGGCACATCGGAGGGGGCATTCATGAGCGGATGGCAGCCCAAATAGGGTCTCTGGCGGCGTGACCGCATCGCGGCGATCGTGACTTTCTCGACGCGCTCGGTCGTTTCCGTCAGGCGGCCTAGCCGTGAAAGATGGTCAATCCACCGAAGCAACGTCACCACGATGAGAACGATGACCGCGATCGTCACCACAAAAAGGACGAGCCGGCCGCTCTCGCCATAGGCACCGGTGCTCAATGCTATGATGCCGACCAGGCTAAAAAGAAACGAACCGACGAAGGTGGCCAGCACATTTTGCGTTGTGGTGTCTTCCATGACCAGTTTCGTCGCGCGCGGCGTGACATTGGTCGTCGCCGCAGAATAGGCCGAAACCATTGTGCTCAACGAGAACGTCGTCACCGTCAGCATGCTGGAGGCAATGATCTCGAGGATATTGTCGACGGCATCGGCGCCGATCTTCGTCGGAAGGTCGCCTGGTATGTAGTTCCGTATCAGAATAGCCACCAATGCGGTGGCAATCGCAAGCAGGGAAAACAGGGAAGCGCGAAACCAGATACGACGGGCTACCTGGGATAAAAGCCATACCCATCGAGACATCAGTCAACCTCCTCCTCGCCATCAGTCTGCAAGAGGCTGACATAGCGCGGAACGTTGTTTCCGCCAGCGTTCCAATCGCGGTCGATCCACGGGCAGGAAGCGCTGCGCGAGCCGCTTGAGGGTTAGCCTGTGCACCACGATTGTGAAGATCGCCGTCACTTAAGTCGCGGTGAGGATCAGCGGCTTTTCGGGACCTTCCAGGACCGAGAGCGCCAATGCGATGGATATGCCCCCGCGCAAGCCTGCCCAGGTTAGGATCGCGATGGTTCCGCGCACGAAGTCTTGCCACTTCGATCGCGATCTCACGGCGACAACTCTTCCAAACCTGGAGCGCAATCGTCACCAGCCTCGACCTGGAAATGGAAGACGCTTCCGAGATACTGCCGCTACCCCCGTTTGAATCTCCACCATGGCAGTTAAGGCGGTTGAGGACATCCTGGATACGCTCTTCTGCGCGTGGGCCGGCATATGCGCTTTCGAGGGAGCCGCCATGCTGTTCGGGGTCGACACCTGTGTGATGTGGATACCCCAATCGGAGCTTCTGGCGTCGCGGCGGGGTCGGCCATGATCGGATTCTTGCGGCAATGGATCAAACACCGCCGCGAAATCCGCCGCCGCTGGCAGGACGATGCAAGGCGACTGGCCGCAGCCGATCCGGTCAATGGCCATTACCAAGCGCAGCGAAGAGCTGCGCGCAGCCGGGCACGAGGCAATGCCGCCAAATTCTGGCACTGGGCAAAGGTCGCCAGCGAAGTCAACCGCATCGAGTCGCGCGCCGCAATGGACTTCGAGGTCGTCAAGGCGATCGCCGATCAGGAAGCCGCCGGTCGCGGCTGAACGGCTGCAGGACGGATAGCGGAGAACACTGGGGCCGCGCCGATCGCTGTGCCGCGAGCGAACGGTCTGTGCCGGAATTGCCCCGCCCATCCGAAGCAAACCAATCCCGCTCTTGAATGATGGCGTCCTGGACCGGGTCCGGATCTGCGTCGATCAACCCGCTGCGGGGTCCGCTACGCAAGCGTGCGGCCACTCGGCTTCGCCTTCGCGGTGATCGCGACCGTCCCCGGTCCTTCGAGGAGCCATCGAGCGGGATCGGCCCGCTCCGGATG
>Ga0182735_1001007_pt1 | contig 19890 bp, 15 predicted proteins | sample eDN5th30CKraftMG_FD_128524 | JGI IMG/M metagenome (GOLD analysis project Ga0182735, IMG submission 128524) | Enriched Miracle-Growth compost microbial communities from Emeryville, California, USA - eDNA 5th pass 30_C Kraft MG (version 2) (version 2) ...
CCGATCCACAGCCCGTCGCGCGCCCGCGTCATCGCGACGTAGAGCTCGCGCCGCAGCAGCGTCCCCTGCTCCGCCTGGTCGTCATCGACCCCTCCCGGCCTGACCGGCGCACCGACCGCACCGTCAGCAAGCCACTCCGCACGCACGTCGGCCATCAGCACCTGCTTGAACTCCAGCCCCTTGGCGCGCTTGATGGTGCGCTCAGCGCCCGGAGACCACACACCGCGCGTTGATGCTTCAGCGCGGAGCCGCTCAGGTCCTCACAGACCGAGCAGCGCCTCCCACTCATCGGCCGCGGCAGCACAGATCTCCGGGGCGTACAGATCGATGAGCACGATGCCGGGCATCCGCGATGGCCAGCCGTCGAGCGTCATGCAGTGAGCGTCGAGCTCTTCGGTCAAGAATGTGCGCGCGGACGTGCCATCGGTACCCACGTGAGCTCCGCCCTCGATAGTGATCCGCCTTGCCGCGCTGACCGTGACCGTGGTCCGCCGCTCATCCTGGCCCGAGATCACGTAGGTCGTGCCCCACGTCTCGTCCGGCTCGAGCACGACAGCCATCGCGACCTCGTGGTCGTGCTCCCCCTCGGGTCCCCATTCACCGGGCACAGGACCACCCGCCCGCGTGGCGTTCGGCAACGATGACTCACTCCGCGGCAGAGCGCCTGAAGTGCCACGCCGGTGCTCGGCGCTCGCTTCCGTGAAGTCGAGGATGTAGTCATGGAGCGGTCGAGCCGGCACCGGGAACAAGTCATAGCATTCGCAATCGCTCGGGCCGTCGAACCCCATCATGTAGTAGATCGTTCCCGAGTCCTCACTGGCGATCCAGGCGTCGTCGTTCCAGCCGGTGATCCATGCGTGCCGCGGGGCTGGCGACTGTAGATGACGCGCGAGTGCGGGCAACTCATCGCTACCCCAGTAGGACATCGCGATGTCCAGCTTCCAAACAGTCCTGGTGTCGACTCCAACCGGAGGTGACAATCGCCATCCCCACCCGGTCAAGCCGAGGTCGAACGTGTTCACCGCGAAGAACGTGAATCCGCTCCGCTCGCCCTCATAGATCCGGACGTTCGTCTCAATTCGCTGCTGCAGATCACCGAGAACAGTCATCGCCGCCCCCTCATCTCGCTCGTCAGTCCCACCAGATCGACCAGCTTCTGGTACCCACCATCTCTTCGGCACGCCCGGTCCCCCCGAACCCTCCCTGGCTTGCGGTATCGAGCGCGAAGGCGATCACCTCGGTGGCGAGTCTGCGCATGTCGGTCTCGCTGGACGGCGGCGCGATCACCTGAAACGTGGTCCACGCAGGATGGAGCTGCTCCGGGACCACACCAAAACGTGACTCCCACGACCGCAGGACGCCGACGAACATCCCCGGTGTCGCGTCGTCGTTCGGGACGCCGAAGTCGAGCGTCAGCACGGCGTCTGCGGGGCGTCGGCAGACGAGGAGGACCAGCTTCTCCGCTGTAGTCGGCGCTCGGAGCGTGGACAGCGGGTCCGCCTCCATCGCTGAAGGCTCCGCCAGAGTCACCTCCGGGGCCGACACATAGTCCGCGATCTCCTCGAGATCGATGTAAGGCACACCTGGATCCCCGGGGACATCCCGATACATCCTGTCGGGCAACGTTCCCGCGTGGAAGCCACGCTTGGCGACGGCATAGGGCGCCTCCCAGTAGGGATGGCCCCAATTACGCCCTTCCTCCAGGTCGTACCAGGTGTCGCGCACCGGCCACAGCCCTGTCTGCGGGAACTGGCGCGCCAGCCTCAACCACAGCTCGCCGAGCCCCGTCGTTCCAGGTGCTGCGATCCACCCGAGCAACCGCCCGTCAGCCCCGTGGACGGCCTCGCCCTCGGGCACGTCGAGCGTGGCGAGAGTCGCGTCTGTGGGCCGCGTCTCCGCCCAGAACGCCGGGTGAAGGTCGGGAGGTCGAGGTTCGTCCCACTGCGTCGCCGGAGGTGCGTCAACCGCATCATGTGATGTCATGTCCGCGACGGTACCCAGAGGGTGTGACACCTGCGCGACCTGCAACCCGCCCTTCGCTCTCTTCCGCCGTTTGCGCCTGGCTGCGGGTATCGCCGACGACGGTGGGCACAACGCGGAGACCGCTGGATCGTCCCCACCCCTGACGGCGCATCGTCGTGGAAGGCTTCAATACTTTCCGCTCAGCCCACGCCACCACCTTCTGGGTAGCGGCAGCCGACAGGGATCGATGACGATTCCGGGACGACGCTTCTGCTCGACGTGCTTGAGGCAGGCGTACATCCCCCGCTCCTGGTCCCGCATGTCGTGCCAGATCGAACGGAAGGGCTCCTTGTCGAGAACGACGACAAGCCCAGAGCTCCACTGGCCCCAGGTTGCATCGCACACCCACCCAGCCAGCCTCACGGATGGCGAGCTCGTCCTCGCAGAGGTCGATGTAGGCGACGATGGCGGAATACTGCTCGTCCGTCGGGTCTTCAACAGAAGCCGGTCCCCCTTGCCTCGCCCGTACGAACGGCGCGAACCGGTCGTACAGCTGCCAGTAGCGCTGAACGAAGACGAGCTCGAAGTCGCGCACTCGCTGGCGCTTCGTCTGGCGCGCCTGAGCGAGTGCTACAGCGGCCGCTACGATGCCGACGATGAGCGCTATCCATGCTTCCACGTCGCACATCATTCCAGGTGATGGCCCCGATCCACACCAGCGCGGGACGACGCGGAGACCTGCCCCATCCACACGCTCTCGCCACCTATCCGTCAGGCAAGGACGAGTCCCGATGCGACCTGCTCCGCGTCGATCTCACCCTCTACCCACCTCATGCTCAGCCGCAGCGTGAGGGTAGTCCGTTCGGCACGGACCTCGGCTGTGTCGTAGGGGTCGGGCATCCTTGACATACACCGCATCCTGGAGGAACTGTCATGCAAGCACCGGAACCGCACGAGGAGCCGTCGACTCAGAGCTCAACGGGCTACAGCCGGGAGCGGATCCTGCACGAACCTCGCGACTTGTTCCGCGCCGTGGGCCTCGTCTCATCGGGCTTCGCCCCCCGGATCCTGTACTGGTACGAGCTCGAGCAGCACCTGCACCTCTATCACTCCGATACCGCACTGAAAGTCATCCCGCTGACAGATGTGCGGAAGCCCCCCGAACCCGACCCGGCCAAAGTCGACGGGTTCGGGATCGACCTCGGCTTCGGCTCCAATCTCTGCGGCACCGACGCGATCAACCGTGCGCAGTGGGCACAAGATGACGATGACCTGGCGCTTGAGCGCCATGGCACAAGCAGGACGTTGCACTTCCCGTTCTCCGTCGCCGCGTTCTGGACGGCGCTGGAGGAGTGCCTGCGCGCACCAGGCCCAGACGAGGCTTCCCCGACACGGCGCTTCCGCGAAGACCGATTCACCGCAAGCCGTGATGGCATCAAGATCGTCCGAGAGAAGGGGTGAACGGCCTGGGCTGGAACCGGAACGCCGAATTCGATCACGCCCCTATCTGCTAAGGGCTCTTCAACCGACAGATCCCGGCGAGGTCGCACGCCTCACATACCTCGCCCCACACGGGCAGCCGCGGGAGGTCGTTCCTCCGCAACGCATCGCCCGCATCGGCGACCTTCTCTCGGATGTCGTCGAGGAGCTCTGGCCGCACCTGCTCACGAACGCTCTTGCCCTCCTCGTCGAGGTTGAGGATCTCGACGAGGTCGGCGTCGGCACCCGTGAGCTCCTGATAGCCCACCGCATACACGTGGAGCTGGTCGCGGGTGACGTTCTCGTCTTGCGCCCGCTCAGTCGACTTGAAGTCGACGATCGAGACCTCGCCCGTCTCCAATCGCTTGATGAGGTCGATACGGCCATCGACTGTGATACCCGGTGCGATGTGCACCTGGATCTGCTTCTCGGAGTGCAGCGTGTTCGTCAGGTCTCCACCGTGCTGGTCGAGGTATCGCTCGAGCGATTTTTCGGCGGCTCCTGCAAGCTGCTCGCGCAGGGCTGGATACGCGTACGGGGTGTGCAGGTGCCGCTGGACGAGGCTCGGGACTTCGTCTGAGGTCGCGATGTCACCGCTGAGCGCGCGCTTGTGCATCTCGGCGAGCGCATCGTGGAGCCCCTTCCCGTACCCGAGCGCCTCGTGGATCGGCGCGTTGAAGCCGTAAAGGAAGCGCAGCTTGAACTGGTAGGGGCAGTCGAAGAGGTACTTGATCTCGGAGAACGTGAACGTGACCCGCGGCGTCTCCACCTTCGGCACCGGTGGGAGCGTCGCGACGGTGGTGAGATCCCGCGTGTCTGCGGTCGAGACGTAACCGACCGAACGCACCTCCTGCATGAAGGCCGACGGCTTGCTGTACATCGATGACGCCCCTGGGGAGTACGACATCGTGAGGTACTTCTGGGCACGGGTGACGGCCACGTAGAAGAGCCGACGTTCGTCCTCCTCGGTGCCCTTGTAGCGCTCGGCGTCGGGGACAGCCTCTTCGGGAATGACGTGGAACAGATTCAGGCCCCCGTGCCGCTTCCCGGGGAACCGGTTGCGCCGCAAGCACGGGACGAAGACTGCGGGCCACTGCATGCCCTTGGCCTGGTGAACGGTCGAGATGACGACGGCGTCCGGCTGTGCGTATCCGACATCAGCGTCCGCGTCGTCGTAGTAGCCGGGAGCCTGGTTGGCGAGCCAGTCGACAAAACTGCGGTACTTGCGCTCGGGGTCCGACGCGAAGTGGATCGTCTCGAAGTCGGAGATGACCTGAGAGAACTTGCCGAGCTGGTAGAACGCGAGCTCGGCGTGGACGGGATCACCCGGGATCGTGTCCTCACGGACCTGCAACGACTCGAGCGCATCGAGGTACAGGCGCTGGATGTTGTATACCCCCCAGCGCTCCCCCTCCCTGAAGTCAGCACCTGCGTCGAGGACCTCGAACATCGGAGTCAGGTTAGGCTCCGCGTCCATGACACCCGCATCGGACCAGAGCTCGGCGAGCTCATCGCGGTCGATGTCATCGACGACGTAGCGGAACAGCCCCTCGACTGCCTTGATGAGGGGCGAGTCGAAGAGTCGCGTCAGCCCCTTGACGACATAAGGGATCTTCCGACGATCCATCTCCGCGACCAACGGACCGGCATCGGCTGCGACCGAACGCATGAGGACGGCACAGTCGGACCACGTGAGTCCGCGTGCGTCGGCGCCCGGCGTGTCCACGAAGGGCGTCCCGCAAAGCTGGGTGATCCGGTCGCAGATTGCGTTGGCCTCGTCCTCGGGCGTCGCAAAGTCCAGTGCGAGGATGTCCCCTCGCGCCCAGCTCTGGTGGGAAGCGTGCTGCATCTGTTTGGAGAGCCGGTGGCCTGCCGGGATGGTCTCAGCGACCATGCGCCCAACAGCGATCACACCCTCGGCCGAACGGAAGTTGTCTGCGAGCGTGACCTGTTCGACGTCGTCATGGCGGCCCGCGAACGTCAGGATGTTCGAGACCGCGGAACCTCTCCACTGGTAGATGGTCTGGTCGTCGTCGCCCACGACACAGAGGTTCGCCCCGTAGCGGACGAGCGCGCGGACGAGCCGCTCCTGCAGCGGGTTGACATCCTGGTACTCGTCGACGACGACGTATCGCACGTGGTCGCGCACATGCGCGAGCAGTGGTGCAGCGACGGGATCGTCATCGTCGGACTCGAGGAGCTCGACCGCGAGCTCCACCATCGTCGTGTAGTCGAAGTAGGCCGCACTGGCCAGGAGCGTCTTGTAGCGGATCTGCGACTCGAGCACCGCCTCCGGCACGAGGGATCGGTCAACCTCGTCCTCCGCCAGCACGGAGAGTACCTGCGCGTAGAGCCCGGAGTTCACGTAGCGGCGCAGGTGCTTGGTCTCGCCCTTCACCACCGCCGGAGTCGTCGTCAGCCCCGAACGTTGGGAGTTCCGGTCGATGAGCAGCCGTTGCGTGACCTCGGAGAGCACCGAGTACTTGAAGGTCTCCGGCACGTACGTCTGCAGCAGGTCGAGGCAGAAGGCGTGCATCGTCCCGACGTACATCTCAGCCAAGCCTGTCGCCGCGCCCCACTGTTCGGCAACGATTCCGAGGACCCGGTCCTTCAGCTCGGCGGCGGCCTTCTCCGTGAACGTGAATGCCACGACGTTGCCCGGCTCGACGCCAGGCAGCTCGATGATGTTCGCGATGCGCTGCGAGATGACCTGCGTCTTGCCCGACCCCGCGCAGGCGATGATCTGCAACGGCCGATCGACGCAGTCGATGGCCGCGTGCTGGGTGCGTGTGTACGTGGTCATCGGACCATGGCGCTCTCGGTCTGACGGTGGACCTCAGATCTCGCGCGAGAGTCGATCAGGCGATCGGCACGGCGGCGAATCTCCTCCGCGAGCCAGACCATCCCGCCCGGGTCAGACGCCGGGAGATGATCGGCAAGTTGTTCGATCGCTGCCTTCTTCCAGGCATCGCTGAGGCTGTGTCGTTGCCCCGAAAGGCATGTGCCGCAACGCACCATTGCGTCGTACGATGCGTCCCTGCCCAGTGACGCGATGACTGCGTTGACAGCGCTCGACGGAAGCAGATCCTCGATCTCAATCTCATGCGTCGTGCAGGCTCCCGGCCAGGCCCTGAGGTTGAGGACTCCCCCGTCTGGCCGCCAGCCGAACTTGCCCGAGGTCAATGTGTCGGACGCAGAGTCGCCGTTCTCGTCGTGATCCAGGAGAGCGATGACGGGCCGGTGCGTCGAAGCCTTGGTAAGGATCGCTTGAGCCACCACCTTGGATGCCTTGCCCGCGACGACAAAGTGTAAACCCTTGAGAAGATCCAAACGGCTGACAGCCTTGCAGACCAGTTCGAGGAAGAGACCGTCGGTGTAGCCCTCGGTGATCAAGATCACTTCGGCTTCGTCCGGAACGTTGAGCGCTCCCTCCAGGAGCTCGGACACGCCGATGTCGCGATACAGCGATGCCAGGAGTCGAGCGCGCTCCTCGGTGCTGGCGGCGGTGGCCGTGCCAACGCGTCGAGTGGTGCCGTCGCTGTCCTTCGTAAGCGCAGTGATGCGCGAGTCGTCGCGGTGCGAGATCACATAGGGAGAGTGGGTGGTCACCACCAGCGTGACGTCGAGCCACAGGGAAAGTTCGTCGAGTTCGTGCCGGATGGCCTCCTGCGCCGCAGGGTGGAGGAACGCTTCTGGCTCCTCAACAGCGAGGACCATCGACCGTCGCCCTTCTTGTGCGAGATACTGCAGCATCGAGACCAGGACACCACCACGGACACCAGTCCCCTTCTGGCCCAGCTGTGTCATCACGACATCACCGAGTTGCACGTCCACGGAGGACAGCGTGTCGTCAACTGTAGGGACAGTTGGGACGAGCTCAGCGCCGGTGATCTCGGGGAAAATGTCACCAACACGGTCGAGAATCTTGTCGCGGAGCGGTCCTAACAGTTCGGACTGAAGGGTGGCGAGGTACGCCTCGCGGGCGGCCCGCGCTTTCCCAATCTGATCTTTGAGGTGATCGTTGATCACAAGTTGGAGGATCTCCCGGAACTTGCCGGCAAGTAGCGACTCGAGATCTTCACCTGAATGGACGACTGCAAACCGCAGCACCTTCTCGAATTGCTCGGCGAGTTGCTTGTACTCCGTGCTGCTGGTAGGCAATGTCGCAGCCCCAGAAGCCTTCGTCTGGAATGCCGTCTGCCGCGCGCCGCTCGCATCAAAGGAGGCGACCACACGAATCTCGCCGTCGTCCGCAAATGTGCGCATATCGTCGGAAACAGAGTCTCCGCGAGCGGCACGAACCGCCAGTTCGTATAGACGCGCCCGCCGGAGAAGTGTCCGTTCGGGGCCCGAGTCTGGAACCTGAAAGGTGAGAGTGATGCGCGTCTCCGGGCGTCGACCTTTTCGACCACCTTGCACGGGGCGGTCGCGGTCAGGGATATACTCGGCGTCGGGATCGAGCGCAAGTTCGAGCGCCCGCACCAAGTTTGACTTACCACAGTTGTTCGGCCCGACAAAATAATTGGGCCCAGCGGATAATGGAAAGTCATGCTCACCGTAGAAACTACGGAAGTTTTTGATACGAACGTGCGTCAGTTTCACGCTTCGAAGACCTTCATGACCTCGTCGCCGTAGTCGTTGATGACCTTGACGGCGATCTTGCCGGTGGTGGGGCGCGCGAACGGCCGCGAGACGGTGTCGTAGAGGGAGGCCCATGCGTCCGGATCAATCTCCGCCTTGAGAGCGGTCTTGAGGCGCTTGAAGGGGTCGTTGCCGCCCGTGAAATAACAGTGGCGGACGAAGAACGACTCACCGCTGTAGTCGGTGTCGATCATCCAGAGCGCGACCTTGTCCGTGCTGTCCGACCGAACCTCACCGGTCGTCGGGTCATACACGTCGACGCCGTGCAGCTCGACGGTCAGCGTGTCGTCACCGTTGTCGCGGAGCTCGATGTCGGGCTCTCCGAAGACGGTGAAGAGGTTGCCAGCACCGGTCTTCTTGAGTGCTTCGCCCATCAGGAGGTCGACGTTCATGCGGACGAACAGCACCTGCACCCGACCGACCGAGCGCTCGGCGACGTGCGAGAAGCCGCCTTCCGTCTCGAGCGTCAGTCCTTCATCGGTCGTGCCGCCCGTCGCCTGTGGATCGAAGGCGAAACCGAGCACACACACCAGGCCAACGCCATCTGCGTGCAACGCTTCCGACGCGGCCCGCTTGATGAACGCGCTGTCGACCGTCCCGTACTGCGGGCCGACAGCGATCGCGATCCGCTGCGGCGCCGCGTCCGGCGCGTCGTCGCTCCGGCGCCGCTCACCGATGGCTTGGATGAACCTGCCCGCGTACGGCTCGAGGGACGCAAACTCGATGCGCTCACCCTTCGCGCCGTTCTGCACGCCGGCCTTCGTGAGATTGGCGAGGATCGAATGCTCGAAGGTCTGCGCATCCGGCGCGGTTGCCGCGGCCACCTCGCTCGATGGCTCCGCTCCCGGCTCGAAGGCGAGCGAACGGTGCGGGGACAGGGACTCCACGGTGAACGGACCAGAGACCCGAACCCGATTCTTGTCCTCGTAGGGACGGTCATAGAGCAGCTCGAAATCCGCGTGGCGCTTGATCGCCGCGTCGATCTCGTCCCGCGACATGCCCTCGTGGATGTCGGGGTTGTTCGCGATCGACTTCAGGGTGATGTGCTGGACGCGCTCGTAGACGAAACCGTGCCGGATGTCGTTGCTGACCGAAGAGGGAGGGACGGGCTTACCCGTGACTTCTTGCTCCTTGACACGGCCAGCCTCGGAGTCCGTGAGCAGGTAGTAGGGGTAACGGGCACCCATGAGGCGCTGGCGGGCAAGCGCGAGTGCGACGCGAGAGGTGTCGATAGTGATCCAGCGGCGGCCCCACTGCTCGGCGACGTAGGCGGTGGTACCTGAGCCGCAGGTGGGGTCGAGGACCAGGTCGCCAGGGTCAGTACACATCAACATACATCTCTGAATTACTTTGGAGTATGTTTGCACAACATAGATGTTCTCGACTGCGAACGTGCTTTGAATAGTGTCGTCCCACCAAGAAGTCAAGGCACGGACGGGGAAATCTCTGTAGTAGCGCTTGAAGGAGAGCGTCCTACCGTTCCCGATCAATCTTCGCGCAGAGGCGAGCCTATTCATCCCTGCCAAGTTAGTCTTCCAGTAGGAGCCTCGACTTGGGCGATAGGTAACTTCATCGAGATCGAACTCGTACGCGGTGCTCGCCCCACCGCTCTGTGACGTAATGTTTGCGGTTCGATATCGATCCTTGCCCTCCCCTCGAGCGGATTTCGATACGCGCATCGGACCATCTTCGCCGTCGAAGTTTGGAAACGCTTGGTCCGTGAGCGCCGACTCGACATAGAGTTGTCTATATCTCAGGCTTTCACGGTTCTTAGCAAACCAGATGATGTAGTCATTAACGCCATCGAGATAAGCGCCTCCTACGGCGCTCGTCTTTTTGAAAGGTATTACGCATACAAAGTTCTCGCCACCCATCACTTCATCCATCAACGAGCGGACAAGGTGCACATTCTCGTCGCCGATCTGGACGAAGACGCTCCCGCTCTCCGTCAGCAGATCTCGCGCCACCGTCAGCCGGTCGCGCAGGTACGAGAGGTAGGAGTGGATCCCCAGCTCCCAGGTGTCGCGGAAGGCCTTGATCTGCTCCGCCTCGCGTGCGGAGTCCTCGACCTTGCCGTCCTTGACGTCCCGCTTGCGCACGGAGACCTGCCAGTTGGAACCGAACTTGATGCCGTATGGCGGGTCGATGTAGATCATCTGGACTTGGCCGCGCAGCGACTCGCGCTCCGCCAACGACGCCATCACCTGCAGCGAGTCGCCCAGGATCATACGGTTCGACCAGTTGGCCTGGTGCTCGTAGAAGTCGACCGAGTCGAGCTCGTCCAGGCCGTCGAAGGTGTCGAACAGCGTCATCTCGGGCTCGGGCTGACCAGCCGCCGCGGTCTTGCGCAGGTTCTCGACGAGCACCCGTGCGTCGATCTTCTCTTGGATGTAGATCGGCGGGGCGTCGGCGACGAGCTCGGTGACGTCGTCGTCAAACTTTCCGCGCCACACGAGCTGCGGGTCGAGCGACGGGTCGCGCTCGTACGCGACCTGCGGCACGCCCTTGTGGTCGTCCGCCATCCACTCCTTCGCATCGGCGGTCGGGATGTTGACGCGCTTGTCAGGGTGCTGGATCGACTCGACCGGCACGGGTCCCGCTGGCTTCTTGCTCCGGGCTGCCATCTCAGGCCACCTTTCGTGTTGCGTCCGACAGGAGGTCATCCAGCAGGTCGGGGTCGCCGATGATCGGCGCGTCGTCGTAGAGGGCAGTGGTCGCGTCCTTGACCTGCCCGAACAGATCCCCGATGCTCGTGAACTCGACGTAGCCCCAACGGCCGAACCCACCGTGGTTGTTGACGGCCGCACACCACGAGTCACGCGCAGTGGTCGCCTTGGTCTGCGTCGGCCCGGGGCTCTTTTGCCCACCGGAGATCTCGACGATCAGGTAGCGCTGGACGTCATCGTCACGCCGCTTGAGCTTGAGGACGAAGTCCGGGACGTACTCGTGCGACTTCCCCTTGTACACGTAGGGGATCGTGAAGCCGATGCGCTCGTTCTTGACGTAGGCCTCGACGTCACCGATCGACTCGCACACACCCGCCATCTCGGACTCCCACGTGTTGCCGTCTTTGCCGTCGAGCACGACGTGCGAGATCTCCGACTTCTCCGTGGTGCGCGTGGCCTTGCGCGTCTGGTAGCTGACGTCGCCCGTGTCGCCGGTACGCGCATTGAGGTCGAAGATCGGTCGGATCCGAGGACGGCGGTTCTCGCCCTGACGCGTGATCGCGTTGTACACGGCGCCCGCGAGAGACGACTGCACCTCAGCGAGTTGCAGCGCGTTGTGATAACCCTCAGCCACGTCGACGAAGCGGGTGAGGAAGCTCCCGCAGATCTCCGCCAGACGGGGAAACAGCCACGGGCGCAGCTCGCCGTCATCGGCACGGAAATAGGTGCCGAGCACCCGCCGGGCGACCTCGTAGGCGACCGTCTGCTGCCGGACAGGTCCGTCGGCGTCGATCGAGTCGTGCTCGCTCGCGCCAATCACGCCCTGCGACGTCGTCACCCGAGGGACCGTCTCCGGGTTCACCGGGAAGCGCGGGACGTCGTCGTCGAGGATCAGATCCTCGTCGGGTACCTCGAGTCGATAGCCAACGAGGCGCGGGAAGGTGATCCGCAGGTGCTCGCGACCCGGGACGCTGTACACCTCGGTGGCAGGCTTCGGCGGATCGGCCGGCGCCGGGTTCGCATCCGTCGGGATGAACGCGAACGGGATCCCGTAGATGCTCGCGTATTCGGGGTCGAACCGGCCCTCCTCGTTGAGCACGTAGGACCGTCGGCGCAACCCGCGCCCGACCACCTGCTCGCACAGCAGCTGGGAGCCGAACGCCCGGACGCCGAGGATGTGGCTCACAGTGTTGGCGTCCCAGCCCTCGGTCAGCATCGAGACCGAGACGACGCAGCGTACGTGTTCCCCGAGGGTCCCACGCTTGCCCACCGTATTCATCACCTCGCGCAGCAGATCGCCCTCGCTGATCGCGTCGACGTCCGCGCCCGGGTAACGGCGCCGGTACTCGTGCTTGAACGCCTCGATCTCGCCCGCGGCGTCGGCCAGGAACTCCTTGCTCAGCGCCTCGCCCGACTCCAGCTGCGCCGAGTCAACCAGGATCGCCGGCGGGCGCGACAATGCTCGCCCGGACTCGACATTCGAGAAGAGCGGGAGGTTGCCGGTCTGCATCAGCAGTGAACCGTCGTGCCTGAGCAGCGGCTCACCGTCACCGTTGCGCTGCGGGCCGCCCGCGACCCACTCGTAGATCAGCTTCGACACGAGCGTGTTGTTCGCCACGACGATGAACACCGGCGGCGGCTCCCCCAGCACTTCCAGGTGCTCGCGCCAATGCTCGTATGACGTCAGGTAGGAGCGGTAGAGGCTGCGCAACGCGCCCTCGAGCACCGCCGGCATCTGCCAGGCACCCGGTGTGGTGTCGGAAGACTTGCGCTTCGGAAGCTGGTCGCCGACGTGGTCCCACAGGTGCAGGTAGGTGACGCGCTCGTCCTGGGCGTCGTCGTCCACCGGTGTGCGCGGGACCTTGACGATGCCAGCCTCGATCGCGTCCATGAGCGAGTAGTCGCTCACGACCCACGGGAAGATCAGGCCCTCGCGGTACCCCGACCCCTTGAGGTAGAACGGTGTTGCCGACAGGTCGTAGACCGTCTTGATGCCGACGCGCTCCCCCACCCACTGCAGACCCGTGAACCAGGTGCCGGCCTCCTTGTTGGCCTCCTCTTCGTCCTTCTTCAGCTTGGCGGTCTGGTCGGGGTTGTAGCGGTAGCAGTGGTGCGCCTCGTCGTTGAAGACCACGATCTCGCTACCGAGGGACTTGCCACGGTTGCCTGCCGGGAGCGTGAAGCCGCGCAGGACTCGCGCAACCACAGCGTCCGGCGTCTCCCGGAACGGGTCGTCGTCCGAGTACGCGGCGTCACCGAGGAGGATCTGGCGGGTCGTCTTCGCGATGCCCTTGATCTCTTTCGAGTCACGCTGCTGGAACGCGTGGTAGTTCGTGATGACGATCTGCGCCTCGCGCAGCGCGCCCTGGAGCTGAGGCGGGACGAGGTCGCGCGCGTCGTAGTAGTTGCCCGGCGTACCAGGACGAAGCACCTGAAGACGGTCACGGATCGTGATCCCCGGTGTGACGATCAGGAACCGCTTGGCAAACCGTGTGTCTCGAGGGTTCGCCACCTTGTTGATCGTCTGCCAGGCGAGGAGCATCGCCATGACGACCGTCTTGCCCGAGCCGGTCGCCATCTTCAGACCCAGGCGATTGAGGCCCACGTTGTACTCCGCGTTCGCCTCCGCGAGCGGAGCGCGCCATTCCGTGTTGCCGTCCCGCCCTGCCGCCTCGGCGAGGTAGATCACGGTCTCTGCTGCGTCGCGCTGGCCGAACAGGACCCGGTTCTCGCGCGACTCGTCCGCCCAGTGCTGCAACAGCGCGCGTGTCGGCGCGGACACATGGGAGTAGCCGCGCTGCCGCCACAGGCCGACCGCGCGGCGAAGGTTGTCGACGAGCTCGTGCCGGTCGAGCCGCTCGCCGGTCCCCTCGAAGTCGAGGGTCTCTTGAACGTCCGACGCAGGCTTCCCGCGCTTCCGCGTCGGGGCGATAGGGACGTACGACGCACTCGGGCGGCGGCCCTCGAGGAGGGTACCCGTCGGGCCGTGCGGACCGATCTCAAAATGTCGCGTGGGGATGTCGTACGGCCCGTTGAGGATGGGGTTCGCGAGTGCCGCCACGTCGACGTCGGCCGCCGTCTGCCTGGCATCGGTGCTCTCATCCACGCGGTCAGTGTACAAGTCCCCGGGGTCGTGATCTCTGGTTCAACGCGCCGGGGTCGAGAACGCTGGATGGATGCCTCGCACGCCCTCCGCCGCAGCCGCACGAATCGGGGCTCAGATCAAGACAGCCCGGGTCGACCTCCACTGGACCCAGGACCGATTGGCAGTCGAGAGCGGCATCGACTCGGCGAGCATCCGCAGCTATGAGAACGGTCGCGCGATGGTCAGCGTCCGCACGCTTATCCAGATCGCCATTACGCTCGGTCGTGAGCCTGGATACTTCCTCGACGGGGTGACGAACGAACAGTTCACCCAGCCCCGCGAAGCCACGAACGCCTCATCCGGGGAGTAGGAGCACTAGCGCACGGCGCGTCTCCTCAGGTGCGCGACCCGCGCTGATACCCTCAGTCCCGTCACCCACCGCGGTACCGACGGACTTCTCTCCCCCGCACCAGCACGACCGGCGCGACGAAGGACAGCTCCCCCGCCGCACGAATCTTCGTGCTGCCCAGGGGCCTGTCCATGTCTGCGGTTCGTCTGTCTGCCCGGTCGCTCGCCGAGCTCTCGGCGTCGTCGCCGTCCGAGATCGAACGCATGCTCGCCAACCACCTGGTCACGCACGGCGCCGGCGCGCCCAGCACCTCCGAGCGCAGATCGTGGCAGAACTCGCTCCCGGTGCTTGCTCGCGACCTGGCGGACGCAGGGCTGGGGAACGTCGAGGTGCTGCTCCAGCACCAGCTGCCGCTGAGCTCCAAGCGCACGAACGCGCTCCTCGCGGGCTTCCACCCGGTCACCGGTGACCCGCAGTACGCCGTCGTCGAGCTCAAGCAGTGGAACGCGGCGAGCACCTGGCCGGACGCCGCGGATCTCGTCGAGGTCCCAAACGCACCGTACAGTCCCGTGCTCCACCCGAGCATCCAGGTCGACCGCTACGTCCAGTACCTCCAGGACTTCGTCGGGACGTTCGCAGCGCACAACGACGCGATCACCGGCATCGCCTACCTGCACAACGCAACCGACGAGTCGGTCGCGACGCTGTGGGACAACGACGCCGTCGAGCGTCGGCGGCTGTTCACCGGGCAGCGACGCGGCGCCTTCCAGGACCACCTCCGGGCCCTGTTCTCAGACACACCCGGCGTCGATGCGGCCGACGCGCTCCTGGGCAGCGCCATCGCGCCCTCCAAGCAGCTGCTCACCGTCGCCGCCGCCGAGGTGCAACGTCGTGAGCAGTTCGTGCTGCTCGATGAGCAACAGGTCGCCTACGAGATCGTGCTCCGGGCCGTCGAGAAAGCCCGGCGTGCCAACACCAAGACCGTCGCCGTCATCACCGGAGGGCCCGGCAGCGGCAAGAGCGTCATCGCCCTCTCGCTGCTGGGTGAGCTGGCCCGTCAGGGGCGACCGGTCATGCACGCCACCGGGTCGCGGAGCTTCACCCAGACGCTGCGCAAGGTCGCCGGTGCCCGGTCCAAGCGCACCCAGGACCTGTTCAAGTACTTCAACTCGTTCATGGAGGCCGAGGCCAACGGGCTCGAGGTGCTCATCTCCGACGAGGCGCACCGCATCCGCGACGTCTCCGTGAACCGCTACACGCCCAAAGCGCTGCGCGAGCGTGCCCGCCCGCAGATCGAGGAGCTGCTCGACGCCGCCCGCGTGCCTGTGTTCCTGCTCGACGAGCACCAGGTGGTGCGCCCCGGCGAGCAGGGCACCGTCGCGGACATCCGTGCGGCTGCCGCCGCGCGCGGCGTCGACGTCGTCCACGTGAATCTCAACGCGCAGTATCGCGCGGGAGGCTCCGACGCCTACCTGCAGTGGGTCCTGCGGCTGTTCGGCCTCGAGTCGGGCGGACCGGTTCCGTGGTTCGACGAGGAGACCTTCACGGTGGCCGTCGTCGACTCGCCTGCCGTCATGGAATCAACCCTGCGCACCTGGCTGGACCGCGGCAAGAACGCTCGCATGACCGCCGGCTACTGCTGGCCGTGGAGCGACCCGGTCCCTCCTGCCGCGGGAGCCGGCGGCGCGGGCCTGTCAGCCGGGGCGACGCTCGTGCCGGACGTCCGCATCGGTGACTGGGCGAAGCCCTGGAACTCCAAGAGCGAGCGGCAGATCAGGGACGTGCCACCCTCCGCGCTGTGGGCGTCCGACCCCGGCGGCTTCGAGCAGGTGGGGTGCGTCTACACCGCGCAGGGATTCGAGTACGCGTGGAACGGCGTGATCCTCGGCGGCGACCTCGTGTGGCGCACCGACCGGTGGGTCGCGCGCCGCTCGGAGAACCGCGACCCGGACTTCCGCTCCACCAAGGTGAGCGACGCCGAGTTCGACCGGCTCGTGCGCAACGTCTACAAGGTGCTGCTCACCCGCGGCATGGAGGGGACGTTGCTGTACTCCGTCGACCCGGAGACGCAGGCGATGCTCCGCGGGCTCGTGAACCCGGGATAGACGGATAGCCCACGCTCACGCCGTCCGACGGCGGCGACGACCGACCACCACAACCACAGAACGACCGCGGAACGACAGGCTTCCTCGCAGGACATGCCTCCCCCGCCCTTCACAGGGACGAGGCATGTCATGGGCACCTGGGTGCTGACGATCAGTGCCGGGCTCGACGAGCACTGGAACATCGCGAAGAAGATCCAGGCGTGGGACGTGACCACGCGGCTGAGCTTCGAGATCGGGGACTGGGTCTACTTCTGGCAAGCGTCGAACAAGGGCATCGTGGGGCGTGCGCAGGTTGCTGCGACGATCACGCCCGCCCCGCAGACGACGCCCTGGCTGAACTCCACCGAGCGCAACTACAAGTGGCGTGTCGACCTGGCTCGTTTCGACGACCATGCTGGCACGCGGGTCACCTGGCCCGAGATCGTTCAGGCTCTTGGCGGAAAGGGCCGGCGCGCGAGTCAACCCCAGTACTCGAACCTCGCATCAGCCGCGCATGACATGGAGAAGTTGTTCGGCAAGGCCTCTGACACCCACCTCTTCTCGACGACCGACCTCTCGGAGGGGCCGGAGGGCAGTTTTCCGACGCTGAGCGTCGAGCCGTTTGAGGATCGGGGAGACCACCGCAGTCGCGTGTCACGGGAGGTGGCCGACCGACCTGGCCAGGGTGCCTTCCGTACGATGCTTCTCGCGCAATACGGTGGGACCTGTGCAGTCACCGGGACCGCCGAAGAAGACTCGCTCGATGCCGCCCACGTCCATCCTCACGAGGGCGAGCACACCGACGTTGCCTCGAACGGTTTGCTGCTGCGCGCAGACATCCATCGATTGTTCGACAAGCATCTCCTCACGATCGTGGAGGGCGCAGACGGCGATTTCATCGTGAGGGTCGCGCCATCGATCAAGGACCACCTGTACCGGGGGCTCGACCGGAAACCTCTGCCCTCGTTCCGGTCCTTGCCTGCAGCGCAGCACGGAGCGCACCCGCTTCGAGAGCACAACGAGAAGTGCACGTGGCTCGTGGAAGCTACGGCGCGTTGACGACGCGTACCCGTCATGAGCCGGGTACGCCGCGGCGGTCGTGTCACACCTCGCACGCAGAGTCGTTGCAGTAGCCAGCGCCGCACCACGCATCCCTGGAACGATCCAAGAGAAGCAGATGTGCCGTTACCGTCAGAGTCCCCGGCTCGCCCTCGATGCTGCGCTGAGCTCAAGAGCGGGCAGGGCGCGCGGTGCTCGACGTCGAGCACCGCTTCCTCGCGGTCGCCCCAACGGCTGGAGCGCTCCGCCCAGCCGACGCTCCATCAGGTCGATGGATCTCGCGCGCTTCACACCCGTGCCCTTCGGGTACTTCTTCGCACCCGAACCGCCCGCCGTCAAGCTGCCGATCCCCGACTTTCGCCGGCGCTGCGGCGCTCTCCCCGCGAAACCCAGCCAGGACTTTCTCCAGGTTCTCTATGCGAGCCAGGAACGACAGGACTGGTTCCGCGACTACAGCGTGCGACACGGACTCGATCCGATCGGCTTCGTCGGGACTGGCCGTGATCTCGCACCCCCGAAGCTGCAGCGCGCATCGTCGACCAGCTGGACTTCGAGTTCGAGCAACGCGGCCGCGTCCGTGTCGATGGTGGTGCCCGCAAGCACCTGAACATTGACGCCAACGCCCTGATCGAGACGCACCGCCTGTACTACTCGTTCACGATCGCGCCCGGGTTCTGGACGTGGATCGAACAGCAGCATCAGCAGGGCCGGATCGCCTCAGTACCCGCTGTTCGCGACGAGATCCAGCACGCGTCCCTCACCGTAGGACGCCGACGATCTCGACCGCTGGAGGCGCACCCTCCCGAGCACATTCTGGATCGAACCGACCGCCGCAACCGTCGCAGCGGTCGGCGAAACGGTCTCGTGGGTGCAGGGGCGAACACCGTCGTTCACCGCTGCGGGGTACACGCAGCTCGGGCTGCGGCTCGTGGCGCCGACCATATCCACGGGACGCCACGGTTCTAAGAGTCCGAATGAAAGTTCGAACTCATGGTTTCGTTCCCCCAGCGATCTCGCTACGCTCACTCATCATGAGAAGAATCGCATCGGTCGCCGCGATCTTGACCCTCGTCACGCTCGCGGCTCCCATGATCGCACCGGCGTCCGCGCTCGCCTCCGTGAAGTACCAGCCCGTGAAGACAGTCAGGCCGACGATGGGCGATTTTGGCACCACTTACCGGAGATCGATATCCCTCACAGACACTGGCGTGGCTGAAGCCGCCGACTACTGCCTTACCTTCAAGAGCCACAAGTTCTTCTACGGCTCCGCGCTCGTCCTGTCATATGCGGGCAAGAGGGTCTCCGCCAACCGGTTCCTCGATGCGAACAGCACTCAACTCTCGAGGTACGTCAAGGGATCAGTCTGCTTCCCCGTGCCCCGCACCGCCGCCGATGCGAAAAGGCTGCGCAAGCGCGGGTATCAGCCGCTCCTGAGAGGCCACACCTACACCTTCCAGATCTACGTCGCGGGAAACAGCGATTTCAAGCGCTACTACAAGACGCTGACGTTCCGGATCCCGAGGAGTTGACCGCCTATCCTCGGCATCTGCTCGGACAAGCGTCGCCACGGACCACCCCGACCAGGCGTCCGAGGTTCCCAGTAGCATCGAGAGGCCCGATCGCACTCGCCGCCCGCGGTGATGCCATCCAACCGAACACCGACGTTCGCTGGGAATGCGATCGACCGGACCGCCATGAGAGGTACCACGATGGAGCAGCAACCGCAGTCGTGGACGACGCCGTCCCCCGAGATGGGCACCCCGACCACGCCCTACGGATCGCCGGGTCCACCTCACCCGAGCGAGGCGCACCCCACTCACCCCGGCGCCGCACTCACGCCTGTCGCACCGCAGCAGCCCTTCCCGCAGCAGCCCCACCAGCCGTACCCCGACACGATGACGATGGGGACCACCCCGGTCCGCACCGTCACCGACCAGCGCCAGCCCAGCGGTGCCGTCATGGCCATCGCCTGGGTCCTCACCGTCCTCACCCTCGGCTACCTGCTCCCCTGGGCCATCGCGGCCACGCGTGGCAGGTCCAACCAGGGCGCGATCGCGGTGCTCAACATCTTCCTCGGATGGAGCTTCGTCGGGTGGGTCGTCTCGCTCGTGATGGCGTGCCAGGCGCACAGCGTCTCCGTCGCCCCGACCGCGAACGTCCTCGTGGTCAACCAGCCGCCCGTCCAGCCCTCGCTCCCGCCGGCCGGCTGGTACCCGGCTCCCTACGGCTACGGCCGCCAGTACTGGGACGGCGCGGCCTGGACGTCGCACCGCGCGTGAGTCTTCGTCATGACCGAACCGTCGCCTCTCCATGAGATCCGTCTCCGCTACGACGGTCGCTGCGCCACCTGCGCACGGCAGCTCGAGCGCGGGACGTTCGCACTGCACGACCGCGAGACGAAGACAGTCACATGTCTCAGCTGCTCTCCAGGCCGCGCGGCCACGGCGTCGAGCGAGCCGCAGCCGGTCGGTCCAGCGCCGAGCGAACCGACCCCGCCGTCCTCACCGCTCGATCGCGGAACCCCTGGCGCATCGGCCGCCCGCGAGCACGAACGTCGGGTCGCCA
>Ga0182735_1001009_pt1 | contig 19883 bp, 19 predicted proteins | sample eDN5th30CKraftMG_FD_128524 | JGI IMG/M metagenome (GOLD analysis project Ga0182735, IMG submission 128524) | Enriched Miracle-Growth compost microbial communities from Emeryville, California, USA - eDNA 5th pass 30_C Kraft MG (version 2) (version 2) ...
CCCTGCCGGCCGACGCCATCATGACCAACGGCGCCGGCAACTACGCCACCTGGCTGCACCGCTTCCACCGCTACACCCGCTACGGCACCCAGCTGGCGCCTACCTCGGGCTCGATGGGCTACGGCCTGCCGGCCGCCGTGGGCGCCAAGCGCGTGCAGCCCGGCAAGACGGTGGTGTGCTTCGCCGGCGACGGCTGCTTCATGATGCACGGCCAGGAGTTCGCGACCGCCGTGCAGTACCAGTTGCCCATCATCGTGGTGCTGGTCGACAACGGCATGTACGGCACTATCCGCATGCACCAGGAAAAGCACTACCCCGGCCGCGTCTCGGCCACCTCGCTGCAGAACCCCGATTTCGCCGCCTACGCGCACGCCTTCGGCGGCCATGGCGAACGGGTCGAGAGCACCGAGGAATTCGCGCCCGCCTTCGAACGCGCGCTGGCCAGCGGCAAGCCGGCCATCCTGCATTGCCTGCTCGACCCCGAGACCATCACGCCGTCGACCACCCTGGAAAAAATCCGCGACGCGGCGCTGCAGGCCGCCAAATAGGCCGCACGCCGCGACGCATTCCTATCCCGCCATCCATACCGGAGACTCCCTTCATGTCGTCGAATCCTTCTTTCCACTGGCAAGACCCGCTGCTGCTCGACCAGCAACTGACCGACGAAGAGCGCATGGTGCGCGACGCGGCCGCCGCCTATGCACAAGACAAGCTGGCCCCGCGCGTGCTCAACGCCTTCCGCAACGAGCAGACCGACCCCAAGATCTTCGCCGAGATGGGCGAGCTGGGCTTGCTGGGCGCCACCATCCCCACCGAATACGGCGGCGCCGGCCTGAACTATGTCAGCTACGGCCTGATCGCCCGCGAAGTGGAACGCATCGACTCGGGCTACCGCTCGATGATGAGCGTGCAATCGTCGCTGGTGATGGTGCCCATCAACGAGTTCGGCAGCGAAGCGCAGAAACGCAAGTACCTGCCCAAGCTGGCCAGCGGCGAATGGATCGGCTGCTTCGGCCTGACCGAGCCCAACCACGGCTCGGACCCCAACGGCATGGAAACCCGCGCGGTGCAGGCCGGCGGCGGCTACAAGCTGACGGGCAACAAGATGTGGATCACCAACTCGCCCATCGCCGATGTGTTCGTGGTGTGGGCCAAGTGCGTGGGCGGCGACTACGACGGCAAGATCCGCGGCTTCATCCTGGAAAAAGGCATGAAGGGCCTGTCGGCCCCCGCCATCCACGGCAAGGTGGGCCTGCGCGCCTCGATCACCGGCGAAATCGTCATGGACGAAGTGGAAGTGTCGGCCGACCAGATGCTGCCGGAAGTATCCGGCCTGCGCGGCCCCTTCACCTGCCTGAACTCGGCCCGCTTCGGCATCGCCTGGGGCGCGCTGGGCGCGGCGGAAGCCTGCTGGCACACCGCGCGCCAGTACACGCTGGACCGCAAGCAATTCGGCCGCCCCCTGGCCGCCAACCAGCTGATCCAGAAGAAGCTGGCCGACATGCAGACCGAGATCACGCTGGGCCTGCAGGGCTGCCTGCGCCTGGGCCGCATGAAAGACGAAGGCACCGCCGCGGTGGAAATCACGTCCATCATGAAGCGCAACTCGTGCGGCAAGGCGCTGGACATCGCCCGCCTGGCCCGCGACATGCTGGGCGGCAACGGCATTTCCGACGAGTTCGGCGTGGCGCGCCACCTGGTGAACCTGGAAGTGGTGAACACCTACGAAGGCACGCACGACGTGCACGCCCTGATCCTGGGCCGCGCCCAGACGGGCATCCAGGCCTTCAGCTGACCGGATGCGGGCCGACACCCGCCGGGCTGCTCGGGCCCGCCGGGTGTCGCCAGGCGCCCGTTTCCGGAAGCCTGCCTATTCGTCCGTGCCCAGGTCGAACAAGGTCGTGGCGTCGAGTTCCAATACGGCTTCGTCGTGCTGGTTCAGCACGATCCAGTTCCACGAAATGATTCCCAGGTCGTCGCGCGAGGTCGAGCGGCGCTTGGCCTGCACGCGCGCTTCCAGCCGCAGCGCGTCGCCCGGCCGCACCGGCACGCGCCAGCGCACTTCGCCCAGCCCGGGCGAGCCGAAGGATTCGGAATCGTGCAAGGCCGACTCGACCGCCATGCGCATGGCCAGCGCGCAGGTATGCCAGCCGCTGGCGATCAGCCCGCCCCAGCGCCCTTGCGCGGCGCGCTCGAGATCGGTGTGGAACCATTGCGGATCGTACTGGCGGGCGAACGCCAGAATCTCGGCCTCGGTAACCGTTACCGGCCCGGCGTGGACCAGCATGCCTTCCTTGAATTCTGCGAACTTCATCGTCGGCTTCTCTCGAAAAGAAAAACCGGCGCGCCAGGGCACGCCGGTGCTTTTTCACGTGTCGCGTCGCGTTGCCGGGCCGGCGCGCGGCCGGCCGCCGCGGACTATCGCGCGGCCGCCCCTCGCGGCGCAACGCATCGTGCAGGATAGACCAATCCCGGCCGGCTTGCACGATTGCGTCGCGCGGCTGGCAAAATACTGCGATTCCGACTTCGACCATGGGTAAAGACCCCGCCATGACCAACGCCGTTGCCGACGCCCCCGCCTGGGCCGACCTGCATGCCCTGCGACGGGACATGCGCCTGGAATACCGCTGGATCGCGCCCGAACGGCGCGACGCCCCGCTGCTGGTGTTCCTGCACGAAGGCCTGGGTTCGATCAGCATGTGGAAAGATTGGCCGCAACGCGCCTGCCAGGCGGCCGGCTGCCGCGGGCTGGTGTTTTCGCGCTACGGCCACGGGCAATCCACGCCGCGGCAGGCCGGCGAACGGCGGTCGGTGCAGTACTTGCACGACGAGGCGCGCGACGCGCTGCCCGCCCTGCTCGCCGCCCTGGGCGTGGACACCGGCCGCGACCGCCCCGTGCTGTTCGGCCACAGCGACGGCGGCACGATCGCCCTGCTGTACGCCGCCATGTATCCCCAGGCCGTGGCCGGCATCGTGGTGGCGGCGCCGCACATCTTCGTCGAGGACATCACCGTGGCGAACATCGCGGTGGCGCGCCAGGCCTACCTGGAAACCGACCTGCCCGCCAAGCTGGGCCGCCATCACATCGACGCCGACTCGGCATTCTGGGCCTGGAACGACACCTGGCTGAGCCCGCCATTTCGCGGCTGGAACATCGAGGCAAGCCTGCCCGACATCCGCTGCCCGGTGCTGGCCATGCAGGGCGTGGACGACGAATACGGCACGCTCGAGCAGATCCGCGGCATACGCCGCGGCGCGCCGCAAACGCGCGTGCTCGAGATTCCCGATTGCGGCCATTCCCCCCACAAGGACCAGCCCCAGGTCGTCATCGCCGCCGTGACCGGCTTCGTCGCCGGCCTGCAGCAAGCCGCCTGAACGCGGCGTCCGCCGAAGCCGCGGCCGCCGTGCGCGGCCCGGCCGGACTCACGTCAGATCAGCGCCTCGATCAAGTACGGCCCCTTGCGCGCCAGGCCTGCCTGCATGGCCTTGATGAAGCCTTCGACGGTATCGACGCGCACCGCCTCGACGCCCATGCCGGCGGCCAGGTGCACCCAGTCCAGGCAGGGCTCCTGCAGGTCGAGCATGCGCTTGGCATTGCGGCCCGGTTCCTGCACGCCGACGTTCTTCATCTCGCCGTGCAGCGTGGCGTACGAACGGTTGGCCAGGATGATGGTCAGGCAGTCCAGGTTCTCGCGCGCCTGGGTCCACAGGGCCTGCACCGTGTACATGCCGCTGCCGTCGGCCTGCAGCGTGATCACCTTGCGGTCGGGGCTGGCCACGGCCGCGCCGGTGGCCAGCGGCAGGCCGATGCCGATGGCGCCGCCGGTCAGCTGCAGCCAATCGTGCGGCGCCGAAGTGGCGCTGATGGCGGGGAACTCGCGCCCCTGGGTCACGGATTCGTCGCAGACGATGGCGTGCTCGGGCAGCAGGCGCGCGGTGACGATGTTGACGGCCGCGCCGGTCAGGGCGCCCGAGCGCGGCATCTCGGCCGACGAGGCAACGGGCAGCAGGCCGGGCGCGCCGGCCGCGATGCCCAATTCGTCGGCCAGCCACTGCAGGGCCTGCAGCAGGTCTTGTTCGGGCGTGGCCAGCACGATGGGCGCCTGCTCTTGCGGCGCCAGCAGGCTGGGCTTGCCGGGATAGGCGAAGAAAGCCACCGGCGCGCTGGCGCCCACCAGGACCAGCTGGCGCACGTCTTTCAGCAAGGCCACCGCCTGGTCGACCGGATACGGCACGCGCGTCACCGGCGTGCGGTTGGCGCCGCGCTCGGTGCGGCGGTTCGACGTGGGCGACAGCAGGCGCACGCCGGTGGCGCGGGCAATGCGGCCGGCCACCGCCAGCGCCGGCTCGCGCAGCGCCGTCCCGCCCAGCATCAGGGCCACGCCCTGGCCGGCGCGAATGGCCTGGGCCGCGGCGCGCACCGCTTCCTGGGCGGGGGGCGGCGCGGCATCGCGCGGCGCCACGGGCGGGGCCGGCGTGCCGGCGGGCAGTTCGCCCCAGGCGGCATCGGCCGGCAGGATCAGCGTGGCGATGTTGCCTGGCGCCTGCCGGGCCACCCGCACGGCTTCGGCCGCGTCGGCGGCCAGGTCGCCGGCGGCCAGCGTGCGGCGCACCCAGTGCGACATGGGGCGCGCCACGCCCTCGACGTCGCTGGTCAGCGGCGCGTCGTATTGCACGTGATACGTGGCGTGATCGCCCACCACGTTCACCATGGGCGTGCGGGCGCGCTTGGCGTTGTGCAGGTTGGCCAGCCCGTTGCCCAGGCCCGGCCCCAGGTGCAGCAGCGTGGCCGCGGGCTTGTCGGCCATGCGCGCGTAGCCGTCGGCCGCGCCCGTGACCACGCCTTCGAACAATCCCAGCACGCAGCGCATGCGCGGCTTGCGATCCAGCGCGGCCACGAAGTGCATCTCGGACGTGCCCGGGTTGGCGAAGCAGACGTCCACGTCGTTGGCAAGCAGGGTATCGCAAAGGCTGTCGGCGCCGTTCATTGGGTTTCCGTGATTCGAGTTGCAAAAGCGCGGCCGGCCGGCCGCGCGTCGGTAAGGCATCATAGGAAGGGAAGCTGCCCGCGGACAGGTCCATTCCGGGCCCCAAGGATAGAACCAATGCGCGCCGCGCGCCAACCCGCGGCAACCGGGCAACCGGCCCGCCGCGCACGCGCCTAGCGGTCGGCCACCGGGCGGGGCGCGGCCAGGTACACCACCAGCATCGCCAGGCCCACCGCCACCCCCGCGGCGCTGACTGCGGCCCAGCCGCCCTGCATCCAGGCCAGCCCGGCCAGCGACGACCCGGCCGCGCTGCCCACGAAGAACAGCCCCACGAACAGGCCGTTCATGCGGCCGCGCGCTTCCGGGCGTACCAGGTTGACGGCGCGCCGGCCCAGGGTCTGGTCGCCCGCCACGCCGGCATCCAGCACGATGGCGGCCAGGGTCAGCAGGGCCAGCGCCGCGCCCGCCGGCAAGGCGTGGCGCGCGTCCGCCATCCAGCCGCCGCCGGCCCAGCCGGCCAGCAGCCACGCCACCACCACCACGCCTTGCGACAAGAGGCTGGCGCGACGCGTGTGCCCGCGGTCGCCCGCGCGCCCTGCCAGGGGCGCCACCACGACACCCACCGCGCCGCACAGCGCCAGCGCCGCCACCGCGCGCGCGCCCAGGTGAAACGGCGCCTGCGCCAAGCGCAGCGACACGGCCGTCCAGAACAGGCTGTAGGCCGCCATGCCCAGCGCCGCGGTGGCCGCGCGCCAGCGCAGCACGGGCTCGTGCCGCAACAGCGAGGCCAGCGACGCGATCAATGCCGGATACGCCGGCCCCGCGCCGGGATGGCGGCGCGGCAACAGGCAGGTCAGCGCCACGGCCGTGGCCACCATGCCGCCGGCGAACACCAGGTACAGCATGCGCCAACCCCACGCGTCCACCACCAGGTTGGACAGCGGCCGCGACAGCAGCACCCCGACCAGCAGTCCGCTCATCACATTGCCCACCGTGGCGCCGCGCCGCGAGGGCGCCGCCATGAACGCCGCCATGGGCACCAGCATCTGGATCGCGCAGGTGGACGCGCCGCCGGCGAACACCGCGACCATGAACACGGTGCCGCCGGGCGCCAGCGCCGCCGCCAGCATGCACAGCGCGCACACCGCCAGCATGGCGCCGATCAAGCGGCGGTTTTCCAGACGGTCGGCCAGCGGCACCAGCAGCACCAGGCCCAGCGCATAGCCCAGCTGCGGCAGCATCGCCAGCACGCCCACGCTGTCCAGCCCCAGGCCCAGGGCGGCCGCGATGGCCGGCGCCACTGTCTGCACGGCGAACAGGTTCATCACCATCACCGCCACCGCCGCGGCGAACAGCAGCGTGCGCCCCACCCCCAGCCCGGCCGGCTCGGACGCGGGCGGCGCGCCGGCCGGGCACGGCACCGCGGGGTGGGGAAGACGGGATTCGGCAAAGGACATGACAGCACTCCAGACTCGACATTGGCCATGCAGGCCAGGGCAGTCAGTCTAGGAAGCGCACCATATTAAGTCTAATGAAATATAATTTTCTTCATTATGCGATTTTGTTTGTATTGACCATGAACACTCGCGATATCGAAGCCTTTGTGGCGGTCGTGGAAACCGGCAGCCTGGCCGGCGCGTCCGGCCGGCTGCACCTGACGCAGCCGGGCGTCAGCCGCCGCCTGCGCAGCCTGGAGGCCGCGCTGGGCGTGGAACTGGTGGACCGGCAATCCAAGCCGCTCAAGCCCAGCGCGGCCGGCCTGCGTGTCTACGAGCTGGGCCGCGGCGTGCTAGGCGCGGTGCAGGCCTTGCGCCAGGGCGCGGTGCCCGATACCGAGCCAAGCGGCGATTTCCGCGTCGGCGTGCCGCCCTTCCTGGCCGAGCAGGCATTGGCCGACCCGCTGGATGCCCTGCGCGGCCGCTACCCCGGACTGAGCCTGAGCGTGACGGCGGCGTGGTCGCCCAGCCTGGTGCCCATGGTGGAAAACGGCACGCTGGACGCCGCCGCGGTCATGATGCCCGACAACGAAGCGCTGCCCGGCCATTTGTGCACGCTGCCGCTGGCGCGCTCGGCCGTGGTGGTGGTGGCCTCGCCGTCGCTGGGTATCGCGCGCGACGGCGCCGGCGCCGTGACGCTGGAAGCCCTGGCCGACCACCCCTGGGTGCTGAACCAGGACGGCTGCGGCCTGCGCACCGCCATTCGCAAGACCTTCCAGGCCGCGCGGCTGCCGTTTCGCATTGCCGTGGAAGCGTACGGCGCCGAGCTGCAGCTGTCGCTGGCGGCGCGCGGCGTGGGCATCGGCCTGGTGACGCCGGGCGCGCTGGCCCGCAGCCGCCACCGCGAGGCGCTGGCCATCCTTAACGTGCCCGGCTTCACCACGGGGCTGCGCGCCGAACTGGTTCACTTGCCGACCGCCGGCGCGCTGGCCGCCCCGATCGCCTTGCTGCGCGACGAGCTGATCCGCGCGCTGGGCGGCACGTCTGGCCGCGTATAGCGCAAAGTTCAATCACCGAACACAACAGCGCGGCCGGTTCTCCATGGCGGCGGCCGAATCGCGCATACTTTTCGGGCGACCTGTTCGCTCAACAAGACCAACCGGCAGATCCCGGAAGGCAAGACAGCCGCCAGCGCCGTCGGCCGCCGGATCATGCCCATCAGGCGGAGACAAATCCATGCCCGTTTTCTTTTCTTCTCCCGGCGCGCGGCCCGCGCGGCGACTCGTCCTGGCCGCCCTGCTGGCGGCCGCCACGGCCGGCCTTGCCCTGCCGGGCACGGCCGCCCAGGCGGCCGGGGCCTGGCCCGACAAGCCGATCAAGGTCATCGTGCCCTACACCCCCGGCGGCGCCACCGACACCGTGACGCGCATCGTGATGGACAAACTGTCGGCGCGGCTGGGCCAGAGCATCATCATCGAGAACCGGCCCGGCGCCAACAGCACGCTGGGCTCGGCCATCGCCGCCAAGGCCGACCCCGACGGCTACACCTTCCTGAGCATGCTGCCGGCCTACGTCATCAACACCCACCTGTACAAGCTGTCGTATTCGCCGTCGCAGCTCGAGCCGGTGGTGCACATGGCCGACCTGCCGCTGTTCCTGTTCGTCAGCAAAGACCTGCCGGTCGACACGCTGGCCGAACTGGTCGACTACGGGCGCAAGCATCCCGACACGCTGACCTATGCCTCCAGCGGCACCGGCTCCAGCGCGCACCTGACGGGCGCCGACTTCGCCCTGCAGGCCAGGATCAAGATGACGCACGTGGCCTACAAGGGCAGCGCCCCCATCCTGACCGACCTGCTGGCCGGGCGGGTATCGATGGTGTTCGACCCGGTGCTGGTGCCCATGCAATACGTCAAGCAGGACAAGCTCAAGGTGCTGGCCTTCACGGGCAAGAAGCGCTGGCCCAGCGAACCCGGCGTGCCCACCATGGAAGAAGGCGGTTTCCCGGGCTTCGTGACGGGGTCGTGGGCCGGCCTGCTGGCGCCCACCGGCACGCCCAAGCCCATCATCGAGCGCATGGCCAAGGAAATCAGCGAGATCGTGCACGAGCCCGACGTCACGCAGAAATTCCTGGACGCGGGCTTCCTGCCCACCGGCAGCACGCCGGCGGAATTCGCCGAACTGATGCGCGGCGATTCCGAGCGTTATGCGAAGATCATCAAGGAAGCCCACATCACCGTCAACTGACCGCAGGCGCGCACCATGATCGATAAATTCGTGGCCTCGACCGCCGAGGCGGTCGCCGGCATCCCCGATGGCGCCACGGTACTGATCGGCGGATTCGGCGGGGCCGGCATGCCCACCGACCTGATCGATGCCCTGATCGAACAGGGTGCGCGCGAACTGACCGTGGTCAACAACAACGCGGGCAATCACGAAACCGGCCTGGCCGCGCTGATCAAGGCCGGGCGCGTGCGCAAGGTGATCTGCTCGTTTCCCAAGGCTTCGCATTCCTGGGTGTTCGACGACCTGTACCGCCGCGGCGCCATCGAGCTGGAATGCGTGCCGCAGGGCACCATCGCCGAACGGCTGCGCGCCGCGGGCGCCGGCCTGGGCGGCTTCTACACGCCCACCGCCTATGGCACCGAACTGGCCGCCGGCAAGGAAACCCGCGAAATCGATGGCCGCCATTACGTGTTCGAGACGCCGCTGCACGGCGACTTCGCGCTGGTGCAGGCCGACCGCGCCGACCGCTGGGGCAACCTTACCTATTGCATGAGCGCGCGCAATTTCGGGCCCGTGATGTGCATGGCCGCCGCCACCACCATCGTGCAGGTACGCCAGCGCGTCGAGCTGGGCGAACTGCCGCCCGAAGCCATCGTGACGCCGGGCATCTTCGTGCACCGCGTGGCCGTGGTCCCCCACCCGAGCTTTTCCAGCTGAGCACCGCCATGAATACCGAACCGGCCCCGCGGCCCCTGACACGCCAGCAAATCGCGCAGCGCGTGGCGCGCGACATTCCCGACGGCAGCTACGTCAACCTGGGCATCGGCATGCCGGTGCTGATCGCCGCCTGCCTGCCGGCCGGCCGCGAGATCGTGCTGCACAGCGAAAACGGCATCCTGGGCATGGGCCCGCCGCCCGCGCCGGACGCCGTCAACCCGAACCTGATCAACGCGGGCAAGCTGCCCGTCACCCTGCTGCCCGGCGGGGCGTTCTTCCATCACGCCGATTCGTTCGCCATGATGCGCGGCGGCCACCTGGACATCTGCGTGATGGGCGGCATGCAGGTGTCGGCCACCGGCGACCTGGCCAACTGGTCGCTGGGCCGGACCGGCGAACCGCCCGCCGTGGGCGGCGCCATGGACCTGGCGGTGGGCGCGCGCAAGGTCTACATCATGATGGAACACAACACCAAGGACGGCGCGCCCAAGATCGTCGCGCGCTGCACGCTGCCCTTGACCGGCGCGGGCGTGGTCAGCCGCGTCTACACCGACCTGGCGGTGATCGACGTGACGCCCGCCGGGCTGGTGGTTCGCGATATGATCGACGGCCTGACCCTGGAAACCCTGCAGCGGCGCACCGGCGCGCCGCTGCGCGCCGCCTGATGCGCAACCCGCCGCCCCCGCCCGACTACGCCGCGCCCCTGCCCGCCGACGAGCACCCCGACCGCTTCCGCGGCGACCCGGATTTCATGCTGACCCTGTCGCGCGGCCTGCGCGTCATACGCGCCTTCGGCGAGCGGCGCTATCCGCAGACGGCCGCCGACCTGAGCCGCCGCGCCGGCCTGCCGCGCGCCGTGACGCAGCGCTGCCTGCACACGCTGATCCGCCTGGGCTTTGCCGAACAGCATGGACGGCATTATGTGCTGACGCCCCTGATCCTCAGCCTGGGGCATTCGTATTTCTCGTCCACGCCTTTCGTGTCGCTAGCGCAGCCGGTGCTGGAAGAATTGAGCGCCACGGTCAACGAAACCTGCGCCCTGGCGATCCTGGAAAGCAACGAAGTCCTGTACCTGGCGCGCTCGGAAGTGCATCGCATCCTGGCCACCACCCTGGGGCTGGGCAGCCGCCTGCCGGCCTACTGCACCACCATCGGGCGCGTGATGCTGGCGCAGTTGTCGCCCGCCGCGCTGGACCGCTACTTCGATGCGGTAGAGCTGGCGCCCTATACCGAATTCACCGAGACGTCGGAAGCGCGCCTGCGCGAGATCATCGCGCGTGTGCACGAACAAGGCTACGCGGTGGTGGACCAGGAACTGGAACTGAACGTGCGCGCGATCGGCGTGCCCGTGCGCGCGGCCAGCGGCCGGACCTGCGGCGGCCTGAACGTCAGCGTGAAATCCCCGCGCATGCCGCTGGCGCGGCTGGCCGGCGAATTCCTGGGCCCCATGCAGGCGGCCGCCGCCAAGCTGGGGCAGTACCTGGTGCTGTAGTGAAGTGCCCGTGGATGGCTGGAGCCGGGCACCATGGCGTCGCGTGGGGGCTTGCCGTGACTTGATACCGCCCAGGTGTCTGACACCCTTCAGTTAGCGAACAGCCTTTGCACCCATTGGTGTCAGACACCCTTCGGGGTGTCTGACACCTGGGACGCGCCGAAGCGCATTCAACGAGGTGCGCCTAGCGAATCGGCCAGGGGTACATCGCGCCGCCATGGTTCCACAGCGCGTTGGTGCCGCGCTCCAGGCCCAGCTTGCTGCGCTTGCCCACGTTGCGCTCGAAGATCTCGCCGTAGTTGCCCACGGCCTTGATGGCGTTGTAGGCCCACTTCTCGTCCAGCCCCATGTTCTTGCCCATGCCCGGCGTCACGCCGAGAATGCGCAGCACATTCGGATTGGTGCTCTTGGCCATCTCGTCGACGTTCTGCTGGGTGATGCCGTATTCCTCGGCTTCCATCAGCGCGAACAGCGTCCAGCGCACGATGCCCAGCCAGTTCTCGTCGCCCTGGCGCACCATGGGGCCCAGCGGTTCTTTCGAGAAGCGCTCGGGCAGGATCTCGAAATCGGCCGGGTTGGCCACCTGCGTGGCGCGCACGGCCGCCAGTTGCGAGGCGTCGTCCGTGAAGGCGTCGCAGCGGCCCGACTCGAACGCACGCACCACTTCGGTGACCTTGTCGATCACCACCGGCGTGAACTTGATGCCGCGGGCGCGGAACCAGTCGGCCAGGTTCAATTCGGTGGTGGTGCCGGGCTGCACGCACACGGTGGCGCCGTCGAGTTCCTTGGCGCTTTTCACGCCCAGCGACTTGCGCACCAGCACGCCCTGGCCGTCGTAGAAACTGGGGGCCACCGCCGCCAGGCCCAGCGACGTATCGCGCGTCTGGGTCAGCGTGACGGTGCGCAGCAGCACGTCGACTTCACCGGACTGCAGCGCGGTGAAGCGTTGCTGCGTGGACAGGGCCGTGCCCTTGAACTTGCTGGCGTCGCCGAACACCGCCGCCGCCACGGCACGGCAGATATCGACGTCCATGCCTTCCCACTCGCCCTTGCTGTTGGTGGCGCTGAAGCCCGATACGCCATCGGTCAGCCCGCACTGCACGAAGCCCTTGTTCTTTACCGCATCCAGCGTGGGGCCGGCCAGCGCCGGCTGGGATACGCATGCCAATACGATGGCGCCGGCCATCGAGGCGATTTGCCGCTTCATGATTGCTACTCCTTTTAGGTGTCAGCGCGCCCTGGGTCGCCTTGTGGGCGGCGCGGGGCGCATGGTTGTCCGCGTCCAGGCATGCCGGGCGGTCAGCAAGATTACGCCAAGTCGGGCGGCAAGAATAGCTGCGCGGCGTCGCGGCGGCTAGGTGCCCGGCAGCCCGCTGGTGTCCAGCGTGAAAGCCGCCGCCGCGCGCCCGATGCGGTCGTTGACCGCGCGCCAGGCGTCGTCGGCCGGCGGGGCCTGCACCAGGATGCGGGCGTAGCCGCCGCCGTCGAGTTCGCGCAGCATGGCGTACAGCGCCTGGGCGTAGCGGCCGGGGTCGCTGGGCACCTGGCGCCAGGCCACCCGCGCGTCCAGGGCCGCCGGCGCGGCGCCGAAACCCACCGCGGCCACGCGCCCGGCGGGCAATCCCCCGCCCTGGACGGCTTCGGCCAGCCGTTGCGCCGGCACCAGTTCCAGCGGCGTATGCGGCGCGTAGTGCGCCTTCAGCGTGCCGGAAGCGCGCGGCGCCGCGGCATCGGGCATGCCTACCGGTTCGCCCAGCACCGCTTCGATCTGCGCCGGCGTGATGTGCCCGGGGCGCAGCAGCACCGGCCCCACGCCCCGCCCCAGGCGCGACAGGTCGAGGATGGTGGATTCGATGCCGACGTCGGCCGGACCGCCGTCGAGCACCGGCATGCCGTGCGCCACTTCCAGCGGAAACTCGCTGCGCACGTGGTCGGCATGGGTGGGCGATACCTGCCCGAATTTATTGGCCGACGGCGCGGCGACCCCGCCGTGCCCGCCCGGCTTGCCGGCCGCGAACGCGCGCAGCAGCGCCTGCGCCACCGGATGCGAGGGGCAGCGCAGCCCGATGCTGTCCTGCCCGCCGCTGACCGCCGCCCCCACCTGCGGCGCGCGCGGCAGGATCAGCGTCAGCGGGCCGGGCCAGAAGGCGTCGATCAGGCGCCGGGCTTGCGCCGGCACTTCGCGCGCCCAATAGTGCAGGTCGGCCTGCGGCGCCACGTGCACGATCACGGGATGATTGGCGGGCCGGCCCTTGGCCGCGTAGATGCGCGCCACGGCCTGCGGGTTTTCCGCATCGGCCCCCAGGCCATAGACGGTTTCGGTGGGAAACGCCACCAGTTCGCCGGCCAGCAGCCGGCGGGCCGCGTCGGCAATGGCGGCGGCATCGGGCCGGAAGGGTTGCGGCGCGGACATGGGATCGGGGTCAGTGGGGCGCGGCCATGCCCAGCGCCGCCGCGACGCGGGCGGCGTCGGCGCGCGCCTGTTCCAGCGTGGGCGCCACGATGGTCACGTGGCCCATCTTGCGGCCGCGCCGGGCCTCGTGCTTGCCATACAGGTGCAGCTTGGCCGACGGCACGGCCAAGGCGGCCGCCCAGTCGGGTTCGCGCGGGGCGGTGGCGCCCGGCTCGAACCAGATGTCGCCCAGGATGTTCAGCATGACGGCCGGCGCCAGCAGCGCCGTGCTGCCCAGCGGCAGGCCCGCCATCACGCGCGCCTGCTGCTCGAACTGGCTGGTGACGCAGGCGTCCAGCGTATAGTGGCCGCTGTTGTGCGGGCGCGGCGCGATCTCGTTGACGACCAGGCGGCCATCGGTGAGCACGAAGAATTCGACGCACAGCACGCCGTGGTACCCTAGCCCGCGCGCGATGGCGCGCGCGGCCTCGGTGGCTTCGGCCTGGCGCCGCGCGTGGGCGGCGTCGCCGTCCGTGCCGGCCACCGTGGAAACCGCCAGGATGCCGTCGCGATGCAGGTTGCGCGCCACCGGGAACACCACGTCGGCGCCGTCGAACCCGCGCGCCAGCACCACCGAGATTTCGTAGTCCAGCGGCATCAGCGCTTCCAGCACGCACGGCACGCCGCCGAATTCGGCGAAGGCGGCCAGCGCGGCCTCGCGCGTGGCCACGCGCGCCTGGCCCTTGCCGTCGTACCCCAGGCGCGCCACTTTCAGGATGCCGGGAAACAGCGTGTCGGGCGCCTCGTGCAAGTCTTGCGGCGCCCGCACGGCGGCGTGCGGCGCCACCGGGATGCCTTGCGAGGCGATGAAGGTTTTCTCGGCGATGCGGTCTTGCACGATGGCCACCGCATCGGCCGCCGGGCTGACCCGGCATTGCGCGGCCAGCGCGCGCAGGCTGTCGGCCGGCACGTTCTCGAATTCGGTGGTCACGGCGCGACAGGCCTGCGCCAGTTGCGCCAGGCCGGCCGCGTCGTCGTAGGCGGCCTGGATATGGCGGTCGGCTACCATGGCGGCCGGGCCGTCGGCGGCCGGGTCCAGCACGGCGACCCGGTAACCCAGGCTTTGCGCCGCATGGCAGAACATGCGGCCCAGTTGGCCGCCACCCAGCAAGCCCAGCCAGCCGCCGGGCGCGATCGTGAAAGAGTCGGAAGATGCAGTCATACGCTAGGCGCGCCCATCGGTAGGCGCGAAGACGGGATCAGGGCTGAGGGGGCACGGCCATGTTGCGGGCCGTTTCGGTCTGGCGGGCGCGAAACGCCACCAGTTGGCGGTGCAGCGCGTCGTCGGTGGTGGCCAGGGTGGCGATGACATGCAGCGCCGCATTGGCCGCGCCGGCCTCGCCAATGGCGAAGGTGGCCACCGGCACGCCCTTGGGCATCTGCACGATGGACAGCAGCGAATCTTCGCCGCGCAGGTAGCGGGATGGAACGGGCACGCCGAACACGGGCACTTCGGTCAGGGCGGCCATCATGCCGGGCAGGTGGGCGGCCCCGCCGGCGCCGGCGATGATGCCGCGCAGGCCGCGCGCGCGCGCGGCCGCGCCGTAGTCGGCCATGTCCTGCGGCATGCGGTGGGCCGAGATGACGCGGGCTTCGTGCGGCACGCCGAAGGCTTCCAGCATGTCCACGGCGTGTTTCATGATGTCCCAGTCGCTGGAAGAACCCATGATCACGCCCACCACGGGGGCGGCCGGCACGGATGCGGAAGAGGTAGTCGTCATGGCAGAGTCGGCAAGGAACGCGGGCGGACAACGCGCCGCGGCGGGCGGGAAACCGGGTATTTTACCCGGCGTGGACAAGAGGGTGGGGGTAGCTGGGTTGAAGGGTGTGCTCGGCGGGCGGGGGTAGGCTGTTGGGCGGGTGCAGAGTTGGGTTCTTAAGCCGTCCCGCGCCGCCCGGGGTGGACATACCGGGCGTTGTGGTTGTGAGGGGGGATGTCAGACACCCGACAAAGTCATCGGCAATGTGTCGCACTGTCGCGTAAGGGTGTCAGACACCTCCGAGAGGCCGCCAGGTAGCCGGCGGTGGGTTTGCAGCAGGCGCCATCGGTGTCAGACACCCTTACGAGACACCCACGGCCGGCCGGCGATGCCCGGGGGGTGTCTGACACCCCCTCGTCCCCCACCCCACCGTTGTGCCACTCCGTCAGCCTTGGCGTCCTGGAAGCCGGGGCGGGCGAGTTGGACGGCGGGGGAGCCTGCGCAGCAGGCCGAGGGCGCCTGGTGGCGCGCCCGAGCCCGACGGACTTCGCCCGCCCCGGCTTCCAGGACGCCAAGGCGGCTCAAGAACCCAACCCCCAAAGCACCCCACACTACGGCCCCACCCACCCCGCACTACGACCCCACAGGCACCGACACGGTCGAAGTCCCCTGGCAGCCATCCAGGCCGCATTCCAGCGAGCTGACGGCAACGTTGGCCAGAATGGCCAGCAGGAACAGCGCCATGACGATCAGGGCCGGCAGCGACACGGGTTTCTTCAGGGCGTTATCGCCCCACTTGCGGTCCGCGGCCAGCATCAGCACGCAGAACCCCAGCAACAGGCAGAACGCCAGGAACGACCACGAATACACGGGCATGCCCAGCAGCGGCGGGCCGCCGGCGGGCGATGCCCCGGGGGTGGCCTGGGCCAGCAGTTGGTTGCCGGCGGCCGCCAGGCCGCCCAGCGAGGCGGCGATCACCATGGCGTAATGCAGGGGCGACGGCCCCAGGCGGATGTTCAGCAGCAGCCCCACGCCGGCCATCGCGAACGCGGCGCGCTGCAGCAGGCACAGCGGGCACGGGGCGGCATCGAACAGCAGCTGCCAGGCGAACGCCACGTACAGCATCACGCTGATGGCCAGCAAGACCAGGGTATTGACGATGCGCGAACCCCGGGCGGGGTTCAACGAGAAAATCACGCTCATCCAGGACGCCTGGCGCTACAGGGCCAGCACGAGCGGCTCGGCCAGGTGCAGGCGGGCGCCGGCCACGAAGACCAGCAACGTCGCCAGCCACAGCGTGAAGCACGGGCGTCGCTTGCCGAGCATGCCGAACCACACCGCCAGGGCGCTGGTCAGAAAGGGCAACATCATGATCATGCGATCGATCCTCCGGAGGTCGATCGTTACGATACGAAATATTGCGTTGCCCTGGCGGGCAAACAAGGCGGGGAAACCGCCCTACTTCCCGCGATTGGCCGGCGGCGCGCGCCGGCCGGGGCGGCCGTTCAGGCCGTCAGGCGGTCCAGCGCCTCGCGATACTTGGCGGCGGTCTTCTGCAGCACGTCCTGCGGCAGGCGCGGCGCGGGCGGCGTCTTGCCCCAGGGCTGGGTTTCCAGCCAGTCGCGCACGAACTGCTTGTCGAACGAGGGCGGGCTGATGCCCACGCGATAGCCGTCGGCCGGCCAGAAGCGCGAGGAATCGGGCGTCAGCACTTCATCCATCAGGTGCAGGGTGCCGTCGTCGTCCAGGCCGAATTCGAACTTGGTGTCGGCGATGATGATGCCCTTGGTGGCGGCGAACTCGGCCGCCTCGGCATACAGGCGCAGGGTGACGTCGCGGATGCGCTCGGCCATGTCCTGGCCGACTTCCTTGACGACGTGGGCGAAATCGACGTTTTCGTCGTGGGTGCCGAACTCGGCCTTGGCCGCCGGGGTGAAGATGGGCTGGGGCAGCTTGCTGGCCTGCTGCAGGCCGGCCGGCAGGCGGATGCCGCACACCGACCCGGTGGCCTGGTAGTCTTTCCAGCCCGAACCGATTAGGTAGCCGCGCGCCACCGCCTCGACCAGGATCGGCTTCAGGCGCTTGACCACCACGGCGCGGCCGCGCACCTGGTCCAGTTCGTCGGGCGCCACCACGTCTTCGGGCCGCACGCCGGTGGAATGATTGGGCAGGATATGGCCCAGCTTGCCCAGCCAGAACTCGGTCAGCTCGGTCAGCACCTGGCCCTTGCCCGGGATCGGGTCGTCGAGAATGACGTCGAAGGCGGAAATGCGGTCGGTGGCGACGATCAGCAGCTTGTCGTCGCCGACGGCGTACATGTCGCGCACCTTGCCGCGACCCAACAGCGGCAGGGACTTGATACTGGATTGGTGCAGGGCGGAAGTCACGAATCGGCCTATGGCAAAAATGAGCATAGATTACTGCAAATACCGACGCCCCGCCGGGCCGCGGATCGGTTAGCCTACGGGCTGCGACGCGACCCAGGAGCCCCGCCATGGCCGACACCCCTGCCTTTACGCCGCTGACCGGCGGCTGCCAGTGCGGCGCCGTGCGCTACGCCATCACCGCCGAACCGCTGACCGCCGCCACCTGCCACTGCCGCGACTGCCAGTACGCCAGCGGCGGCGGGCCGGCCCATGCCTTGCTGGTGGCGCCGGCCGCCTTGCTGCTGCTGCAGGGCTGGGCGCACGAACATACCTACCAGGGGGATTCGGGCAATACGGTGGTGCGCAGTTTCTGCCCCGATTGCGGCACGCCGCTGTTCGGGCGCACCGAAGGCGCCCAGTACGTCATCGTGAAGGCCGGGTCGCTGGACGACCCCTCGGCGTTCCGGGCCCGCGTGGGGCTATGGACGGACTCCGCGCCGCCGTGGCATCACCTGGACACCACGATTCCCACCTACAAGCGCAACGGGCCGGGCTGACGCGCCGGCGGGCGGGCGCCGCCAGACATGGCGGCGCCGGGCACGGCCAGGCCGCGCCTTATTGCACGACTTGCTTCAGCTTGCCGGCGGCGTACTGCTGGGCCATCTCGGTCAGCGGCAGGGGCTTGATCTTGCTGGCGTTGCCGGCGGTGCCGAACTGGGTATAGCGCTGCACGCAGATGGCCTTGGCGGCCGCGCGGGCGGGCTTCAGGTATTCGCGCGGGTCGAACTTGCCGGGGTTCTCGGCGAAGAAGCGGCGGATGGCGCCGGTCATGGCCAGGCGGATATCGGTATCGATATTGACCTTGCGCACGCCGAACTTGATGGCTTCCTGGATTTCTTCCACGGGCACGCCGTAGGTTTCTTTCATGTCGCCGCCGAACTCGCGGATCTCGGCCAGCAGGTCTTGCGGCACGCTGGAGCTGCCGTGCATCACCAGGTGGGTGTTGGGCAGGCGGGCGTGGATTTCCTTGATGCGCGAGATCGACAGGATGTCGCCGGTGGGCTTGCGGGTGAACTTGTAGGCGCCGTGGCTGGTGCCGATGGCGATGGCCAGCGCGTCGAGCTGGGTCTTGCGCACGAAATCGGCGGCCTGCTCGGGGTCGGTGAGCAGTTGCTCGCGGGTCATGGTGCCCTCGGCGCCGTGGCCGTCTTCCTTGTCGCCCTTCATGGTTTCCAGCGAGCCCAGGCAGCCCAGTTCACCTTCGACGGTGACGCCCAGCTTGTGGGCGATGTCGACCACCTTCTTGGTGACGTCGACGTTGTAGTCGTAATCGGCGATGGTTTTGCCGTCTTCTTCCAGCGAGCCGTCCATCATGACGCTGGAGAAGCCCAGATCGATGGCGCCCTGGCAGACCTTGGGCGACTGGCCGTGGTCTTGGTGCATGACCACGGGAATATGCGGATAGGATTCCACCGCGGCCTGGATCAGGTACTTCAGGAAGCCTTCGCCCGCGTATTTGCGCGCGCCGGCCGAGGCCTGCATGATCACCGGGCTGTCGGTCTCGGCGGCGGCTTCCATGATGGCCTGAACCTGTTCCAGGTTGTTGACGTTGAACGCGGGAATGCCGTAGCCGTGCTCGGCGGCGTGGTCGAGCAACTGGCGCATGGAAACTAGGGCCATGGGGTGGTCCTCCTGAATGGCAATGGAACGAATGGTTGAAGCCTTGCTGAATCAAGGGATTTTAGCTGGGATTGCGCCAACTCTCCCCGCCCGGGTGTCACGGGAGGTGTCAGGATGTCCCGGCCACGGCCGCCGTGGCCGCGCGCCGCGCCGTGGCGGCCGCTTTTTTCAGCCTTGACCGACTGTAAACAACTCAACCAAGGGCCGGGAAATAGCCCCTGCCATCCAGCTTCAGTCGTTCACCTCGCAACCCACCGGCTCGCCGTCATCGAATTCGACGTCGTAGGTGTGTTCGGCGTCCCAGGGCACGGTGAACCACATTTCGTAGCCGTCGCCGCTTTCGTCGAACAGCCACACAGCCCGCAGCACCGCGCAGCCGGCCATGGCCTCGGCGGTCTGCTCGGGCAGCCAGCGGGCCGGATCGATGCCCTGTTTCAGCCAGAGTTCGGGCGAATAATGGTCGAGCAGGAAATCGGCCGCCGCCAGGACCTGATCGTCGAGCCGCGCCAGCAGATCGCGCACCACGCGCGACGCCGACGGGTCGGGCGCCTGGCCGTCGGTCTGGATCATGACGTGGATAGGCGGGCGCCCCGGGCCGGCCGGGACGTTCTCGGCCGCCCACAGATCGGGGGCTTCGGGATCTTGCACGAAATTCAGCGCTGCCATGATGCGGGCCTCCGGCCATGACGCGCCGGCCCGTGGAACGGGCCGGCCAATATGGCCCATTTAAACAGAAGGCCGGCGGCCGGCGCCAGCCCGCGGCCGCAGCGCGGGGCCGCCGTACACGCGGCCGTGGTGCGAGGCGACCGCGCGCGGGCAATAGCGC